>QGNH01001372.1_pt2 | contig 25941 bp, 28 predicted proteins | sample 1735481 | NCBI WGS metagenome assembly QGNH01 (sample SAMN09239004, study PRJNA386568) | Viral metagenome, whole genome shotgun sequencing project.
GCGCAAGTTGCAGCGAAACACTGCAACTGTTGCAGTGGAAACCCGCATTATCCAGGACGGCAAGAGCGAGTTGCTGAAGCCCGGCGCGGACGATATGGCTCTGGCGCCGACCCCGCTTTTCCCGAGTCCCGCACCCGAGCCCCGCAACGGCCAGCACGGCCGCGTGAAGGTGCGCTTCATCGAGTTCGAGGTGGAGGGCGCCGCCGGCACGCTGGATGACTCGCTCAAGCAGCTTGGCGCGGCATTTGCGCACCGAGCGTAGCCACGGATTTCGCGGATTAAGACTGGGAACTGAGTCAATGATTCAGTGAATCAGTGAATCAATTCCGAATCCCGAATCCCTAGTCCCGAGCCCCCATGACCGCTTCGCCCCAACACGCGGAGCTGCTGATGCCCCAGGACCTCATGGTATGGGCCGCGATCGAGCTGCCGCGCGAGGATGGGCATCCGGCGCGGATTGACGATTTGTGCCGGTCGGTTTGGCCGGAGCATTCGCGGGAGACGGCGCGGCGCGCCGTCAAGGCTTCGGTGCGGCGGCTGCGGCGGGCGGGGTACAAAGTGGGCTCGACGCGGGGCGAGGATCCCGGGCTCTACGTTATCCGCACGTCTCAGGATCTGGCCCGCACCGTGCGCCCGCTGCTGCGCCAGGCGCTGGACCAGCTTAAGACCATCGAGGCCCTGACCGGCAAGCAGTACTACGTGCGCGAGCTGGCGGGGCAGATGTTGCTGTTTGAGGAAGCGGGATTCGGGACTCGGGGCTAGGGGATAGGGGCGAGTGAACAGTGGACAGTGGACAGTGGTTAGGGGCTCGGGGCTAGGGCCATTGAAAGGCGACGAACATGGAAACTGGAAAAGCGAAACTGGAAACTGGAAATTCGAAACTCGGCGAGCCCCGAGTCCCGAGGTGCGCTATGAGCGCGATGCCGGCAATCGAAAATCCAAAATCTAAAATCCAAAATCGCCGCGCGCCCAAGCCCATGGCGGCGTGGCAGCGGTCCCGCCTGTTTGGCTATTGGAAAGAACTCAGCGCCAGCGTGGCCGCGGATTACACGGATCGAGCGGATCCCGAACGTGCGGCGCGCCTGGCGTATGCCACTGAGAAGCTGGGCACGCCCATCGAGAGCTGGTCAAAGCTCGGCATGGGGCAGGCGGGGAAATTGATTGCGGCTATGCGGAAGGACCTGCATCGGGACGACGAGGATCAAGGCATCCGTCATGGCTTTCCCCGCTATGAACTGGACTACAAGCTCTCGCACCCCACCAAGGTCAAGCGCCTGGAGGGGGAGAAGCAGATCGAGGATTTGCCGCTGTTTAGAAACAGTGGTCAGTAAGGGCATCGGGTCATTTGTTCATCGCTCTCTTGGCAAGGAATGGTGAATTATGAATATCTACCTGGCAGCCAGATACTCACGCCGCTCTGAGATGGAGGGCTACAAGCGTCTGCTGGAAGATCGCGGCCATACCGTTACGAGCCGGTGGCTTTTCGGTGAGGATCAGCTCAATGGCAAGGGGTCTACGGTTTGGAGCGATGCACAGGAAGCGGCGGGAGAAATCCCCGACACGGCAGTGGTCTTCGCCCAAAACGATATCGAGGACATCGAGAAGGCGGACATCCTAATTGCTTTTCCCGACGAACCCCGAAAACCCACCACCTCGCGCGGTGGTATGCACGTCGAGTTTGGCTATGCCTTAGCTCGCAAGAAAACCTTGATCACAGTAGGTCACAAGCAGAATGCGTTTCATCTGCTCGCCCACTTTCACTATGACAATTGGCTCCAATTGCAAAGGGAATGGTTATGAGCAAGCCAGCCAGCAGCGCCCTGATTCGCAAGCTCGCTATCGACTAGAAGAACGTTTCCGCGCTGGGCATGCAAGCGCCGTTTCCGTGGTTTGGCGGGAAATCGCGCGTCGGGGCGATTGTATGGCATGCCTTCGGCAACGTGCGAAATTACGTCGAGCCGTTTTTCGGATCGGTGGCGGTCCTGCTTGCCAGGCCGCTACCATCCGCAGATCACGCCGAGGACGCAGATCAAATCTAAACATGACCTCGATTCCCTGCGCGAACCCGGATTGTCGGAAGGTGTTTAAGCCCCAGCGGGGGAACCAGAAGTACTGCTCGAAGGAGTGCCGGGGGGCGCGGTGGGACCTGGAGGTCCCGGTAAAGCGGATTCGGCGGGACGAGGTAGGTTATTTAAAGCGCCGTAGGAAGCGTCAGGAGGCGAATTCTGCCTATGTAACGGAGCTTCTACCTCCCACGGTGGCTAACCCCTTTCAGGCGCACGTCCTGGCGGCAAAGCGGGTCATGCAATTACGTACCAAATGCGACGCGGAAATGATGAAAATGGGGTTTTTTGGCACCAATCGGCCTCTCCTGCCCCCGCTAAGCCCGGGGGATACCCCCACCGGCGGGGCGTTTTTCGATCCATTTGGCGCCCCGCCCCCTCCTGCGCCGCCTGCCGGCGGCGATTCCGGAGTCCGAATTGCGAAAAAGGGGTGGTGGGGAAGGTTATGGAACTGGCTGAGGCAAAATTCAACATTCAAGATTCCGAATTCCGGAAGCTGACACCCGGCACCTGACACCTGGAACCTGCTTTATGTTTTGTCCCACTTGCGGTTACAACATGCAGACCATTAAGACCGTTCCCCGGCGGGGAGTGGAGCACCGGCAGCTGCAATGCCAGTCACCCCAATGCCGCTCAAAGTTCAATTCCAAGGAAGTTATTGTGAACGGTCTCGAATTTCGCCTTGCCGACGCCCAAAACGCGTATAATCGGCGACGGATGCGGGACTCGGGGTCAGGGGCTCGGGATTCGGGCAAAACCTTGCCGCATTCCCCCAGCCCCCAGCCCCCAACCCCTAATTCCATTTCCCATACCCACCCCCCTCCTACCCCCACCCCCCTCCTAAAGTCAAGAAAACATAGTCGTTAGCGGTAGAGACACCACCCTTTTTTCCTCTTGACTCCACCTCCAATATGGTTTTTCATAGAGCCTGCGCGGGGACAGCGCCGGGCCGAGGGGAGCAGGGGGTCAGGTTCCTGGCAGCTTCCCCCCTGCTGGAGCTTGGCACCCTGCTTCCGAGGCCCGAAGGAAAAGTAGGCAGTAGGCAGTAAAAGATGACCGACGAAAAGATGAAACTCGAAACTGGAAACTCGAAACCGGACGCGGCATCCCTCGTCCAGCTTCCAGTTTCCCTCTCCCCGCAGCAACTCGACTTCCTGGAAAAAGTGACAGGGCCGGCGCGGGCGGGCGAGCAGGCGGAGGGGATCCCCGCGTGCATCACCATCGCCCAGGCGATTTTTGAGGCGGCTGGGCCGGCTTACGTTTGCTCCCACTGCGGCAACCGGCAGGCGTCGGGCGTGACCTGCAACCGGTGCGGCTCGCCGGTGGCCCGCGACGGCAGCTCGATTTGGGGAGGCAGCTCGCTTTTCCGCCTGGCCAACAATCCCTTTGGCATCAAGTATTCGCAGCTTGCGAAGAGGGAGGGGTATGCCCACTTCGACGCCATGACCTGGGAAATGCAGAACGGGCAGAGGGAATCGATCCCGGCGGAGTTCGTGCGCTTCCCCTCGCTAGCGAGCGCTTTCCAGGGGCACGCCATGCTGCTGCGCTCGCCGGCCTACGCGCCGGCGTATTCGGTTCGGGACTTCCCCACAGAATTCGCCGAGCGGCTGGGGCCTAAAACGTCCCAGACGGACCATGAGCACTGTGGATATTCCACAAATCCCAGCTACTCGGCGGAATTAATCAAGGCGGTGAATGTTTACCGCCTGAACGATCCCCGGGCGCTCGAATGGTACGCCACGGGGAAAGACCCGGAAGGCAGTAGGCAGCAGGCAATGGGCACCAGGCAGTAGGCAGAGGGCCGGGGGCAGATGAGCGACGGTGCTTACACTCTTTTTGCCATTATCTGGTTTCTTTACGCGCTGACCGTGGTCAGCGGAATTCGAGAGGAGAGTAAAAATGAAAAGGGCAATCCTGGCAACCATACTGGCAAGCGTGCTGTGCCTGAGCGCTTGCGCCATACCCGCTTGGGTAAACACCGCTGAGTCTATCGCGGAAGTGGGCGTGCCTATCGCCGCCAGCCTGGTGGATGTGATCGATCCGGCCCTGGCTCCGGCGGCCACGCTGATCGAGGACGGATTTAGCGCCCTGGTGAAGACGCTTGACACCTACAAGGCGTCACCCACGGCCACCAACCTTCAGGCCGTGCAAGCAGCCTTTAACGCCGTCGATACGAACGTGGCGCAACTTGAAAGCGCCGCGCAAATCAAAAACCCCGCGACCGACACCACCGTCACCAAGGTTGTGAACTTGCTCTCGCAGGCAGTCACGGAGATCGGCGCGCTGGTGCCGCCGCCTGCCGCTGCGGCAATGGGAGTTGTCGCCCCGCAACGCCAGGCGAAGGGCTGGAAGGCGAAAGACTTTAAAAAGCAGTTCAACCGGATCGTGAAGGGCGGCGCAAGGTTCAAAGAGCTGTAGGCAGTAGGCACCGGGCAGTAGGCAGTTCAATGGCCCGATGGCCAGATGAACAAATTTTATGGTCGACCATTCACAAATGAAACTCGGCAAGCGGGCGCGGCGGGATGATCGCCGCACCTTGAAGCTCGCCCGCTACATGACGGCGGCCTTGCCGAGCCCTCCTCCCAGCGTCGATTGGACCAGGGGTGTTACCGACTTCGGCATGATGCTGAACGACCGTTTGGGCTGCTGCACGATCGCGGCCGTGGGGCACGCGGTGCAGACCTGGACCCTGAACGCTCTGGGCCGGGAGCTGACCGTGCCCGACTCCACCATTCTCAACTACTACGAAGTGTGGGATGGGTACAATCCCGCCGACCCCGGCAGCGACCAGGGCGGGGTGGAGCTGGATGTTCTGAACGACTGGCGGCAGGAAGCGTTCAACGGGCACTCCCTCGACGCTTACGTTTCCCTATCTCCCGATCACCCGATTCCCGACATTGCCACCGCCATCTGGTTGTTTGGTGGCGCCTACATTGGCCTGGAATTACCCATCAGCGCGCAAAACCAGGATGTGTGGGACGTGCCGGAAAATCCCGGTCCCAATGACGAGCCGGGAAGCTGGGGCGGCCATGCGGTCTACATCGTCGGCTATGACACCGCCCCGAGCCCCGAGTCCCGAATCCCGGGCCCCGGGCCACTGCCTACTGCCGACTGCCGACTGCCTACTCTTACCTGCATTACCTGGGGCGCGCCCAAAAAGATGACGTGGGCGTGGTTTGAAAAGTATGGCAGCGAAGCGTATGCGCTGGTTTCGAAGGAATGGATTGAGGCTACGGGCGTTTCCGCCAGCGGCTTCGATTTGGCGACGCTGGAAAAAGATTTAGCGATGGTGACGGCATGAAGGTTCTATTCATCCTGAAATTCTGGGAGGCTTACAGCCACCCGGGCCAGCGCAGCAGCGGGCTGCTGAATTCCGCCACGCACTGCGCGCGGATGCTGGAGGCCTCGGGAATCGCTTCCAAAGTTGTGCAGGTGGTAGACAACAACGGCATCGATCGCGAGGTGGCGCTCTACGGCCCCACCCACGTCATCATTGAGGCGCTGTGGGTGGTGCCGGAGAAATTCACCGTCCTGGTTCCGCTGCATCCGCTGGTGAAGTGGATTATCCGCATTCATTCCAAACTGCCCTTCCTGGCGGGCGAGGGCATTGCCATGGACTGGATCCTGCGCTACCTGCGGCGCAGCAATGTGTTTGTAGCCTTCAACGACCAGCAGACCTATGAAGATTTTCGCGACCTGGTAAGTGAGAATTCCCGCCTGCTTTATCTTCCCAGCTTTTACCCGCAAATCTTCGGGCAGCGCAAGGCGGGGAACCCTGCAACCTTGAACGTGGCGTGCCTGGGCGCCATCCGCCCTCTAAAGAACCACCTGGTACAGGCGCTGGCGGCGATTGGCTGCGCGCGGCAACTGGGGCGGCGCCTCGCCTTCCACATCAACGCCTCGCGCGTCGAGATGCAGGGGGAAAACATCCTGAAAAACCTGCGCGCGCTTTTTGACGCCACCTTGGGCGCGCGCCTGGTGGAACACCCCTGGATGGAGCCGGAGGAGATGGAGGGCTTTCTTCCCGGCATGGATATTGGCCTGCAAGTGAGTCTTTCGGAAACTTTCAATTACGTGGCGGCGGAGATGGTGGCGGCGGGCGTGCCGGTGGTGGTGTCGGATGAGATTCCCTGGGCCAGCAGCTTGTGCACCGCGCGGCCGGCGGACGTCCGCGACGTAAAGCAAAAAATGATTTGGGCATTGCGCTTTCCCGGCCTCAACGTGGCGCGCAACCGCTCCAGGCTGGCAGCCTACTCGCGCGAAAGCCGCGCCTGGTGGCTGCGGGAGCTGGCGTAGTTCACCACCGAGGCACAAGAGGCACGGAGGAAGAGGGAAATTAGAAATCAGAAATCGGAAGCTGGCGCAGTTTCCAATTTCCAGTTTCCAATTTCCAGTTTCGATTTTCGGTTGTGGAGGAGTGATGGACGTGAATTCGATGCAGGTGCAGGCGCTGGTAGCTTTCCTGATGCCTTTTGTTATTCAGCTTATGAAGCGCAGCCAGGCGTGGTGGCTCCAATGGATAGACAAGTCGAAGCCGCTGATCTGCATGGCCACCAGCTTTGCGGCGGCGGTGGCGACTTCCACGGGGATCGCGCTGGAGTTCGCTCCGCACACGGTGACGCTGCACTATCCCGACGCGCCCACGATTCTGCGCGGCCTGGTGACGCTGCTTATCACCTTCGCCGCCCAGCACGTTTTCTACGGCGCGTTCTGGAAGCATGTGCTGCCGACCCCGAGCAATGAAGTGCAGAAGACAGTGGACAGTGGACAGCGGACCGAACCCGAGCCCCTAACCACTATCCACTAACCACTATCCACTGGTTCGGAGGTTTTCCCGATGGCTCCTGGAATGATGGAAGCGGTGGGGATTGCAGGGTTCATCTTCGGGGCGATTGCGCTTTCCATCGCCATTTATCACCGGGGAATCTCGGCGGGGCGCTCCGTGGCCACGATTGAAGAGATTGCCAAGATCCAGCAGGTATCAAGCGCGGCGATGCAGTCGCAGGCGCTGGCGCTGGCGAATTACGCGCAGGGAATGCAGTCACTGGGCCAGGGGTTGCAGGACGTGGCCAGCAGCACCCGCGATTTCATTTCCGTGCAGCGCACCGCCAATGAGGCGCTGGCGCTGGGATTGCGCACCCTGGGCAGCCGCGTGCGCCTACTCGAAGAAGAAAAACAGGTGCGTTCATGACCAAGATCAGCAATGACGTTCGCCATGAAATCGAGCGCGGGATGATTATCCTGCTCCTCATCGATGCGCAACTCAAGCCGGTGCCGCTCTACATCCTGATGGGGATGATGGAGGGCCAGGGATGGGCGCTGGATGACGTTGAGGCGCTCGACTTCCACCTGACCTATCTCAGCGACTACGGGCTGGTAGAGCGCAAAAACCCGCGCGAAGGCAAGCTCCAGCTGGATATCCAGACGGTGCGGGCGATGGGGAAAGCCGTGGATCTAAGGGATGGGCGCATTACCCCGATTCCCGGCGTGCGCTTTCCGGCGGTGGAACTTTAAGAGGAAAACATGGCCGATTTCTACAGGCGGACGAGGGTGGAAGAGCTGGGCCTGGCGCATCCGGGCCTGCTGGAATTCGTGGAGCAGGCCAGCCGCGACCGCATGCCCTTCCCGCAAATCGCGGCGGCCATCCGGGAGCAGTACGAGGAAGAGATATCGCCGCAGACGCTTTCCAACCACTACCTGCTGCGGATCTGGAAAAAGAAGGATGCGGAAATAAAAAGCTATACGGACGCTCTGGGCCAGGGCCGCGCCCTTTTGGAGTTGCAGAAAGAGAATCCCACGGCCGAGCGCCAGGACCTGATCGAAGCGTTTGTGGATGTCGGCATCATCACGCAGAAGCAGCGGCTGATGGAGTCCGACCCGCTGAAACTGATGGCGGAACGGCGGCGGAGGGCGGAAGGCCAGGGGCGATTCAAGATCGAGACGGGGAAGCTGGAAATCGAACAGAAGCGCCTGGAGCTCGATGCCCAACGCCTGGAGAAAGAAAACCGCGAACTGCAACTGAAGATCGACCGGTACCGCCAGACGATGGAAGAAGTAACCGATGAAGCGAGCCAGCAAATTGCGAGCGGGAAGCCCGTCACCCTCGAGGACATCAACCGGATCCGTGAGCGTGTCTTCGGACTGCCGCCCCACCCTGCCGCCGGTGATCCAAATCTACCCGTACCAACAACGGTGGGTGGATGACCGGGCGCGGTTCAAGGGCGCGGTAAAGACGGCGCGGGCCGGCTTCAGCTTTGGCACGGCGGTGGAAGCCACGCTGGATTGCCTGGAGCGGCGCACCACCTGGACGTACATGAGCGCGGGCGATGCGCAGGCAGTGGAATTCATGATGGAAGGCGTGGGGAAAATCAAAGAGGCCATGAACTTTACCGCGCAAATCTACCACGAGGCGTTTGCCGACGAGCTGGGCAAGACCGACCTGATCCAGCACCGGTGCGATTTTTCCGACGGCTCACGCATCATCGCCCTGCCCTGCAATCCCCGCACGGCGCGCGGTTATCCCGGCCATTCCATCCTGGATGAGTACGCCCACGTCAAGGAATGCTACGGCGTGTGGGCCGCCATCACCCGGCAGCTCGCCCTGGGGCACAAGCTGCGCGTGCTCTCCACGCCGAACGGCGAACAGAACAAGTTCTTCGATCTCGCGCATGAGGTGGGGCTGACCGACGGCATTGCGCCCGCGCAAAACCCCCTGCGCGACGGCGCGTGGAGCTGGCACTACCTGACCGCCGAGATGGCGATTGCCGAGGGCTGCCCCATCAACATGGCGGAGCAGCGGCAGCTTTACAAGGGCGATACCGACAGTTTGATGCAGGAATTTTACTGCATCTTCCTGAAGGCCATCGGCTCCTGGCTGACGCTGGAACTGGTAAGCGCGGCGGAAGATGACGGCGCCACCATGCAGCTTCCCCTCAGCCTGCTGCAAAAACTGCAAGGGCGGCGATTCCTGGGAATCGATTTTGGCCGCAGCGGTGACCGCAGTTGCGCGTGGCTGGACGAATGGATTGGCGATATCGCCTGGGCGCGGCACATCGAGTGGCAGCACAACATGCCCTTCTTTGTTTCCGACGCGGAGAGGCGCGCGGGAAAGATGAGCCAGGTGGAGTGGCTTGAGCCTCTGGTGGACCTCGCGGACCGCGTGGCTCTGGACGCGACGGGAATCGGCTCGCCCATGTATGACTACTTCAACGCCAAGTTTCCCGGCAAGGTGATGGGAGTGAATTTCGGCGGCTCGGTGAAGCGCATGCCGCAGGGCGAAGGCGCGGGCGAGCGCGGCCTGGCGGAGTCCATCAAAATCAAAACCGCCATGGCGGTCACCATGAAGCGCCGCATGGAGCAGCACAAGGACCGCGTGCCACGCAACCTGGACGTGCGCCAGGAGCTGCTGGCCATCAAGCGCGAACAGACCGGCGGAGCAGTTACTTTTGACGCCCCGCGCATCGAGATGGACACGCCGTCGGGCGGCAAGAAAAAGATGTATTCGCACGCGGAAGCCTTTTGGGCAAAGGCCATGGCGAACCTGGCGGCGGAAGTGCCCACATCAACTTTTGCGGATTGCGCAGTGGCGGGAACGCCGGTGACGGCGGGATTTGCCAGCATGGTGCTGTAGGCAGTCGGCAGTAGGCAGTGGGCAGTAGGCAGGCGAAGACGGCATTGGGTTGGTAACTGAATCAATGATTCAGTGAATCAGTGAATCAATGAAAAGCAAAGGACACAGTTCGGGAAAGGGGGAGATAGCAATGGCTGAGGAAAAAAAGGCTCCTATACCGCGGGGAAGGGTCGAGCACACCCAATGGTGGCAAGTGGAGATCTCGGGGCGCCCAGAGACGATCGCGCCGGAGACGGCTGATCGATTTGAGCGAATTACTCACCTGAAGGGTGATGGAGAAAGATTAAAGAATTTGGCGCATGAGATCGTGGCGGCAGCCCTTGCGGCGCAACCGAAAGGGCTCGCACCGTTTGTTAGGGTTGATTGCCACGGCGACACCCACAAACTTGACGATGGGCAGGAGACGCAATCAATCCGGATCACGATTGAACCGTTCAGCATGTTTTGCGGCTTAGAAAGCTGGCGCGACACGAGGGCGGAAGTTTTCCCCAAGCGATGAGAAGCGATTAATGAAGAGCAGTGGTAACGGCCATCAAACTCGGGCATTGATTCGCGACATGGAGAGCGCGTCAAAGCGGCTGCAATCGCAGATTGATACCGCCGTGGCGCTCGCGGACCGCGAGGTGGGAATTCAGCATTCAGAATTCAGCATTCAGAATTCCCCGGCGCTGCCCAATATCCAGATGCCGGGCGCGAATCGCGGCGAAGCGCCGCTGGCGGGGCCCCGCGTCTTAACCCCTAACGCCCAGCCCCTAGTCCCCAGTCCCAGCACTCCCGCCGGCCTTCCCGTGGCTCCCACGCACGCCATTCCGCCGCCGCCCCAGCCGGAAGCGATTTCCATTTCCGGCTATACCGAGCGGGTGCGGGCGGGCTGGGTGCCCGTCATCGGCCTCTCCGGCACGCCCATCACGGCGGGCTTCATTCGCGAGCTGGGTGAGTACAACCCCAAGCTCGACGGCGTGAACGGCATCTGGACTTACCAGGAGATGCGGCGCGGCGATGGCCAGGTGGCAGGCACTCTCAAAGCCTGCAAGCTGCCGATTCTTTCCGCCAAGTGGCAGGTGATTCCCCTTCCCGATTCGCAACTCAAGAAAGGCCAGACCGCCAGCAAAGCCAAGGAAACCGCCGATTTCATTCGCGAAAACTTTTTTGGCGGCCTGGAATGGCAGGGGCCGAACGGAAGCTGGATTACCCAGGACTGGAAAGAAGTGGTGCGGTGTGCGCTGCGCTTTCAGGATTTTGGTGCGGCGTGCGTCGAGGAAGTCATGACCGTGGATGGCGACCGCATCCGCTGCCGCAACCTGGCGGACCGCCAGGCGCTGACGTTTTACCGCTGGCACACCGACCCGCACAGCGTGGACGCAAGCATTCCGCCCTTCATTTACGACGATGGGGAAACGCTCTACGCCCTGGAGCAGTGGGGCTACCGTTCCAACCGCTTTGAGTACGTGCTGCTGCCCACGGATAAATGCTGCGTCTTTACGCACGAGCAGGAAGGCGCGAACTTCTGGGGCATTCCCCTTACCCGCGCCATGTATCCGCACTGGTTCATGAAGAAGCACCTGGAGCGCATTGACGCCATCGGCCTCGAACGCAATTCCCTGGGCATCCCCATGATCATGCTGCCGCCCAACCCCTCGCGGCAGGATGTGCAGACGGCGCAGAACTGGGTGACGCAGCTCGCCGCGCATGAGAAGACGGGGCTCAGCCTTCCGAACGGCGCGGAATTCAAGCTGGTGGGGATCGAGGGCCACCTGCGCGACATCATGCCCTCCCTGCAATACCACAAGCAGCAGATTGCCGCTTCCACCCTCGCCATGTTCATGGAGCTGGGCGGGGAGAAATCCGGCAGCCGGGCGCTGGGCGAATCGCAAACCGACTTCTTCAAACTCGCCACGCAGTACCAGGCGGATTACATTGCCACGCGGATCCGCAACGCGACGGTGCGCCGCCTGTGCATGTGGAACTTCGGCGCGGACGCTCCCGTGCCCCTCCTGGTACCGGCGAACGTGCAGGCGCGCTCGATTGAAGCCATGTCGAAAGTGGTTGCCGAGCTTGCCCAGCAGGGCGCGTGGATCAGCGATCGCGGCTCCGTAGACCAGATTCGCGGCGAGATGGGCTTTGAAAACTTCAAGGACGAGGATGTGGTTCTCGCGCGCGGCGTCACCATGCCCGGCACCAACATGCCGGACGATGGAACGGAGAAGCCGCCGGAGGCCACGGATAACACGGATGACGCGGATCAGCCGGGAAGGCAAAAGGCAAAAGGCGGAGGCGGAAAAGCGAAACTCGAAACTGGAAATGCGGGGAGCGAAGCGCTTGCCCGAGTCCCGCGTCCCGAGTCCCTAGCCCCGGCACTTCCGTCCCGAGACCCGATCCAGCCTGCTCTGCGTCTCAGTGCCTCAGTGGTGAAGGGGCAAGCAAAGCAGCGCACGGCGGATTCCGCTTTCTGGCATGAGAAGGTGCACCCCACGCAGGTACACATTGATTTTGCTTCGCTCCACCAGGCCGTGGCTACGGGCGAGGACCGCATCGCGCGGGTCCTGCAAGGCCCGGCGCGCGCGCGGGTGATTGCCTCCATTGCGCACCAGGCGGTGGAGCAGCTCAAGGCGGGCAAGCGGCCCAGCGAGTTGACGTTTGCGCATGATGACGCGCTTCGGGCGGCGCTGCTGCCGGAAATCACGCGCGTCTACGACGCCGTGCGCAAAGCGACGCATGGGGAAATCGACCGGCAATGGAAAAGCAGATTCACCACAGAGGCACAGAGGCACGGAGAAGAAAATGCTCAGCGTCTCAGTGCCTCGGTGGTTGAACCCGAGGTCCTGGCGACGGCGGGCTTCCAGGTGCCGATGAAATATCCTCCCGAATTGGTGGTGGATGGGGCGGTGCAGGATGTCGTAAACCGCTACGGGGCGGCGGCGCGGAATGTGGCGAATGACCTCGAGGCGGATGAAATCGGCAGCCTCGATGACGACGTGTTCGTGAACGCGCTGCACCAACTGGCGGACGGCTTTATCGACCGCGCGGCGGCGGAAGCCAGCCGCGACGCCATGCGCGGGGCGCGCAATGACGAGTTGGGCGAGGCGGGAATCGGCGAGCCTCCGGACGCGGATTTAAGCGCGATTTGCGAGGGTGGCGACGCTTGCCGGTGCGTGCCTTACGCGGATTTGACGGAATGGCCGGTGGTGTGGCGGCGCTCCGCGCTGCTTGACCAGAACACTTGCGGGCCGTGCGCGAATGCGGATGGAAGTGAGATTTGATGAACCACCAAGACACCAAGGCCCCAAGAACTGCCAAGACCACAAGGACAAAAGAGGACCGGCCCCTTTCTTACTTTCAGCTTTTCTTGGTGTCTTGGTGCCTTGGTGGTTAAGGCTTTTATGCTGGAATTCACGCTGCGGGTTAAAAACGCGAAGTCGCTCAGCCTGGCTTTTGGCGGCCTGGTGGCGAAGGTGCGCGACTGGCGTCCGCTGTGGCCGCAGGTGATCGAAGAGATCCAGCAGGTCGATCGGGCCATGTTTATGAGCCGCGGCAACGCGGGCGCAAGCGGGCAATGGGCGGGCTACAAACACACCTACGGCCCCGACAAGCGGGAAGGCGAGCCTGCCAGCCTGCGCTCCAGCGCCGAGCTGGGAAGGCGGTTTGAGGGAAAGCTTTCCGGCAAGGGCGGCAGGAAGCGCAAGGCGAAATTCCGCGCGCGGGCGGAGCAAGCGGACCGGCTCTATCGCTCGCTGACGGAGAAGACGAAAGACACCCTTGAGGTCCTTCAGCCGCTGCGCATGCAATTCGGCACCGCCGTGCCCTATGCCACGTACCATCAGACGGGCACGAAGTACATGGAGGCGCGGCGCCTCTTTGACTTCACCGATGCCGCCCAGGGCAACATCCGCCGGGCCATCCAGCGCGAGGCGGTGAACTTCTCGCGGCGGCTGGGATTCAAAGTTATCGCGGAAGCGGGTGGCGACGTTTCCGAGTTTTCCCTGGGGGAGATTCGCCAGGCGGGCGTAAGCGCCATGAACGCCAGCGCGCCCATGGATTGGAGCGCGCCACTTTGGTGAGGCGCCAGGTGTCAGGTGCCAGGTGTCAGGAGGAAAAGATGGAAACTGGAAACCGGAAACTGGAAACTGGAAACCGGAAACTGGAAACTCGAAAATGGCTGGCGCCGCTGGTTTCCCTTGGCATCGCGGTGCTTTTGATTTTTGCCGCCTACTGCCTGCTGCCCACTGCCCAACTGCCCACTGCCTCCGCTGACGCCTACTCGTGGCTGCGGCATCCGGTGTTCCAGGCCATCACAGACACGCCGACCATCACCATTACCACCGCGGGGGCCACCAGCGGCGTGACGCCGACCACGGGCGCGCGCGAGGCGGATATCCAGTGGAATTTTGGCACGGTCGCCGGCAGCTATACGACCTGCACCGTGCAGGCGCAGACCAGCTTTGACGGCTCGAGCTGGATGACGCTGGGAAGCGCCGCCAGCGTGACGGTATCAAGCTCGACGCAAAATGTATGGAAGATTATCGAGCAGGGCGGCACGACCGCAGTGACCACGGGCACGCCCAGCACTACGGCGGCATCAGGCTTTGCGGCGCAGACCAAGTACGTATTTGCGTGCTCGGGCAGTTACGGCACGCGCGCCCCGGTAACGATTTCGGTGATTTACAAGTGAAGTTGGCGGTTGCCGGTTGGCGGTTGCCGGTTTCCGGCCACCGAAGACCGGCATCCGAGAACTGATTTTCAAAAAGGAGCGAAACGATGAAAACGATCAAGAGCTTGAAATTGCAGCTGGCGGGGTTGCTGCTTGCTGCCTTCTGCCTGCTGCCTTCCGCCCTCTTCGGGCAGGCCGTGGGCCTTTACGTGCCCAATACCACCAACGCTTTAACCTCGATGCAATGGGGCGGAGTGATTGTGGGCGCGGCCAGCAGCACGCAGGCCGTCACCCTTACCAACGTGGGCAGCGCCACGCTCAGTTCCATTACCCTTTCTTTTACCGGCACCAACACCGGCGACTTCGGCCAGGTCAGCGTGCCCGCAACCAACTGCGGCGGGTCGCTTACGGCGGGCTCAAGCTGCACCATCACCGTTACCTTCACCCCGCAGGCGATTGGGGCGCGCAGCGCAACCCTGAACATTGCCGACAACGCCACCGGCAGCCCGCAACTAATTACTCTCGGGGGCGTGGGCGTTCAGGGCGGCCCCATCTCCGGCACGCCATACGCGCAATTCCTGTCAGAGTTCGCTTTGCCGGCGCTCAATGGTTCAGGCACCACCCTGAGCTGCCTGGGATGCTCCACTACCAGCACGCAGGGGTATGGCGCGGGACTGATCACCGTGGGCGTTACCACCACGCAGATTATTGCCGGAACCGTCACCCTTTCCGGCGGCGCGCTGAACAACTGCGCCCCTCCCGCATACTCAAGCTGCGGGTTCATCTACTGGCCGGGCTCGGGCTCCAGCCTGTCCTTCACCACCAACTTCAACGTTGCGGATGCGGCGGGCGACGTGATCGTCACCCTGATGACCACCAACGCCTCCAACGTTCCGGTGGCCGCCTATCCCTACACGGGACAGACGGAAATCACGCCGCAACTGTTTGAGCTGTCCACGGCCTCGATTACGCCTACGGCCACCTCCGCCGCCGTCCAGACCGTGGGGCAGACCTTTACCTTAACGGGAATCGCTTCGGGCGAATTTTTGTCGCTCATCAACCAGCCCGCGCCCACTTCGCTTTGCCCCACCACGGGGGTCAGGGCCAGCGGCGCCAACCAGATCACGCTTTACTTCACGGTGCTGACGGCCAGCGCGTGCACCCCGGCGGCGGGCGTGTACACGTTCCTGGCGATTCGTTAGGACAGTGGATAGTGGGCAGTGGATAGTGGCTAGGGGCTAAAAGCAGGGACTCGGGACTCGGGGATCGGGATTAGGAAAAGCCAATGCCTGAAACTTTCAGATTTGTCGCATCACTCTTAGCGCCGCCGGATGCGGGACTCGCGCGCATGCCCATCCTGGTGACGGGAAGCTGGGTCAAGGGCGGCCGCGAGGTTTCCTTCACCCGCGCCGAGCTTGAACAGGCGATCGAGAATTTCCAGAAACTCGCTAACCACGATCTGAACGTGGATTATGACCATGCGTGCGAGGACCTGGAGCGCGCCGCCGGCGACCCCACCCCCAGCGCCGGGCGCATCGTGGCCCTGGACGAGCCGGAGGAATACCCGGGCAAGGAACTGCGCACCGGCGAAAGCGCCGACGGCAAGCGCTACATCCTCTACGGGCGCTACGAGCCCACGGAGCGGGCGCGCCAACTTATCAAAAATCGCGAGTACCGCTATACCTCTGCGGCCTTCGTTAAGGACTATCCCGACCGGCAGACGGGAGAATCCCAAGGGCTGACGCTGACCAGCGTGGCGCTGACCAATCAACCGTTTTTAGATGAGTTACCGGAGATTTGGCTTTCAATCGAACGTCCTTCGTCCTTAGTCACTGGTCCTTTGCCCCCTGCAACTGGGCAGGGACCCGGAATCACGGGCGAAGGACAAAGGACCAAGTACCAAGGACAGAATTCCGATTCAACCCGCCTTGCGGCGGCAAATTCAGGAGGCAATGAAATGGCAGATACACCGAACTTGACCTTAAAGCATCACTTTGCCGCCGACAATAAGACGCACGTTCACGAGGCTTATGACGGCGACAAGAAAGTCGGCGAAATCGAGCACGAGCACCTTAAGGCCCACGCCGAACAGTTCTGCGGGGGCCAAAGCGCCCTGAGCGCCGCCGCCGGCACGGACACGGAAACCCTGACGCGGAAATCCATTGAACGCTTTACCGCGGAAATTGGCGTGGAAGGCAAATCGGCGGCGGAAATCCGCGGCTTGGTGACTTTGGCGCTGAATCCGCCCAAGGCGGAGGTTACCCTCCTCTCCGAATGCATCACGGCGGAGGGCCGGCTTGACCAGGTAAAATTAAACGCGCTGGACGATTCCAGCGCAATCGCGCGCTCCGGATATCGCCGGGCGATGGATGCGGAGCAGCGCGTGGACCGCGCCTACCAGAAGGGCCAGATCACCCCGGCCATGCTGGTAACGGGCGCGCCGCTGCGCCTGGCGCTTTCGGACGGCGCCGCCTTCAAGGCCCTCATTGAGGACCGCCCGGGGCTGGTGAAGCCCAACGTGGTGACCGGCATCGGCGGGACAGGCGCGGAAACGGGCGAATCCCCCCGCGTGCTGTTTGCCAAGCTGGTGGAAGAAAAGAAGCAGCAGCTCATGCTGGCGGACACGCGCCTGAGCGAGCTGGATGCCCATCGCAAGGCCGGAGCCCTGGTGGCCAAGGAAAATCCGGACCTGCTGAAGAACTATCGCGCGGATTCAACCGGCCCCGCAAGGGCGTAAGAGGGCGGAAGAGCTGTCCGTGGTCCCTGGTCCGTGGTCCGTTGCCCGCGAAAGGCGACGGGCCACGGGCAACTGGCCACTGACAATTGACAACTGACAGCTTCTAAAAAAGGAGAATTGCTATGCCAATGGGAAATCAAGGAATTACCGCGGCGAAATTTGACGTTAACATCCGCTGCCTGCGCGGTACGGTGATGGGCTTGCCGCAGTTTAACCCCTCCACCGAATCGGACTTCTACGTGGGCCTGCCGGCGGCCTTCAATGCGGTTCCGGTGGGCGTGCTGGGCCAGGACGTGGTGGAGCCCGGCTACCCGCTGACTTCGGAACTTTGGCTTGACCCCACGGCGGGCACGCCCATCAACGGCTCGACGCCGCCCGCTCCCTTCATCAGCGGCGCATCCAGCGCCGCGGGCGCCAACCTGGGCCTGCCGGCCGGGCGCGCCTGGGAAGTGGTCACCGACGCCGATGAATATGAGCTTATCGCCGCCGACCTGACCATCACGGCGGATTGCGACCTGGTGATTGCCGACGCCTACGGCCGCGTCACCAACATTTCCAACGTGCCGGGCGGCACCACGGCCAACGTGGTGGGGCGCGCCAAGTATCCCGCCACGGCGGTGAACCAGCGCATTCGCGCTTCAGTGAAGAAGCGGCAAGTGAAGGTGTAAAGAAAGCGCTGTCCGTGGTCCGTGGTCCGTTGTCCTTTGTCGCGGCAGCGGGCCTCTGGCCATGGAAGCCGTTTTATCGCCCGGCGGCGAATCCATCCGGACTACGCCGCTGCGCGAGGGTTCGTGCCCGCAGTCTGTTGCCACACACAACTGACCAGGGACCACGGACAAAGGACCAAACATGGAAGTTTCTCTGGCGCATCTTGACCAGTTTTTAACCAACTATTCGATTGTCTACCGCAACCAGGACTTTGTGGGTTCGCGGCTGTTTCCGGATTTTCCCGTTTCCAAGCAGAACGACCGCTACCCCATCTTCGGCTTTGAACGCTTCAAGGCTTACAACACGGAGCGCGCTCCGGGCGGCGAAGCGAACGAAGCTCCCGGCTGGCGCATGTCGAATGATGAGTTCTACTGCGACGGCAAGGCGCAGAAGCAGCTTATCCCCGACGAGCTGCGCAGCAAGTGGGATTTTTCCACGGGCCCTGAGGTCTTTACCACCGAGACCCTGGCGGACATCATCGATAAGCAGCGCGAGATCCAGATCTTCAACCTGCTGATGAATTCCACCGCCATTCCCAGCACCACGCTGGCCACCACCGGGCAATGGTCGGACTTCCAGAACTCCGACCCCGTCGCCGCCATCACCGCGCAACGCTCCACCATTTTGCTGAACAGCACCAAGGAGCCCAACACCCTGCTGGTGGGTTATCCGGTGTGGCTGCAACTGATTCAGCACCCTATTATTCTGGACCGGTTCAAATCCACCGCTCTGCCCCTGGGATACCCCAGCGATCAGCAACTGGCCGGCCTGTTCAATGTTGACAACTTTATTGTTGCCAAGTCGCTGTATGACACGGCGCAACAGGGCATTCCCCACGTCCTGAATTACATTTGGGGCAAGAACGCGATCCTGGCTTACGTGCCTCCGGGGCTGGGGCAATTGATGATCACCCCCGGAACCACTTTCCGCTGGCTCTACGGCGTGCCGCAGAACGGCGGCATGCTGGTAAAGCGCTACCGCGTGGAAGAACGCACTGGCGACATGATCGAGTACCAGACGTACTACTGCGTCAAGCTGGTCGTTCCCGGCGCGATGTATGTGTTCAAGTCGGCAGTGGCGTAAGCCCTGCCGCGTCCCTGGTCCCTGGCCATTTGTCTTTTGTCGGTTGCAACCGGCAGGGGATGGATGGCCGGGGCAAAGGACCAATGACGAAGGACGGAGGACATTTTATGCCCAAATACGAAGTGCTGCACCCGATCGAGAAGGGCCAGGTGCTGCATGTGGCAAAGGGTGATGAGAAGTACGGGGACGTGGCCATGTCCGGCTCGGACGGCAAGGCCATTCCCGTGGATAAGTCGGGGGTGGTGGAGCTTACCGTGAAGGAAGCCGAGGCGATCGTGCACGGCCAGTTGCGCCTGCACAATGGCAAGCCCGATCCCATTGACGGGCCCGCGCGCCGGGACCTGGAAACCAGCACCCGGCTGGCGGCGGAAGCGGAACAAAAAAAGAAGAACGACGCCGAGTATGAGGAGTTCGTGGCCTTCCGCACCGCCAAGGCGAAGAAAACAAATACGGCGCAAGTCCGGCAGGAAGCGCGCGAGGAAGCGGCCATCGACCGGGCGGCCGAGGACAAGAAGGAAGACGCCGCCGCCGCCAAGGCGGAGAAAAAAAAGTGAGGTGTGGACAGTGGACAGTGAATAGCGCTGTCCACTAACCACTGTCCACTAACCACTATCCTGTTCACTGGAGGTTTGAAATGGCAGTCGCAGCAACAATTGGCAATGAATACACTTACCGTTTGGACCGCCGCCAGCTTGTGCGGCGCATTCAATTGCTGGTAACCGGCCTGGCGAGCGGCGCGAACACGATTGCGCACGGCCTGAAGACGCCCTCGAACCCAAGCGTTGGGGCGGTGCCGAAGGAAGCCATCTACGTGCCCACCTCCGTTGTGGTGGGGCATGAGACCTCGGCCCCCGACGCGACGAACTTGTATTGGACCGTCGATTCGGGCTCTGGGACCACGATCAGCATCTGGGTCACGGTGTGAGAAAGGCAGTGGACAGCGGACAGTGAATAGCGCTGTCCACTAACCACTGTCCACTGTTCACCTGACACCTGACACCTGATGCCTGGAACCTGCTTATGAGCTACACCACAATCACCCAAGTCGCCGGCATGTTTCCAACGTTTACGCGCAGTGGAGCGAAGGGACCGTCCGACACGCTCATCCAGAATTTCATTGACGACGTAGCGGGGGAAATTGATGCCATCTTGCAGCGGCGCTTCCAGGAAGCCTATTCGAGCCTGGGATTCACCGCCTGGCAGGGAACCTTTAGCGCCGACCAGTTGAACCTGCTGGAAAAAATCAACCGGTATGGCGCCTGCGCGCAACTCGCCGGGGTGTTTGAAACCTTCGGAATTGCCGCGGCAGTCCGCGTGGCGAAGGGCCTTGAGGACGAATTCCATAAACTGTCCAACAAGCTCAATGCCCGCGACGAGCATGGCAAACCCCTCGAACAGGGCGGCGATTACGATTTCCTGTTTGACCCCCTGGCCAAGGTGGAAACGCCGAGGCCGCAACTGGGCGGCGTGGCGGGCGGAGACCAGTACCCCTCGCAGAGCCGCGGCGAGGGCACCACGGCAACCTTCAAGAAGTGGGACAGGCGAGAGATGTAGGCAGTAGGCAGCAAGCAGCAGGCACCAGGCAGTTTCGAGTTTCGAGTTTCCAGTTTCAAGGTTCTTATGTCCTGGACTCAGGCCTATCAGGCCCAATTCGCCAAGCCGCTTCTCAACCAGATGATTGCCATCATCCAGCGCGACCAGGCAGCGGCGCTGGCGGTGGTGAATGCGGCGCGGGAGGTGGACGGCAACGGGCCGCTTGCGCCCATTGCCGAATTCCACAAGGTTGACTCCATCCACACGGGCTGGCCGTGGCTGAACCTGCAATTCGCTCCCACCGGGTTCAACCGGGGCGGCAGCAAGGCGGAGCGCCACTACGAGGTGCGCGTGCTGCTGGCTCTTGATACCGCGCAATTCGACCAGGAAGCGTGCCAGGAAGACGCGCAGGATTACGCGCGCATGCTCGACATGGTGGTGACCAGCGCCGGGCCCTACCCTTTTCTGGCGGATTGGACCACGGTGCTGCCGATTGTGCATGAAACCGTTCCCAGCGGCCTTACCGTGCCCAACGCTTCCGGAAGCGTGATGGACGTTTTTGTGGAGTCGCATGCGCCGCAACTGGTACGCGCGGCCCAGCTCGATGTGCCGGTGCTGCGCATTACCGTGACCGTGCTTTTTGAAATGCTGGAGGTGTGACGTGGGAAAAGAAAAGATGCCGGTGGCGAGTGATCAGTTGCCGGTCGGGGCGGACGCCAGGGTTTACGAGCTGCTTACGCGATGGCGCGGGGCGATGGGCGCAGCCGCGGGGATCGAGTTATACGAAAACGGCCACGCCACGGATTTGACCCAGAGGGGCTTCGAGCTTGCCAAAGGCGGCCGCCTGCGGGCCTCGACGCCGCAGGGGCAGACGCTGCTGGAAGCGATGCTGGCGCATGGTTACGTAAAAGAAGTGAGTTAGTGAGTCACTGAATCAATGATCCCACTGACTCACTGACTCACTAAGGAACTTGCGAGCACCTGACACCTGGCACCTGGAGGAAACATGGCCAATCTGCAAAAAGTTTACACGCCCAAGTACGTCATCCAGAATCCGGCGGAAGTGTTCATTAACGTGCAACCGCCCGTTTCCGCGATTCCTCCCACCGCCGGCACCAACCTCTGGGCGGCCACCGGGACGTATACCATCGACGCCAACGGCCAGCCCATGGACAATGGCGCAGCGGGGGTTTACGCCGGGGGCACGGAAGGCCCTTTGATGGCAGGCCCCGCGCTGAAGTTCGATGCGATTACATACGACGCGCACGCGGCGAAGGTGGATGCGGCATTCGTTTCCGCCGCGGTGGACCTGGAATTTACCGCGAATGAGATGCTTCTCGGCAACCTGGCCAAATACCTTGGGGCCGCCGGCACCTTTACCAGCGTCGCCGGAGGCACGAATCCGGCGGCGAATTTCCTGCAAATCGGCTCGCCGCAGTCATCGCTCGTGACGTTTTTCAATATCCTGTTCACTTCTCCGGACCACGGCAATGCGGGGAAGTATTACGTGGCGCAGTTCTACCGCTGCGCGCTGGCGGGGCCCATCGCCCTGGTGTGGGACCGCAAAAAGCCGACGCAGATGAAGGTCAAATTGCGGGCGCGCCTGGACCTGACGCGCGTGCAGGGCGATATGGTTGGGCAAATAGTTAAGACATTCTAACTGGAGGCACTTATGACCGTCGTAACCAAAGCTCCCACCCCCGCAAACGTCTGGCAAGGCACCGTGGATCTCTACATCGATGTGACCGCGCCGGCTTCCGCCGTGCCCGCCGTCAATGCCGATGAGGTGGCCCTCGACGCGAATGGCCAGCCCTCCACCACCTCGCAAGGGGTTACCGCCGCCACCAACGCCACGCCCATCGTGCTTACCGTCACCTCCAGCGCCGCCTTCAATAACGGCGAGCTGGCCACGGTTTCCAGCGTGGGCGGCAACACCAACGCCAACGGCATCTGGGCCACCACCATTCCCACCGGCGGCACCACGATTCAGCTTAACGGGTCCGCCGGCAACGCCGCTTACACCGTGGGCGGCACCATCATGCAGGGCGCGCATGTGGGCCTGCTGGAAGGCCCCACCACCTGCACCCTGACATGTAAAATCGATGGCATTGGCTCCGACACGTTCGAGGATGAGCACGATGCGGCGCTGGCCTCCCTGGAAGTGGAAATCGATACGGTGATGAAGGAAAGCGATCTGGCGAAATTCCTGGCCATGACCTCGAACCCCAACTACGGAAACTTTGCCAGCCTGGGAGTGACGGGCACCGGGACGCTGGGCGTGCAGATGGGCGGCGCGCAATCCGCCAGCATGCAAAAGCACCGCCTGATGTTTGTGGGGCCGCAGCGCAACGTGCCCGGGCAGTGGATTTACGTGTTCCTGTTCGTGGGCTATAACGACGCGCCCTGCCAGATCACCTTCAGCCGCGCCAAGGCCAACCTGTGGAAAGTGAAATTCGTGGGCCTCGCCAACCTGACGCGCACCGCCGGCGACGAGGTTGCGCACATCGTGTGGGTGCTGTAACGAGCGGAGTAGGCACCAGGCGGAGTAGGCACTGGGCACTGGGCAGTAGGCAGTTTCCAGTTTCCAGTTTCCAGTTTCCAGGGCACTGAGGGACGGAGCGACGAAGAAAACCCATGATAATAGAAAAATGGAAACGGGGAACTGGAAAATCGAAAATCGAGAATCGAAAAACACGGCTTTTCTACTGCCTACTGCCTACTGCCTACTGCCTACTGCTTTTCGCTGCCTGCTGCCTGCTGCCTACGGCCCTCTTCGGGCAGGCCAAGACCACGATCACCGGCGCCCTGGACGGCCCGGACGGCGCGCCGGCGAATGGATTCATTTCCCTTACCATCACCAACAACTTCACCAGCGCGGATAATTTCAACGTGGTGCCGGGGCCCATGACCGCCTCGATCCCCATCACCAATGGATCCTTTAGCGCGCAACTGGTTCCGAACGCCGGGTCGTACACGCCCACCTGTTCCAGTCCCACGCCTCCTGCCACCTGTTCTTACTATGTCGTCACGTTCCACCTGTCATCCACGCTGGGCAGCTCGCAGTTTTCCCAGGTCTGGCAGGTGCCCGCGGCGGGCCCCGTGGCCTATCAAACCATCATTCAGGCCTCGCCCATGGGGCTCAGCATGGCCTTTCCCTTCAGCCAACTGCTGCCGCCCGCCGGCTGCACGCCGGGATTGTTTCCGCAGTGGACGGGCACCGGCTGGACGTGCGTGGGGGGCGGCAATGGCCTGGGCGATCCGGGGTCGAACGGCATGGTTAAACGCACGGCGTTTGATACCACCACGGTAGCAGCCTTTGGCGACATCGTGGGCTTGTTCGGCGGCACCTGCATCGGAACAAACTATCTGGGCGCGGATGGCAACTGCCACGCTCCCCCCAGCGGCACGGTGACTGCTTCGTCCCTCTCCCAGTACCAGGTGGCGGTGGGAACGTCTGCGACTAATATCACGGGTGTTTCACCCGCCGCCGCGAGTGGCGTGCCCCTTGTTTCGCAGGGGGCGTCCGCAAATCCCGCTTATGGCACTGCCGCCATCGTGGGCGGAGGCACGGGACAAACCACGGCCAGCGCCGCGTTCAATGCGCTCTCTCCCCTCAGCACGGAAGGCGATCTGCTGTACTACCATTCCAGCGCCAACGCCCGGTTGGGGGCGGGCATGGCATCTCAGGTCCTGGTTGGGGGTGCAGACCCCGCGTGGGGATCGGTGCCGGCCGCCGCGCTGCCTAATCCCAGCGCCAGCACACTGGGCGGCATTGAGTCTTTGGCTTCGGCGGCGCACAAATGGATCAATGCCATTGCCACCAGCGGCGTGCCCAGCGCCACCCAGCCCGCATCGTCTGATTTATCAGATTATGGCAGCGTGACGGGGGCGCTCTTTGGCAACCAGTCAGCAAATTACTTTTTTGCCGCACCAAACGGCTCAGCCGGGAATATGTCGCCGCGCCCCATCGCGGTTGCCGACCTGCCCGGTTCCGTGCCCACCATCAGTGGGACGCCCACGCCCAGCCATTGCGTGAACTGGGCAACCGCAGCCACCCTGGGCGATGCCGGCGCCATTTGCGGCAGCGGCGGCGGCATGACGTGGCCGGCGGCAGCGGGAATCGCTGTTTATGCCGGTTCAAACACTTGGGGAACGTCGCTGACCGCAATTCCGGTTACCTATCTGAATGGTGGAACGGGGGCGACGTCAAGCACGTATTGGCGCGGCGATGGTACGTGGGCCACGCCATCGGGCGGCGGCAACGTGAGCGCCAGCGGCTCGCCGACCCAGTACCAGACCCCCGCCTGGATCAGCAGCACGCAGATAGAAGGCATCGGGCCCGGCGCATCGGGCACTTGCTATATGTCGAATGGGGCAAGCTCTTACCCCAGCTTTCAGACTTGCCCCTCCGGCGGCATGACGTGGCCGGGCACGGCGGGCGTGGCGGTCTACGGGGGATCAAATGCCTGGGGAACGTCGCTTGCCAACAACACCGCCGTCAATGGGCAGACGTGCACGCTGGGATCGAGCTGCAACGCCAACAGCGGCGCGGCGCAGTACAGCGTGGCTATCAATAATGGCGCGGGCGCGGCGATTGCGGGCCTCGCGAATTCCGGCAGCATTTCCGGCGGCAGCTTGACGCTCGCTCCCACCTATGCCGCCACGTCGGCGGCGCCCACGGTCTCCACCACGGGCGGCGGATCAACCACCTATACCTATCTGCAAATCCCTATTTTCGGCAATCTGCTGGGCGTGACCAGTGCCAACGCTGCGGTTACCAATGGGCCTTCCACGCTTAATTCCACCAATTACAACACCATCACCACCAGCGCTGTTACCGGCTCCACGGGCTGCTACGTGGTGCGCCTGATCGGCACCGGCAACCCCAGCTCACCGGGCATCCTGAACGACGGGACGGGCAGCTATAGCCCCATCACCTGCGGCACAGCGCTGCTGGATAAGGGCCTGGCGGGCGACCTGTGGGATTACACCACGTCAACCGCAGGCGATTTCTCTAACGTCATGGGCATCACCACCGGGCTGCGGATCGGGCCGCTGGAGCCCACCGTGCCCTACGACCAGCAGCAGATTTACTACGACAGCCGGGGCCTGAACGTCTATGTCGGCAACAGCGGATATGGCGGATCGGCGGGCAACTTTTACGTTTCTGACAGTACCGAGGCCTTTGGAGACGAGGTTAAGGTGGATGCCCTTTGCAGCGCGGGCGGTTGTGGGGAATTTGACGGCGTGCTGGCGACCGTCAATGTGAACACCGGCGCTTCCGGCACGATGCCCACGTCTTACGGGGTAGGCTCACGCCTGAACGTGAACGGCGGGGGAACCATCAACCAGGTTTACCAGTTCAATGCGAGCGTTGGCACTTTTCCCGGTGATTCAGGCGGGGCAAACATCGGGAATTTATACAGCTATTACGTGGGGGCCGAAGGCGGCACCTGGACGGCAACCAATGAGTACGGCTTGTACGTTGCCGACCGCACGCGCGGCACCACGGGCAATTGGGCCATCCAGACCGGCAAGG
>QGNH01000724.1_pt1 | contig 25921 bp, 27 predicted proteins | sample 1735481 | NCBI WGS metagenome assembly QGNH01 (sample SAMN09239004, study PRJNA386568) | Viral metagenome, whole genome shotgun sequencing project.
CGATGGCGGCTTTCCCCGCGCCCGCGCCAAGGATCAGTCCGCCAAGAGTCGCCCCAGCCCCGCCGAGGCTTCCGAATGCGAATCCCTGCACTTTGCCGGCGAGTTTCGACAGCCATGATTCAGGGGTCGTGAGAGTCTGTGCGTTGTGAGCTTCTTTGGCTTCCTTCTTCACCTGCGGCGTAGCGACATGTAGAGCCTTGGTCCCCCCATGCGTCGCGGATTCGATGCGTTCCAACGCGTCGGCCCCAGCCTCACCCTGGCCGAGTTCGAGGTACAAGAGGCGCCGCATTTTCCAGTCCGTTTCGGTGTTCCCGGGGTACTGGCGGTTGGCCTCCCGCACGATCTTTTCCATGGTGGCCGGGTCGTTGAACCCGAGCTGCGATTCCTTGAAGCTAACACCGGCCATTTTCATGAACGCGTACACGCGCGGGTTCTGGTAGGCACCCTGCAGAGTTCCACCAATGCCCTGCGCGGCCTGTTCGGCGACACCGGGCTGACGCAGCACGCTCCCAGGGCCGGAGATCGCGTTGATGAGCGAGGAGATCCCGCCAACGCTCACGCCCTTACCAGACCCCCCTGCAGTCCCGAGGGCCGCGGAGGTCGTGAGGTTCGAGACGACGGGCAGCATCCCTTCGATCTGCGAGCCGGGAAAGGCTGTGAGGTTCGCTCGAGCTTCTCCAAGCGTGTACGCAGACGCACTAGCTGTCGATCCTCGTCCCTCGGCCTGCAGCATCGGTCCCAGAATGGCTCCGAGCGTGGACGAGGGCATGCCGGTGACCTTGCTGTAGCCGGCGATGACTTCGGCGAGCATCCCGGCCTGTCCAGCGCGTGGGGAGAGGCCCACGCTCGCCGCGAGGGACCGCAGCGCGGATTCGGATTCGCCGACCGTCACGCCGGTGCGGGACTGCACGCCGAGCAGTTCCTGGCCGATGGGGTGATATGCGCCTGGGCCGCCGGTGACCTTGCCCATCGCGAGTGCGACATTTGACGCGGAGGTCTCGACCTTCACGAACTTGTCCAGCAGCGCACCAACCCCGGCGACACCGGCGAGGTCGGCGACTGTGCGGGCGACGCCCTCCATCCCGGTCCCGATACGAGTAACGGTCTGCTCGACTTTGGTGAACGACTCGTCCTGTTTCTTGAGCTGGTCTTCGATCGCCTGGGTGCCACCGCGGTCGATGATCAGTTTCAGGACCGCCTGCACAGGGATCGAGCCGCTGCTGTCAACTGCCATTGCGGAACTCCTCTATGCTCGCGGGCTGAAGATCCTTTGGTGAGTCGAGGCCCAGAGCCTCCCATTCCCCGGCTGCGGCGCGTCCTAGTTCCTCCTCGAACTCATCCTCAGCGTCGGCTGCGCTCGGGTCTACGAGGGCACCTTTCGCCTCGAGGTCGATGAATGCGAACTCGCGGAGATAGTCGGCGTCCGTCCAGTCTTCTAGGCGGGGGTCGTTGAAGGGGAGTCCGTATCCACGGGCGACGATGCGTCGGACCCGTTGCCATTCGTCTCCCCGGAGGATTTCCCCAGGTCACCGGCCCTGTTCAAGAGGCTTTGGCGCCAGTCGCAGAAGTTGAGCCACACCCTGACGGGGATCTCCATGTTCTCGTCGTCCATCGGGTCGTAGAGGTGCTTTTCGATGCGCTCATGGCCGTCCTCGGGATCGACCGTACGGCTCTCTGCCGTCACGATCGGCGCGAAGATCACCCTGAACCCGGCGAGCGCGCCGGCGAAGCGTGTGGTGCCTTCGCTCGCGGCATTTGGGTCTCCCCCCATCTCCCGGATCAGGAGGTCACATTCGTTGGCGTGCTTGAGCCAATCCCGGTTTTTCGGGAGGTTCGCCACCCGTGCGGTTAGCTCACCGTGCTGCGGGTGCTTGAAGGTCTCGCTCCACGGCACCGCGTCGCCCGCTGCGATCTGTTGAAGCTCGTCCATGTTCTCTCTCCTTTGCTCGTACAACGACAAAAAGCGCCACGGGCCGTCCACCCGAATCCGTCCCCGAGAGACGGCTCAACCCCAGGGAGGGGTTGCGACCTAGGTTGGGTGGGCGACCTGTGGCGCCTATATGACGACACCCGGAGGGTGTCTATGTTCGTGGCTGCCTATTCGGCTGCCACTCTCAGCCTTCTGAAAGCTGGCCGCCCTGCGGCTGGCCGATGACGACTACCGAGACGTTCGCCGCAACCGTGGCCTGCCCCGCGGTGTACTGGCGGTCGAGGCTGTTGATCGCGCAGTATTTGAACAGGTCGAGGATTTCGGTACTGCCGCTGCCCGTGATGGGGTTCTGTGCGGATTCGTCGACGGTCTCGAGTTCGAAGATCGCTCCCTGTTCGAGTTCGTCGATCACATCGTTGTGGACCCACATCTTCGCGATCGTGAACGTGTATTCGCTGATGCCCTTCTTCAGCTCTACGGCGACCTGTGCGCCGAGCTCGCGGAGGACCTGCACGTTGTTGTTCGCGGAGCGTCCCATGCTTTGGACACGTCCGACGCGGTTGTTGTTGATCCGCAGGTTGATCCGTGTCGCGTTGCGGGACGTGATCCCTCCGGCACCCGGTTCTTCTTTTGGCTGCAAGATAGTAGCCATTCAGATCACGCCCCTGTCTGGATCGCGTTGGGTGACTGGAGCGCCACTTCGATGAACGTGTACTTGTCCGCGTCGATCAGCATCACCGGCGCGTTGAGGATGTACGAGTTCGACGACGTAACCACCGCACCCGTAGTCGGCCCGGGCTCCACGGTAGGCGGCTTGAACGCACGGATGATCTGCGCCGACAGCAACTCTTTCAGCAGCAGTTCCGCTGTCTTTTCCTGGGATTCGGCGGTCCCGTTGAGATTCTTTCCGCCCGTGTACTTTGCTTCGAGTTCAGTGCGCAGAAACCGCGACACATAGTCGGCCGAGCGTGTCTTGTGGTAGTCCCGGTAGTACCCGGCTGCTTCGTTGCTCGTCGAGAGACTGTCCACCACGTACGTCCCCCCACCGGGCTTGGGCGCGGATGGTGAGGCGCCGGCGAGCAGGAGCTGGTCGAGTTCCGCACCCTGCGCGGTGGAGTAGACGGTCTCGGGTGCCACCTCGATCGTTTCCTCATGGCAGAGGGATGTCGCGACGTCCGGTAGACCGCAGTGCATGCCGGCGTACATCGCTGCCCGGTAGTAGGGGGGGTAGAGTGTGAGCTGCCCGGTGGAGTTGTAGAAGTACATGGCGGGGCAGGCGATCTGGGTGCGCTTGTTCTGCAGTGGGCTTGAGCCGTTGATCCGTTCGATCGTTTTCGTGTACGTCTCCCCGACCGCTCCGCCGCCGATCCAGGTGCGCTCTTTGCGAGCGTTCCCGTTGCTCATGATGTTGCAGTGTTCTTCGACCATCGCATGCACGCTCGCTTCAGCGGTCATCGGTGTGATGATGCTGATCGGCTGCGATTCCAGCGCGGCGAGACCCGCAACCCAGTTGGCCGCTTCGGGGGCTTCTTCTTCACCACCCGCCAGTGCGGTAGCGGACGCTGTTTTCAGTTCGCCCGTGCCAGCCTTCGCTTCGGCGGTGACGAAGTTACTCGCGGTGTAGCCGAACAGTTCGCCGTTGATCGCCGCAGCGATATGCGCGTTGGTCGGTTTGCCAGATTCAAGGCTGGCGAAGTTCCATTTCTCACGGTACACGTTGCCGGACGGGTCGGTGTACTTGAGGACCACGATCGGGCCCGCTTCCACTGCGACGGTGATCGCGTTCGCCCATATGCCATAGCCGAAGGAGGTGAGCTTCACGAGCTCACCTGTCGCACCGGCCAGTTCGATGGTGGCCTGCGTGACTTTCTTGCCGACCCGTACTACACAAACCTGCGAGCACTTCGCGAGCGCAATTCGGGCCCCATCGTATGCCGGTCCGGATCGCAGGACGGAGGCGAGGATACCCGGGGAGCTGAAGTACATCGCTTCGCCCGACTTACCACCCGTGCAGGCACCCAGGATCGCGGGTATCGGACCGGTGTTGGGTGCGGGGTTTTGCAGTTCGCTCGCGTTGACCGCACTATAGGCACCCGGCTGTACGACGTTGAAGTCGGGGCGCGTGACGAGATTAGCCGGCATCTGGGTCCTCACTGGGGTTGAGGTAGGCGTCGAGTAGCTCTTGCCACTCCGCGTGGGTGTGCTGCTCGTTCCGCAGGTTTGGCCGCTCCGCAAGTAGGCCCGCGAACGGGATTCGTTCGCGTGTGTCGTCGCCGATCGCGTCCTCTGCGGAGACCGTCGGCTCTGTCGTTTTGCGGGGCATGCGCCCTCCTTAGTACGGCTCGATGTTCAGTTCGACGTCGACCGCCGCCTCGATCGATCCGATGACGGCCGGGTTGACCTGCACCTGTGTCGGGATCAGCGCCTCCGACCAGAATTCGACGGTGAAAAGGCTCACGTAGATGGTGTTCGGCTGCTCGTCGACGGGGAGGTCCTGCTTCTCGGCCTGGACCTGCAGCTCCTTGACCTGTGAACTCGACGACGGCACGAGATGTCTGAGCGGGTAGAGCTTGCGGCGCAGCTGATTGTGCAGCCGATCTCGCTCGTCGCGATTGACATGGATCAGCTCGACTACGACAACGCTGTACAGCGGCTCCGCGTAGTAGGCACACGTTGCGACGATGTTGTCTTCCCCATCGCGCACATACGCGTCCCCGGCGAAGCCACCCTGCCCGAGCCTCCCGGCGCCGTCCTCGCTCTCCGTAGCGATTGCCACGCCGATCTGCGGCATCGCCCCGGGGTAGGTGGGCCAGCCCTTGACGATCTTGATCGGGCTGTTCGTGATTCCGCTGACTGTGGGGTACGTTTCCGGGTCGATGCCGGCGAATAGCCCAATGTCGGGTGGTGTCTCGAATGTGAGGGGAAGGGTGAGGCCCTGGTCGGTGTCCTCTGGAAAGAACACGGCAACCTGCGTCGCATCGTTCAGGGTGTCCCAAACGATCTGCTCCGGATTCGGCAGATACGACGGGAAGAAACCGCTGGCGTCGGGTGCAACGGAAGGAAACGCAAGCCCTGCGGGACCGAAGTTCAGTCCTTCCCCGTTTTCGGGGAAAACGAGGCCTTCCTGTGTCGGGTAGGTGACGGTCGGCGTGGGGATTTCCGCGATCTGCTGCTCCATCGCTACCTTTCCGCGAGGACCACCCTCACCTTCCCGCCAATAATCCGGCGCACGTCCTGTGTCGATGCCTGCGCCGCCGCGTCCATGAACGGCCGGGGCTTCGCCTCGGGGATGATCCAGCCCTTTTTACCGACCTTCCGGAACGCGATGAAGTAGCTGCCGCCGGACGCGGTGCGCTTACGGTCGAAGTTCATCGGCGACTTGCCCTGAGAGCGAAGTTTCTGCTCGAGGCTCTCGCTGCGATAGCTACTGGCGCGCTTCAGCACACCATCGGAGCCTTCGGTCAGGTATTCGGTCTTCCGCAACCCGGTTGCCGAATATGGACCGGAGGGGTTCAGGGCCCGGGCGCCGAAGAACGGGACGGTCTTGCCGAGCATCGTCTTCTTCAGGTCGATCTCTTTGTGGCCGCGCTCGATCGCGCCAGCATACCGGCTGACCGGAACCGGCTTTCCCGGGTAACCACCCGTGTTCGAAGTTGAGGTGTGCGTGCCGTTGACGAACACGCGCGCGGTCCACTGGCTCGTGAACGGCCATTCTGTTTCCATCGCGCCCTTCAACGCCCCGGTCTTGACCCTGACCACGAACGCGCCGCCCGTGTACGTCACGGGGTAGCCCGACACATTGCGGACTGCGCGCTGACGGATCTTCTCCGCGCCATCCCGCACGCCTTCGCCGAGCACACGGTTACCACCACCGAGCTGCGTCAGCGTGGCGCGTTTCATCAGGACCTGCAGGCTGCCCCGTTCGTAGCGCGCTTCGATGAGGGCCATGGTTTACACCCCATAGTTGACGAGCTGGTCGGCTTCGCTCGCGGACTGCAGGCTCACCCGCCACGCACGCTGGGCGCCAGCGAAGATAAAGGGCTTGGCTTGCGCGGCGGGATAGAAAACCCGGCCTTCCTCGGCGTCTCCTACGGCGGAGAGGGTGATGATCCGATCCCTGACGCGACGGTCGATGTAGCCTGGGCGGATGTCAAGTGGGGTTGTGAGCTGGGCTTCGCCTCGCTCCAGCTCCCCCTCCCGGCGAAAGGATAGCCAGCGGTCTTGGCTGCGGAACAGGCCTTTGATTTCTACTCGTGGGGCGTATATGACACCCAACCCCTTGCAAGGTTCGTGTCCCCACTCCGGCTGTTTGCTATCAGCCGAGTAGCACGAGCAGCGACTTGCCACCTCCCACCCTAGGGACACGGCACCCTCCCACGAGAACAACTCTTCCATGACCGCCGAGTCCAAGTCCACTGTTGAGGGTGTGAACTGGGGGACGGGGCCGTTGGGAGATTCGAAGCTCATCCGATCGTACTCATGATGTAGCGGCGCTTGCGGCGACCCATCAGCTCGTCGCGCCGGGAGATCAGGGCCTGGACCTCCGACTGGAACGGGGAGGTGGAGAGGCCCCGGCTGTACCCGTCGAAGCTGACGCTCGAGACGACGCCTCTCGCGAGACCGGCCGACTGACCCAAGAATTCGGCCGCTGCATTGCAGACCGCGGCCTGCTGCAGGTTCCGCAGCCAGTTGAGCTGCTCTGGGTCACGGATGTCCCCTACATGCCAGTACCGTCCACCGTCGTAGCTTGTGCCAGGCCCAACCCCGACAGTGCCGCCGAATTCGTGCTCCGGGTCGAACAGCGGGTAGCCGTACGCGTAGGCGAGCTGCACCGCCTGGGGGAGTGGCGGGAAGAGGGAACCCCAGGCCTGGTAGTCGATCGTCTGCAGAAGGGCCTGCTCGACAGCCAACTTGTAGGTCCAGACCTTGACGACGCCCTCCTTGACGTAGTTCTTGATCTCTTCCGCCGTGTACACCCTCGTGTAGCCGAGGATCGGAGTGACGACCTGCAGTGCAGCTATCCGGGCAATCGGGCGCTTACGAGGCTGGATCTGGTTCGTGGTGTTCCCGTCGAACACCTCGTAGCCGACTTCTTCCCCGTACTCGAAGCACTGACCTTCGGGGAGCTTGAACCCCCGTTCGAGGATCTCTTTCCCTTCGCCCTGTTCGCCTTCGGGCTCCGGTTCGAGCGCGATGCCTTCCTGGGTGACGGGGAGATAGCGACAGTTGAATGCGGTGGTGGCCTGGTCCTCGACCCATGCGATCGACTCCCACAGGAGTTCTTCGATCAGCGGGTAGATCGTAACATCGCCCTCCTTCAGTTCGAACGGGGAGAGCAATGCTGCCGGTAGGGCTCCGAGCCGGCGCAGGACCTGCGAGACCTGGGGACGGTTGTCGTTTACGGCCATTGGTTCCTCTCCCTCAAGGGTGCCGGGCCGTCCCGCGAGCGGAGAGAGGGTGACGCGCGGGACGCCCGGCCGCTTCCGTCCTTGCGGGGAGGACGGAAGGTGTCTACTTCACGAGCTTTTTGTGGGCTGCAAGACCGCAGGCATGACTGTTCTCGAGCGACGCGTTGGAGCACTGGGTACCGTCACCCTTACGTGCCCAGCAGCGAGGCTCGCCGTCCGTGGTGAGCGGCTCGACGCCCTCGGGCAGCACAGCCTCATCCGGAGGGAGCACCTTGACACTCGTGGTGATTTCCTTCGATTTGCCATCGGGGCCTTCCAGCGACGCGGTGTGTGGCTTGCCATCAGCCGGGAACTCGATGCCCTGTCGCTTCCCGCCATCCGGCAAAGCGTCCCCCGTCTTCTTGGTGTTCAGGTCCACACTACTGGCGACCATTGCCTCCAGCTCCGCGATCCTGGCCTTCAACTCCTCCGTCTCCGCTGAAGGTGCCACGGGCGCCACACGCTCTGGGATAGGGATGCCCTGGCTGCGCAGATACTCCTCCGATGCAGCTACCCGGGCCTCGGTCTCTGCCGGGGACTCCTGACGCTGCTGGCGGACATCACCGGCGATCTCCGCCGCGACATTCGGCACCTTCGGGGCTGCCGGTCCGGTGTAGCCTGGAACCATCAGCTTCGGATTGCGAAGCACCTCGGGTGCGTACTGCTCTGCGACCTTGCTACGGCCGTTCTTGAACTCCAGGGCGACTTCCCCCATCTGCAACGTGCAGTTGCTGTAAACGGGCTCGTCGTTGGAGTCCAAGACCGACAGTACGTCCAGCATCGTGTCCATGTTCTCTCTCCTTCTGCTTGCTGTCTAGAAGCCGCCGACCGGCGACTCGTTGCCCGCGCTGTACTTGATCGCCGTGAACGTGCAGAGTGACGTTTTGCTGGTGCCGACGGTGAACGATTCCGGCACCAGGATTTCCGCGACCGCGATCCGCTTCGGTTTCGCTGCGGTACCAGCCGTCAAGGCCGGGAGGACTGGGGTTCCGGACGTGAGGGCGGACGCCGTGGCGAAAACTTCTTCCGCAGCGTTGACCTCGACGAGAACGAGGCACTTCTGCCCGGCGCCGGTCGTTGCCCCGGACGGTAGCGCAAGCGCTGTCTGGGCTTTGATCGACACCGGCAAAGAAACCCCGTCCGGTGCGTATTCCCCGGCAGTGATTTCGTATTTGACGGTGGTGCCTTCGGCTTTCGCTTCGAGACCGAAGATGATCTGCTGGGCGTTGGCCTGGCCGGCCTGGAGCTGCTCGGACTGGAAGACCTCCGCAAGCCGCTGTGCGCGCGGCTTCAGGAGATCGCGTGGTGTTGCTGGCATGTCACGATCCTTTGTTTGCGGTGGTCTCTTAGCCTTCGACGACTCGAACTTCGGAGATCGTCGCGGTGGTCACTTCTACGAGCACCCACCACTTCGGCGGGAGCCGGAACTCCTCGACGTTGACGGCGAGGGTCGTTGCAGCGGGGATGATCTCGTTCGTTTTCGCTTCCGCGATAGCCTTGGATGACCCGATCGAGACGTTGATTTTCCCGGCGGTCGCGGTCACGACATACCATGTCGACCAGACACCGGTGACGTCCTGGATCGGTTCGCCGGAGACCACTGTCGGTTTCGACACTGCGGCCGTAACACCGGGGGAGCCGAGCACGGTCGCGAGGCTCCCGTTCACCCAGTAGCCTTCACTGTTACGGGTGATGATGTCGCCCGTCGCAGGGCTGTTCTGGACGATCACGACAGGCCCGTTACCGGTCCCCGCAGGCCCCTCGCCGAGTGCGATCGGGTCGGGCCGGAGGATCTCTGGAGGGTATGCAGTCATGCTTCCTTCCTCACCTAGTTCTGTGATACCATATTCCACATGGAGCATGGGACCCTCAATGGATACAACTACCACGCCTGCCGATGTGAGGCATGTCGCGCCATACACCGCGAGTACAAGGGCAAACGCGAACGCCGCGTCGAACACGAACGCCGGGGCGCATGGTTCGCTGGGAAGATCTGCGTCAAATGTGGCTCAACCAAGCGCCTTGTTGCCCATCACCGGGATAAGACCACGAAGGCCCCCAACTTTACGCGAGTGTGGCACTGGGGTCATGATCGCCGGGAAGCCGAGTTGGCTAAGTGCGACGTGCTCTGCGACCACTGTCATCGCGCTCTGCACATCATGGAAAGACAATCGCCTTGGCGACATGGTACTAACGGTGGATACACCAACGGTCATTGCCGCTGCGACGCTTGTCGCGCTGCCCATGCTGGCGCAGCGCGAGCCTACCGAGAGAACTCAGGCTGTTAGCCCAGTTATTTCCGCGTTCCACTGGGGAGCGCGGCAGATGGGTGCCTCGTACTCATTTATCATAAACCTCTCCGAGTCGTCGATCTTCGCGAGGGGCTGCGAGCCGATTTTCTGGAGCTCGGCGATCTCGATGATGTTCTCGCCGGCGGTCTTCTCGCAGAACACGAACGCCTGCGATTCGTTGGTGCCAGCTTCCGGGGTGATGTAACGCGTGGGGATGATCGGCAGGCTGCCGAAGTCCGAGTCGTAGTACATAACCGACGTGCCGAGCTGGCGCTCGACGTGAACGACCCCGTCGCCGTTGTAGCGCACGAAGGACTGCAGCAGCTCGTTGAAGAACCGCTTCTCCCTCGCCCCTACCAGGATCGAGGTGGGCTCCCCGTTGTTGTTGTAGATTTTTTCGATCACGCTGTTCAGCAGCGGGATGCTGATCTTCGTGCCGCCGGCAAATCCGGAGGCGGAGAACACGACGCCGCCCTCGTTGTTGATGATCCGGCTGATACCGTCGAATTCGAGGAACTCAACGGTCTGTGACCCGTCGGCGTTGACGATGGTCTTCGGGTTCGCCGCGGAGGCGTAGACAAGGCCTTTCTCCTCTTCCTGGAGGACACTGACCATCCGGGCCTGCTGCTCCAGCGCGAGCTGGTCCGCGAAGGAGCGACCTGCGGCGATCATCAGTCCCGTGACGCGGCCGACCTCGCCGATGCACTTGATCATCTTGCCCTTGCGGAGGTACTTCGTCGTTCCGTCCGGTGGGAGCTGTCCGTCGGCGTAGAACGCCCCGCCTTCCGGCGTGCCGAGTGAGGTGCGCTGCGTGTACTCGTGCGTGAGGCCGTTCGCTTTGATGCGACCCCACCGCTTACGCAGCGGTGTGCCTTTCATGTCGATCCGGGTGATTGCGGGCTCCAAGTCCTGTCGGATGAGAGCGCGCTCGGTTGAATCGACCGCCTTGTTCACGTCCGGCATGTCGAATGCGCCTGGGTCAATCCATTCAGCCATAGTTAACTCCTCCCCTCGTGGGGACCTTTCTGCTGGTTTATGAGATCCGCCAGAGGGGGCGGTTGTGTGACTCCCGCACGCGGGCGCGGGCAAGCTAGACAGCCATGGGGCTGTAGGGGATCTGGGTCTAGGCCCGGATCTAGGCGGCGAGCGCTATGGGCTCGTCAAGGGTGAAGACGATGGCGCGTCGGACTGGCCGGATGGTGCTGTCCGGGTGCTCAACGGTCGTCCCGTCGATCGGTGAGACCTCTGGGGGGTTCCATCCGCAGGCGCAGCAGTGCCAGCCGTCACGGTCCGGGGGGTTGACCCAGCGCCACCACTCCGACATGTGCGCGTCGGAGCCGTGTGGGCCGGGGCAGAGACGCCGCACGGTGTACTCGCGTTGAGGCGCCTCACCCCAGCGCATCTAGTGGATGCCGTACGTCTCGCGGTTCATGACCTTCAGCACGTCCGTGACGGACTCGGCGTCGTCGATCTCCTTCTCCACCGTGGTCTCCGCGTCGTCCTCTTTGCCGTTCTTCAGGACGCGGGCGACGCTCTTACGGCCGGCCGGGAGCTTGCCGACGGTCTCCCTGAGCTCCATCAGCGCCTTCGCGACGAGCTCGAAGCCCTCCTTGGATTCGGTGCGCGTCTTCTCCAGATCCTCCGACAGGTCGCCTGTCGCGAGCGCGACGACCTTCAGGACACCGGGGTCGACACCCTCGTCGGTGGCCATCTTCAGGACAGCGTCGCTGACCTTCTTGGACTTCGCCACCTCGGTGGCGGACTGCTGCTTCGCGTCGTCGGCCTGCTTCGCCAGAAGAGCCTCTAGCTCCTCAATGCGCTTCTCGAGATCCATCGTGGCCTCCTTGGACTTCTTGGTCGACTTCGACGGTTTGTCGTCGTCATCGTCGTCGTCCTGTTGGTTGTTATCAGCAGGCTTGTCCTCGGAGGATTCGCCATCGTTCTTACTGCCGGCCCCGGAGCCATCGCCGGGGACGCTGTCTTCAAGTTCGTTCTTGCGCTTGTCCTGGTCCTGGCGTTCCTCCGGGGTCATGTCGACCGGGATATCCGCCGCGAACTCGTGACCGCACTGGGGGCAGGAGAGGTGCCGCTCGGCCGGTTCGACGGTGTCCTCGTTGTCGTCGTCCTCGGGCTTGTCCTTGCCGTCGTCGTCGACGCTGAGGCCCTTGCTGCCGGGCTTCTTGGTGCCGGCGTTTCGTTTGCCGCCCGTTTCACTGTCCTGGCCGCTGTTACCGCCGCCGCCGGGCACCCACGAGCCCGTCACATCCTTCGCGATGTCCTCCTCTACGAAAGCGTCGTCGGCTGGCTCATCGCCGTCCCAGGTCTTGGCGACTGCGTGCGCGAAGCTGTGCTGGTAGGCAGGCTTGTCGGTCAGGCACATGTGGCGCGGGTCAACGAGGTCGAGTACCTTGCGCTTCTTGCCAGTGTCGGTGAGCTCGTGGAATGCGGCGCGGAGCTTGCCGCCGACCGACCATGCCATCTTGCGCTTGCGTGTCTCGTCCCACGCCTTGTCAGCGATCGCGTCGGCGCCCGCCGGGGGAAGCTCCGTCTTGATCATCAGCTGGTCGGTCTCGGGGTCGATGTGCGCCTGGACGACATCGCCGATCTCGGTCATCCAGTTCTGGTCATGGGTGCCTGCGGTGACCTTCACGCCGCCTGCGTTGATCGCGCGCATCATGCCGTCGATCGCGCGCTTGGACATGCGCTCGCCGTCCTGGTCCTCCTCGAGCCCGGTCGCAGCACCGATGATGTAACGCTTCCCGGTGGCCTCGTCGATGTACGACTTCGTGATGTCGCCGACGTACTCGAAGTCCTCGTTAAGTGCAACTGCATCGGTGCGTTTCATGCCGCTACCAGTGAGCGGAGCGCGTCAAAGGCCGAGGTCTCCTTCTCGGTCTTGGTGACACCGAGCAGTCCCTCAAGACACTTGTGTGTGGGCGCGCCCTCCTCGGTCTTGGCGTCGAGTTCGGCGATCACCTGACCGCAGTGCGGGCAGGTCGTTGGGACACCGGACAGGTTGCCGTGGTGGTCGCTGTCCTTGTGCTCCCGCTCGGGGACCTCGGGGCCATCCGGGTCAGAGGTGGCCTGCCCGGTCTGTTGGCCCTGGGAGTGGGGGGAGCCATCCCATGTCACGGTCTGGCCGCCGGCGCCCGGGTCGGCGGCGGCGCCGAACGCCTTGCGGAGCTCGCCGAAGGATGTGTTGGTCTTGTCAGCGACGCCGGGTGTGGAGCTGTCTTCGCTAGAGCCGTTGCCGTCGCCCTTCTCGCGTGAGATGACGCCGGGCTCGTGAGCCTTGAGGACCGTGTTGCAGTCCGGGCAGCGACCGTCGTCCGTGAGCTTGCCCTTCTGCTCCCGGCATTCCGGACAGTAGCTACCGGCACCCTTTGCGCCCGCGAGCGTCGCACGGCCTTCCTCCGCCTGGACTGCGGTCTCGGCGACCGTGACCTCCTTGGCGATCGTCGTGACGCCGGACCACTCGCTATAGGAGCGGAGGCGTTCGCTGGGGAGACGGACCTTCGCCACATTGAGCAGGGAGCCAGTGGTCTTGCCGAGGCTTTGGTGATGGGCAACGATCGCCTGGTGGGCTTCCCTATGCGATGCGAAGTGACCAGCAAGAGGCCGCGATGTGCTGCCCGTAATCCCACTGGCCGTGATGCCGTCCCGATTACTCGCATGGCTAGAGATGCCGATGACATTGCTGCCGTGATAGTGCTCGTGCATACCAGAGCGAAGGCCTCCAACCGTGATCTCACTATGGCTATACCCCGGCTCACCCGCCGCCTTCGCTACATCGTCCTCGCCTAGCAGCGTCTTGAGGTGATCGACGACTGACCAGTCAGCGTCAACGTCAGAGCGCCCGTTCGTGTTGCCCGGCCCCTCGCTGACGGGCTGTACAGGTGTTCCGATGTCCGGTGCCGCACCGCGCTTAGCGCCGTGCGCAATCTGATCCCAAGCGGAAGGCGCCTCGGCAGTCGAACGCTCAGCAGTGGTCGTCGCGTTGTCCATCGACGGTGACCGGTAGCCGAGGAACTGGCCGAGATCGACCTCCACGGCCTTCCCTCCGCCGCGCGGTGCGACCATTACAACACCGTCCTGGCGTACGTGGTCGACGATCCCTTCGCTGTCCTGACCGTCGTAGATGAACTTGACCTGTGTAGAGGGCTGGAAGAGGTCGAACAGCGGGCCTTGACTCGACTGGTTGGCGGTGTGCTCGCCGAAGCCCTCGTCGAACATCGTCCCGCCGTGCGCGTCTGGCATGGAGGTCCACTCGCGCCAGTCGTCGAAGATTTCGCCGTGCTGCCCGTTCTCCGGTGCGGTCGGGTTGCCGAACTCATCGAAGTTCCTGCCAGCTCGGCCTGCAGGCTTCGGCTGGAGGTTGAACCCCTCGTCGAATTTCGCGCCGCCGTGTAGGGACTGCGGACGGTCGGGGAAGCTGTCGAACAGCGCGCCGTGCCCGGTATCGGTCTTGGTGGGAGCCATGATGTGCTCTCTCAGTCGATGGTGAAGAGTGCGTTGACGGTCCCCGCGACACCGCTGCCACCAGCGGCGAGCGTGACTTTGATCGGTTTCCCCGGAGCACCTTGAAATTCGGGGTTGAGTTCCACCGGGCCAACAGCGGGCACAAGCATGGTCAGCGTGGTCACCGTGTCCGTGATCACCAGTTCGCCGCCCGAGAGTGTGCCGGGACCGTAGCCGAACAGCACCCGGATGAGACGCATCCTCATGCTTTCTTCCGGGGTCTTCGATTCGGCTACAGCGGCTTTGTTTGCGGCGGGGGCGGCTGGCACCCAGGCAAGATTTTCACGCGGATATGGGATAGGGCATCAGTCCTTGCACATGCGGCAGTCGCAGGGGGAAGTGGATCAAGCGATGCGTCCGGGACCGCGAACGGGTGTCCCTCTCTGTAGTGCCTATGCCATGCGTGCCGGTAAAACGGTCACGGGGCTCAGATGCTGTCAGCGATGCGTGCCGCTGGGGTATCGAACTCCTTGTGCAGATCATCCCCTGGGTTGGGACGTCGTTTGCGTCCGATCCGACCAGTCACGTCGGTTGAGTAGAAGCCCGGGCCCCTGAAGCAGATCGCTGCGGGCGGCTCAAATACACGCCTCGCGCGTTTCCCGCAGTCGCACTGGATGTGCTCAGGGTGGTCGCTCATCTTGAACAAGCCCTCGGTGTGATGACCCTCGGGGCACCGGTAGGTATAAGTCGGCATCGCAGGGTATCCTCTCTTTGTGGATCTCTTTGGCTCACCTAGCGACATGAGCTTCTGGAGCTCCTGTATGCACGCTGAGCACACGGAGATCCTTGACGGACAGGCGATATGCACGAGCTGCGGAGCGACGGTCGAACCGGCACTTACCGAGCGCGCTTTCGACCGTACATGCGAGCTGATATGGCGCGACTTCGGGGCTGCGGGCCGTCACTCACTTCGATGTGTTGAGACGCCCGACGGCTGGTGCTGTGCAGATGACTGCAAAATTATCCGGCGGCCAGCAGCTCTTTGACTTCCTGCAGCGGGCCGAAGTTCGACAGGTATGCCCAGGTGAAGTTCCCGCGGTCTTCCTGCCCGTTGCCGTCGAGGAACCCGATGGTGCGATCGTCGTAGAGGGTGTCCATCAGTGCCTGGAGTGGCTCAAGAGTGCCGGGCACTCGATCGGCTTGGTAGGCCGCAAGCAGATCCTGTAGTTCGTTCCCGGCTCGCTCGGCGTGCTGCACCCACTCGGGGTGCTCGTGAGCGAGTCGTCCTCCGGTGCCGGCGAGCATGTGCCCGTGCTTGACGTATTCGCCGTTCGCCGGCTGGGCCGGACCGATCACCCACGCGTCCCCGCCGACGTCGTAGACGCCCTGACCGGTATGGCGGATGTCCCGCTCGAACTCGTCCTCGGTGGCCTCAAGCCGCACGTATGCGTCTAGTCGAAGTCCGGGGGCGACCTCGACATCGGCCTTGGCGCGCTTGACCCAGGACTCCAGGAGCTTCCGTAGCTCCATCGGGCTCATGCCTGCCCACAATGGTCGGTCCTTGCGGACCTGCGCGTAGTCGATCACGAGGTGCGTGTCCACATCCGGATAGGTCGGGGTGTGGTGCGAGCCAAGCCATGGGTGCGCCCAGCCCGTGCCCCACTGGTAGCTCGTGGCGGAGCCGGTGATGTAGACCTTCGCCCATTCCCGCCAGCCGTCGCCGAGCACGCCCGTCCAGAAGTTGAGGATCGCGGTGCGGACGTCCGGCTTGAGCTGTTTGTCTTCCCATACCAGCGGGTCGAGGCCGACCTGCGGCGGGTCGAAGAACCCCTTGCTCACCCGTCCCGTGGAGCGGACCTTCTCGACGACGTGGCCGAGCATGTGATCGAAGGGGTCGCGGATCGTCTTGCCGGCGAAGAACGCTTCCAGGCGCTCGTTGTGCGCGTACTGCGGTCGGAGCTGCCCGGACGTGTCGAACATCTCGCTCAGCGCCTCGTCGTCCAGGCCCGTGTCGCGCATGTGCGCGTACTGCTCCTGCGCTTCCTGATACAGCTCCTCCACATATGGCAAAGCCGCGTGACTACATCTGGGGTGCAATGGTATACACGGCACCCATTCCGCGCGTTTCTTGCCGTAGTTGCTGTTCGTCTTCAAGATGCTCGCGAGGAACACCCTATTCTCGATCAGCTCTTTGCAGGCTGCGCATGCGCCGGCATGGGGAGGGACCCAAACTTCGTCATAGCCCATCTGCACGCAGCCATCGAGTCGGCCCAGCGCATTGGCGCGTGCCATCTCGGTCTGTGCGACGAGCCGCCAGTCACGATCGGCGGCTTCCGTGGCCTTGTATAGCGCGCTCGCGACATTGACGGGGTTCGTCTCGCCCTGCACCCCATACAGCACCGCGGAGCGGATGTCGTCCGCGTAGCGGTCCAGTGTGCCGGTGAGCTCGTGCTCGAGTAGCCATCGCAGCCACTCGCTCGTCGCACGGTCAGGCGCGGGCGTGACCATTGGTGCGCGGGTGCCGAGTAGCCGCAGGAACCGTGTGGTCTGCCCATGACCCTGCAGGTACGCCTGGTGCGGCATGTCCCGGGCACCGTGCAGGACGTTCTGCTTCCACCGCTGGATAGCGTCGTTGACCGCCTCCCAGCGCTTTGGGGTGAGCAGACCCTTGTGGAGGCCGAAGCGCTTGACTACATCTAGCTCATGCGCTGGGGTCGGGATGCTTAGCTGGGTGCGGAGGCCCGCGAGGAGATCATCGGTCATCAGACATGCGCGGTCAGCAGGTTCGCGCGTTTCTCCTCCAACTGCTGCGGATCTTTCGCCACAAGCGCCTCATGATGGGTGCGGCCGGCGAGCATCATCGCTTTCACACGATGCTGCCCGTCAGTGATCCAGAGACTGCCGTCTTCGCGCTCATTGACCTTCACATCGCCGTCCAACTCGATGCCAGCACGTAGGCGCTTGAGCATGCTCAACACCTTCTCGCGGTCTTCGGGACGCTGGTAGTCCGTGTCGACGCGCAGCTCAGCCAGGTTGACCTGCCGGCGCTGCGGCATCGTGACGGTCTTCCCAAGCGGCATTTGTAGGATGCCCTCCAGCTCCTTGACGAGGCTGTCGGACGCTTTCTCGAAGACGCTCTCGGCATCCTCCTGCCGCTCAACGAGCTGAGGGTTGTGCTGGTCGAAAACCTTTGCGGTCTTCTCGGCCTCTGGGCTTCCGAACTCCGGAGCGGACTCGCCCGTAGTGTTCCCGCCCTTCCCGCCGGCGTTTAGCTCCGCAAAGCGTTCCTTCGCTTCTTCGGACTTCTGCTCAGCACGAGCCGCCGGAGAGAGCGCTTCCAGATCCTCGGGCGTGGCGGGCAAAGGGAAGATTTCCGTGTCGGTGGTGTACTCGTCCAGGCCCTCGTTTTCGCCTGGTTCCAGGCCGATGGCCTCGCGCCACTCCGCACGGGTAGCAACGCCCTTTTCGACGCGGATCGAGAACCGTGCGTCGATTGCCTCCTGGCTCTCCTCCTCATCATCGAACGCGAACTTGACGTAGTCCCCGACACCTAGGCCGTGCTCGCCGATGACCTCGACCTCGAAGTAGTCCGCGATCAGCGTCAACAGCGGTTGGATGCCCTTTTCGGTTTCGCTCTGATCCTCGCTCTCCGCCGTGGAGTGGTTCACGTCCTGGATCAGGTTCATTTCCTTCGTCGTGATCTGGTAGTTCGCGCAGACCTTCTTCAACAGCCATTCCTGGTAGGCCATGTATTCCATGTCTTTGTTGCTAGCCCGCCACGGAATCCACTCAGCCTGCGAACCGCCGACGATCGGGATCGCCCACGGCCGGCCCATAATCTCGTTCATCCAGTACAGCCGAAAAGCGTTCACGTCCTCCGGTGCGGCCTCCGGGCCGAGGTTGATCAAGCCCTCGGGAACTGAACCCTTCTCGAAGTAGCTCGCGTTGTACTTCGACGCATACAGCTCGGCGGTGACGGACACGATGAGGTTCTCGAGCGGACTGAACCCGAACCCGGACATCCGCACATCCGTCTGCGGGTTGTCCATCATCCAAATGATGTCCTCGATCCCGAACCGCGCGGTGACCTGACCGTCCACGACCTGCACGTAGGCGTCGTCGTGGAAGCCGCCGCGCTCGTCCATGTTCGGCGCCATTGTCGCCCCATCCACGGGGTACATCGCGGCGATCCACTTGTCGACCGTCCACTCCTTCTCGATGATCCCCTGGTCGAGGGTGAGGATGTCGACGAGGACCTCGTTGATGAACTGCCGCCAACTCCGTGAGGTGGGCCGGCTGCCGTGCATGCTGGGGCGCTTCAACAGGTTCGTGATCTTCGTGCAGAGCGCTTCAACACCAGGGCTTTCATCGGCCTCGTCCTGGGGGAGAACGGACCAGGATGCCTTCCCGATCTGGTTCTTGCGGGTCTTGATGACCGCCGCTACCCATTCGCATCTGGTCGCCATCATCCTGAGCGTCTGATAAGTGATAGACGTCGGCTTAGGCTTGCCCCTGGATGGGTCCCACACCTGACTGAGGGTGGTGCCCTGGCTCTTGACGCGCTTTTCAACCTGGTCGAGCATCGCGTCCTGGTCGAGACGTTGGAGGGCCTGCGTGCTAGTGAGGGGCGTCCCTCCCACTACCGAGATCGGCTGTCCGTCAGGTCCGTAAATGGTCCGTGCCAAGTCTCAGCCCTTCCCTGCTCGCCAGCGGCGTGTTGCAGCTCGACGGCATGTCGCACATGCGCGCTTGCCGCGATGAATGTAGGTGTTGGTCTCGTCGTAGACGTGACCCTGTGGGCAGTGCGTCTTGGCACGCTGACGTTCTCGCACAGCGTATCCCGCATGCCCCCGTCGAGAGTTCTCTGCGCTCGTAACGGGCTCAAGGTGCGCCGGGTTGACGCAGGCGCGGTTGCGGGAGAGGTGGTCGATCTCCAGCCCGGGGGCAACCTCACCGTGGACCAGTTCGTAGGCAACGCGCGATGCGACACGAGAGCCGCCATTGATCCAGAAGCGTCCATAGCCATTGGCGCGAGCGGCCGTCCACTCCCAGCATGGGCCCAGATACGGCGACAGCATTCGCCCCCGGAAGTTGACCTTTGCCCAGAAATGCTCCATCAGCATGGCCGCCCGCACTTGATGCAAGTTCCGACCGGCAGGTCAGGTAGCGGGCGCGGCTTGCCGTCTTTGCCCTTGCAGACGCAGGCGCTCATAGCGGATTCTCCGCGTCGAACGGAAGACGGCCATGCTCTATCTGTTCGACCTCCTCGCGGAATCTATCCTCTACCATACGCGCCAACCACACCACCTCGTCTGGGTCCTCGTGCGCGATAGAGACCGAGGGCAGCTCCCAGCGGACGAGCGCGTAAGTCCCGTGGATTGGAGCGCCATCCGGGACCCCGGCGAGAAGACAGCCGTGCCAGCGTCCCCGCTTTATCAGCGGGTCGGTAGCTCGTAGCGCGCCTACGCGCTCCTGCCACTGCTGGAGGTTCATAGCCTCGCCGACGCTCATGCGGATGCCCGCTTCCCTACGCGCCAGCCGATAACAGCGCCTATCCCCGCAGAGCCAAATACGACGAGGAACATTGCGATCAGAGCGATGTTCCCCAACACGGCAGCCCCAAAAATGGTGGAACCCACGATGCCAAACACGCTGCCGATGTAGGTACTCCAGAAACATGTCTCCAACTGACCTTTCATCGGCGCGCCCTCCGCTGACGCTCAGATTCATAGCGACTACTCCGAAGGGGGTTCTTGCGTCGCTCGCGCGCTGTAATCGCCGCACGCCGTATGCCCTCGGCGAGGAAACCGGCCATCTTGAGGCGCGAATCTAATATTGAGTCGGCCTCGGCCAATTCACGCCGGGCCTTGTCGCGCTCTCCGCTGACCGTATGCAGTTCGCGATGCAGCGTGTCGATCTTCCCCAGCGCATCAGCAACTTTGTCGACGTCCGTGAGTCGTGCGTTTGTGGCCTCATACAAGGCAGCCCGATAGCTATCGCGTTCTCCGACCACGGTAGTCATCTGCTCCCCTGTGAATGACACCTCTCCTGCGGGGGGCGCATCCTTATGCCCCTCGGGGATTCTCTCAATGCCCATGATCTCTCTCCTGGTTAGTTAGCGCGTCAAGTACCGCCAGATAAGCCACCGCCCGTCGTCTGCCGGGACGGATCAGGCCGGTCTCATAGCGGCTGATCGACGCGGCAGTGCATCCCACATCGCGTGCGATGTCGCTGAGCGAGAGGTCCGCTGCCTCTCGTATCCGTCTGGCTGTGCCGTCCCGGCACATGAGTCGTAGCCGGCTGATGTCGGTGGCTGTAGGCATGTCCACCTACCTATGCCCTTTGCGTAACAAGAATGGTCACGCTACGCAAAGAAAAGTTCAGAGCACGTTCGGTCTGCCGATCGAGCCGAAGCCCATTTTGCGCCCGTCCACAGTGCCCTCTCCCGGCACCAGCTCTCCTAGCGGGCGTTCCTTACGGTTCGCTTCCTCCTGCTGACGGAGACGGTCACCGATCGATTCGGTGCTGTTCGGATCGACGGCCTTGCGCTCTGAAGGGATGATCGCGGCGTGCGCGTACTGACTGCCGTGGCCTTTGACGGTTCCGAAGCCCATCGCCTGCGGTCCGTGTTCGCACGCGTGCTGGATCACACGGACCAGCGCGTCCCCCATGTCCTTCCCGCCGCCCTCGGGGTGGTCGATCTTCTGCCCGTCGATGAATTCGACACGCTCAAGCTCATACAACGCGCCGGGAGACTGAGGGTCTACTGATGTGATGCTCTCTGTGTTGGGGAGGTCCACGAGCCCCTGGTAGAAGCTGGTGCGTGCATTGCGGTAGATCCCGACCTGAAAGTCCCTCGCCCACATCTCATCCGCCACGTTGAGGCGTTTGGCCTGCATACGCTGGATCGTCTGCGCGCTATTCCAGTGATCGAAGGTGACGGTGGGTCGGGGTTTGCTCTCCCCCCGGCGCTTCTTGGTCCAGTGCCCGATCGAGGGGTAGTGTTTGCGTAGCTCGAGGATCGTGTCCTCGACGTTCTGGAGATCCACCTGCATCCCCGTACGAGGATCGGGGCGCCAGACGATCAGAGCGACGATCACAGTGCGGATCACATCGCGCTCCCAGTCGATCGGGTCCTCCGCCTTCAACCCGCGCACTTTCAACTGACCCGCGTCCAGCACCTCTCCTGCGGGGACCGTGACCATGATCGTCGCCGGCACCGCATAGCCCAACGCGAGCGCGAAGCTGTCCGACGATAGGCCTGGATCACCGTGGGTGTAGAGCTTGGTGCCCTCGGGCAGCTCCCGCATGGTGGTGATCTGCACGCCCCGGAGCTTTCTGACGGTCCCGTCGCCCTGTTCGCGTGGGATGACGATCGGCTCCCACTCGATCGCTGGCTGCCGAGCGGTGACGGCCTCCCAGAGGTGCTGGGGGTAGCGGAAGAACGCCTCACGCGCTTTCGGCGGCTGACAGCAGTACGTGCCGAGCGCGCTCTCGTAGTCCTCTTCGAAATCCTGCGCTAGCGAGGATGGGACTTCGGTGTCGCGGATCTTGACGCGGGGCTCCTTGCGGGTCCGCTGGTTGATCTCCCATGTGGTAGCTGGCCCGTCACCGTAGATCCCGAGCTCGGGCCGCGTCTGGGCAAGCTTCAACAGGGTCATCGTGAAGTCGTCTGCGTGACGGGGGTAGCTGATGACCATCCCTAGCCATCTCCGGCCGAACCGGGAGCCTGCGGAGGATTTCAGGGTGTTGTAGATCGCACCGGCGTTCTCACGCTTCAGCTTGCTCAAGAATGCACTCGCCTCGTCCATCAGCCACACGAGGACGTTCAATCCCTCGTAGCTCTCGTTCTGTGCGTGACGTGACCATGCGCGGATTTTGTTCGGGAACTCAACAAAGTCGTCGTTGACCTGCACCGTGCCAAGATCAGGCCGGTAGCCGTTCTGGCGCCGGCCAGCGATCACGATGTTGTAGCCCTGTGTCAGCCACCGCCAGTTTTCAATGCGGGACTTCAGCTTCGTGAAGAACACGCGCTTCGCCTGGTCCGCGTTGTATGCCACGTTCACGATGTCGATCGCCTCGCCCGGCGCGAGCTCCAAGTACGCCTGCGGGTCATTCAGGCACAGAAGGACGTGGATGCAATAGCAGACGATGATCGAGCAGACATAATCCTTGCCCGACCCCTTACCCCACAGCCCAACAGCGAGCTGGTAGGCACGCTTCGCCTCGCCAGCGGCCTCGAACGGGTCGTTGAACATTGCTGCGGGGTCATCCCCGAGGACCTCCCGGACGAACGCGCGCTGACGCTCGTACAGCGGCGGAAGATTGAGCTGCGCCTCCCCTTCTACGAAGTCGTCGAAGGTAACCGGCGACTCGCGCCAGACCTCAGCCTGGTCGATGTCTGCGATGAGGGGACGCAGCTCCGCGAGGACTGTCATCCCGTGGCGCTGGGGATCGCACGCATGACGGCCTTGCGGGCGGCGGGGGTGAGATCCCGCATCTCGGCCTGGAGTTCAGCGAGGACCTGCTTACGAGCGTCTGCCTTGATCTGCTCGATCTGCTCTGCGCGGATCTGGTCGCCATAGACCTCGGGCTTGCGGGTCTTTAGGAAGAAGATCAGTGCTGTGTCGGATGCTCCCGAGACAGCGCGGTCGTAGAGAGTGTCCTCGACCTGCTGGATAGCACCTTGAACGATTAGGTCGACCTGCCTGCCAAAGACAGGATCGTTCTTGCGAGCTTCGTACGGCGTGCCGCGCCGCACCCCGGCGTGCTTGGCGGCTGCGGTTATCGAACCGTGCCTCTCGAGGTGCTCGAGGAAGGGCTCCTTCCAGGCGCCGTCGTGGCTTTTTATAGGCGTCCGGTTGCCCGTCGTCTTTTTGGCCCCCGCAGGCTTTCGCATTATGAGACTCCGTCTTATTTATGCTTTGGGTTCCGAGGGGTAAGCGACCCTGAGCGCACCGGGGTTTGGGGTGGTCGGGCTTCCGGCTGCTGGTTCGATGGGTGCGTTGCACATCCGGCAGACCGTGGGCTGTCCTGCGAGGAGGGACTGGTTGACTGCGTTGTGGGGGCAAATCGTGCTTGGGCCTTCCATCGTGCGCTCCTTTGATTATGAGACTGAGTCTTGTTTATGGGCTTGGAATGCGAGGATCGCCCGTTCCACATCCTGCTGGTACTCGGGCGCATCGGCACAGGCATCCCTGTGGGCTTCGAGGGCTGCTACGGCATGGGGACCGCCCGCGCGGAGGAGAAACATTGGTTCCCCTACCGGGAACGTGAAGCGAGCGCCGAGCTTGTCCAGGTCGACATTCGCGAGATCCTCGGGCGAAAGAAGAGCGGCAAGGATGGTGCCTACATCCCCATCGGGGAACAGCCGGCCATAGCGCTGGTCGTGCGGTGGGACGACGCGAAGACGGTCAGGCATTAGATTCACCGGGGTACCCAGCCGCGATCCCTGCCGGTGAGATATTGGGAGCGGCCGTAGGTTTCTGGGCGACGGCACGCGCTTCCGGTTCCAGGGGCGCTCCGCACTTGCGGCATTTCGTAATCATGCCTGGGACCCTGACTTGTTCTTCAGCGTCGTGTGGGCAGATCGTTGCGAGGTTCTGAGGCATACTGCTCCTTTAGATCGAGCTGTTGGCGACCCAGTAGACGCTTTCGCCAGCGGCAATGACATTACCCCCGGCCTGGACGCGGTACTCCCAACGGCCAGGGAGGGATGCTGCGACGATGGTCTGCCATACCCCGAGGCTCACGCGTTCCACCGAGGGTCGCGAAATGGTCCCTTGGGGGGAGCGGATCTCGCATACGACGGTCGTCGGTTCGACCGCTTCGTCTGCATCCAAGAAGGAGGCCATGATCGCGATATCGTTGCCGAGTGGTATCGGCTCCGTCGACGGCATCTGGGGGCTCGTTCGTATCTCAAGCACGAGTTCGGCTGTGATGATCGGGCTCACCGCACCCTCCCCCCCGTAATAGGTGTTCCCATAGGCTGAAGCTCCGTACATTTCGTGACCCTTCGTTGCGCTACGTGTCGCGGCCACCTGGTATCGGCATCATGGGCGGCCGACGACGACCCACCGGTGCCAGCAGCTCAGTGGTCCCGAGACCGCCGAGATAGATCGACGTGACATCGAGCCGAACGTGACCGAGCGTCCGTTTCGCAGACAGGGCACGGGCCATGCTTCCACTTCTCCGTGAACCACTGGTTGAGCTTGTCGGGGTCGAGTTCCACAGCCGCCTACTCGCTCGTGCGCTCCATAGATCCGAGGCTACCATCTGCGCCCTCCCGGCGTCGAGTCGGCTACGCATTGCTCGAACGATCCCCTCGCGGTCGGCTGTGCCGAAGGTCACGCACAGCGACAGCCGCAGCCGCGACCCTAACCGTCGGTGATCTTCAAGGCTTCGCGGCCCGTTTGGGCTTTGCTTTCGCTCGCCGTGCCGCACGGTTTGGTGGTTTGATTGCGGGCGCGCTGCTGGAGGACGAGAGAACGCGCTCAGCGGCCGTCGTAGCCTTCGTTTTCGCTCGACGTGCTGCACGATTCGGCGGCGGCGGCTCGGACGCCGCATCGAGCTTCGCCTGCCATTCGGCAAACTCGCGCGGGAACCGCTCAGAGCTATACGTCGGCCATTCACTCGCGGGGATCATCGTCGCGGGGTGCTCAAGCTCCACCATGTTCTCCCCGTCGTCGAGAAGCACGACCGGCTGTACAGCGACCTTGACGAGACGTAGCTTGGCGCTCATCCCATCACCGAGCCAAATAGCTGCAACCCAGCAGTCGGTGCGGTCCCGAACGTGATTTCCACTTCGGAAGCGGAGATCGGCTTCCACGTGAAGTTCCCCGCGCCGGCGGCGTTCAACATTCCTTCTTCCGGTTCTTCCGCAGCCGCTTTCTGAACCATGACATGGACGAGCCTCGTTTCGAGTTTGTGTTTGACCACGAATTTGACTAGGGCGTTGTCCCCCGTAAGCGTGAAGCCGACCTTCTGGCAAGGTGTGAGAGCTGTAGCCAGGACCGCTTTTTCGGCCTGTTTAGCGGGCTTAGCGGCAGGAGCCCCGAGCTGTTTGGTCGTGACCGTTGCGTTAGTGAGCTTTTCCCCGGTGATCGTTTCTTTGGCGATGAGCGCCGCCGTGATCGCCAGAAGTTTGATCTGAGGCGCATCGACGGACGCCAGGACGAGCTTCGCCGCCGAGATGGTTTCTTTTTTGATCGCGGCTGCTTCTACAGCTTCCGCGCCGAGCTTCGCGGCGGTGACAGCGCCAGCGGCGAGCTGGCCGCTTTCCACTGCGAGCAGTTTGATCTTTTCCGTGGTGACCGCTTCTTTAGCAAGGGCCGCTGCGGCTACGGCTTCAGCGTTTAGCGTGATCGTCGTCGCCGAAAGCGTCCCGAAGACTTTCACTGTTTTGCCTGAGAAGTCTCCCAGGATCAAAGGTTCGGTGGTTTCCGAGTTACTGATGTAGAGCTTGTTGGAGCCTAACTCTTTCTTTCCCGCTTCGTTGCCAAGGAACAAGTTGCCTTCGCCTTCGTTTTCGTATCCCGAGTAGCTGCCCAGTGCAACTTGTTTTTTACCCGTTTTCGATTTCGCTAGCGCGTGTCCGCCTACGGCCACGCAGTTGGCGGCGGTGGTTATCGCGGTGCCAGCAGCGAATCCCAACCCGGTGTTTTCATTACCTGTACTGTGCTGCAAAGCGGCCTGCCCGAACGCGCTACTTCCAAACCCGGTTTTGTTTTCGTTCAACGCATACGATCCAAACGCACTGTTTTTTTCACCTCCGGTGTTTGCCGCGAGGGTGCCAA
>QGNH01000189.1_pt1 | contig 25918 bp, 31 predicted proteins | sample 1735481 | NCBI WGS metagenome assembly QGNH01 (sample SAMN09239004, study PRJNA386568) | Viral metagenome, whole genome shotgun sequencing project.
AAAAAAAGGTAATTTACAAATGAGAAAAAGATTATAATAAAAACAACTAATTAACTAGAGAAAGAAATTTTATTAAAAAAGGAGGTGTATAGTAAAAAGAGTAGGGGAACATGACTTTAACTTTAACTTTCTAACTAAAAACCATAAAAAAAGGCGAACCTGAATAGTATTCGCCATTTTTTACCGGTTAGAGTCTTTATTAGCTCAAAATCTCTGATGGACAACCGCAATTTTGCCGTTTATGTTTTTTGTACCCCATGCGTATCCTCTCAGTAACATCCGTGGGGAACCCAGTGCTGCCGAGGTGTCTTGCACGATATGCATCCGTGTTACCATACCGCCTCCCGTTTTTGGGTGATTTTTCACAATGTTGATAATTATGTTGACAACTTGTGAACAAACATGTATTATTAAATAAAAACCGGAGAAATACCGTGACCACTATTAAAAATCCCCCGTATCGTCCACCAAAATATTCCGATCCTGCAATTTTTGAACAAAAATGCAATGAGTATTTTGCAAAAGGTGGAATTTTTACCTTTACAGGCCTTTGTTTACATTTGGGATTCTGCGACAAGGGTACATTTTGGGACTACCAACAAAAGGAACTCTTTCGCCAATCGACCGCAAGGGCAAAGATGATTATAGAAAATCAAAGAGAAAAAGATCTTGTCAATGGGGAAACTAAAAATGTCAACGGAATTAAGTTTTCTTTAACTAATAACTTTGGTTGGAAAGAAAAAACAGAAGTGGAACATAGCGGCCTTCCTGAACTTCCACAAACAATTCAAGTAAAAATCATATAATGCCACTTGTAAAGAACAAATACAAACCTTTACATTTGATAAAACCTATTGCCAACTTATTGTTTGACACATCGAAGAAGTGGAGAACCCGCGTCGCTTACGGCGGTCGCGGCTCCGGTAAGTCGTGGGGATTTGCTGACGCGCTTATCGAAATCTCTTTACACGCGAAAAAACGCATACTTTGCACAAGGGAAATACAAAATTCGATTAAAGACTCGGTGCATAAACTTTTGTGTGATCGGATTGACGCTCTTGGTTATTCAGGCTATTTTACTATTACTGACAACGAGATCCGCAACAAGGTCGGATCTACGTTTATATTTCGCGGATTGAAATCCAATATCGCTGAAATAAAATCAATGGAGGGAATAGATTACTGTTGGGTGGCTGAAGCGCAGCCGGTATCAAAAGAAAGTTGGGAAATATTGTGTCCTACTATTCGTAAAGAAGGCTCAGAAATTTGGATCGAATTCAACCCCAAGTGGGAAGACGATGAAACATACAAACACTGGGTGATAAACACGCCTGAAAATTGCATTGTCGCAAAAGTAAATTATCTTGACAACTCTATGTTTCCCGAAGTGTTACGTGTAGAAATGGAGCAGGATAAAGTTCGTGACCCTGTTCTTTACGAGTGCAAATGGCTTGGTAAGCCCGTTGGTATTGGCTCAAAAGTGTGGACTGCATTTAATAAAGGCATCCATGTCCGTGAGCTGCCCTGGGATGTTGTAGCAAAGCAGGGTAATTGCTTTATGGCAATCGATCCGCATTCTCATTATTATCCGTTCTGTTTATGGATGGCTATTGTTCCAAAAAACTCACGAGGAAACTGGCCAGAGGATTTCTACAGATATTTTTATAACGAATGGCCTATGTTTGACGATCTCAATGGATATTATCATGATTGCCGAAAGTCAATACAGTTTACGGGGTCGCTCAAAGATATTGCCACGGCAATATACAATAAAGACGGAAGCGGACAATACGGAATTAAAATTTGTAAGCGGTTTATTGACACGAGATATGCAAAAGGTTCTGGTTCGTGGAACTGGTCTAGTGCAACTACGGGAATAATCGATTTGTTCAGCAAGCCTGAAAATGGGGGATTGCTATTCGACTTGCCGGCGGAAAAGGCAATAGACGCGCAAAGGCAAGCCCTGCATTCAGACATGTTGTATAACAAACTACAAGCCGTCAATCAATTTAACGAACCAAATTTTTTGATCGCGCCGTGGTGTAGGAATACGATTGCAAGTTTTGAAAATCACAGATTAATCGAAGGAACTGAAACGGAGGATGATAAATACAAAGAACCTTCTGATTGCGCCAGAATCAACTATGCAGGTGTGACAAATTGGAAATTTAAGGACGCGGAAAAGAAAATAAGAACACAACAGTCGATAAGTTATAGCATGTCTAATAGTTCTGACGGGTGGATGGAAAGATGATAAAGACCGAGGAGTTCATTAATAATTTATTTAAGGCAAATGTAAAGGATAAAAGATTGCGTAAAGCTAAAGTAAAAGATCTGCTTTACAAAATGAGAAACAAGTACGGTGATCTAAGTAAGGTTGACATGGGGAAGTTGGAGATATGACTAAGCCACAATTGAGTGATTTAAGGAACGTGGTAACCGATCTGCAATATGCGTATAGAGTTTTATATGCATTGCCTGACATAGGGGAAAAGGCCAGGTACGTGGCTCTTGACTTTGCAGCAAAACTAGAGCAGGATATGCATCGGTTAAGCGGAATGATATTAGAATACGAATTGCCAAAAACAAGAGGCGGAAAATGAAAAAACTATTAAAAACTTGTTTTCCAGAAGATTTATTCTACCCGGTGTTCGACTATAAAGCATTTGTCAAGCCTGTCGCATTTGCAGGAATAATAAAAACCCATTTTGATTTTTTCTCAACTTTTATTAAGTGTTATCTTTTGTGTTACGTTTGCGTTCACCCGGATTATCGGCTGCAAGGGCGAGGCATTGACATCGTGGAAAAGGTCATTAAAAAGATTCCGAAAAACGAGCCGCGAATAATTGTTGCCAATTGTGCCCCTAACAAAGTGGAATTTTACGAAAAATGCGGATTTTCAAAAACTGAATTGCGGGCGATTTACACCGATAGAAACGACGAGGACTTTGTGATGATACGCATGGTCGGAGACATATATTTAGGAGACGAGCCATAATTGTGAACAATAATGTTGACAACTTGTTGATAATTTGTGTATAATACTTGAAGAGGAAACAAAAATGCCTTATAAATCACAAGCACAACGCCGATGGGCACATACCGCAAGCGGATTATCCGCCCTTGGCAAAGCAGGCGTGGCGGAATGGGATAGGGCAAGCAAGGGAAAAAAACTTCCCGCTCGTAAAAAAACTTTGGGAAAACTATGAGAACATTGGGATCGATGGGAACGCATGTCCCGAAAAGCGGCGTAAGGATGAGAATGCCGAAAGTCATGACGCTTGGAAAGCTTGGCCGAAAAAGTGGAGTGCGAATTTAATGCAAAAGCCGAAAATACAAACGCTTGGTGAATTAACAAATGGTTGGCGTATGGGAATTGTCAACGGGAATGAAATGCGGACAATCAACAATGCTTCTAACGATTCATTTGTAGGTGGTGGAAATTATAAAGAGGAGTCGAAAGAACTTCCTCGTGGAGCACTAGTTTCTGAAGATGTTTCGGATTCTCATTGGATTTTGGCACACGAATTATATGAGACGTTACGAATGGACGGATATGGGGAAACGTATGAAGAGGCGCATGCATTTGCTAACAGCGCAGAAAAAATATTAAGAAATTTAGAACAATCGAACATAAAAAAATATGGATGTCAAAAAGTTACTCTCGCAAATGTAAATAAATAATTATGGCTTATATACCTGACAACACAGCCGGCCTATCCGAAAACGATAAAATCCTTGCCGATGCCAAGAAATGGTATGAGGAATGCATCAGTTACAATAATGAATGGGCACAACAGGCAAAGAAAGATGTCGAGTTTTTCTCTGGTTCTCACTGGGCACCTGAAGTTATTGATGGACGCACGAGGGATAAGCGCCCGATATTGACAATAGACAGAACAACACCGATAATCAACAAAATACTCAATGAATTCAGGCAAAACCTTCCCGGCGCAGAAGTTCGCGGAAAAGATGAAGCCTCTTCTGTAAAGACCGCGAACGTAATCGAGGGAATCATAAGGCACATTACAAACGATAGCGATACGGAAACGGCTTTTGATACCGCTTCCCTTTATCAAGTAGTATGCGGAAAAGGGTATCTAAGGTTGATGACTGATTTCGAAGATAGCAATTCTTTCGACCAATGCATTAAAACATCTCGCATTTGTGATCCCATTATGGTGCAATTCCCTGAATGGTTATGCACCGAGATTGATTGGAGTGATGCTCCGTACTGCTTTATCAGCTACACGATTAACAAAGAGGAATTCAAAGAAAAGTATCCAAAGGCAAAAATGGCCGAATGGAGTAACGGGAATTACAATCCGGTATGGATGACTGAAAAAGAAATGATTCTGGTAGAAATGTACTTGGTTGAGAAGACCCCAAAGACAATTTACAAAGTACAGAATATCATTTCACAGGAATTTTCCGTTGTAGAAGAAAAGCCGGATCCGACAATGTTTGTTGTACTTGATGAACGGGAAACAGAAAATAGAAAAGTAAAATGGTATCTGCTTTCAGATCAAGAAGTTCTTGACGAAAAAGACTGGCTTGGAAATCACATTCCGATTGTTCCTGTTTTAGGTCAAGAACTATCTGTTGCAGGAAAGAAAGTTTATTCATCGCTCATTAAATCTTTAAGGGAACCGCAGAAACAATACAATTGGGGAGTATCCGCACAAGTCGAACGCATTGCCATGAATCCCTTATCTCCGTGGGTAATGACTGAGGGTCAAATCGAAGGACATGAAAAGGATTGGCAAGAGTCGAATGTCAAGCACATCGCGGCCTTGCAATATAAAGCAGAAGACATCATGGGACATCCGGTACCTCCTCCTTTCCGAACTCCGATAGCAGGAAGTGATCCGGCAATTTCTGAAATGGTAATGGAGGCAGGAGAAAATTTAAAAGCAGTGTCAGGCGTGTACGATGCTTCTTTGTCAACTCCGGGAAAAGAAACCGCTGGCGTGGCAATTGACGCACGGCAAGAACAAAGCGACCAGGCGAATTACCACTACTACGACAATTTGTGTAAAGCTGCAAGGCATTTATACCGTCAGATATGTGATCTCATTCCTAAGATTTACGATAGCAACAGAATGGTACGAATACTTGGTGAAGACGACGTTGAGGATATCGCATATGTCAATGCCCATTACGCGCAAATAAATAAAAACGAGAATGGGGAAGTATACGACTTGTCTGCCGGAAAATACGATGTCGTGGTAAAGGCAGGGCCGTCCTTCAGGACGAAAAAAGAAAAAACCGTACAACTTCTCACCAATCTTTTTAGAGCGAACCCGCAATACGCCGCTTCAATGGGAGATCTTCTCGCCAAAATGCTTGACGCGCCGCAAGAAGTAATTGACAGGGCGCGCGCTTTATTACCGCCTGAATTGCAGACAAACAGTAAAGACGGCAATCCGGCTGATAAGGCAATGATACAAAAACAAAACGCGGCTATGCACCAATTGATGAACCAAGTTGAGGCGCTCAAAGCAGAACTGAAAAATAAGTTGACAATAGAACAAGCAAAAACAGAGCGGGAAATTATCAAAAGTGAAGCAGAGCTTAAAAAAGCACTAATCGAGAATGACCATGAGATAAAACTTGAGTCCCATAAGGCAGCGCACGCTTTAGGGATGCAAGCCCACGGTCATAATCTCAAGCAAACGGGTGCGGGTGGTACCCAGCAGCCTATACAACAACCTGCTCAACCAGCAGTGACGCAAGGAGCATAAGCATGGTAGACGAAATTGATACAATCGATCAGGAAACGCAAACTGTTGTTGATAATGGAAATTCTGAGACTGAATTGACAGAGGAGAAGCCTGTCGAAGAGGAATTAAAAAAGGAAAACCATGATTTTCGTCGAATGACCAAATTTATTCAGCGCGCTGCACGAGCTGAAGAAAGAGCAGCAATGCTTGAACAACAGCTTGACGAAAGGCAAAAGAAACAACAGTCAAGTGACGAAAAACCTATTCGTGAGAACTTTCAAAACGACGAAGAGTTTATCGATGCCTTGACTGAATACAAAGTAAACAAAAAAATTCCTGAGCTGGTAAACAGTGTCAGAGAAAACGAAATGTCAAATGCGAATAACCAACAGGCCAATGCTTTGAGAGAAAAGTATTCTGATTTCGATGATGTTATGGCAGAAGCTAATGAAATGCCAGTCCCGGCAAAGGCAATGCAACCGCTGGGAACTGCTCTTGTTTCTTCTGGAATGTCTGATGAAATTAAATATTATCTCGCAAGCAATCCTGAAGAATTTAATCGTATTGTTGCATTACCGCCATTAAAAATAATGGCAGCGATTGATGCCATATCTGACAAATTGACAGGTAAGGAACCGCATCAACCAGCAAAAAAACCTAGTCCTATTGTTCCTCCAAAAAGCAAAGGAACAGGTGGACAGAAACCACAACACGAACTTAACGCGAAAGACCTGCTCGAAGATTTGAAGAAAGAACAGGCTGCGCGTTACAAGCGATAAGGAGTAATTTTTATGGCTAACCAGTTTGCTACCCCAACACTTTTCAGTAAGTACATTTTGGCATATCTGCACACGAATTGTCTTGCTGCAAATCTCATGGATCGTCAATTTGATGATTCATTTGGAAAGACCGGTTTGAGCGTATGGAAACCGGGTACATCAATCAAGGTGAAATATCCTGTCAAGTTTTCGACCACGACCGGCCCGGCTCTAAGCCTGCAGGATATCACGCAGAACAGCGCTACTATCACAGTGTCAACTCAGAGGCATATCGATTTCGATTATACGAGTATCGATGAAACGTTGACATTAAGTGACATGAAAGAACAATTTTTCATGCCCGCGGCGAAAACGCTCGCTGCGTACATCGATGCTGATGCAATCGCAACGCTTACGCCACAGGTTTACAATCTGTCAGGTGAAAGTCTTGGTGCGACAACTGGCGCGCTGCCGGCACATTATAGCGTCGCAAGCAAGGCTCGTCAGTATTTGAGCCAGAATCTTGCTCCGACAACACATCCGTGGGTAGCACTTCTTAATCCTGCTTCACACAGTTCGCTTGCGTCAAGCTTGGTTGGTCTTTACAACCCGCAGATGACTGTGAGCAACATATTTGAGGAAGCAATGATCGCAAAGCGCACCGCCGGATTTGACTGGTACGAATCGCAGAACATTGCGAATCAGACCTATGGATCGAGATTGACTACTGGTGCGACGATTAACGGTACGCCTGTTGATGGAGCAACCACTTTGACGCTTGCAGGGGTTTCCTCTTCAAGTGCAACAATCAATGTCGGAGATCGTTTTCAGGTGTCAAGTTGTTATCCTGTTAACCCTGAAACGAAAATTGTGTATACCGACACACTCCAGTGGTTTGTAGTTCTTCCGGCAGGTACAACATCGAGCGGTTCTTATACCGCGACAAGTGCGACAACCGGATATTACACCTGTTCAGGTGGAGCGGTAACGCTGACGGTATCCCCGTCAATTTATCAGAATGCTTCAAACCCTCTGATGAACATGACTGGCCTAGTAAGCGGCGGAAACGTGACATTCTGGGGAAATGCAAGTCTTACTGCTGTAAACAATCTTTGCTTTGCAAAAGACGCATTCGCATTTGTCAGCGTACCAATGGTTGAGACCGGCGGCGTGGATACCTGCAAACGAGAAACCGTTGACAATGTTTCTCTTCGTACCACCATTTTTTACGATGGTATTAACGACAGGAAGATCGTTCGTATCGATGCGGTATACGGCTTTGCGGCCTTGTACCCACAACTCGCAGCGATTATATCGGGTTAGTTTTCCGAGGTACTGGTATAGGGGCGGCAACCAGCAAGCCGCCTCTTTTTAAAAACGAACTTTACAAAAGGGGTTTACAAATGGCAGTAGAACAGATTGGCGGACAGGTAAGCGGAATTGTTGACGGTCTTACCGTTGGCACAAGCTCTTCTTTAATAAGCGTATACGGCGCAACTCCGGTTGTTCAGGCAAGTGCGATTTCGACAACCGATACCACGGCGGCAAATATGGCTTCGGCAATCAATTCTCTGATTGCTGCATGTAAAAATTTTGGGATCATAAAGAAAACTTAACAAAGAGGAATTATGTCTATATCAATAATTGGTCAGCATGACGTACATAATTTTCAACAGCTTAAAGAGTCTAACAATTCCGACGGAATTTCTGTCGGCACTAGCAATGCTCTTGTAGGCGTGTATGGCAAAGTAGTTGCTCAGCAATCTCTTCCGACAACCGTTACTTCGGATACGTCGGGAGCGTCGCATGCAACGGCAATCAATGCCCTTATCGCAGTTCTTAAAAACTTTGGTATTGGCAAATGACAAGTATTTTTATCGGCGTTCCTCTTTACGGAAACACGGTTGATGCCGGGTGTTGCATGAGCCTCCTTGCTAATGCCCGACATCTTGACCGGCTAGGCTATGATGTTGAGATTCATTTCGAGTCCGGGAACCCGTATGTTGATGATTCGAGGAACCGTATTGTCAAACAATTTTTAAATTCTGGTAAAGACAAGCTTGTTTTTGTCGATTCTGATATTTCTTTTTCTCCTGATGGGATTTACAATCTGATTAAATACGATGTCGATATTATCGGCGGCGTTTACAGGTTGAAAAAAGATGAAACTCAATGGCCTTGCCTGCTTGAGACAAATGAGGACGGCGAATTAATGGGAGATCCTGGAACAGGGTTGATAAACGCTCTTCATATTCCAGCCGGATTTTCAGCAATTAAACGTACTGTATTCGAACAAATGGTCGGGTTACATCATGAATGGAATGTGTCAAACAATGGCGGAATGACAATGTTCTTTGCAACAGGAAACGTGTTCGGAGACGGCCTTTTTTACGGCGAGGATGTTGCCTTTTGTAAACGTTGGCGTGAAATGGGCGGTAAAATATGGGTATACCCGGACATTGACTTTGAGCACATTGGAAAAAAACCCTTCTACGGGAATTTTCATAATTTCTTAATCGAAGAAAAATGCAAAGTAGACATGAAGAAAAACATTGAGGGAGAATTTAATGAACTTCTCAGCCGTTCCACAACTTCAGGGTAAATTTATTCCGTATTCCGATGGGAGTGGTGGGAAAACCGTTACTACTATCGAGGAATTTGAGGAATTGAGAGATAACGATTTTCTTCCTTATCCTAAAAAGATAGAACTTCCAGAAACTCACATCCACGAAGCGCCAGTACAGATTTTTCCTTCGAATGAAAAATTATCGATACTGGAAGAAATAGGGCGGGGGCGCGGTCGTCCTCGAAAGGAATTATAAATGACAACTGCATTAGACATTGTAAATGCGGCTCGCCGAAAACTTAACATCGATGCTTTGGGTGATAGCGTTTCCGATATCGAGACTGCGGACAGTTTAAAGCAGTTGAACAGGATGCTTGACAGTTGGAACAATGACAGGCTTACAATATTCGCAACTAATAGCGGTTTGTATCCACTTGTTGCTAACCAATATGTTTACACTATCGGGTTAAGCGATAGGGTTTTGCAGGGAAGTCACGGACAATTTTGGACGACGGGAAATATAACCGTAACAATAAACGGAACGGCGTTTTACCAACAGGTAAACTATATCGATCATACTGCTTCTTATTGGTCAACAAACAATCCGGTTCTTGCGGCTAATTTTGTTGGACACGACAGCACTAATGACATTTACAAAATAGGAGATAGTGCAACTCACTGGAATAGTTTGCCGGCAAATGGAACAGTTGCCTCAACAAGAATAATTACTTTGACCGTTTTGGCGAATACAATAAAACTATCGGCAAATTCCATTTTATCAAATTGCAGTTACAATGCAGCTATCGATCAATTGACATTAAGTAATAATGGCGCTGGTGCTTTAACGGTAAGTGTGACAACCTTCGACCCAAATAATTTTGTAAGTTATGGGGTGACACCATTGCCGGATAATCACATCGAAGCGACAAGACCGATAAAAATTACCGCAGCTTTCACACGCTCATCGAATCCCAATCCTATTGATTATCCGCTTGAAGTGATTAACAATGCCCAGTACCAGGCTCTTGTCTTTAAAACAATAAATATTACTTATCCGTATTATCTCTATTACAATCCTACATTCCCGCTTGGTACGATTACTCTTTATCCTGTTCCGAATGTCGGATTAATTCTTGGATTATCTCAGGTTTTGCAGTTCATTGATTTCGCGAACTTGACAATCGCAATACAGTTGCCTCCGGGATACGAGGACGCTATAATTTACAACTTAGCTGTACAAATTGCGCCGGATTACGGGCGTTCTGACAAGGCGATGCGTGGAACACAGATATGGGAAGAAGCAAAATCAAGGCTTGCATCATTGAAGAGAACCAATCAAGAACGTTTACTAATGGCAGTAGACCCATCTATATTTATGGGGAGACAGGGCGGGGTTTGGAACCCATATACCGATTCTTACACCGGTAATATATATGGCTAAACAGCGAACAGAGTTTAATTTCATCGGCGGATCTTATAATGTAAGAAGTAAATTCGTGGACACGCAGGAATGTATTAACCTCTATCCTGAAGCCGAGCTTCCCTCTTCGAAAAGTATTACCTGCTTAATAGGAACGCCGGGATTAAAATCTTTTTCAAATATTCCTATCGGCTCAATACGCGGACTTTATTGCACTTCTCTAAACAGGCTTTTTACTGTTTGTGGAAGCGGGCTTTACGAAATAGATATAGGCGGAAACGCCACTAATTTGGGAACACTTATTACCTCAGATGGTATTGTGGGAATGGTTGACAATGGGAATCAACTTCTTATCGTGGATGGATTCGCGGCGTACACTTTCGACTTGACAAACTGGACAAGTGATCCTCAATATGGAATTGTAACGCCCTATCAAGACCCATCTGTTTCAACAATTTTTGATCGTACAACGATGAAGTGGAATGGTCAAACATGGGATGGAACTGCATTAGACGTGCTTACTCCGAATATCCACGGTGCAGGGACATTTGCGCTTCTTGGACAGATTACCATTTGCGCAATGCCGACAATATCAACTCCACAACCGGATTTATTTGTTTACAACACGGCTATTGTAAACCCTACACACTGTATATTCAAGGACGGTTATTTTGTCATTAATAGCTCTGGCTCTGGACGCTTTTATATATCGACTCTCGCAACTAATGTCGGGGATGATAATATTACTTTTGGGTCTTATGAAGGCGGTCTTTTCGATCCATTGCAGTATGCTACGGCTGAGGGTTCGCCTGATAACCTTTCGTCAATTGTCAAAACGAACAACGAGTTAATTCTTGTCGGTGATAAAAGTACGGAAATCTGGTACAATTCGGGTGCTGCTCCATTTCCTTTTCAACGCATTCAATCTGCGTTTTTCGATATAGGCACCGTGGCACCCTATTCAGTTGTTGCAAATGGGAATGACGTATTCTGGCTTGGCGCGAATTCACAAGGGCAAGGGATGGTGATGCACGCTAATGGATATGTCCCGCAGCGTATAAGCACACATTCGATTGAGTATATGATCGGACAACTTAACAAAGTAAATGATGCTGTTGGATGGACATACCAACAGGAAGGACACTTTTTCTATGTACTCACATTCCCTTCTGGAAACCGCACTTTTGTTTTCGATATTACTACCGGACTATGGCACGAGCGCGGGTACTGGAACTCCTATACTGGCGCAAATGATAGACATAGAGGTGTCTGTGTATCCAACTTTAATCAACTGGTCTACGTGGGAGATTGGGAAAACGGAAACATCTACCAACTAGACCTAAACACCTATACCGATGACGGGAATACGATTAGAAGAATAAGGACGTGTCCGCATATTCATTATCAGATGAAAAGAATGTATTATAATGAACTCGAAATAGATATGATAAAGGGGGCAGGATTGTCGGGAATAGGTGAAGGAACCAACCCGCAGGCCATGCTTCAATGGTCTAATGATGCCGGCTTTACATGGTCAAGCGAACGGTGGGAGCCAATCGGCGCAATCGGACAATATAAACAACGCGTACACTGGCACGGGTTGGGTATGACAAGAGACAGGGTATTCCGATTTGTAATTACAGATCCGGTATCTGTGATAATAATAAATGCATTTCTGGATGTTGAAGTTGAGGACGATTAACATGACATTACAATCGATAACAGTTGCGACAGATTTACAAACAAGGGTCTTTTCTCCGGCTCCTTTGAGAAATCAAATTGTCGATAATACCGGAATCGTATCTTCTGTATGGCAAAGGTGGATTGCACAAATAAGTGAATTGAATGCATATCAAAAAGATGTTCCTGTTTTTAAAACAGGAGTAGGTCATACGGTGGACGATGTTATTTCCCTTTTGCAAACATTGGGGATATGTAAACAATCATGAAAAAGATAGTTTTTTATAGATCAAGTATGCCTGACAATCCAATATTTGGGTATGCCGATCATGTTCAGGTTTTCGGAGAAGAAGACAATTTGATCTTTGCCGATCATTGCAGTACATGCCCGAATGCTTACAAAATTATGCCGGATGGAGAAAGAATAAAATATACAAATGCTTATGGAATGCTTGCAGAAGGGACTTACGACTTTCGATGTATCGGAAATCATCCTAAATATGGCAAATGTCTATTGATCGATGACGGCGGGAATGTTCCTTCGTGTATACCAGACATTAAACATGATGGACAAATGATAATGGATCAAGTGTTTGTGCATACAGGTGAAGATACGCAATGGCGCGGAAGCGCCGGATGCTTGACCTTATCACCTATGATAGCATATAATTTTTTTTCATGTTTTACAGATGGAGAAACTGGGACTCTTATACTTCAAAAATTGATTGAGAGCATACCATGATCGATCTAAACAAACTTCTAAACTTCGATATCCTACTTATGACCGGAGATGACATTTTGTCAATGGCAATCCGCTCTTTTGAAATTGAGGCAGAAGAGACAAGAGAAGGACACAGCCTGAAAGGAATTATTGACGGGCTTAAAATGTCAAAAGATAGGAACATTCCTATTCATTCCAGAATGGTTTACAGTTCTGTGATGAAAACCGGCTGCGAAATGACATGGCCGCATGCGAGAATATGCGACTTGACAAAAGACAATGCGGAAATAGTGCAAGTGTGTCGATGTCCATATCTTTCCGACTCTATTGTCAATGAAGACATGAATAAATGGTGGAATGCCTTTATAGCGGGTAAGGAGACTTACGGGATTGACAATCTTTTGACATTTCCAACAGGAATACCGGTTGACGAAAGACATTTAGTATGCAGTCAGGCAACTACTCAGGCGCTTATTACTGTTTTAGATGATAACAAAATCGATCCTAGAATGATTTTCCCAAATTACTGGATTGACAAAAACAAGTTGCTTGTAGAAAAAGTTTCCCCTTACGATCAATTTTTGCAATTTACTTTAATGAATTGGAACATCACGAAGGAAATCTCATGAATGAACATTGCGAAGAACACAGTGGTTTAGTTGCGGAAATTGAGAACGCTAAGGACAATATAAAAAATTTATGGCATGAGATTAACACTATGAAAACATGGGTTATTATTGGAATGGGATCTCTTCTTATTCAATTAATCTTTTTTGTAGGGAGCAAATTTATAAAATGAAAAAGATAATATTATCAATTTTGGCTTTAGTAGTTGTGGCTATTGCTGGAACGTATTCAGATGGGCAAGGGAATGTTTTTACCTTTCAAGATTCGACCGTTACCGCAAAAGATAAAAATGGAAATGCGATAGCGGTGAATGCAAAGCATGTCGGGACTACAATGATTATATATGCATTTGTAAACAGCGAAATAATTTTNNTCATGCCGCGAATTACAATAAGCTTTATATTTTTATTGATATCATTGACATTTTCAAGTCAATTTTATTGGACTGATGCCGGGTCAGATGGGAAATGGAGTAATCCATTAAATTGGACGCCGTATGGTGTTCCAGGATCAAGCAACGATGTTGACTTGTTGCGAACGGACGGTTTAGGAATTACTCTTGACACAACAGATACAATACAGAATGTTTATTGTGATGGAAGCAATTTGAATGTAGTGCAACTTTATTTTGCTGCCGGAAAATCGCTTTATGTTGCGGACTCAAATGCAAATTTTATTGATAATCACGGCATTTTTATACATTATGTAAAACATTCTGGTTGTACTTTGGGACTTTTAAGCCCGAAAACCACGCCTTTAAATACGTTGGCAAACGATACTCTGCCTAACTTATATGTAGGTGGCGGAATAACAAGTTTAGGAAACATTCTTTACTGTGATACGATTACTACTTCCGGGGGAACGTTTACAACCAATAATAACGATGTCTTTTGCAATGGCTTTTATGATTACACCTATTTAAATGCCGGCGCTTCGACCATTACAATTAATGGTGATTTCCATGCGGCTTGGAGTACGTTTAACTCACAAACGTCTACTATTAAAATCACGAATGCGTCTAATCTTCTTTGTAATGACGGATTTTATAATTTTACAGCCGCATCAAACTTACATACAATAAACATGTTGGCCGATTTTTCGGTTACACATGGATTGACAATAGATTCCAGCATGATTTCAGGAAACAGGCAGCTTTTGTTTCTGTTAAATAACGGCGCTTATTACTTGTCAATTGATACAATATCTAATTTTAGCGCAATGAACAACCTTACGGTATGGTTTCAATCTTTCAACACGTTTACTATTCCAAGCAATCAGCACTATCCTTTTTTGCAATGCTCTCAAGTTAATTATGGATATTCAACGGCAACGGTGGCAACGGGAGGTTTGACCTGTACGACATTAATGATGCAGTCATGCGCCGGTTCTAGCTATATGAATTTTATTTTTAATAATCAAACAGTGAAATGCAATACTTTACAAGTTGGAGAACCATATAGTACGGATCATTTAAGCATATATTTAGGCGCTGGGAATCTTTATATTTATGGGAACGCTAATTTTTCAACCGGCGCCGGATATGACAACTTCTATTTACAAACAGGAAATATTTATTTGTATGGCAATTGGCTAAACACTTCCGTAGCTGGCTCTGTTGTTGACGCGGGAACTAGTACCGTTTATTTTCAGGGAACATCTGGAACACAACAAATACAATCGAACAATTTTCCTTTCTACAATGTTAATATAGGGAATGGCAATTCAGGCGCAACCTACGTGCTTGACGATTCTTTACAAGTGGATGACACGCTTAGAATAGACGGGGATACGCTTAACTCGAACAATCTCCCTGTTTACACATCTAATTTATACGCCGATAGCGGCCTGTTCTACGCGAACGCTTCGAATATTTACGTTAACCACGATCTTATCTTTTCTACACTTGGAAGTAGCGGAAACGGGGTTTTTAATTGCGGGACTTCCACGGTATACCTTACTGGTTCTGGTCACTTCCAAACGCTTGACGGATGGAATAACAGAATCTATTCTCTTGTTCAATCCAATGGAGATACCACCAGCGTGCTTAATTCCAGTGTAATGGGGAACTTTACAACCGGAGATAGTACATCTGTACTATGGTCGAAAGATTCAGCCGCCGAATTTCGAATGGTTGGAATATTGACAAATAACGGTGTCAAATGGGGAAATGGTGGAAAATCGCTTGAGCTTGGCTTAGGAATGATGTTCGGGAGCGGGCCTTCCGGTAATTACGGTGATTGCCTGCTTGACCTTACCAGCATTCTTGGTTTTGGTGGGAATGTCTCAACTACAAAAGATGTTATGCGGATTGCAGATTCGGCAAACACCAATGGACACAACTTGACATGCAATAATTTTAGTCTCCGGCAGCCGGGAGATTCTGCACATTATAACGAACGGCTTTTTATTACCGGATCGTCAAACATTACGGTTAACGGTTCGATTTACGGATATGGTTCGGACATTTCTCATGTTCAGGGCTTTATTGTGGGTGCACCTGTGGCATCTAAAATGTCTGTTGCCAAAAATTTTAATTTACAAGTGCAGTTAGGCGCTTATGGCAATCACTCATATTTGAGCTTGCTATCTATGCCGATTACGTTTAACGGGATTTCGGGAATTGACTCCATTTATTCATACGGTCAGGCTTTCGGGAATGGCTTTCTGAATGCTCCGGGAGCAACCACAATTTTATTGGATTCGACGTATTTTACCGGAAATTTCACTCATACGGCAGGCACTTTTAACCCAAACGGACAAAAAATTACTGTTGCCGGGAATTACATCGATACGAGCAAGTTTTCGTCTGCATATTCCGGGTTAGCGGGCAGCACCTTCGTTGTGCATGGCAACGCTGCCTTTCTGGGGTCTCTTGGTAATCTTCTCAATCTGAATGCCCTTACGACATGGTATATTAATGTTACTGGCACGTTGGCCGCCGGATATAGTACAATTGGACATAGTACCGCCGGATTGTCTACAGGACACGCCGATAGCACCTGCGTGAATGCGGGCGCTGATGTTAACTGGACATTCGGCGGACAGCACGGGCTTATAAATCAGATTTTAAGATTCTTCCATATTTACAGAATGGGGTAACAAAATGTATACGAATCAAGAAAGAATCGAGCAGGGAACGAAAAAGCAGATTCCTTTCACTTGGATTGCAGCTGTGGATCTTTCCTCAACGGACTATACGGCTCCTGCAGGCGTGGTGATCGGGGAAATGCGGACGAATACCGCCGGCACGATTAAGATATCCCTTACATCGATTGACGGGCTTACAACAACGTCTGTGGCTGCTCCGTATACAGCGTTTGACATTGATAGGTCGAACATAACTAAAATATGGAAAACTGGCACGGATGGGGCATTGGATACGGGTTGTATTACTGTCCGTGGTTGGTATGTCACTGAAATTTTATAAAAGAAGGTAAAAAATGAGTGGAATGGGCGGCGGAGCGGGTACGGGGATTGGTGTACTTGCAAATATACTAGGCCCGATATTCGCAAATCAACAAGAACAAATTGGTTTGCGCAATGCAGGGAATGCGCTTAATACTGCATATGGCTCGTCTCAGAACTATTTGCAGCAAGGGTATCAGCAAGCAACGCAGGGTATAGGGCAAGGTTATCAGGCGGCAACGGCAGCACAACAGCCATATTATGAAATGGGGACAGGTGCAGCTCAACAATTTGTCGGCCAAGCGGAAAAGGGTTTTCAGGCTCCCAGTTTTCAGACCGATCCCGGCTATCAATTCCGATTGCAGCAAGGACAAGGGCAAATTTCCAACCAGGCATCTGCTGCCGGGAATCAGCAATCCGGAGCGACACAAGAGGCACTGGCGCGATATAACCAGAATTTTGCATCGAATGAATATAATAACGTGTATAACCGTGCTCTTGGCACGTATCAAACGAACATGGGAAATCTTGGCGCTGCCGGATCGCTTGGCCAGAATGCGGCTAATCAGCTTGGTGCTTACGGAATGAATTACGGCGGGACGCTGGCACAATTGGGACAAAACTATGGTTCACAGGCTGCTAATTATTCTCAGAATTTCGGCGAGAATCAAGCCGGACTTGCTGTTGCGCGTGGCAATGCGAATGCTGGAATGGTATCTGGTTTACAAGGATCGGCGCAAAATACTTCTGGTAACACAGGGTTAATAAATGATGTGGTTAATTTAGCAGAATTATTCGGTTAAAAAAGGGGTTGTATGCCAATTCCAAACGTGGCGATTAATGAGGGTGCGATATCTGGACAAACGGCTGCACAAGTCGAAGGTGAACAGGCTCGAACACAGGCTTTACAAAGTGAAACCGCTGCTTTTCAGAAACAACAGCAGGATCAACAGGCAATTACTCAATTAATGTCCGATCCTAAGTATAAGGTTGGAAACAATTACGATTTTAAAGCAATGCATAATGACTTAATGGCAGCTCCAGTTAATCCTGAATTAAAAATGAACATTGCTAACGCTATAAAGCCATCTGTGCAATCACAGGAAATGGCAGATATTATGAAGCAGTTTCCAAATGATAGAGCAAAGCAGGCAATGGGAATAATCGGATGCCAGAATCTTGGCCTTCCGTTTTATAATGAATATCAAAAATCAGTTGCTCCTATGGATGCAATTACTAAACAAAATATAGCCACAAAAATAAAGACATTAATGGCAGGCGGGAAATCTTACGATCAAGCTCTGACTTACGTTTCAGGAGATTTGAATACAGTCGGAATACAGGCTCCACATCCCATGCCTGGCGCAACACCCGAAGATGTTCAAGCTATGGCAAGAGATTTTTTTAATATTCTTGAACCGAAAGAGCAGTTGACGGCAGAGAATGAACAGGCGCAAAGAACAGAAACGGCTAAGTATCACAATGAAGAAATTTCAGAGAGAGAAAAAGCACTTGCGATTGAGAAACAAAAATTAGGAATAGAACATACAAAACAAGTTACAGAAAAGCAGGATAAGGATACAGAAAAGCAATCCGCTGCAATGACAAAGGCATTAGATCCAACAGGACTTTCACGCGGCGCATTTGCCATTCGTCAACAAGTAGTTGATAGAGCAGAGCGATTGCAAACATTACATAATACAGTTCAGGAATTTCAAAATGGTAATTACGATAAAAGGCAAATCGAAGAGCTTGCGATTGGAATGAATTCTTTGCTTTCCGGTTCAAATACAGGAGCACAACAACAGGTAGAAAATTTAGTTCCTAAATCAATATGGAGTGATGCAGCAAAACTTGCCGAATGGATTTCTAATAATCCAACAGGAACAAAGCAACAAGCATTTGTTAAAAGGATGTCTCAAACTGTTGAAAACGAAAAATCAACGTCAGAGAATCAAATTAAAAAAACGCAGTATCAACGCCTTGCCCAATTTGACGATTTTGCAAAAAGCAATCCTTCTCAATATAATGATATTATGAATTCCTTTGGCCTTGATACGCAAGAATATTCTAACTGGAAAAAATCAGGATATAAACCGTTACAAACTGTTTCTGAAAAACAAGCAGAAAGCACAAAAACCGATATAGAATCGAAATTGATTGCGGAAGCAAGGAAGGGAAAGAAAAAAGCTATAGATTATCTTAATAAAGCCGGTATAAAATGGATGAAATAGATTCTCTTATTCAACAACATCAGGCATTGACAGATACAAATAATATTGATAGTTTAATTCAACAGCATCAAGCGTTGAACGCTACGGCACAGCCACAGCCGGTAAATTATTTGCCTGATTTACAAGGCGCAAAATCTACTGCGAAAAATTATTTGGATAAAGTTACACGTGATTACATTACTGCAAGTAAAGGTAAATATTATGCGTCTCTAAATCCTGACTTTCTTACTAAAACCATTGGAAATACTGCTCAATTTTTAACTGACGAGGCGGGAAATTTAATATTCAATCCGGTTTTTAATACGTTGAACACTGCTACGCTTGGCGCTCTTGGCTATGGATTAGGTAAGGCAGGACAAGCTTCGCAAGGAATCTCGAATGTGACTGGCGCGCAATCACTTTACGATATGGCAAGACAAAAAATTCCGCAATCTTTACAAGAGAACTATTTGACTCCGCTTTCACAACTTGGCAACGCTGCCTTGACATTTGGTACAGGTGGAATTAACGCAAAAACAATATTAAAAGCAGGGGAAGCACTTCCTGATGTAATTTCACAAGGAAAAGTTGCTTCGGAATTATCAAAAGGTCAAAAGGCATTAACCAATATTCAAAAGCCGCTGCCTATTGTAACGGCAAAAGTAAGTGAACATGTCCCCGATATTGATGAATTAGAAAAGAAAATAGAGCTTGAACCGGGTATTCCCGACATAAGAACAACTGCGCCTTTAACTAGTAAAATGATAAAAAAACAAACAGAAGAAAATAAGCCTGAAGGAAAAGGTGTTTTATCAACGTTGTCCAATAGAGACGCTAATCTTTTAAGTGAAAAGATAACCACAAAAGACACTCCTTTTACTGATTATGCTTTAAAAGCAATAAAGGCAAAAGACAATGTAAGAGAATTAACGCCAAGGGATATTTTTGGACAAAAGGCAGTAAAAACATTAAACTACATTAATCAAATAAGGCAAGACGTTGGTGAAGCAAAAGGCGAATTTCTGAAAACTTTTGGACAAAATAGAATTGACCTTTCAGGAATATCTGATATGTTCAAAAAAATGATTTCTGAAAGAACTGGCTTTACAATAAATGATGAAGGCAAAGTCGTTGAAGCACCTGGACGTTTTGCCAGAAATCCATCGGATGCTGGATCGATTCAAAAAATGTGGAATAAAATAAGTAAAGCAGATGCAAATGTTACTGCTCAAATGGCTGACGATTTAAAATCGTCTTTAAGCAATATTTTTGCACAAGCAAAAGCAAAACAGATAAAACCACAATTCACACCTGCCGAGGGTGTAAGTGGAAACATATCTAGTTTTCTCGATAGTAAATTAAAAGAATCTCTCGGAGATTCGTATTCAGAATTAAATACAAAATATTCAAGGCTTAAAAAGATTACCTATCAATTAAATAGAAGGCTTGGAGAAGTTGTTGATCCTGAAACTGGAACACCAAGTCTCGTTGCATCATTAATGAAATCGGCAATCATGAGTAATTCAGACAGAGGAACAAAGGCACTTTTCCAAGCTGTCAAGCAAATAACCGGTGTTGACTTAATCAAAGAGGCAGGGTTTGCCGAAATGGCAATGCGAGGAGCAGGTGACGACCCAATAAGAGATTTGTTAAAAGATGTTGGACCAATTGCAACTGCGCCCACACATGGGATATTTTACAAAGCTTTACAAAAGTGGCTTGAGGCGGCAGGAAATAAAATTCGGGGAAATAATCTTGAACAAATGATAAATTATTATAATAAGGCTCAGATGGGAACAAAAAAAATAGTCGGTTCCGAATCTGGAAGCGTGGGCGGCTATGATGAATTGGCGGGATTACAAAGTACAAGAGAGGGCTTTACTCCCGCTATAAAAAATCCAATTACAGGAGAAATAAACACCGGGTTTGCACATAAAGCAATAATAGGAAAAATAACTCGACAAGATGAAAATGCCGGCGATTTGCTTCGCAACGAATTGTTTAAAGATAATACTGGAAAATATTCTGATTACATTGGATTTGTTGACAAAAAGGGAAATTTTATTACTCGTAAAGAAGCCGAAAAGTCATTAGAATCTAATAAAACTCTTGCTCAACAATATCATGGACATACAGCGTTAAAAACTCTTGGCTTGACTGCTGGAATAGGAATCGGCGGCATCACTCTTGCACATTTAGGAAAAAGGAATAAAAAATGAGTATATTAGCTCCATCACCGTTTTTACAGTTTCTTGACAATAACGGAAACCCTCTTGCCGGCGGGTCTCTCTATACCTATGCTGGCGGAACTCAAACGCCCATAGCCACGTTTACGGATTACACAGGAACAATAAACAATCCGAACCCGATCATACTTGACGCGGGAGGACGTGCAGAATTGTGGATAAACCCGGCACTTTCTTATAAATTCATTGTGCAATCGGCTGATGGAACATTTGTAAAAACTACCGACAATATAGGTACGGTTGTATCTGCAAACGGTTCTCCTGTTGACACCATCCCACTTTTAAAGGCTCTGGGAACTCCGTCTGGATACGATCAAATTTTAGTTGGTGGTGCCGCTGTGTTGGGAGACGGTGGGGGCGGGTTGTTTTATTGGAATTCCACATCTATTGATAACGATGATGGTGCAATAACAATTTTGCCAACTGGACAATTAGTAGGAACACCGGGAAGATGGAAAAGAGTTATAGAAGATGGAATGGTTGATCCTCGCTGGTTCGGTGCAGATATTACCGGCGCAGTTGATGCATCTTCTGATCTACACAATGCTTCGTTGGCGGCTGTTTCTTTATCAATGCCATTAAAGTTTGTTGCAGGAACATATACAGTTTTGTCAACTTCATCCGCTCTCATTACAGCGGAATGCGTGTTTTTCCCGTTTTCAAAAATCAATTATACCGGCGCGTCGGCTGGATCATTAAAAATAGTTGCTAGTCCATTTGACAACGTTGCTATTACAGATTATTCCGCAACTCCTCAGATACATTTCCCCGGACAAAAGCCAACTGTTATTTCCGGATATTATTACAGTATTAACGGCCTTGTCAATCAAGAAACACTTAGAGCGGAACACGCAGAAAATCTTTTAGATGCTGAAACGATTAATTTACAAAATCAAATTAATGACATTGGGAACGGCAATTGGAACCCAACCGACTCTTCACAGCCAACATCTGACACATTGATTTTAGCAACATCTGGAACAGACCGGTTTGTACTTTCTAGTCCTGGTCATGCTATATCTTCCTTGACAAATCAGATGGTAAGATATACCAAAATTGGGAAAACAATAATATTGCGAGTTTATTTTACATGTAACCAGACAGGCGGGGCTTTGCTTATTACTGCAACAGGTAACTATTCAACGTTATTCTTACCGAAATATACAACAATATATGGTGATAAAGCATTGGGAACAGTGTTTATTAATGACGGTGGTGGCGGAACATACAATGCTATATGTCAACTTGTCATAGATAATTCTGATCCTGACAAAGGAACAATTAGCATATTAAATGCAGGAGGCAGTGTTCCAACGATTTGTAGTATATCGTTTACTATTGTTTATGAATCACAGAATTAAAACTTTTTTCTTTCATAGGCGCGCCTACAATTCTAAAAGGGTACAACCAATATCCAACGTTGACAAATGTACGCCGTGCTACTCAGCACTCAGCAATTCTCTGCCGCAATCGTCGCAAAAACTTTTAATAACTGGATGAGGTACTCGGCACATGCATAGCGTACTTTGCTCTGTTGTTTGTGCTATTCCCGCCGGCTTAGATCCCTGTTGTAAATCGTCTTCCTTAATGTACGGCGCGACATCTTCATACATTACAAAACGGCCATTTTTATCTTCGAATCGCTGCCCGTATCCGGTAACACTATAACGTTTTATTTGTCGCGCCATATAATAATCTCCTTTGACGATTTACAATTGCGTGCAACGTTTGACAAATGTACGCTGGCCGTTACGACCGCATGCCTTCTTGGACGGCTGGCGTACTTTGCTTTGTTATAGGCTGTAACGCCACACCTTCCTTAATTTCCTGCGGCGGCTCGATTCCGAGATAGATGTCGCCGACGTGGCGGAACCCCCCAACAAAAATCCCGAGATGGTTCTCGTTACCGTCGATTTCGGAAAAATCTATATCGTTGGACATGAGCTTGCCGCCCTGCTTAACCTGATGCTCAAGCCACTCAAAATTAGGATCGGGGTGATCAGCAACCCACGACTTGCTTCCCCTGCCCACCTTAACAAAATGCACCCTCATTGCCGCCGCCTTTCAAAACAGGTTTTCGTGTGGCGTTATTGCCTATAACGTTTCACGCACGCCCGATGCGCGGCTTTGCGCGTTTTGGGCTGAGTGTGCTGTGTTTTGGGCTACAATAGTGTTCTTTTCCGGCCCGATTGTATTGGCGCAGGACGCGCTCTTTGTTTTAAGCCATTCCCAAAGGGCAAAGCGTAGAAGACTTGCAAGTGTTCTTTGTTCTTGCTCTGCGATAGCTTCAAATTGCGCCTTCATGGTAAGACCAAGACGAAATTTTACAGTGTCATTTTTCATCTGAAATATCCTCTATTAATTTGTCGATTTCGTTCGAATTCATCATTTTTAATTTCTAACACCATCTAAAAACTGAATGGTGTCGCTAAAAAGCGTTGAGTCTTTATCGTCTTCGACATCGCCATTTAAATACCACCGCTTTAACAAGGAAACACATTTAGAATTATTTAAAACGTCTTTTTGTGCTGAGACATTGCCACAAACGGCAGTATCATCAGAAATAGAGTGCATGTGTTTACACCCAAAATGGTTGTCTCTCACAGCCCTGAAAGAGCATTTGTGAAAACTGTTTTTGGGATACACTGAACAAACAAACATAGATTCACATAAATTATTCATAAACAATGTTTACTTCGAGTGCCGAAATCAATCCTTGTGTTTTTGTATATTTGGCGGCCTTGGCCTACAACTTCCATAAACATTAAAAAGCGGCATCCTTGCCGCTTAAGTTTATTTCTTTCCAATCTGTTTCTTCTGGCAATAATAGAGTGTTCTTTTTGCAGCGCTATTCATGTTGTATCCAGTTGCCTGCCATCTTGCGTGGGCTTGAATCGTCGCCTTTGTGATTTGCAGCTTGCTCATTTTCTTCTCCTTGGTTTGTGGCCTGTTTTGCTTACCCTTATAATATACCACAAATGACCACAAAAAGCAACAACTATTTTAATTATTTTTTTCTTCTGTTTTTGGTGCGCACGACGCGCACCGATTCTTTGGCCGGAAACTATAATTTAAAAAGCCCAAAACATTGCACACAACGTTCCCGGCACCCGCACGAAGTAAAGTATGCTCCGTGCTATGCCAGACTTTATTTTGTGCTGCCGGTGTTGTATGCTGTGCTGGCCGTTTCATTAGTGTTTGGCAGCGGCTCCGCGCCCAGGACGGGCGCTCTTTGTTTTTAACCACTCACTCAACGCCAATCTGATTTGCCCGGCCAATGTGCGCTGTTCGGATTCTGCTATTTTTTCCAATTCGGTTTTAACATCCGAATCGATGCGAATTTTTATCACGTCAGTTTCGTTTTTCATACTATTGAAACCACAATTGGGGTTATTTTAGAATCATCCCGAACAGAACCATATTCAGCAATTTCGTCTCGCAGGGCGCGGTCGGCCAAACCCGCAACGTATTCTGATGTAAACGGTTTAGTCAAAACTGATGGCAACCAACTCCTCGAAATGTTGAATGATTTTTTTTCAGCGTGTTTTTCTCCAAAACCTCGCAATATAAGTTGTTTTTTCAGTTCGATTTTTGCCTGTTCGTTGTTCATCTGATCCTCCTCGGTTTGTGTTTTGTTTCTCTCTGTCCTATGTATTAAATATACCACAAAACACAACCAAAGTCAACAACTATTTCATTTAATTTCTATTTAATTTTGCTGTTTTTAGCGTTATTTCTGCATTTCTGATTTTTTGTCTTGGGGCGCGTCTATGATTTCGCTCTGCCCCGGTATTGCACACAACGTTCCCCGCACGGTAGATGTGCGGTACGACTGCATTATTGTTCTAACCGCATTTCTACCTGCGGGTGTTGTACGTCTGTACCACGGCCTTCCGAAGTGTTTTGCGCGCCGTCTTGTCCGAATAAATCCTGATACGCGATTAAGTCCGCGTATCTTTGCTGCGCGATCTTGATGTATTCTTCGTCTTTGTCAATACATAAAAACTTGCGGCCTGTTTTGTGGCACGCAAGCGCGGTTGTGCCGGAACCGCAAAACGGATCGACGATAAAATCACCGGGCTTTGAGTAATTCAGCAAACACCACACGAACAAATCAAGCGGCTTTTGCGTAGGATGATACCGCTCCTCTGGTTTTTCTTTTCTAAACCCCGCCCACAGGTATCTAAAAATCTCGACATGCTCACCCTTTGAACACCATGCAAGCTCACATTTTGACAATGTCGGCATGACCACGCCCTTGTCCCATACAATCCAACTTCCAGAAATAGGCAGCGTAAAATAGTTACCACCCCATAAAATCTGCTGTGTACTGGTGCGGAATATCTCGTCAAAATTATCCGGCTTGACATCCCAATCTTTCGTCTTGTAACCAACCGGAGTAGGGCAAGACCATGCGTTGTTCTTTTTTTGGCTTCCGTCTTTTCTCATGCCACAAGACATAGACACGTTCTCGCGGTCGAATCCGATACCATACGGAGGATCGGTAAGGCAAAGGTCGAATGCCTTGTCCGGGATTTCGCGCAGCACTTCCATGCTAT
>QGNH01000709.1_pt3 | contig 25887 bp, 21 predicted proteins | sample 1735481 | NCBI WGS metagenome assembly QGNH01 (sample SAMN09239004, study PRJNA386568) | Viral metagenome, whole genome shotgun sequencing project.
CAGGACGGCCTGGGGTACCGGTTGGGTCCGTTAGCAGTTGCCTGATTCAATCCGTTAACGTGGGCATTAGTTCGGGGCAGCGTCGAGCTCGGGAAACTTACGAGAAGCCGACTTCACGGGAGAAATCCCCAGATTGCCATTATACTTGTATGCTATGCATTCGAATCGGACGCATCCCGATACGATTGCAATTAGCGGGCGAATCTTCAAACGTGGCCGCGAAAGGAGAAACCTCAATGAGTGTTGACGAGACAGCAAGTGCATGCTCAGAGCAGGATAAGGTTTTGGAGAGGATCGAGAAATGGAGGGCGCAAAGGGCGGAACTGGCTGAACAGGGTAAAGGGCCAGTCCGACCCGCTGGGGAGGTCACAACGCTGTTTCAAGTGATTCCAGCATACTCGTTAGCCCGTCGGGCATTACGCGATCCATGGTGCCTTTCCGGTGAGGAAAAGCAAAAAATCTACGTTCCCCACGGGAGTACACATTTCCATTACAACGCCGACGGGTATATCTGTTCAGCGCAGGATGGCGACCAGACTGAAGCATACGCATATACACAGTTATTCCGCTCAGGAATTGCGGAATATGCCAATAGCCACTGCTATGCCCCCACACCCGCAGGGAGAACCATGATCCTCGGGCAGGAGATCGAGAAAGAGACAGTGCTCTGCTACCAAGATGCTATCAATCGCCTCCGCCGACAAGGGACGACCGGGGCTATTTACATTGGACTGTCTCTCATTGGGATCGCCGATAAATCAATCTTTTCGACTGTCGCAAGGTCTGCACTTTCCCGGGCCGTCTTTACCTGCAACATATTCAATTCGCCGGAGGTGCTCATAAACCTCGAGGACCAAGAGGAATTACCATACAGTGGTGCTCTTCTGCCTCTCTTCAACTGCATGTGGCAGCTTTGTGGACTTGAAGAATCGCCTTTCAAATCCAATGTTGGATGGGAACCATTCAGAACGCGTTATTGAGAATTCGTTGCATCAGCATGCCGGTCAACGAGCAACCGAGGCTTCGTCTTTTTCGCAGCCTCATGCAACGGTGGCAACGCCCAAGCCTAGCTGAAAGGAGCACTGGTGTCGAACCTCTTCTTCTCGTACTCCCACGTTGACGAGGACCTTCGGGATCAGCTCGAAAAGCATCTCTCTGGTCTTCGACGGCAAGGCATTATTTCATCCTGGCATGATCGCAGAATTGCCGCTGGAACAGAACTGGGCCAAGCCTCGATGACCATCTCGATGCTGCAGACCTCATTCTCCTGCTCATAAGCCCTGATTTCATCGCTTCCGATTATTGTTACGAACGGGAGATGAGTCGAGCTATGGAGAGACACAGCAAAGGCCAAGCGCGAGTAATACCGGTTATTCTGCGCCCCTGCGACTGGCGGGGTCTTCCGTTTGGCAACCTCTTAGCGACGCCGACGGATGGCCGAGCGATCACGATGTGGCCAAATGCCGATCAGGCATTCCTGGACGTTGTGACCGCAATCAAGCACGCGTTGAAAGAACTCGGCCAGAAGCCAAAGCCTACTCCCAAGCCTTGGGTAGAGGCGGTCTCGGCGGCTCTAGGTGGCCCCTCTCGGGAAACAGTCCGATCTAGCAATCTCCGTCTTAAAAAGCAGTTCACAGATCTTGACAAAGATCGGTTTCAGCATGAAGGATTCGAATACATCGCCAGGTTCTTTGAGAATTCTCTGAAAGAATTGGTTAGTCGTAACCCCGGGATCGATCAAACATTTCGGAGAATTGATGCTAACCGGTTCAGCGCAGCGGCATATCGGGAAGGGGAGAAGGTCTGCAAAGGATCGGCTTCGATAAGGGGTGGCGCGATGGGGAGCGCAGGCATTGAATACTCCATGACGGACGAGCCTCTATACGGAGGCATGAACGAGGCCGTCTACGTTAAAGCCGACGATCAAATGCTCTACTTCAAACCTCTAGGGATGCAGTCCTATGACCGCAAACAGGAAAAGCTGACATTCCAGGGCGCCGCAGAACTCTTCTGGGGCCTCTTCATCACGCCGCTCCAAGAATAACCAACATGGGGCGTCTGGCAGGATAGCGAATTGATCATCGGTCTCCCCATTCGGGAGACCTGCACCTGAGCGGCTCTTGATTCAACCCCTTAGGAGCTTCTGGGCCAGTAATGCACCCAATATTTCAGGAAACTCATCAATGATTCGGCGGCCTGCATGCTCATCGCACTGCGGCACATTATTGATTACTGAGGTCGCAGGCTGAGTGCAATTTGCACATTGCCTTTCATCGTTAAGCATTGGGTAATGGACGTCAACTGCCATTGTCCTACCTCCTACATTTGGACTTTTTGTCGGTGCCAGGGCCTCAACCATATTCACTAGCGTCCGAAAGCCTAGCTCACGGAGCTGTGCAGGATCGAAATCCAATACCCCGATGAACTCCAAAGGGGCGTTCAGCAAAAGTGCGCTTTCCAACTGTTTGATCGATTTTTTGCCGACATTCGCCCGTCCGAAAAACTCCCTTAATGAATCAGCCGAAAGATATCCAACATGTGCACCTTTGACTATGCTTCTTGCTTCCATTCGGCCGTCTTCCGGCAATTGCGCGAGCATGAGGAAATAACGAATCGACCCGACAACGGCCTGATCGACTTGGAGCAGGTGTGCTCTAAAAAACATGGTCCAATTCTTAGCCTCGCTTCCGTATTTGTGATTCAGGTATATAGACACGGGTCGGGGTGCTTACTGCAAATGATCGCGAATGTTCCTTCTTTTTTCTCAAGCTCCAGTTGGCAGTAATGGTCGTTAACATGCACTCGCAGTGAAATCAGGAGTCCGAGTTCTTGTTGAGCTTCTTCATTGCATTCCATGAGCCAATCGCCCCGATTTGGACTAAACTGCACATCGACATTCTCCCATGGTCTACGCGGGTCTACAAGCGGCTCACCCTCTCTCCGCTGTCGATATCCATCAATGTACATTTTCATGGCGTTAGCTCTCCGTCGCAAATTGTATACCCCGAGCGCCGAATTTGTTCCTGGAGTGGCAAATAACGGAAAGCAAGGAAGAATCCAACGAGCTGTATGCGGCTCAGGTTGTCAACTGTTGACGTCATCCCAATTCTTTCATCTTGCATGACTTAAGATCCGCCAAAGGTCGATTCCGCGAATTGATCCCGGTAGACGCCGCAGCGTCCACGAAAAGGGTTGCGCTGGTTGGTCGCCAACCCGGAGGCTACTAGTTGGTACCATCCGTTCTGACCATGCTCTCCATCTTCTTTGAGAACGCACAGGTCAAGCTGGAAAACCGCTGCTTCGATATGCGCAAAGTGAGGTTCTGAAGCCAGTGGATATCGTTCGCCTCTTATTCGCCTATACTGGTCTGCATGGCCAGACTGAACGACCGGCACCGGGTGTACATGTCCTTTATGGACCGCCTCGGCTGGCACTGCCAGTTCCTGGAGGAGGACTTGCAGACTCCCCTGCCCAAGCGACTGCACTTTGCCTCGCCAGACAAGATCATTGCACTAGTCGAGCGCGGCGGTGGCTTCAAGGATCAGGAAAGCCGACTGATGCTGGACCAGGGCATCTTAATGGGCAGGGGTGGCGTTTTCCTGAGCTTGACGGAGGAGCAGTACTCCAAGCTGAAACGTTAACGGCGGCCAGGCCCTCAGTTGCGCGCACGTTGTCGAATACGCCGTCCCAAGACTTGAACGACTCTGTCCGCTTTCAGCTAATTCAATTGGCAGCGCAGGTGAAAAGACGAAGCGCCCCTTCGCGATTGCGCTCCAAAGTGGGGAGCCGTTCGTCTTTGCCGGTTTATGGGAGAGCTGGCAGCCCACGGAGGGCGCACCGCTCGAAAGCTTCACCATTCTGACCATCGTGCCCAACCATCTGATGGAGCCGATCCACAACCGTATGCCGGTGATTGTAGCGCCGCGAGACTACGACCGCTGGCTGGACCCCTCGGCCCCGCCGCAGCTCGATCTGCTACGGCCCTATCCCGCCCAAGAGATGCGCGCCTGCCCGGTCAGCGACCGCGTAGGTAACCGCCTCAAGGCTCTGTCTTGTTACTTTTGTTCTGCATCGGTCGGATTTCAGTCGCCTCTCTGCGCTGCTTTCGAATCAACGAAGGCCCGCTCCAGCTTTGTTCGCCACGTCCGGCGCTTACCATGCTGCCGAGAGCACGGCCAACAGCTCCTCGCCCGTTAGCGGAAGCGGATTGGCTTGCATGCTGCTGGCGCGGTCTTCCGGCGCGTCAACTGGGACCATGCTTCTCCACGGCCGCAATAGCGTAGAAGCCAAGGCTCGGGCACTCTCGTGCACGATCGTCGCCAAGTAGGCTGACGATCCAGGGGCGCTCGCTTGGTGGAACCCTCATGCGGGCATTGCGCAGGGCAAGATGAATGAAGTTGACAATCACATCTCGACCACTCTGTTTCATTAACTCGTGTGAGGTAAGCAAGTCAAGCGAATTCAGAAGCTCCAATTTGGGAAACTGAATTCCGGAAACGCGGATTGCCTTTCGCTCGTCTATTACTGCTACATAGTTGCCAAATGCTGCTTGCGCGAGAGTTGCAGCTTCGCCATCATCGAGGTCGTCTGGGGGATCTCCTCCCGTGAGGCCGATGAACATCTCGTATGCTTCGTTGCCCATCGAGATGACCTCGATGAGCCCACTTTCACGAAGATCGCTGAGCACGGAGGAAGGGCTCTTTCCAGAAAAGGGGTCGATCGTCACTTCGTGCAATGCGATTTCATCGACCAAGACAATCCGATTCAGAGCTTGCAGAATGAAATTCGAGCGGCCGGTGCCAAGGATGTTTATCAAAACGCTAGCGTCAAGGACGAGCCTCTTATGCGCACTATGTAATCTAGAGGGAGTCAAGTTCAGCGCCCTCCTCTGACCCTAAAGCGTCAAACATCGCCCTCAATTCCACTCGATCCGTCTTGAGCATTCTAGCGATTTGCCCCTCAGATAGCAATCCGCGCCGGTACGCTTCTCCCGCGAGATACCAGAGTCGCGGAGGAAACGTGCTTTCTTCGGGAGCGGCCCTGTCTCCCAGAACCTGGCGAACCAATTCCCCGGAAAAGCCGCGGTCACGAAGCGAATCCCAAGTTCCAGATGGCAGGAGATTCAGCTCTTCGATGCGGCGACATAATGCCTCCTCAGACACTGAGAGTTGATGTGCGAGCAATATGAGATGTCGTGGTGAAAATGCGCCCGTCTCATGTCGGAGTTCAGTAAATCGCCTCCGAACAAATGCAGCAGGCATGAGGAACGAATACGAGAATGCTGCAGCAAATCGCTCTTCCCGCGATTGCGGGGCCGCGTGGAAATCGACCACGTCGGGCTGGTTTCTCGTTGCGATTAGGTGACCAAGTTCGTGTGCAGCAGTCATTGCACGACGTTCCCTAGGGTGATTCTTGTTCAGAAGGATGCACGCACCTATCTGGTCGTCAAAGGCAAAAAGACCTGAAATTCGTCCTGCTCCAAGAGGACGAATGAACACGCGAATGCCGAATTCCAGTTCTAATAGGCTGACAATGTCCGGAATTGGCCCCAGGCCAATGCCAAGCCTTTGACGGGTTTCAAGGGCGACATCCTCCGCTTGGTCTCGTATATCCCCTGGTCCGATGGAACGCTCCGGTGGATATTGGGGGCGCGCTGGGATTCCCAGGATGTTTTCGAGTTCCACTTGAGATCCTGCAAGATCGTTGAGGAGCACGGCTGCGTCAGCCGCATCTTCCTCATCAGGAGCTATCGATCGAAAACGTGGAACTAAACTTACGGAAACTGAATGTGGACGCAGGAGGGCGTTCACAGAACAGCCGTAAACTTCAGCCATGTCCTTGAGTTCTTCGGACCGCACCCGTCGTTGTCCCTTTTCGAGCGTGATGAGCGTCGTCCGGGCCATCCCTAGCTTTTCTGCAGCATCATGCTGAGTGAGCCCCGCTCTCGCTCGTGCATTGCGGAGTCGTTCACCAAGCTGAATTGGATCGATTTTGTCGAGAAGATTAGTCATTTCAAGATATCCAGCCATTGGTTGATGAACGATTGAGGTCCGGCAATCGCACGAAACGATTGCCATTCGTCGGCGTGAGTCGCGATGAGACGTTGAAGCTGCGGTACGACTGCGTCCGGGCGCTGATTTACGAACGGGGACAATTCCTCAGCTGCGATAGCAATTTTGTTGGAATCGCAAGCAATCTCGCCAAACTGTTGCATTTCAAGAGCCGCACACAGAGCTTGGTTCTCATCGTTTTGGGTGGTGTTGCGGCTGGTCACCGCATTACTGAGTTTCGAGGCACAAAGATCGCTCCACAAATATCGATCAGAATCGCTGCTCAGACCAGCTGCAAGAAGTGACTGCCGACGTAGAAGACATCCTGCGCAAACTCCGCATTGGATTCTCTTGTTGTCGAGGAACACATATCTCTGGTCCCTGGCACAAGACGAAGTGAGCCACCATTGATCAGCAAGTCCGAGCCGTTTAAGCTCCTTCAGCGTTTCGGCTTTGGTGTGCCAAAGCCGGGGATGCATGTGCGAGATGGAACTGCCGAAGACACAATTTATGAAGGAGGATAACCGCGTCGTAAATGAGGGGTGCATACGAACATCTGGAGCCTCGTTGCCCACGGGAGTCAGCCACGGTCCCAATGAACCCTGACCGCTCTCGGCCACGTAGATATGGTTAGCTCCCAACTGATGCGCCGCGATTCCAGCGACAATTCCGAATACGAATGCACGAGATCGATAGCTTGCTTCACGAAATCGCACGTTGCGATGCCGGGAAGAAAGAGTGAATGGAATTGCAACTCGATAAATCATCCTACCCAGTTCAGAGTTGCTCAGATCCAAGGCGCGGTTCTTCTGATTGCCGGTAGTTACAAGGATGAGGGGCGTGTTCGGATGCTCGGCATTGATGAGGCGGGCGACAGCGAATGAGTCAAGGCCGTCACTGAAGGGCATTACAAGGGAAGGCTCGTTCGGTATAGCCAAGCGGGCCTGCGGTTTAACCTTCGTTGTATCGCAGCGCTGTTTGAATGAGAATTCCCAATTGTCTCCTGTCACATAATCGAGGGTAGAGATCAGATGCCGGTATAGCGTTCGCTCTTTCCACTGGTCCGGGTCATGGACGGGGATTGAGACATGGAGATTCCGGCGCCACGCAATGGACGAACGCCGAGCAACGACTCTGTCTGCAAATACAACGGCGCCAGCGACGAGCAGCAAGTCGTCTTCGAGAGGCTCCAAATCAACGAGGCAGAAGCAACTTAGCCGTTCGAGATTGATGATCAAATCACGCCCAATTCTGCAGATATGGTCCGCAGGGCGGGCGCGCACACCCGCCTCAGAAACATCAATCGTTACCGATGGTATTAGGTCTTGCTCAGATCCTTGGGATTTCATCAGTCGACACTTTCCAGACTCTCATCAGGATGAATGGGGCGCTTCGGTCGCGCCATTTTGACACGTTTGCCTTGGAGCAGATTCTCGACAACGTCAAGAGTGTCAGCTCGCAATAATGCTTGGCGTGCCGCCTCTATGATTGGCCTGGATTTCAAACCTCCTTCACTGAGGTAATGTTGTTCAATTTGAATTACCCTACGCTGCTTGCGCCGTTCGAGGCTTTCGCCCAATGCCTGGTCCACAATGGCTCTGCCACGGATGCCTTTCGCTTCTAGTCTTTTTGCACTCGCGAGTACATCATTCTCAAGCGGCGAATTGTAGCCTCCTAAATCGCGGCAGGTCAGTTCAGGATCAATTGACCTAAACCCGGGCAAGAGGTCACTTTGCCTCACTCGGGCCAATATCTCATGCACAAACACTGCTGAAACCTCGATGTAGAGATCTCTGGCGATGGCGTTGCGAGCCTTGCCAGACGCCATGTCACCGCGCTCTTTCTCGCGTTCGCACGACTTCAGCAAAGAATTCCAACCCTGTCCGAGTTTCAGGCTCTTATAGATGCCATCGCGCATCGGGTTCCTCAGCGATGATGTATGTTGGCACAGATAATATGACATTGTCAAGTAAAATGTTTAATTATATTTGACATTGTCTGATCCTTAGGGCTTAGGATCTTGACTCTGGGATGGTGAGACACTTATGTGATTGATAAATAAGGTCTATTTACGTCCGCTCAGGCATTGTCCACTTTTAGCGCGATCTGAAAAACATCGTTGGGCGATTTGGGCGGCAGGTGGCCGAGTTTGGGACACCTAACCTCGTTTGGCTGCGATACTTTGGGGTGGAACCATGAGCCGGGAAGGTGGTATATAACAAATCTATCGTCTCTGAAAGAAGGACTCACTGGGTTGCAGGTTCCCTCAGGATCGCGCGTAGGTCAAGATCGCTGAAAGGGGCCCATGGTCTGGGACCCGTTGCCGAACGAGGATGGAAGCGCGGAGAAATGAGACCACAATTCTCGGAGCATATGCAAGACAAATGAGATTGACTCCCTATCACGCCCGGTATTTCGCCCACGAGCTGACCAAGCGATCTAGTTCGGCGTCGATAGACAGCCTGACGTCGGCATTGGCTGATGCACAAGTTGATCTGAATCCTCACCAGGTTGAGGCAGCTCTTTTTGCATTCCGGTCCCCGCTTTCACGGGGGGCAATCCTGGCGGATGAGGTTGGCCTTGGCAAGACCATAGAGGCGGGCATTCTACTTTCCCAGCGATGGGCTGAACGTCGCCGCAAGCTGCTCGTTATTTGTCCCGCCAACCTCCGTAAGCAGTGGGGTCAGGAACTGGCCGACAAGTTCTTCCTGCCATACGCCATCCTCGAAACCAAAACTTTCAACGAAGAAGTCAAACGCGGGAACCTCAACCCGTTTGATCAACCTAAAATAATCCTCTGCTCGTTTCAGTTCGCTAGGATGAAGGATGCCTACGTCCGCCAGACCCCATGGGATTTGGTGGTAGTTGATGAGGCGCACCGGCTCCGCAATGTCTACAAGCCGGGCAACAAGATTGCCAACGCCATCAAAGTGGCAATCGCCGATCGGCCAAAAACTCTACTCACAGCAACCCCATTACAGAATTCGCTTCTTGAGCTATACGGTCTCGTCAGCATCATTGACGAATTCACCTTCGGCGACCTGAGGAGCTTCCGCAGTCAGTTCACCAGGATGAATTCGCCTGATGATTACCGCGCATTGCGCGATCGCATCCGCCCTATCTGCCAACGCACGCTTCGCAGGCAAGTTCTGCCCTATGTGAGCTACACCAATCGCCATGCGATGGTGCAGGAATTCATTCCCAACGACGATGAGCAGCGGCTCTATGTGCTCGTATCTGAATATCTACAATCCGAACGGCTCTATGCTCTTCCAGCCAGCCAGCGGCAATTGATGACGCTCATCCTCAGAAAGCTGCTGGCTTCCTCAAGCTACGCCATCTCAGACACGTTGCTGGGGCTTGCCAACAAGCTGGAGGCTGTCGAGCGGGCGCAGGCGGCTTTGGACGCGCCTCCTGCTGAACTTGCCGACAACTTCGAAACACTCCCAGAAATCGAAGATGAATGGCTCGAAGACGATTTCGACGGTGAGCCAGCCCAGGCACAAGCTCCGCAGCAACTCTCCCCCGAGCAGCGAGCGGAGCTCCGTCTTGAGAAGGAGAAGCTGCGCGATTTCCATGAACTGGCCAAGAGCATTCGGGAGAATTCGAAAGGCGAAGTTCTGCTTACTGCCCTGCGCAAAGGTTTCGAGGCGGCACACCGCGCCCGTGACGAGCACCAAAATGGCTCCCTCCAACAAAAAGCGATCATCTTTACCGAGTCGCGGCGCACTCAGGACTACCTTTACCGTCTCCTCGATTCCTCGGAGTTCGCCGGAAAGATTGTGCTCTTCAACGGCACTAACGGTGACCCCAAGAGCGGAGACATATATAAGGAGTGGCAGGAGCGCCACAAGGGCACCGATCTGATCACCGGCTCGCCTACGGCGGACAAGCGCGCCGCCATCGTCGATTATTTCCGCGACGAAGCCAGCATCATGATCGCCACCGAAGCCGCAGCCGAGGGCATCAACCTCCAGTTCTGCAACCTCGTGGTCAACTTCGATATGCCCTGGAACCCCCAGCGCATCGAGCAGCGCATCGGCCGCTGTCACCGCTATGGCCAAAAATATGATGTGGTCGTCGTCAACTTCCTAAACCGCGCCAATGCGGCTGATGTCCGCGTGTATCAGTTGCTCGACCAGAAATTCCGTCTCTTCGACGGCGTCTTTGGCGCGTCTGATGAGGTGCTGGGCGCCATTCAGTCTGGCGTGGACTTCGAGAAGCGCATCGTCGGCATCTACCAGCAATGCAGGACACCAGAGCAAATCTCCTTCGAGTTTGACAAGCTCCAGCAGGAGCTGGAATCCGAGGTTGCCGAGGCGCGATCCCTCGCCCAGGAGCAACTGCTCAATAACTTCGACCAGGAAGTCATCGAAAAAGTTCGTATCGAGGCAGGCAAATCGCGCAACCGCTTTGAAGAGCTGCTCTGGAAAGCAACCCTTTTCTACCTCCAACCCTATGCCCGATTCGATGGCGCCGGTTACAGCTTTGTCCTCGAGCACAATCCCTTTCCCGGCGAGGCCATTCATCCCGGCCCTTATCGTATGGGGCGGAATGTGGAGGACGCCAACACCTATCGCGTCGGCCACCCGCTCGCACAGCGTGTGTTAGAACAATGCCTTGCCTTGGAGACGCCGCCCGTAGAGTTGCGCTTCAACCTCAGCAAGAGCGGGAAGCGTATTGCCGTTCTGGATTCTCATATGGGACAATCCGGCTGGCTTGTTTGTACAAAAGTTTCAATCAATTCCTTTGAAGCCGAAGACCACATCCTCTTTGCCGGCGTCCGCGACGACGGCGAATCGCTCGATTCGGATACTTGCAAGCGCCTCTTTGATCTGCCTGCCGAGGCTGGCCAGCCGATACTTCCGGCTCCTCTGGATGGACTCGAAAAGCAGATACAAGATCAGAAGACCGAAATACTAACTATGATTTCTGGGCGAAATGCCAAATGGTTAGACGAGGAAATAGGCAAGCTCGATCGCTGGAGTGAAGACCTCAAGCTGGGATTGGAACAAGAGATCAAAGAACTCGACCAGGAAATCCGGGATACAAAGCGGCAGGCTAGGATGGAAGCGTCCCTCGATGCAAAAGTCCAGGTTCACCGCAAGGTAAAAGAGCTTGAGGCCGTCCGTTCAAACAAGCGCCGGGATCTTTTTGTGGCTCAAGATGAAGTTGACACACGCAAGGAAACGCTGATCTCGACAATAGAAACCCGACTGCGTCAGAATTCAACCGAGGAACTGCTCTACCGAATCCGGTGGCGGATCGAATGAAGGAGGAGTATGGCCGAAGATGAAACTCAACCCAAGCTGTCTCCCGACGAGGAATTAGCCGCGTCGATTACCGAAGCGATTGGCGCAGCTAATCTCGTGAATGCCAAGAAGCTCCCACGAGTCCGGGAAGGTTTGACCAGAGGGAACCTCACGAGCAGCGAATGGAAACTTTTGGCAGAACTGGGACCGGCGACCAAAGAAGGGGCAAGCGGCTTATGAAGATGCCACTTCAACACCTCACCATTGGAGCTTTTCGCGGGTCAACTCAGTCGGTTGACATTGCATTCGAGGACAAGCCAGTTATCATGATCTTCGGCGAGAATGGCACCGGAAAATCAACTATCGTTGATGCCATCGACTTTGTATGCAATGAACACGCCGGAACTCTGGAGGGCCGTCAATCCACGCCCGTCAAGGATTACCTTCCTGCTCTGGGCAGTAGAGCAACCGACCTACGGGTTGAATTGAAATGGGCGACGAAGACATGGAAGGCAACCCTGGCCGGTTCCAAAGCAAAGGTGACAGGTTCTATTCCTCGCCCGAACGCAAAGATTCTTCGGCGTACGCAGATTCTCGATATAGTTGACGCCCAACCGGCAAAGCGATATGAAGCATTCAGTCGATTTGTCGCTGTTCCCAATATCGAAAAGGCAGAGGGGAATCTTCGGGAAGCAGACCGGACAGCGAGAGAAGACTTCAATACTTCTGCGCGGAATCTTTCCAATGCAAGGGAAGAATTGCGCAAGCTTTACCGCGAAGCCGGAGAGCCAAAGCCGGATTTGCAAACTTGGGCAAAGGACAAGAACGATACTGACCCTCAAGACCTCAACCGCCGCTCAAACCACATATCCAACCTGGTTTCTCTTGTGGACGCAGCCACAAGAGCGATGAACGACTTGAGCAGAGCCAAAGGGCAAGAAACGTCAGGTACCCTTGCGGTAAATTCGATCACTATTGATCTTCAAGCCGCAGAAGAGGGGAGTAATGAGGCCAAGAGTGACCTTCTAAAGTTACTCGATACTGCCGCTGAATACCTAACCCTGCATGAACATGAAGAGCAGTGCCCTGTGTGTGAGCAGGCAGTAGACCGTTCGATGTTGCTTTCTCGACTTGCAGCAAGAAAGACGGCGGGAGCTGTCGTCGCGGAGGCATCTCGGAAGCTCGACATTGCCAAGAAACAAGAGGAAAGAGCCAAGATTCTTGTTGGCAACGAGGAGATACGTTCCCTCAAAGCATTCTCAGATATGGCGAAGGGATTTCAAGCATCGCAAGAACCATCTCTTGCGGCTCAACAAATCCAGTGGGACCGATTCGCTCCACTCCTGAGCGATGAACCATGCCCAAATACACCTGAGAACATAACCAGCGCAGAGGCTTTGCATACAACTTGCACAGGCTGCCTGGAAACGCTTCGTGCAGACCGGGATGTGGTAGCCAAAGAGTTGGAGAACCTTCGTGCCATCAAACTCCAATGTGGCTCCGTCTTGAAATATGCAATAGAGGCAAAACAGCTTGAGTCTCTCAGCAAACAGCTTGCAGCTTTGCTTTCTATTGTCGGAACCGCGCGGAAAGACTTTGTAGACAAAGCTCTCGATTCCATTCGACAACGAGTTGATGCCCTTTATTCCAAACTGCATCCCGGCGAGAACATCGGCGACATCAAGCTTCAACTGGACCCAAATCGGCGTGGAAGCCTCAACGTTTCGAGCAGATTTGAGTCAGAGCAGGATGTTCCGCCGCAGGCGTACTACAGCGAAGCGCATCTCGACACCCTTGGTATCTGCATCTTCATTGCCCTCGCGGAACGCGATGCGGCAAATGACACACTCCTGATCTTGGATGACGTGTTGACCTCGGCCGATCAGGACCACATTCAACGCTTCATCGAGATGATTCATGATGAGGTGAAGCTGCCGATGCTCATCACCACGCACTACCGGCCTTGGCGCGAGCGGTATAGATACGCAAAAGGGCCTGTCGGAAACGTGCAGCTCATTGAACTGCTGTCCTGGTCCAAGGCGAAGGGCATACGTCACACGAAAACCAAGCTGGAGATCGATGAACTGAAAGACCTCTTGCAAAAAGAGCCTATCGACCGCCAGGTTGTTGCTGCAAAGTCTGGCGTTTTGCTCGAAGCTGCGCTTCGAGAGATCAGCATTCTCTACCGATGCAAACTGCCGCTGGACGCAGAAGGCAAGCATACGCTCGGGGAGTATTTGAACGGGTTGGATGCAAAGCTGCGAAAGCTCATGCAAAGCGTAGCAACCAACCCAGGCGCAATTGCCGGTGCCGGAGCAGACCGCATCACAGTCATTCAGCCGCTATTGGAATCATTGGATGCAATGGCCTGGATTCGCAACCATATCGGCGCTCACTTTAATCTCGATGATATGACCTCGACTTCAGAGGTCTCTCAATTCGCAACGGCGACGTGTGCCCTCTTGGATGCACTGATTTGCCGTAAGTGCGGGGAGCTTCCCCGGAAGAATCAAGGTTCGTACTTTACCTGTGGATGCAAGGCACAGCAATTGCATCCCCTTACGAGTCCAGGAGCGCAGACCGCTCAGATTGGCAATTGATCGAATGCAGAAGAAGCAGAAATTGGAACTGACATGGATTGGCAAGGAGAACCGGCCGCGGCTGGAGCCGCGCATCTTGCTTGAAGACCCGGAGAAGAGCTACCACGCCAAACAGCGGGTCAGCGACAAGGACATCTTCGACAACCGGCTCATCTTTGGCGACAACCTGCTCGCGCTCAAGGCGCTGGAGCAGGAGTTCGCTGGCAAGGTGAAGTGCGTCTTCATCGATCCGCCGTACAACACTGGCTCTGCCTTCACACACTATGACGATGGAGTGGAGCACTCCATCTGGCTCTCGCTCATGCGGGATCGCTTGGAAATGTTACGCCGCTTGCTTTCAGGTGAGGGTTCCCTCTGGATTACGATTGACGACAATGAGGCACATTACCTGAAAGTGATATGCGATGAGGTTTTCGGACGACAGAACTTCATTTGTTCGTTTGCATGGGAAAAAGATCAAGCGCGGCATAATGATGCACTGATATCCAGCGCTCATGATCAAATTCTCTTGTACGCCAAGGACGCAGTTGCTTGGCGAGGTGTGAGAAATCTACAGCCGCGCGAGACATCTGGAGACATCCGGTACAAGAACCCAGATAACGATTCAAGAGGGCCTTGGCTTCAGGGAGCCTGTAGTACCGCAAAGAGCGGAAGCGAGCGAAATCGCTTCCCAATTGCTCTCCCCTCTGGGAGGATGGCCGTTCCACCAGCAGGCAACTACTGGCGATTCTCTGAGGAGACGTTGCGGGAGGCCCGTGAAGAGGGACGAGTGTATTTTGGGAAAGATGGAGATCGCTTACCAATCATAAAGACATACTTGGATAAGGTGCAGGATGGCTTTGTGCCGAAAACGTGGTGGCCCGCAGATGAGGTTGGTTCTAACCAGTCAGCGAGAAGGGATCATTTGAGAAAACTGCTAACTGACGTAGAACCATTTGCGACACCCAAACCGGAAGCGCTCCTTCAGAGGATTATTTTGATCGCGACGAATTCTGGAGAGTTAGTCTTGGATTCCTTTGCAGGCTCAGGAACAACCGGGGCAGTCGCCCACAAGATGGGCCGTCGCTGGATTATGGTCGAGTTGGGCGAACACTGCCACACGCACATCATCCCCCGCTTGACAAAGGTTATTGACGGCGAAGACGAAGGCGGCATCACCAAGGCTGTTGATTGGAAGGGTGGCGGCGGCTTTCGTTACTACCATATCGCCCCAACACTGCTTGAAAAGGATACCTTCGACAACCTCGTCATCAGCAAGCAATACAACCCGGCCATGCTGGCCGAGGCCATGTGCAAGATCATGGGCTTTCAATACGCTCCCGGCGATCTCTACTGGCAGCAGGGCTGCTCTACTGAGACTGACTACATTTATGTGACGACACAGACGCTCACCCGCGACCATCTGGCCGCATTGAGCGATGAAGTGGGCAAGAAGCGTTCCTTGCTGGTTTGCTGCGCTGCTTTTCGTGGCAAGGCCGATGCCTTCCCTAACCTCACACTCAAAAAGATTCCGCTTGCCGTGCTGCAAAAGTGTGAGTGGGGCCATGACGATTACAGTCTGAATGTCGCCAACCTTCCGCAAGCGCCGGAACCAGTTCCCGCCTGGCTTGCAGGCGAAGCACCCCTTGAACCGAAGCAAGCTCGAAAGCGGCGAGCACGAACGGAATCGATACCGAGCCTCTTCGATGGAGGTGCAGAATGAGTGTGAACGCAAAGCAGCAACTTTGGGCCATTGCCAACCGCCTGAGCCTGCGCGCGCCGCAGAGGGAATCGCTGGATATTCTCGATCAGGTCTGCGAGCTGATTCCCCTCGCCAAGGATACGGATGTTGCGCAGGCGCTCGGGGCAATTCAGAGCTTCGCCCCGTCTGTGACCGACTTCGAGCGCGATTTTGTCTCTCTCTGTTTTGCGCTGGCGACCGGCGTGGGCAAGACGCGGCTGATGGGGGCTTTCATTGCCTACCTGAATCAGGCTTGGGGAATCCGGCACTTCTTTGTGCTGGCCCCAAACCTGACCATTTACTCGAAGCTGACCGCCGACTTCACGCCCGGCACGCCGAAGTACGTCTTCCAGGGGCTATCCGACTTCGCCATCAACCCGCCGGAGATCATTACCGGCGACAACTACGAGAGCGGCCGCGGCATCCGCTCCGCCGATTTGTTTGGCGACACCGGCGTCCACATCAACATCTTCAACATCTCGAAGATCAACGCCGAGGTGCGCGGCGATAAGGAACCGCGAATCAAGCGTTTGCAGGAGTACATTGGCGAAAGCTATTTCGAATACCTGTCAAAGCTCGACGATCTGGTGCTGCTGATGGACGAGTCGCACCGCTATCGCGGTAAGGCGGGCATGCGGGCTATCAACGAGTTGAAGCCCATTCTCGGCCTGGAACTGACGGCGACGCCGCAGATTGAGGCGGGAAACAGAACCGAGGATTTCAAAAACGTAATCTACAGCTACCCGCTGGCCTCGGCGTTGCGAGACGGATTCGTAAAGGAGCCGGCAGTGGCGACGCGCGAAAACTTCCGCGCTGAAAACTACGATGAAGCCGGGCTGGAGACCATCAAGCTGCAGGACGGCATCCGCGTTCACGAGCACACCAAGGTGCAACTCGACATCTACGCCCGAGAGACGGGACGGCCGCTGGTCAAGCCCTTTGTGCTGGTCGTGGCGAAGAACACGGAACATGCAGAGGAGCTGCTGAGGAAGATCGAGGCGGAGGATTTCTTTGAAGGGCGCTATAAAGGGCGCGTCATCACTGTCCACTCCAACCAGAGCGGGGAAGAGAAGGATGAAACCGTACAGCAATTGCTGAGCGTGGAGGATCCCAACAACGTCACCGAGATTGTCATCCATGTGAACATGCTGAAAGAGGGCTGGGACGTTACCAACCTCTACACTATCGTTCCGCTGCGCGCCGCAAACTCGAAGACGCTGGTCGAGCAGTCGATCGGCCGCGGGCTCCGACTGCCATACGGAAAACGGACTGGAGTGGCCGACGTTGACCGTCTGACCATCGTCTCGCATGACCGTTTCCAGGAGATCGTGGATCACGCCAACGATCCGAACTCAATCATTCGCACCGGCGTGGTGATCGGTCGCGACATTCCCGACAATCCAACGCAGGCTGTGACGATTGCACCAACCATTCTGTCCGTGCTGGGTATCGCGCCGCAGCCAGCTTCTGGTGACGGAGCTTCGGTCGGGACATCCTTCCAGCAGCCGCTCTTCACGACAGAGCAGGAATGCAAGGTTGCCGAGGCGACACTGCACGTGATTCACCGGGAGTTTGAACGGCTAAGAAGCTCATCTGACCTGAAGGCGCCTGAGGTGCAGCAGAAGATCGTCGCAAGGGTCACAGAAGAGATCCGCCCGGCCCAAGGCGAGTTGGCCGGGGTTGTAGAGTCGGTTGATGTTACTGCGATTGTAGCCGCGACGACACACGCCTATGTCGAGAAAACCATTGATATTCCCCGCATCACGGTTGTCCCCTCAGGTGAGGTCACTGTCGGCTTCAACGATTTTGACCTCGACTGCAGAAGTATTCACTACCCGCCAGTCGCCAAAGACCTGCTAATTCAGCGTCTTACAGACAACCAAAGATTTAGAATTGTCAGCGGCGATGGAGTCGTGCCGGAGGAAAGGCTAGAGGACTACATCGTTCGCGGCCTGATCGACAAGGACGACATCAGCTATGACGATCACGCCGCACTGCTCTACAAGCTGGCAGGACAACTCGTGCGGCACGTTCAGGCGTATCTATCTAACAATGATGATGTGCGCAATGTTCTCCAGTATCACCAGAGCGAGCTTGTCCGGCTGGTGCATACGCAAATGAATCAACACTACGTCGAGAAAGCAACTGAGTACCAGGTCTCTGTATCGAAGGGATTCCAGAGGCTTACATCCAGTAGTGCCGAACTCGAAGTAGGCAAAAGTGCAAGAGGTTTTCGCCAGCCTGTGGAAGAGAAGCTACTGATCCGCGGGATGGTCTTCGGGGGCTTCAAGAAGTGTCTGTACACAACGCAGAAATTCGATTCGGATACGGAGAGACGATTCGCCACCATCCTCGAAGACGATCTGGATGTCATTAAGTGGCTGAAGCCACCGAAAGATATGCTAAAGATCCAGTACGCCGAGGAGGATAACTACAATCCCGACTTCATCGTGGAGACGAGGAGCGGCCGTTACCTTTGCGAGATCAAGCGGGCAACCGACATGGATACGACCGTTGTCCAGAAGAAGGCTAAGGCTGCTATTCAATGGTGCGAACGAGCTTCAGCGGTAAGCGACCGGTCATGGAAGTACGCGCTGCTGCCTCATGATTCCATCGAGATCAGCCGGACATTTGCAAGCCTGGTTCGGCAGTTTGAATTGAACGATTGATTGGATCGGTGATTTCTGACACGGCATTAGAAAGTCATCTATCCAAGAATGCAAATCAGGTTAATGAGGGGCGTGAGGCGATGGGGAATATTTCGGCACTTGATCTAGTCCGTTCCCATCGTTGGTCTCGCTTGTTCTTCACAAGCTATGCGCTAAGCCTTTCCTTCTTTGAATCTGTTATTTTGGATGCGATCGTTCGGCAAGGCATTGGCGACGCCACAATTCTTGCTGACATAGTTGGGGTGCGTGGAGCGATGGAAGAATGTGGCGCGCGCGGCGCTGGTCGGGCTTATGAAGTCCACCCTGTCTTCGTATCTGACGGATGCTTTCATCCAAAGATTCTCGCTCTCACATCGCCTTCAGAGGCACACCTCGTTATTGGCTCCGGAAACCTGACGTTTGGGGGTTGGGGTTCCAATCTGGAATGCATCGAGCACCTTCATACGAGTTTTGCAGCGGATGCCTTCATTGATACCGCAGACTTTCTGGAACAGCTAGCAGGGTATCCCCATGCTCGCCATAGTGCCCAGACGGAATGCTTGGAACTCGCCGAGGTCCTGAAGAAGCGTGTTGTTGGCGTTCCGCGGTCAGGGAACATCCGAGTCTTTCATAGTCTTGACCTGTCAATCCTGGACCAATTGGCTCGTGCGGTAAACGAGCTCGGAGGAGCAGAGCGAATAACAATATCCTCTCCGTTCTTCACCCCCGGGTCCGTGGAATTAGTTTGCAACCAGCTCGGACTCGATCATGTTTACGTTCACGCGCATTCGGGTGGGACAGTTGCAGGCGCCGCTGGGATGAATTGGCCGAGTGAATCAGGGGCGAACGTGATTCCAATTGAGATCAAGGCATTGGAAGAGAAAAAGCCTCGGCCGCTCCATGCGAAGGTCTTTGAAGTGATGTGCAAGAAAGGGCGCATCATCCTGTCTGGAAGTGCAAACGCTACACACCCTGCGCTCAGTCGTCAACGCAATATTGAAGTCTGCGTTGCGCGCATTCAACGAGGGACGGCTGTCGGCTGGGAAGTTCTCAATGCCTCAGCTCCACAGGTGATTCAGGCTCCAATAGATGATCAAGAAGAAAGCAATGAGAAACTGGCCGTCCTGCAGTGCCAACTCCTGGCAGATGAACTCACCGGAATTGTAATCAGTCCATTTCCAACTGGAAGTACCTCGGCATTTCACAAAAAGGACGCGTCGTGGGCGCTGCTCGGAACAACTCAAGTAATGACTGATGGGCATTTCAAGCTTAAGACTCGAGAGTTGCAGGCAAATGTTTGGGTCGGTCATCAGTTGGTCTTGCGTCTCATTTCGATCAATCAGAAGATTGCGCAGGGATTCATCTCCTTACCTGAAGGAAGAGAGGTGACACGCCGACTCGGCTCGGTGGCGGCAAACTTCTTCGCGATCCTAAGTGGAACTGAAACGCCGAGCGATGTCGCCGCAGTTATGGCGTATTTTCAAGAGCACCCAGAGTCCTTGGCGGTAAAGCACGCAGGATGGTCAAATCAATCCATGACCGACAGCGACAAACAATCCTTGGTTGATGTAAAGGGGTTGTTGAGCCCCGGAGTCGGCGATATCCATCCCCATCAGCACGATGGAGCGCTTGCCGCCAGCTGGCAGCGATTCATGCAAGACGTATTAGCTTCGTTTCGCCAACCGCGCGGCCCGATCGAAACGGAAGAAGACCAGGATGAGCCAGATGGACCAGATCCCAGTGATGCAGGAGCGGAAAGAAAGAAAGAGCAGGATCAGAAGAAGGAACAAGAGCGTAAAGCGGCAGCTGCTATGGTGTCATTCGAGAGACTATTTAAAGTCTTGTTAAACGAGCCAAAAGACTATCCCAACAAGCGAATGGCTTTCGAGCTCGCGCAGTTTGTATGTGATCGCCTTAAACCGGATACATCACAGGTAAAGAGGTATCTGGATCGGATAGTAGAAGGCTTTTCAACCGGTGCAGTTAAGGAGGAGGATCGGATCGCCGCAGTGGCCACAATCATCGTCTGGGGCGGCCGATTGAATCCTCATGGAGGCCTCTCCTCAGCTGCCACAGTTCGAGGGAAGCTGTTGCGCGTTGGATGCGATTTGCATGGATCCCTACCAGATGTGTCAATTGCACGTGGCTTTGTAGGCAGTCTTCCTCCTTTCATCGAGTTTTCAGAGCTTTGGAATCGCATTTGCGCCGTCAAGACAGCGCAAGAAGAGGTTCGACATTATCGTGGTTTGACGGCGGAATCCATAGTCAAGTCCGATTTTCCATTCCTCAGCGCCCTTGAAGAGTGGGGAGTCCTAATTAACCCTGAAGACTCCCGAATTAAATTCGTATCTCAAGCTTCGCCCTATTGCCCTTGTTGCTATTTGAGACTTCCTACAAATGAAGTGCATCGGCTTCGTGATCATGGAATAGCTAAATCAAAGTGCGGCAAAATTCTTCTTTGCGAGGAGATTTGAATGCCCGGATCGACCCTAGCTGAACTCATTCAGGAGGCATCCAAGGTAGAGCAACCATCATGGAATTCTCCATTTACTCCCGCGCTTGGTGGAGTCGACCCTCTAGGCTTAAGGCAAATCAACTTCGATTTGATGGACCTTGTAATTCCCGGCCTCAACAATGTTGTACGTTATATTCGCCCATTTACGGTAATCAGTTGGGCGTGGAGGAGAGCGGCCATCTGTGCCGAGCGCGCTGGGAAGCTAAAAGTTACTACCGAAGAACTGCAGGACTTCGTCGACAGAATTGAAGTCCTTTATGTTTGGTCGCAGCTTTTGCGCGATGGCGCTGCGAGCCTTCCTGGACGTGAATTCCTTGGATTTCTGGTTAAGACGAATAGCTATACATTCGGCGGTGCCTCATGGAAGGCGATCCGAAATGCACGCAAGTATTCCACTGCATTGAGCGCTCCAATCAACTATGGGCCGGTGGTGAAGAGTTTTGGGTGGATCGAACAGGCAAAAATCAAAGGCGCTTACAAGAGTACAGTCATGGTTTCAAGTGCGCTTGATGCTTTTGATAAAGCACTTAACCCTTATCTCACCCACCCAGCCTTCTCGAGTTTGGGGACTGTTTCAGTATCCCGCGAGGAGGCTGAGTGTTGGGGAACAGCGTGGGATCTGACCAGACCCTCAGTCGAGGAATGCAAGGCAATTGCTTACTCTTTTGGCGGCGACCTCGCTCCCAAGAGGCGCAAAGACGGGTCTAATTTAATCCACGCGGCTGCGGCATTTCTAAATGGGAATTGCCAAGTGAACAAAATGCGACGGATTATGTGCGGCGAATCCGGTGGGTTTCTGCCTCCGGCGACTCTGTCGGATGTTGCTGAACATTGGAATGCGGTGCAGGCGAGACAGCTGTTTCGCCTTTCACTTGAGGCCTTGTTGCATTGGGTGATTTTGCAACTCGGAAATAGGGCCAAGACAACCTCGATGTTGGCAGCCCAATTCGTTATAGAAGCGGGAGATGAGGTTGATACGCAAAGTTGGCTAGTAGATTCCTTCGAGAGCGGTTCAAGTCCAGTTGACAGGATAGACCAGTTGCAAAAGGCCCTTGAATATGACCAAATAGCTGTGCATTTGTCACTGTGTATCCGTGCAGGTCTCGCTTCGAGTTTATCGAGCGTCGCAAAGGGTGTGGCAGAGGGAAGACAGGAGCGATTGCCCCTGGAACGTGCACGAAGGGAGATGACAGAATTCCTGCAAATGGCACCAGTTGAGTTTCTCGAACATGTTTTGGGATCATGGGTCTTTGGACAGCACGTTTACTGGGCTGTTGGTCGCGGCTTAGGGGATGCACGCAGCCGAGGCAAGACACTCTTGCGACTCAAAGTGGTCCCGGAAGAAAACGGATGGACGCTTGCACCAGGTGCCGGTGCAAGCGTGAGAAACCCACCTCGGCCTACCCCTGACCGGTTGGAGTCTGCACTACGCCTAATGATCGAGGCTAAGATGTTGTAGTTTTGTTATCCACAACCGCAAATCGTCACTAGGAGGGCTTCACTCGATCGTTGCTCTCTGAGAGACAAGAGAGCGGACAGGCTTACAGTGTTGCTTGGGTCGGTGGTTGCTTCAGTGGAAAGGTCAGATTGTTCCCAGGGTTAGAACATCCGCAACAGTCTGCGCACGACCTTTGGAAACCGCATGGCATTTGTGGACTCCACCATTTCATGGGAATGGTCAGGCTACGCGCAAATGAACCCCACGCTTTACCTTAGCGCCAGGGACTTCCACGAAACGGCTGGCAGCTTCTTTGATCGCGTCGTTGTTCGGTTTGTCGTCGCGGATGCAGGTTGCCAGTTGTTTCGATGTGTCTTCTGGAAGAGCCGCCAGCACAGTTTGCCAGAGAATGCCTGGGATGCGAAGTTCCAGGTCGCGGAATGTAATTGGAACTTGACCGGCATCTGTGATCTCGACGGAATCCTGGCTGTTCTTTTGCTGTCGTAGCGTGAATTCCTTGCCGTCAATCTTCTTGAGCCCTCGGGCAGCGAGGAAATACAACACCATATTCTTCGTGCGCACGACCTTCGCATCTGTTGAGCGAGCGCGCTTCTGGAAATGCTCTGCCTGCTGGCGGCAGTACTTCAGTCGGCTGTCCATCAATGTAACGAAGCGGCCAATCCGGTCAACCTTGTCGCTCTCAGCCTGACAGAACTGCTGGAATCGTTCCAGCAATTCGGGTGACGCGCTGCCGGTCTCTTCAGCTTCCTCTTCAATCTGGTCGAGCAGCGAATCGAGTTCCCTGTCGATCTCGAACAGCGTGTTTGCCTCGCTCATTGCGGAGTCTCCAAAAGATTGACTGAATGGCAACATGGCCTGAACGCCATATGCCGGCGAGTAGTGCTATGCGGCCATCCGCAGGCCGCACCGTTGGGTGAGCGCGGCCTGGTCGGCGAGTGCGTCGGCTCGGGTCTGGAACGGATGCCGCCTGTGCCCCCTGATCCATTGCCACTGAATGGTCATCCGCTCGCTCATCGCCAGCAGTTCTCTCCAGAGTCTCTGGTGCTGCAACGGAGCGCCGCGGCTGTTATGCCACCCCTGGCTCTGCCAACGCTCGATGTGGAAAAGCATTCCATGTATCAGTAGTTCGGAATCCGAACACAGTTGGACATCAGATCCAACCGGGATCGAATGCAATGCCTCGACTGCGGCCATCAGTTCCATCTCCGAAATGGTCGTCCAGGCGTTTGCGCCGGAGATCTTCCATCTCTTATAGCCGCTCATCAATACGGCCGCCCATCCGCCTGGTCCGGGATTTCCGATCACTGAGCCATCAGTAAAAACATGAAAGGTGTTGTCCATAACAAATCTCTGTCACTGCGTTAAGGCATTCCGCTATGCAGCCTGCATCGGAACGACGCTGCCGAATGGGGCTTGCCGGCGCTCGGTGGATGCCCAGATCACTGGATATGCAGGCTCAATCTCTGGGAACGTGCCACACAGATCAGTCAGAAAGACCAACGTCTGCGGCTGAATGCCATGTTCATCAAGCCAGTCGAAGCACGGACCGAAGTCAGTCCCGCCGCCGCCGACGGGATTGAGATGAACCTGCTCTCCGGCTTGATAGGTTTCAACTTTGTGTACCTCGGTGTCGAAGTACATGACATGAACGCACTGTGGCCGCTGGCCTTCGATGATCGAGGAAACCTCAGCCCCAAAGAGTCGCAACAGACGGGCATTCACCGAGCCAGAGCAATCGACAGCGATGGCAATCTCACCGACGCCGTCGCGCACGACTCCTGGCAGATAGAGGCCGTTCCAGATGTGGCGCCTGTTCGGCCGCATCCAACTCGAATCGGAAGGAATGGTGTCAGACCAGAGCCTGCGCAGCAATTCGCGCCAGTCCACCGTTGCCTCTGCGGCTCCTTCGAGAGTGCGGGCCAGACCCGCAGGTGTCTTGCCGGCTTGCTTCGAGAGCGTGACCGCCTGGTTGACGGCAACACTCCACTCTCGCGCCTGCTCTTCCAAACTCGGCGTCTCTTCGTCGGGTTGTGGTGCATCAAGAACCTGGCCGATGCCGCCCTCTGTCTCTGGAACAGTTGGTTCATCCGTGCTGTCTTGCTTTTCTGGCATTTCGCCGGCGCCAGTTCCGGCACCGTCATTTGAACTGTTCTGTCCGCCAGACTGCGGCTGTGCTTCCACATCGCGCAGGTTGTAGATCTGCTCGGCACTCATCCCACGGAAACGGTGATCGACAAGAACACCGTCCGGCAGACTGAGGCCCGCATCGAGTAGTAGTGGATTGATGGCGTAGTCACAAGCCTCATTCCACTGCCGTGGATCGCGCCCGGAACGCCGTACATGATGCTGGAGCGCGGGGTGCATGACCTCGTGGGCCAACACCCCGGCCAGCGTTGCCGAGTTCAGCATATCGACGAACTCAGGGTTGTAGTAGAGCGACACGCCATCAGTGGCCATCGTTGGAATCGACCGGCTCTCGCGCCCCTTCAGGCGAAACAGGAGCGAGCCAAAGAACGGATGGTCCAACAGAAGCGTGGTACGCGCTTTCTGAATGCGAACGAATGCGGGTGTCTCGTTTCTCATGCAGCCGCGGGCGCCTCCATGTACGCAGACATACGAGCCAGGATCTCATCGACTGTTGGTGCATCAGGGATTTCCTCCGGTACGCCGGCTTCACGATCACGCAGAACGCTGTCAATCTCGGCAACGATCTCCGCGGCATCGCTTGCCGTGGCCACGCGCAGCAGACCATGCTTCTTCAGATCCTGAGCCGTAAAGCCGCACAGCCGCTGCCGGATCTGATCTGCGAAGCGGTTCAGGTCGGCATCATTATTGACATTCAGATGAGGCAGCAGCTCCACCAAGTCAAAGACATTCGTGACCATCGTGGCGTGGAAGCGGGACTCCGGCTCATTCAAGCGATCCACCATGTGCGAGACCACATCCCTGAGCCTCTTCCACAAATCTTCGGTGCCGCGCGTCAGTGATTCGCGAACATTGGCGTCGATCTCGCGGGCTACGCGCGCCTGCTCTTCAGCCGACATCTGCACACGGAAGTCGTTGCCGGTTGGGATGGGCAGTACCTCCAACTTGACGCCGAACTTCCTGCGCAGCTTTTCCGCCGCCGGGTAATCTTCCTCTCGAAACAGGCCATTCAACTCCGGTCGAACTTGCTCAATGTATTGCGGGTAGACCTGAAGAAAGCCCTCCACGCCTTGCTCGAAGCTGGCCTCGAATTCGCGCATCCGGGTCGTCAGATCGAAGTAGAGGTTTGACGGCAGCAACCGGAATCCTTCATCGGACCACGGCAACGTGATCTTGTAGAAGTACTGCCGCACCTGCCCGGCGAGTGTGCGCAGTTCATCGAGCTTTGCGGCGCCACGAAGCAGTTGCTTGTTGTACCGGCCGGCACCCTGGTGCGCGCCGTTCTGGTTGGCAACGTCGCGGCTGATCTTGCGGTCGTGTTTGACAGCCGTCCAGATGCTGATGTGGATGGCGGCGAGCATTGCGCGTTCGGTAATCATTGGATAGCCTCCGAATGTTGCACCCCGAAGCGAACAAACTCCGGCGTGTGTGTGATGGCGGTATCGCGTGCCGCCGCATCGCGCATCGCCATGACGCGCATCTCGGTCGGCATACGGTC
>QGNH01000725.1_pt1 | contig 25880 bp, 28 predicted proteins | sample 1735481 | NCBI WGS metagenome assembly QGNH01 (sample SAMN09239004, study PRJNA386568) | Viral metagenome, whole genome shotgun sequencing project.
TGGGAGACGGCCCTTGGGGAATTGCCGTGCTAATGCTTTGCGTCCAAAACGATGAACGGTTCCCACAAAGCACCGCGTGCCATTGGGGAGTGTAACCAAGGACATTTTACCTTCAATCTCTCCGGCGATGGCTGAATTATACGCAGCCATCGCTACAAATCCATCCATACCAGGAACACATTGAAGGATTGTGAAAGTTTTGCCGCTACCAGCCACAGCTACAACGAGCCCGTTGCCATGGAAATTACCAGTCCTTGAAGTGAAATCAAGGACGGCTTTTTGTTCAGGTGACAATATAATAATATCGGCCATGATTAAGTGTATCAAATCATGGCCTGGATGTCAAGTGATTAATAGAGATCCTCTGAAAATAATAAATTACCACGATACCCGACTTTGGAAGGGATACCAGCAGCATCTTGGAGTTCTCTTCCTTCATGCCGTGTAACATACCGTCCTATTGACGTGATGAATCCTTGTCCTTTTGAGGACATGTCTCGTGTAAATCCGTGTTCGGAGATCCATGCGAGGCATTGATGATGGCGACGGCCCATTACGATACCACCTGTATCGGTCCGGACCGCCGCACACATTACGGTTTCCATTATACGTTAAAATCCACAGAGATTCGCGCTACCCGGCCAGCCTTGATAGTGGCATAAACTGGGTAATAACCGTCTCCCCAACCAGTAGAAACACATACACCCAAACCCTCATTATCCTTATTAGAGAAGCCAAAAGTCTTCAGGGTAGGATATACTTCACCCAAAGTATTACAGAAATCTCCCCAATTCTTACCGAGAGATTCTGGAAGACCATCTTCCTTATGAAGGATGTAACACGGATCTCCAATCCAACAAAGACCCGCATCAACTCCAATGTGTCCTACAAGTACCCGTTTAGATTTTTCCATAATAGTTCCTTACTTTGCGGAAACTACTACACCGTCTTTGACCACGACGGCAGCGTACCACCGGTGCGGTTTCGGATAATGCGGTCCTTCGATTACATCGGTTCCGTTTTGTGTAGTCGGAAACATCCCCGATGGGTTATAGGTTTCAAGACAGACGCCATCCTTGACAGCGGCAATCAATTCCTTTTTACTTTTGTAATTCGGATATACGTAAGCCATATTTTCCTTTATTCGAATAATGTATTCTTTCAATAGTTTAAGTATATCACGCTATTAGAGCGGAAGTCAATAAGTATTTGTTATGATAATGCATGTTTGAAAGGAACCTTTTGGGTTCCTATTTACCGGTCATCATGGCAATAACTTCATTTAGTTTATCCATTACTTCACCCATTGCCATTACTTGCATTTCTTGATCCATAATAAAGGAAATAAAAACATCAATAATCTTGGTGTTATCATCGTCCCTCATGTATTCAAGGAATTCAATAAGATCCATCCGCTTTTTCAGCCGGTCTTTGGTATCATTCATATCTTTCTCCAAACATGATAATACTTGCTTGAAAACTCCTTTCGGAGTTTTTAAACCTTTACCAATTTCCTCCGTTTGAAGAGTCCGAGGAACATAAGACCGGTAGCACAAATCCAAATCGTAAGGGGTTCAGGTACGGGATCGGTCATAAACCGTTGTACTGTATTATCATTTGGAACAAAGATTCTCTCATTCTCCAATACATAAGATGGAATTGTATGGTTAGTGAAAGCATTCTCCGCATCAACAACAAACTGATTAGCCGCATCGGTCATTGGAGTAAGGGAAGGTTCAAGTGTTCCCATAATAAACCAAATTGCCAAGGAACGGTCTTCCTGGGCACCGCCAGCAAACAAAGCACCCGCAACAAGGAAAGCAGACTCTTGTTCCTGTTGAGTGGTAATGGGTACATATGAACCATTATATTGTTGTCCAATATTGGTTGATTTGTTTTCATCCAAGCAAAAAACCAAGATGTTAGGAATGCCATCTACAGTAGCGGTATATGGACCAATGTAATTACCATAGGGAGCACTATTGATTGTAATAGTGGATCCAAAGCAAGTGGATGCAGCCAGTAAAATCATAAAAAGAAGTTTTCTCATAATTTCATCATAACATACTTCTTTTGGGATAACAAGTAGGAATATGGGTATTTTTTACGGTTTTATCGATTTGGACGCATCTTACCCCAGTTTATGCTCGGCAATCGCATGGCGGGCTCGGTACGCCCGGCAAATCATATACCAATAGACTATTAGAACCTGATTTACCGTTTACGATAGACCGTAGCGTGATGGAGAGACATAAGGAACTCAAAAGTTGGATTTTCCTTCAATTGTCGTGTAGTGAAAAGATCTCCACTTGGTTTAAACCAACATTCTAATTCTTCTCGGACATTTACTCCAAGAAATCGGTCATCAAAGAAACCGGCAGCATCGAATCGAGCCGCCATGCGATGGTCACTTCCACAATAAACAAGAACTCCATCAGTCTTCAAATGGTCATAAATTGTTTGAATAGTTTCTCGGAGATCTATTGCTGGTGTGTGCTGTAGGACATAAATACACAAGGCAATATCTGCGGAATAATTTGGAGGAATATCTTCGGGAGCAATGACCGAAAAATTGGGATGATTTACATACTTCGGTGCGAGGAGTCTTTCATCAGGACTCATATCAACACCAAGGATTTTGACTTTACTTGTTTTAAGGATTTCCTTTGAAAGTCTTCCTATTCCACATCCGTAATCTAAAACATGTTTTACAGTGTGTCCTGATGAAACTAAAGGAAAGAGATCTTTGATGACTTTAGCGAACCGTGGAGTTTCAATTTCCCATCTTTCTTCCATCGAAACCCCATTCATACCACCTACAACGGTTTCTTTTCCTTCTTCGATGGTTTTAGGAGAAAAGTATAACATGGATTTACAATTCGTAAGTTATTTGTTTCAGATTAGGTTCCGACCACCACATCAAATGAAGACAAAGGAAATGGATGGTAAAGTCATATGTTCCCCAAGAAAATCCGAGACCGATATCCCAAGATTGGAAACAAATGTTCCATTCAAAATGATTAATCCGTTTCATATATTACTTTTTCCCGTCTTCGGTTCTGGCGATCCTTTTTGGAAAGGAAGACGCGCCGTGATGGAACTTTACCAATTCGTTCCCGGGCAATAGCGCGGGTTTCGGTAAATATTTGGGCCTCGCAAAAAACCTTATAAAAAGGAAATTAATCCACGACCACCTCGATCAGAGGAATATAGAAAACATTGTTCTGAAGCCGCCAAAAATAGACCTACTATTACTGAAGAATCCAGAAAAAGAAGATCCGAAGCCCAAAAAGTAGCCCAAAATCGTCCAGAGGTAAAAAATAAACAATCAGAATCCCAAAAAGCACGGAATAGGAAGAACTATCAGAATTAGTTTTTCCTTTTCCCAATTATTTTCTTACTAGGAGAGTAGCAGAAGCTATCCTTTTAAATTGGTTAATATTACCTTTACTTCCTTTATAAAGAATTTGTAATTTTACCAAAGAACGCAAAGAAAGTTCTCTAAACCTTTCCTGATTGGTTTCAATGTACTCTAATATTTGATCTTTTCCTTTTTTATCAACGTCCTTTAAAATATCCGAATTTTTCGCTACCCATTTTATCCGGATCAATTGTTCCCTTACACTATTAAGATTTAGGTCAAGGTAAAAGCTGCGGTCCATCAACGCAGATAAATGTGGAGCTAATTTATTACCTTGAGCCACCAATCTTGGGAAATTTAGATTTGAGATAAAAACTATCGATCCATTAAATTCAAATTCTTTCGGGATTTCCTCGCCACCATCATCCTCAAAATTCTTTTCCGAATGCCAACTAATTTTCCTACGTTTTGTTGTGTCAAGTCCCCCTTTAAGTAGATTTAATGATATTTCGTCGGTAAATACGAAATCAGAATCATCAAATAATAGTACTGCCTCCTTATGACGGGATTCCCACATCAACCGAAATAGTCCTGTAGCACGGACATATCCTCTAACACCGGTAAATAGAATTTTAGAATTATTGGCAGCTTTTTCTAGGATATTTTCTAAAGCAAATGTTTTACCAATTCCTGGATTTCCGGAAACTATTAGCGATTTAAAACTCTGATCTGCCACTCCCTCCGCCATCAATTCAAGAGTAGCAAACCTCGCACATATATCAGACTCAATTTCCTCATCAGTCATTTCTGGTGGTGGAGGCACGGCCGGCGAAAACTGAGTGTTGGTACCTTGAGCATTCTGGAGTAGTACTGTTAGATCGAACCAACCACGAACACCCGGCAATCGATGCTGGGAGTATAATACGGCCGGAATCAAGACATTGTTTTTGGTGCAATATGCGTGTAGATTCTTCCGAGAGATCTTGACTCCATGCAATGCTACTATTTCTTGTACCGCAGAACTGAAAGGTTTCTTCGGCACGTTAAATGCACCCATGTTTGCTCCTGAAATTGTAATTTGCTTACTTAAGTAGTATAGCGAATGTGGGCCTGGATGTCAATCAGATCCAGAAATATTGTTCTGCTCCCACGTAGGTATTGTATTCATGGGAGAAAGTCCAACGGACATCTTTACCGGATTTGGTATGTCTGGTGACGAAAATATAAAAAGAAATCTAATACCAATCTTCATTCTGTCGTCGATTCCTAGGTTCTTCTCCCTCTTCATAATTTGCCTGACTTCGACATGCTCCAGGACTTTCGCAAGGAGAACATCCACAAAGATGACAAAATCCTTGTTTTCTGGGAGTTATCGGTTCTTTAGATTCCCACCGTTCGTATTCTTCATTGGTCATATTAATCACCAAAATACGGACATTGTCCATTCCATTCATCACGGGTATAGATACAATAATCATCCTGAACAAGACAAGGAAAAGTATCCATCATTTTCTGGGCGGCATCCAAAGTTACATGTTCCATAAAGATGCGGCCACGAGAATAACAACCCGTAACAAATTTGGTATTTTCGTATTGAATTTGGTCTCTCATAGTGCTCATAGTTACATTGTCTCATTTTATGGCTTGGTTGTCAAGCGGAATCTGTTATGATAACGAAAGCTTGAATACAAAAAAGAAAAGGGAAGCTTTCACTTCCCTTTCAGGGGACGTCGGATGACGTGCCTCCACCACTCTAAGGACAGGTACGTCCTCAAGAGACTTTAATTACCGGCGTTGATAATTTCCAATTCGGCCATTACCTGTTTCTTATCGAGGTCCTTGTACTCGGTAACCAGAGATTCCCCAAGAGAACCGAGATTATACTTGGCTTCGTAAGTATCCATATTTTTCACGGACTGCAATACACGGATCAACAAATCGTCACGGGTTGAGCGTTTCATGGTTTTCCTCTTGGTTTCAATTTCGAAATTCTGGCGTCAACGTAGAGTTTCCTAGTATCATTAGCAAACCCACTATAGGGAACACCGGCGTAAGATTCAGCCACGGTATCGTGACGAAAATATTGCCAATAAGAATCCAGAGTAGCATGATTGGAAGGACCTTGAAGTCTCTTCCATTCACCAGATATCCGGTGATAACCCCATAGATACATGTCCTCGTTCATGGGATTACAGATTGAACTTATTAATCTTCTTGGCAGCCTTGATGCACTTGTCCATTCCCTTGAAGAAAAGGACCAAATGGTCATCCGAGAACATAATGTTCTTTTCTTCAAGGATTTCTCCATGACACATGGCGTTATGAACGCCGACCAGAATATCTTGGAGATCCTCGGGTTCCTGAACCAAACCGCGGACCAGTTTCTCTACTACATCGCTCAAATGTTGTTTTGCCATAATTTTATCCGTATTTGTAATTGCTACTGCGTACCTCTCTCGATCTAATTAATAGTCCTTGGGTCCTATTCATCTGGATTTACGGCATTAAAGCACCGATTTACTGGACCTTGAGATCATAGCGCCCCGGGTGGGTAGCTACCAATATATCACTATATTGGATCAGACTATTTTAATAACCTACTGTCGGTGGTGCTTAACCATGGCTGGCTACCTCCGTACTCTTTAGACAACGTTACGGTCCGCTCCAGCGTTACCTTTTCTTAAGATTTGAAATCATCTCCACAGTCCGATTCTGTCTTTCGCAGTAGGTGTTCCTGAATCGACAAGAACATTAAACGTTGCCATACTCGGATACGTTGGTCGTTTGCTCTGTCGATCTTTAACAAGTATAACTGTTTTAAAAAGGAATGTCAAGAACTATTTTTCTTTCCATACGAGCACTTTTCGTATCATCTTATATGGCCGAGAAAAACACAATTTATGGAACTTTCGGTCTCAAAATTTCGTTTTATAAATAGTAATGGGTCAAGTAATGGTTATCGCCATCGCATTGACCCTAACATCCGTGTTTCAAAGGAACGCAAATGTCTACCACTATTTATCTTGTTAACAAATATACCAAGACTTACTTCCGAATCATTGACCGAGCCAAATTACGTCCAAAGCCATCCGAATATACGGAGAAACATCATATTATTCCAAAATGCTCTGGTGGTAAGGAAATTGTGGTGTTGACTTTCAAAGAGCATTGGGTGGTACATCACCTATTACTCAAGATGGTAACTGGAGAGTTGAAGGCTAAAATGTATTATGCCTTCAATCGGATGGGACATGTTAATCCAAAACAACAAGGAAAAAGAGTTATAAATTCCCAAATGTTTTGTAGGATTAAAATGGCTAACAAAGATGCTTGTTCTGGTAAAAATAATCCGAGATTTGGAACTAAATATTCCGAAGAAACAAAACGTAAAATGTCTGACAATCATTTAGATTTTTCTGGAAGAAAACATCCAAATTTTGGAAAAAGATATAAACGTTCGGAAGAAACTAAAAAGAAAATGTCTCAAAATCATGCAAATGTTTCGGGAGAAAATAATCCAAATTTTGGAAAAAGATATAAACGTTCGGAAGAAACTAAAAAGAAAATGTCTTTATCTGCTAGAAAAAGAAAGGGATCTATTAGAACTATCCAGGATACTGCTCCAGAAATAGTTCTAATAGATCCCTTAAATTTACGCTATTAGAACCTTAAAATTAAAGACCAGGAGCTCCCATAGCTTTCAATGCGGCTTTCAAAGCTTTTACATCAGCCCAAATACCATCTAATTTTTGATCCTGTGACAATTGAACTTCTGTTCCTGCTACAACCATACCAGTAACCGCTGGTAATGAAGCTGCTACAGGTGCGGGAAGAGGAGGATAAACACCAACAGGTGCTCCATCAACTTCAGCTAACCACGAACCACCACTATTAGGAAGATCTTGACGTAAGAAAACTTTCAATAATGGAACTGGAGGTTGAACTGGAATTGAAGTATGTAAAACATCACGGGCTGCCAAAGCATCATTTGTCCAATTCTTGACATTGAAGTTAAAAGCATTAATACTTGTGGCATTTGTTTGGGCCACTTCATTTGCCATATAAGTGGATTGATTTTCGATACCTTTTCCATCTGATAAGGCAGCGAACATTGAATAAAATGGTACAAGAACTGCACCAGGGACTTTGGTTACATCTAGGGTTGTGTTTGTCATAATTTTCCTTATTTTGCGGCCAAGACAGCTAATTGGACTGCTGTTTGTAAAATGGATACACTTGCTGTTGCCTTTGCGGCCGGTAAATTCTTTTGTAAAACTGAGGTTGCCAAATTTAATAATGCTGTATTAACATCACCATCATTCATGGCTACATTAGCTACTGGTACTCCATATTTGTTGTATGCGTACAAAACTTCTGTTACAGTTTTATTGGGTGCTAAAGTGTTGATTTGTTGAACAATAGGTAATGCAATTGTTGCTAACTCTGCGGCGGTTTGTAATGCGGCCTTGGCTTTTCCTGAAGTGAAAAACCCGACTACTGAATTGACGATATTATGAAACGTTGTTGATAAACTCATTATTACCTCTTTAACTATTTAGTGGTTCTCTCATTAGACAGAGTTCTACAATTTTTTTAAGACCATCTAATTCTTTTCTTAGATTAGAAACCTCATATAAGGCACCCGATAGCAATTGTTTTTCTTCCATAATTTTCTTCTTTTGTATTAGATACCGGTTTCTGGCTTGTAAATCTGTATTTATTATTCCCATACTATTTACATGTCTTAATAATCCTGGGTTATTTTCTATTTCGATATAATCGGGTTTCATTATTTATGTCTCTAATGCGATTGCTCTTAACTGTTTGCAAAGTGGTACAGCACTTGAATTAGTAGATCTCATAACTACTTTAATGGCAAATGTTGTAAATTCGCCAATATTATCAGCTAACCAATAATAATCTTTAAAATCTATTGGACTTTGTGCTGGAGAGAAATTTGTATTTGGATCAGGTGTCATCAAAACATAAGATTGTGTATCGAATGATTCATTGGTATTTGTTGGTAATATTTTATAATATACATCAACTTGTGATCCGTAAGGTCTCATAACACTTAATAAGAAATGAATACTATTAGCAGCAACAGCCAATAAAACAGGACGAGTAATATACTGTGCTGCATCTGTTCCACCAACATCTACTGTTGGTGCAATATATAATGGTTCGGCGGCTGTTGGAACTGTTGCTGGTGTATTTGCGTCTATTCTATAATCTATTCTATTATTAATTAATACAGCAGAACATCTTGATATATCAATCATTGGGGATAAATTATCAACTGTTGATGTTAAATTAATTTCCCATACCAAACTCTTATTAGCAAAAGTTGTACCTAAATTAATCAAATTGGTTTCATTAATTAATGATGCCACTACTCTTGGAGAAGATAAATCTACATTCTTATTAGGAATAAATTTAGTAAAAGGAAATACTCCGCCGAGATCTCTCTGGTAAGGAATTTGTGATCCATGAGTAGAAGTTTCTGTAATTGCTCGGAAATAATAATTAGTACTAGTTCCTGGGAAATTCAATTCATTGATAATAGGCATCATTACATCATAAGAATAATTTTCCGTAGCACTTAAAGAAATACCAGTTAAACCAGAAGAAGAGGCATTAACTACGACACCTACTCCATCAACTATATTAATTGTATAGGAATCTAATTCAGAATTATTTATAGTATATGTTCTTGAACCTAAAACTGTATCAGCAATTCCAGAAGCCCATGAAGATGTTCGAAGATCTCCATTAATCGTAGGAATTATATCACTGACAGGAATACCATTATAACTGGCAGCCCAATTAACATTACCAGCACCAGGAGGGATTGTTATAGTTACTTTACTTCCAACTGGCATTCCATGATTTGAGTGTAGTATTCTAACAGTATTAAAACCATTATATGTAATTAACGAAAGATCTGGTAAAGTTTTGGTTGGTAATATTGGATTTTCTGTGATACCTACACCAAGAACTCCATAATTGAATACGGCGCGATAAAGTGTAAATTTTAATGCTTCTGCTGGTGCTGGAACCCAAGTACCTGAATTTTGAGATTTAAATAAAAGACCAGTATATGGAACTTTAGAAATCAATCGGTCAGTATTTAATTCAAAATCTCCCATTAATGCGGTCCAAACAAAATATGCATTACTATTGGACATCAATACAATAGCATATTCAACATTTTGTTTCAAATAAATAGGCGAAGAAAATTGGAAATTTGTTTTAATACTTGCATCAGATGAAATATTTATAGATGAAGGATTTAAAACCACAGTACTAAAAGGAACAACAGATTGAGTAGGTGATCCATTTTGCATTTCACGAATTTGTAACATTACTGGAATATTAGCATCTTTGGTAGCAAAATAGATATCAACAGAAGTTGCACAAAATCCTCCTTGTAATGTACCCACTAATAATGATTGTGCTAATGGATCAATCCAAGTAATCGGAGTAGTTGAAAGAACTTTAGTAGTAACTTGATCTATTGTTCTGGTATCACTTACAGTTTGTGTTTGTACTACAGCATTACCAACAGAGGTAATAGTTTTTTGGTCAGTTTCTATGACACCTGAAGCAATATAATTAGCCGTTGCAAATGATGTTGTATTATTCGCATTATTGTTGGCATCATTGGTTAATTTAAAAACTCTAGTTCCAGTTCTGAAAGAATTTGTAGGATTAGATACATCTGGATCAGGTAAATTAAATGTACCCGTTAATGCTCCATTCGCATCACTAATTAAAGTACCAGAACATAATGAAGTTACATCAACATTATCAAAATAAGCATAAAATAAAGTTAATGGACGTAATCCTTTTGCCGTAAAATTGATTGTATTCTTTCGACAATATGGAACTAAACCTGTATTAATTAAAGAATTATTTACAGTCTTATTAGGAACATTTATAAGTGTAGTTTGTGTTCCTGTTCTTGTTTGATTTGTTGTTACCTTTGTAGAAGCCGATACCGTAGTTATAAGATGGGCTCCACTTGGTTCAAGATCGTATGTCCATTCTGTATCTGTTCCTGAAACCGGCGCACCAACCCACGTAGTGGTCCATTCATTCCAAACTGTACCTAAAGTATTTAATGAACCCAAACGGGCAACAGTAGCGTTATAGACAGAATTATCTGTTATTGTTATATCTGGTAAATAAACGGTACTTTTCCATGTATCTGTTTCAGGATCTAATACAATTGTACCAATAAACTGGAAAATATTATAAGGATTTATATTTTCTAATCTTGAAGCTTTATCTTGAGTAACTATTGGTGATTCTGTATAAGGTAAAGTCAATATCTTATTTGTTGGTTTTAATGTATTATATTCTACATTAGCACTTTGCGCCGCATCGAAAACCATATTAATAGCATTTGATCCATAAGTAGGACGCATAATGCCATTAGGGGCATCAATTGAAAATTTTGTATCGGTATTATTAAAATCTGCAATGGACATATCTACGAATCGATCAACCACAAATCCAGATTTGAAACGATCTAAACCTGTAGTAGAATCAGGAACATTAAATGATGCGGTCTGTTGTTCTAATAGATTCAATTCTGTATAATATTCCAAATTTTCAATTCGTTTCTCTAATTTTCCTATAGCATTCATAGGAAATACTTTATTAGGAATAGATTTAATAGAAACAAATTTTGGTGAAAATGTATAGGCAGAGTAAGTAATAACAGCCACTAACATTCCAATTAATGGATTAGGTGGTGCCAATGGTGCTAATGCCGGTGTTCCTTCTATTACGGTAAAAAATCCTGTATCTGATAGATAGATTTTATCTATACGAGCCAAATAATAAGAAAAATCTGTAACCACATCATCGTTAGGTTTAACTAATTTACCAATACCTGAAATATACGTAGGTGTTGTTGGTACTGGTCCCACTGGTGGGAATACAGAAATATCATCTACACGAGGACGAAAATCTAAACAATCACGTAATGCAAATTGATTATAAGAAGGAATACGTGAATACCAGTCTGTAAATGAACCAAAATTATTATAACTATTCACACAGAAATAATCTCCACCACTATGTGAAAAATATGTATAGGTAATATAGATAGATGTTGGAGATGTAAATCCTGGTTGAAGTGTTAATGATCCAAAATCATACCGATTATCTCGTTGTCCATTATCTAATTTATACCAAGATGTAATTTCTTGACCTGTATTATTTGTTCCAATCCAAACACCAGTAATCGTATAAATGTCAGCGCGTCCCAAATTAACTATTGCTCCTGGTGAAGCAACGGTCAAATTTTGGGTATTCAAAGTCTTTGTTTTTTCCGCAGAAATTTCTTTAACTACTGTAGCTGAAAGTTTAATTGTAGTTCCAGGAGGTGTATTGAATATTAATTGTGTTAATCCTGATGCGAAAATAGGACTGGAATTCGTTACATCAATTAATGTTCCCGCATTTGCTCCTGATTCAATAGATGCCACATAATCACTGATAGATAAGGACGCAAAAACTTCATTAACTCCTGTAGCAAAGGTTACTTGTCCCGCAGTTGTAGCAACTGGAGTAAATACCTTTCTATAAGAGTATGTGGTTGTAACATTGTTATTTTGGTCTCGTACAGTAGATACCACAGATTGTGGTAAAGTATATACTAAAATATTATTTGAAGTATCAAATAATGTGATACGTTGTAAAATATTAGCTGTTCCTGTAGATGAAGACACAATAGGAAAATTTGTAGGAATTGGTGTGGTATTTGGTAAAGTCAATAATAGATTATTGGTTGTATCCCAAGCATAAATTGTTTCTACTAATGCACCATTTGTAATTGTTGCTGTTGGTGAAAAATTACCTACAACATTAACAATATCTACTTGTGAAAGTACATTAGCGGTTGTTAATAATGTTCCATCTGAAACTGCTAATGAATGTATGTCAATTGTAGATTTATTGGGTGTTGTGATATTAATATCTGCAAGGAAACATTTAAAGATTGGACCAGGATTACTAATTGATTGGAATACTCCACTATGAAATTCTAAACCACGAACTGTTGCTGTTCCAATTGGTGATACTACTGGTGCAACTCCATCAGTTACAATAGGAGTATCATATAAATTAACCGTAGGCCATGTATCATAATTTGGCATGGCAAATAAACGATTAATATAAACATAATTTCCTAAATAGGCTCTTGTGTGACTATTTTGAAAAAAGTTTGTGCTGCGTGCCTTATTAAGATTAATATATTGTTTAGAAATTGTTTGAATTTCATGTCCTTGAACATAGGCTTTTCCTGGTTCAATACCTAAAGCAAGTTTAGTTTCATCTCCACCTTGTCCTGATGTAAATATTCCACCATTTGTTCCACTTAATAAATGTTCATGTAAATCAAAAGCGAATGGTGTAGTAATGAAATCACCATTAGCATCATATGTTCTCCGTGCCAATGTTTTTTCAATTTCACTATAAATGGTAGTCTCAACTTTAGATTGAACTGTTCCATTAACAACTCGTAATAATTCAACGAAATTTTCATCCGTAATAGCATTAATGTCTATTGCGGTTAAAACTAATTCAGCTTTATATCTATGTGCTCCAGGGGCCGCAAAATTTGTTGAACCAGAAGCATTATCATTCAAACTTGGATCACTTTCTGGTGTTACAAATGATTCAACGACTTGCAAACCAACTCTTACACTGGGAGTTGAATTATAATCTGTTAATCTGATTATTTGGGAATAAACACTCATGAATTTCCCAAATATAAAATAAATTCCATCTTGAATAGATGCTGATGCGGTAATACCAGTAGAAGATGTTACAATAGATTGGCAAATATTTGTATTAGATGGAAGTAATTTGAGGATTTCATTGTCACCAAATATACCTGTTGTATTGTTAGTTCCTGTTGCTACGTATTTAACATAAAGGGTATTAATATCTCTGGCAACTTGAATAACCTGGGCCACAACACCAGTTGTGACTCCTTTAATTTGTACAATTGTTCCTGTAACTAAAGGATCGATAACATCATAATCAACTATGGGGCCACCGAAGGTCGCATTAACTTTAACAAAAGCCAAATTTTGATCGTATGCGATTTGACCAGGAATAACCATACTTCCTTCAACAAATATATGATTACCAAATCTTGCGATCTGTTCTTCCAATATCGATTGAAGGCCATTTAATTCTCTTGTCTGTAGAGCGTAGCCCGGTCGAAAAAGCACTTTATAAAAATCACTTGAAGGATCGGTATCATCGAAATATGGATTTGTATTAAATGTAAGTGGCATATTATTTGCTTTCCTTTTGAAGTTTTATGCCCTTATATTCTTTTTTATTGTTAAGAGCCCAAAACAATGAACCATAATTCAAATCGTGTTGACGGCAATATTTTTTAAGATTAAAAATACTAACATATTTTTTATTAGGTAAAATTAAATTCCAAGTTTTAGCTCTTATTTCTAATCCTATAATATTTCTTTTTATTTCTCGTAAATTTGGATTATTTTTATATGCTTTTTTAGCTGAAACCGACATATTTTTTCTAACTAATTCAGTTGTTTCTTTAAGACCTATACCACCTAATGTTGAATTATAACCATTTTTATAGGTATCATATTTGGAAATCATTTCAATTTCTTTTCTTTCTGCTTCTTGAATATTTTTAATTTTAGAAATTAAAATTTCTTTTTTCCAATCTGATAAATTATATTTACGAATAGCACAAGAAAAATGATTTTTATTATTTTTCCTTTTAGAAAACTTTAAATGAATTTTCCAACGATCTTCTATCGTTTTAGAGGTATATCCTATATAAGATTTTCCTGTTTTTTCGTTAGTAATTTTATAAATCAAGTACATAATAGTATTTATGTAATTCTTCCTAGAAGGGTACCACGATTTTTACATCTTCTATCTGGTTTGATGCTCTTGTTACCGGAGACATATGTTCGGTTGTAAGAATTAATCCTGTATTTGGTTGAATATCAGGAGAAACGATTGCGGAAGTTGTTGAAATGGCAGAAGATGTAATATCTGTCAAAGTTTCACCAATAACAAAAGTTCCAACAACTTCTATCAATCGAACTATATTTGTTACGCTGTTGAAATCTACGACCTTTGCGGTAGCAAGACTAGTTCCCCCGGTAACTATATCGTCGGGACTATAAACTCCTGTAATGCTACCGATTGTGATTTTTGTAGTCATATCTGCTAATAATGCAGTATAATTAAGAACTGTTCCAAATTTAATAGGATTCAATAATAAACCAAATTTACGATAATCATTATCAATAGTAACTTTTCCTGATTCTTCGTAATTGAAAGTGACATCAACCATAGCATACATAGCACCTAATTCATTAATTGGATCAGAACCATGACCACCAGGAGGACTAATGATTGCGTGTGCTGCCGCATTATTACCAGGACCACCAATTGTTACGGTTGCATTTGTATAACCTGTACCTGGAGTTAATACTGTGATACTAGTTACTACTGTTCCTGTTCTATTAGCTGAAGCCGTACAATTTATACCATCTCCTGTTATTGTAACTGAAGGATCACTGGTATAACTTGTTCCACCATTGGTGACTTGAATTGTTTCAATTGAACCAGAAATAGCAGTTGCTTGTACTGACCATTGTAATGATCCATCATTATTTTTCAAAGTATAAATTGGAATCCAAAAATCTGATAAAAACTTTTGAACATTAGTAGATGATACTTGGAACATAAATTTCCAATGATACCCGTCAGCCGTTATAATTGGAGTAGTTCCTGTGCCCGTAGGTTTAATTGAAGAAGTTCCACCATTATTGTTATTCAAACATTTATAAACATTAAATTCATCCGTAATAACATAAAATGGTGCTGATGCTGTTAATGGTTCATATTGGTCATAATAGATTCCAGAATATACAGCACCTAAATCTGAATATTGGGCATAGACGGTACTTGCTGTCCAATCATTTCTCGGTATGACTAAAATACCATCAGAAGGAGATACTTTCTTTGCGGCCAACATATCAAAGAAAGAACCAATCCGAGAAGATACTGTATCCCATGGTTGATCTGGGTTCGCATCATTACTCCAAGGAGAAGTTTTTCCTATCCATACATAAAGATTATTAACAGAAAGTTGTGTCTCTAATAATTTTTCCAAGAAAGCTTGGGTTGAATAGATTCGAAATTGGTTATTTTCTAAAGCTTTATTCATGTCTTAATTATTTAGCATTTATAATGCTATTCCTCTTCCAAGCATAACGCCTTTCAAATATTGGAAAGCATTACTTATTTCTGTATCGGTTAAGAAAACATTATAAATGATTGCGTAGCTAAGTATGCCATCAAAATACCCAGTATAAATTGCTGTTGGTACAGAGACACTACCCACATGGGGAATCGTTGATCCAGCTAAACCCATCCCATAAAGATCAGGAGATGATAAACTTGGGTGATATCCACCTATACCCATATAATAACCACGAGAATTAACCAAGAAATTAGAAGCATCGATATCACTTCCATAAGTTTTCAATATAGATGGTAATTGATTTAAATTTCCAATAAGAGTATTATTATTGTATCTCAAAGCGGCAAAGAAATAATCTGTTGTATTAATTGATGCTGGTGGATATGCTGCTATTAGATCATTACGAACAAAAGGACTATTAATCTTTTGAGATCTAAATAATAAACTTCCATCTACATCAACAGCAATTTGAAAACCTGTAACACTTGAATCTGAAGGATTATCAATTGTTCCAATAACTCCAGAAACAGGATGCATAACTTGAGATTTAGCTACCACAATAATAGTTTGCGCTGTATTGTCGATTGGTATAATATTTCCATTAATATAGGTATTTGTACAATCTATTCCAATACCTGGAACAAATAAAGGATCATTTATATCACTTGAATGTAATGATCCAATATCAATATTAATTCCATTAGGGTAAGCACCACTAACGTCAAAGAGTAATTGAGTATCCAATAGATTTTCGATCATATCATATTGGGCAATTAATCCTCTTGTAGGTAACGCACCACTAAATGCTTTTGTTATTACTTCTCCTGAAAGAGGTCGAATTTTTCTCGTAAGATTAATTCCATCAATTTCATAATTACCAAATAATGCCAAAGAAGCTGGATGTAAAAGATTTTCTACTACATTTTTATAAGTTACCAATGTTTCATGTACTTTCAAAACATAGGAAAAATCTTGATAAAAGAAACTATCTTGGATATATTTGTGATCGCTTAAGAAACCACTATCATCAACGAATCTACCAGTATATCTACCAACAGCACCTACAGTAATCGTACCAGTAGCATCACCATTTCCTGCGACTGAAAAATCAGCAGCAATAGGTGTAGTATATCCTATTCCAAAATCTTTGACTTTTACAGAATGTACATTTCCCAAAACAATATTATAATGACTTGTAACATCAGGAATAATATTCCAATCTGTTTCAAGAATTGCCGCGCGATTTACTCCAATATAATCGATAATTTTCTTAACTTGACCCGCACCTTTTCCATCAATGATTGTTAAAAAGGTATTGTTGTAAAAATTATCAATATTTGATGCTGTGGTTGCTAATTGTATAGATGCCGGTTGAGGGTAATTAGCAGAATTAGCTTGTACAACTCTTCCACGTTCATTTCCATCAACAAAATCTATAGCTAAAACTCCTGTTTGATTTGATCCAGTAATTACAATTATATCATCAGGTTGATATCCTGACCCAGGATTAGTTATTGTTGCTCCTGTAACTAATCCATAAACAGTTTCATTAACTGTAGTATTATTTGGGAGAACTACTGCTATAGTTTCCCCTATATCAAATACTCCAACTAAATTGGTAATATAAATCTCACTTACTAAAGAAGCACTAATTTGTTTCTGAACAACATTTTCAACGAATGCTGTTGCGTGCGATGTTACTCCAGTAATTACCCGCGCAATGAATTCTTTGGTATCATTGGTTGTAGTTGTTCGAATAACAGTATCTACTGTCCATTTACCGTCTGATGGTTTGATAATATCAATTTTTGGATAATAAAATTTGACAGAATCATTATACAAAATACGAAATAATAATTGAAAAGATTTTTCTGATCCTCTTGCTAAATTAAAATCTTTAATGTGTTTGATTAATTTTCTGGGATCGGCTAAAATATCTACAGGAATATTTAAGAGATATTCCTTTTCAAAATATACCAAAAATCTTTCAAAAGATTTATCAACATCTCGTTGTTCTAATAAATTTAATATTGTTGGTATTAGACCAGGTGTCTGTCCTATTATTAATTTCCCTGTAAATTCTTCTGGAGTTGCCGTCATAAACTCTATTAACATATCGGACATATTTGCTGTCATACCTGGAGTACGATATAAAACCCATACACCAAATTGATTATATCCGATAGTCTGTCCAGGATCTAAAACTACAATATCAGAATGTTCTGTTGTTTTCCATGCTTGATTAATTGCTTTTCCAGAATTCGAATCTTTACCATTTATAGGATCCACATAGTAAGTATAAATATCATAATCTGTTTCCAACCACTCATAGTATGCCGTCAAAAAATCGAGTATTATTGGATAATTATCTCTGATATTTTGAGTAGCGCCAGGTTGTATTCTTGTATATTGGCTGATATTATTCAACATTAATTTACCTGTGTATTTACTATAATATCTGCGGCATCTATAACGATAATATTGTTTCTTACGGGAACAACATCATTAATTTGAGGCTGCATAATGATATTCAAATTCTTGGAAGAATCAATAACATCTGATGGTCGGAAATTATTCAATGTTACTATTCCTGTAGAATAATTTACCGAACCGGCATTAGGTTTTGTATAAGTTTTTATTGGTCCTACAAACTTATAAATTCTGACAACTCCTAAACCATCATCATCAAAGAAGTATTGGTCTCCTGTAGCATAAGATGGATCTAAAGTATCTACGAATGCCGAACTTGACAATGTTTTAGGAACTACAGCATTCACAAATTGAATAGTATATGTATCCATTATATTTAATCGTGGAGCAAATATTTTCTTCATCAAAATTGATGTTAGGTTATTTGTAATTGAAGGATCTGTAGCATCTATTGTTCCTGTCAATTTTGTATAACGGAAAATACTATCGAATTGATCGATGTTTGTTTGTGCGAAATTTTCAATAGAAGAAATAACCAATGCTTTAATTTGGTCGGCTGTTTTCGTAGTATCCTGTGCGGTATATTTAACAAGAGAATTCACAATAAGGAAAATATAATCCGGATCAATAACTACTGGAATAATTGAAACTATATTCCTTTTTTGTAAAATATTGGTCACAATACTATTTTTAGTTAGTTGTGTAATTACATATCCTTGTACTGGTTTCAAGCTAATAAAAACTTTTCCATACTGTGGTGGTACATTTGTTTCTCCACCCCATACAGCAACACTCGAAACATTAGGATATTCTCTGGTGATTATTGTTTTATAATCTCCGGCAGTAACAGCCCGATTTTGTGTCTGATAATTTTTAGGAGCACTAAAACGGATACTATCGTTTGTTTCTCGTTCTGCACCGCCGGCGGCAGCATTTACTGTGGTAATAACTACAACACCATTAAATGCGCTTGCGGGTGTGAAAACGTTAGCAAAGTTGGCAGCATCTCCATTACAATTTACAAAATCAAGATAAACTATATTTCCATCTTGAAGTAACTTACCTAATATTCCATCTCCAAAATAAACTTCATAAGTTTCATTTTCAATTTCTTGTAAGAAATAAGCGTTAGCTGTTCCATCTAATACGTTAATATCTGTAGCCAAATTGAATGTGGTAATTAAAGCACTTTGAGAGCTATCTTGTACTCTTACATTGAGAGTAGAAGTATCAACACCAGAATTTGGAATAATATATCTTACGGGAGTAGTATTATTTACTGTATATTTGAATGTATATGGAATACCTTCTTGAACCACAACATTATTAAAAGTGTAACTTGAGGAAATTAAAGATGCCGTTACAGCTTCTAATGTAACGAAAGTATAAACCACTCCATTAACCGAACTATTAAATCTGGTATTTTTATCCAAAGTTAATGTTGCCGGTGGTGTTGGACTCCCTGGAGGAGTAATAACAATATTGATTAATGCTTGTGCTGCTTTTCTTGAACGTGGAGTATATCCTAAAGTTTTTGCCAAGGATACAATACTCTCTCTTCTATCAGCCGAATCAAGAAACATCTCATTGGCAACCATATTTAAATAATATGATAAGTAGTGAGTATTATATGAAAGTATATTTAAGATTACAGAAAGACCGGATCCCTCAAAATTGTAATCCGTAAATTGTGACTGGGCAGAAAGATAATTTTGGAGAGCTAACTTGATGGCATCAAAGTCCAACTCCGAAATTTGTAATTTATTAGAGAATGAAGAATTAGCCATTTATCGTTCCTTTTGTAAAAATAGTGTGATTGTTACTGGTTCAGGTCTATTAATAATTCTAAAAATTATCATCGCATTGTATCCATTAGCATCAGGATCAACCTGAACATCTACACCCAAAACAGTTACCCTAGGTTCAAAGTTTTGTAAAACATCCATAATAGATCTTCGGATGTTTATTGCTGTTGCTGGACTAAAATTATCAAACAAAGAAGTCATAACAGCACATCCTATTTCTGGATGAAATGGTATCTCATAGTTCATCGTGAGAACCAAATTCTTTACAGACGCTTTTACCGCATCATCATCTAATAATGTTACAACATCTCCCGTAACAGGATTAGCACGAAATGTAAGAGAAACATCTTTGAACCTGGGTTGAGTAGACATAATGGTATTTAGTCAGATTTTTGTAGATCGGCATACAAAGGATTGAACCATTGTAGATCACTCATAGTTATCATTTTTACAACTGATTCCATNNATTTAGCGTGGGCGTCTTCTAATTTTATAATCTTGGAACCAAAATTTTTGTCATTTTGGGGTTGAATGATTTCATAATGTAAATTACCATTTCCTAAATCTTTGATAATCATTTGTTTCACTTCTTCTTCCGAAAACCGTATCTTTTCATACATTTTCAGAAAGGCATTCAATTTATCTAAACCACCTTCTAATCCTGTAGCGATGGTTAAAACACTCATCAGTTTAATTCTATTAACAAAATTCAATTTAATCGTTGTCATTTTTTAAAACCTTTTCAATTTTTATGTATATGAATATAAAATCCCACCCTTGAAATATAGGGTATGTACTCCACAAACTAAACCACCAGTAGCATCTTGTCCAAAATATCCTCCAACAACATCATAAACAGTTCCAGCTACAATTGCCGCAGATGAGGTAATTACTGATCCATTAATATTTCCTACCGTACTTACTCCACCAGTTCCAATAAATTGTCCTGCAACACTTATCACAGAAATATTAGCAATATTTAATTGCGTTCCGGACATACTAGATATAAATGCTCCTGAAACACAAAATAATCCTGTATTACCTAAAGTTGCGGTTGGTTGTCCAACACCATTTGAAAAAGAAATACCAGAAGATGCGGCCGATATTAAACAAATACCAGTTGCAGTTGTTAAAGAAATTGAACCACCAATAAAGGAACATGCACTTATAGTTAATGCTGAAATTGTTCCTGCATTAATATGGCTAGCATTTAATGTACCTATTTGTGTGTCTGTCCATCCTCCACCAGAAACGGTAACAGTAGAAGCAATCAATGAATTAATTAATGTTGCGCTAATAGTTCCAGAAATACTTGAAGCACTTATGGTACTAATTTGGGATGCGACTATTCCAGAAATATTAGATGCAGAAATTATTCCGGTAATACTTGAAGCACTTACCAAACTAATCTGTGAAGCAACTAATGTTCCTGTAATAGTATTAGCACTTACTGAACCAATTTGTCCAGCAGTTATTGTTCCAGAAATACTGGAAGCACTTACTGTGCTTATTTGGGCTGCTAAAATTGTACCAGAAATACTGGAAGCACTTACTGTGCTTATTTGACTGGCAACTATAGTTCCTGAAATACTGGAAGCACTCACTCTACTAATTTGAGAAGCAACTATAGTTCCAGCAATACTTGAAGCACTTACTGTACTAATTTGGGAAGCAACTATAGTTCCAGCAATACTTGAAGCACTAACTGTACTAATTTGGGATGCTACAATTGTACCAGAGATACTGGAAGCACTTACCGTACTAATTTGTGATGCTGTTATAGCTCCAGTAATAGATCCGGCACTTACCGTACTTATTTGCGAAGCAACTATTGTTCCATTAATCGATGAGGCACTTACCGTACTAATTTGTGATGCTATTATGGCTCCAGTAATAGATCCTGCACTTACTGTACTAATTTGTGCTGCTAAAATTAATCCGGTAATACTTGAAGCACTTACTGTGCTTATTTGGGTTGCCGCTAATTGTCCTGAAATATCTCCGGCAGCCGTTGTTGCTATCCATACATCGGCAACATTTCTATAATTTTTATTTGGTAAATTTAGACCATCTATTGTTGTTAAAAATACAGATGACCCTATAGGATAATTAGTATCTGGTAATATTGGTAAAGAATTTACAACAGCAACAGGACGTAAATCTGTAGCAAATTTACTTAATGTTGATAATATTCCATCAGCTAATTGTGATGTTATGATTACTCCATTAATTACTGCGGCCGATATACTTCCTACTTGTGACGCTACAATTGCTCCAGATATTTGTGATGCCGCAATTGTACTAATTTGGGAAGCAACAATAGCTCCTGTAACCTGTGAGGCATTTATTGTACTAATTTGGGAAGATACAATGGCTCCTGTAATTTGTCCCGCATCTATTGTACTAATTTGGGAAGCTACAATTACTCCTGTAATTTGGGCAGCAAGTATAGTATTGATTTGTGAAGCTTCAATAACACCACTAATTTGACTTGCAAGAATTGTATTGATTTGTGATGCTTGGATAAATCCATTAATCTGGCTAGCGTCAATTCCAGAAATTTGAGATCCCTGAAGTAATCCATCTATAGCAGACGCGAAAACACTGGCGATTTGTGACGCGAAAACTTGTCCAGAAATATCCGATAAATTAAGACCATTAATCGAACTTTGTAAAGTATCGAAATTTGCCTGAATTTTCGGTATCGATGGTATTGTTACTGTATCAAAGATGTTAATTAGGTTTATAGACATCGATAGTATTTATACGTCCAGTAAATCTTTTTTTACCATATTTATTGGTTTATTCCAATCTTTAATGATATCTTGTCTATAAACCTTGACATTATCATACCAAGGAGTTTGACCAGTTTCACCGAAACGCCATTCATAGGGTTTAGAACGCAATACCCATGTTGGTATTCCTTTAGCAGCACTCAAATGGGCAAGAACAGAATCTACAGTAATAACCAAATCCAAATTATCCATAATATTAGATGTGTCTAATATATCTTTGGATTTTAACATCTGTGTAGAATCTATTTTAGAATCTGGACATATCTTATTAAATTGTAATGAGGTGTATTTGAATCTTTTATGATCTATTATAGGTTCAAATTTATTCCATTCCATACCTCTATAAGGTTCTGGTGGATTTTTATTTTCCCAACAAATTCCAATATTTTTTATTTTTCTTGGTTGATATTTGGAAGGTAAATACGATCCAGAAACTTTTCTAATAGGTTCATTGAGAACATAAGGAAGAGATTCTATCCCTATCCAACTATCAAATTCTGGCATCAGACAGGTTTCGTCTAATAAAAATTTAACATCAAATTTAGCTTTTTTGAAAAGACGAATCAATGAATTTCTTGTTAGAAAAATTGTATGTTTGGATATTCCTTTTAAGTATCTACAGAAAAGAATTTGATCTCCTAATCCATGTTCTCCTATTACCAATAATTTTCCTGGATTACTTTTCCCATCCCATTCAGGTTTAGTAGGAAAATTCTTTTTCATTTCCGAAAGATGAAGTCTTCTGGATTCTCTTGATAACCAATCTATCCATCCTTCTTTAAATTGTCCTTTATTCATGTAATATATTGCTCTATGAAATAGGACATTTAGGTCTTCTGGATTATATTTCAATCCCTTATGAATATATTCAATAACCTTTTTATCATCACATAATTGTTGATAACAAAAAATTAAAGTATCATATACTTTAGAATTTGGATTTATTTCTAAAGCTTTCAACGAATATTCTAATACTTTATCCATTTCCCAATTAGCTTTATAAGCAACAGTCATATTCACCAAAGTTTCAGCACTTGGTGTAATTTCGTATGATGCTTTGAGATATTTTAAAGCCTCTTGGAATGTTTTATTTTGGCCGTGGGCCCATGCCAGGGAATTTAAGATGGTCGTTGCTTCCATTTAGATTATAACGAAATTTTCTGTGGCTTTTTTGAAATAATCAATATGTACTTTTGTTAAAGAAACTGTTCCCATTGAAGTATTAACTAAAGCTTGGACATATTCATAAAGCTTATTAATAACTTCAGGAAGTGTCGGAACAATTACAAGAATTTTTCCTGAAACTTCTTTTCCATTTTCATCAAATATGAATGTATATGCTACTTCATAAACATTTTTATTTGGTGGAGGAACTACCGGAGTAACTTCAGGAACTACTGTCTTTACTATTTTCTTTATTGGCTTTTTAATTTTGGTTTTCATGATTTTATTTTTTAGGTTCAACCGGTACTTTTGGTGCTGCTGTCCCCATATTTATATCTACTTTAGGAGCATCTATAGCAATTGGTCCGGCACTTTTAATATCCAATTTGATTGTTGTTAAACTTACATCTTGGGCTTTTATTTTTGCTGATCCACCTACTGTAATATCGGCTTCCCCATTAACTTTAGCATATAATGATCCATGACAAAGAATGTTAATATTTCCAGAAACTTCAACATTCCATCGACCACCGACTGATACATTATATTCCTTATCGAATCTTTCATTTTCATTGTTCATTACATGAACATGATTACCACGCATTACAATAGTATATCCATCACCGACGATTTTAGTAATTTTTGTTCCGTCAGTTTGAATTTGTTCGAATGTTCCTGTTCTGTTAAAGCTTAATTCACCTTCTGAATTAGGAGTATCATCTGTTACCTTAATATGTCCTGATTCAGATTCAAGGACGTGAACATAAGGATATTTACCATTATACCAGATTCCAGGTTCATTCCAGGAACCACTAAAAGAGATAGGCACATTGGTATCGATAATATTTCGGATAATTTGTAGTATTGTGCTGGAGGTATTACTATTTCGGGCGATACGATTTGTATCTGGTTCATTCAATATATTTGGATAAACCGGTCCTTTGGTATCATTTGTAAGTTTAGCGCCCGAACCATCTTTAGGATAGGAACGACTCGCAATATGCCTTGGAGAAGATGCTAGAGTTTCTGTTGTTCCTGAAGAATCACGCGGGTCATTAAATCCTTCACCCTTATTAGGACCATCTTGAGGAATTCCACCTAAAGTTCCTATGATACATGGTTCCTGCATTGCTGAACCATCACGGAAAAATCCGAGAACCCATGAACCAGGTACTACACCAATAGGAGATTCACCTATACCATTCATTGAAGCTGAAGTAATCGGCATCATAACATATGCCCATTGTAAATCTTCAGTTGCGATATAGGATTTATCTTTGGTATGACAACCGAGAATTCGTACTTTTACTCTTCCAAGTTGATCTGGATCCATTCGGTCTTCTACGACTCCATGGAACCATAAAAACCCATCCCGGCCCATAAAATTAGGTTCATTAGGCATTTTTAATCTCCATTTTAGGATTTTTTTTGCCTAAATGAGCTAAACTCATTCTTCTTTTTGTTTCTTCAGAAAATTTCTTTCCTTTATTTGGAGAAATTCTTCCTTTTAGTGTTTTAGAAATCTTTTCTTTAGTTTCCTCTGAAACTTTTTTTCCTAAATGTTTTTGACGATTTTTTTCTTTAGATTCTTCAGAGATTTTACGCCCTATTTGCCATTTACCCATTTTACATTTAGTTTCTTCAGTAAATGGTTTTCTCTTTTTTTTATATAAAGGACTATTTTTTCCAGAACAAGATACTATATTAGAAATTTTGATTCGTTCAAACATTTTGGAATTCACAATTCTTTTTTCTTTTTGTTTAGGACTTATTTGTCCTATTTTCATAAAAGAATAAAACATCTTTCCAAGTAATTTTCCAGTAACCATCTTGAGCAACAAATGGTGACATACCCAATGTTCCTTGAAGGTCAACACCACAGTTTCCTTACCACCAGCACACTTTGGAATGATATGGTGTTTCTCCGTATATTCGGAAGGTTTTGGACGAGATTTGGCTCGGTCGATAATTTGGTAATATATCTTGGTGTATTTGTTATTTAAAAAGGTCACATAATTTATTTAGTGTTATGGAAGAATTTTTAT
>QGNH01000726.1_pt1 | contig 25856 bp, 31 predicted proteins | sample 1735481 | NCBI WGS metagenome assembly QGNH01 (sample SAMN09239004, study PRJNA386568) | Viral metagenome, whole genome shotgun sequencing project.
GTCACGGTATGGCAGGACCTGGCCCATGTGGGATACAAATCCGCTACATGATGCCTATAAGAACAAAACCCCAGGTGGGCGGCATGACAAGATACGTTCGCCTGCTCCGGCCCCAAAGCCTCTGGCTAGCCGAGTCCGGGAGCGTGCTGACCGATTCATGCTGCCCCTCCCCTTCGCTCCCCGAGGGCCGGTGGTAAGAAGCCTGCAGCTCTAGATTTCTGCACCCACTTCTTTGCCATGTTGCGGTTTGGCAACCCCATTGCTTTCTCGACTGCCTCAGTGGGGTTCTTTCGATCGTTTATTGCCATTCGATAGACATTCGCGACTGTTTGCAGTTGGTCATTGCTAATGCGCCTCCGGGTCTCCCCTAGCGCACCACGCATCGCCGCGAGATAGATCGACTCCCGCTCCTCGGAACTGACCATCATCATGGTGGTGGCCGACGTCTTGCGGTATGCAGTTCGGTTCTCGCTTATGGCCTTTTTGACCAGTTCGTCAATCCTTGTGGCCCTGATCGACGTTGCAGTCACAGGACGACCCACGTCGGGCCTGAGTGCATGGCGGACTTCGAGCAGTGGGCTTGAGGTGCCGTCGAACCCGATGATCATGGTCACGTCGAAAGTGAGGTCTCCGCCAAAAGCGAGGAATACCTCCCGCGCAGGAACCAAGAGGTCCGTTCCCTTAATCGCTTTGAACTCGCTCTCCAACGCCTCGGCTGTGGCCCCGACACCCACATCGGGTTCGGGGGCGATCATCACCTTCTGAGGCCGTCCCTCTCCCCTCACGACGGGAACGAAAAGATTCAGGCCCTCGTCCAAGAACGTCTCTATTTCGTAGTCCACAGTCCTGACCGTAGGTTTGTGGCACCGATAAGTCAAGCAGTGCCGTTAGAATGACAACTTCCGGGTACTTCCCTGTTCATCACTAGTGCCTTAGTGTGTCAGATAGTGCCGCATATTTCACAAAGTGAACTCTTCGACCTGATCGAGGCCGTGCGGATGGGGCGCGACGGCAGCGCCAGGGATCTTCGTATACGCCTTGGGTTGAGCGCCAGGGATATCGCGTCATTGTGCCCTGTATCGCCGAGTGCCCTCAGCCGTTGGGAGACGGGCGAACGGCGCCCAACTGGCCTCCCCGCTGTGAATTGGGTTCGGCTTCTTCGTCGCCTCGGAGAGGCGGACCGGCTAGCACGTGCGACGCCGCTCGCCGACTCACCGTTCCCCGATCCCAACCAAATAGTACGGAAGGCCCCTGGCGGTAATCAGGGGCCTTCTCTGACCCAACCCAATGGCTCCAAGCGCGGACTCAAGGGGGAGGTGGTCGATTCGAAAGCTTAGCTCGCCCCCACCGACGCGGTGATGACCGCCACCAACTTCATGGAGGTGACGACCAGCACCGTCGTGTGCAAGAGCACCTCGTGACGACACCTGATCACACCTCAATCGACGGATTACGCCGTCGATGTTGGGTCATGTTCGCGTCATCGCGACCCCAACGACCATCTGAGTGAAGTACCCAACGGAGTGCGCCCGATATAGCGCCATCCCGAACGCGCAGACGGTGATCGGCGCGGAGGAGCCTCTCGATGGGCGCGTGCGAAACACACAGAGGCAGTACGGCCACGCGTCGACTGCCACCGAGACGGCAGGGAGCTGCGATGAAGTTGAAGGCAGGCCCGGCGCGGTGAAACACCCAATCACCTGTCGTCATTCTTCCGGCCCTGCGGTGAGCGAGTAATACCCGAGACCGAGAGACATTGCGACGACCTGGCTCCGAAACGAGCGACGTTGCGATCTCTTCCAGACAATCAGTTGCCGCACACGGCCTTCGGGACGTGGTGACTGGTTGCCTGGGAGAGATCCGCTCAAACCTTCACCAAAACGAGCAGGGGTTAGAGGAGGTGCCTCTGGCCTTGGCTCTGTACCCAGCAGGAGAACGCGAACACGAGTCGAAAGGAGAACAACAACATGAACCCCACCCCGAGCAAATCAACACCGACGATCAGAAAAACACGCCAACCACCGCGGCCACTTGCGTGTCGTCACGAGTGGACCCCGTGGTCACGTTCGGGCGTTTTCGACTCGACCGAGATACGGAACTGCCGCAAGTGCCCGTACGTCCAGAAACGACGTTCGACCGATGTTAGACCTGCGGCGGCGCGCAGCAACGACCACGAGCACTCCTGGACCGCATGGACAGCCGACCCAAGCCGCAAGACCAGTAGAAGGGCAAAACGAACTCTGCACCGTTGGTGCGAGATCTGCGGACTCCGAGGGACGAAAGGCCCGACCCCTCGCACTACCAGCACCACCAAGACAGTGAGGGTGGCGTCCTCCGCGTGCCGAATCCTCATTGACACTATCCAAGAAAGGAATTCCCAATGAGTAAAGAACACACCGCTCCATACGTACCAACCCCAACTACAGAAGAGGGGGCGCTTCCCATTGTCATGCTCACCGATCCGGAGGAGCTAATGGGTCAGATCAAGAGGCGCATCGCCGTCCACGAAGCGGCGCATGCCGTTGTTGCATACGAGATCGGATGGGAGGTCATCTTTATCGAGATGTTGGACACGGTGCCCGGTGACGTTCAACACGCGGACCTGTGGGCGTTTACTCGTGTCAATCCAGGCTTAGGGGGAATGGAAATTGAAGACGTTGTCCATTTTCTCGCTGGCCATGTGGCAGAACGGCTCTTCGCTCCCAAGGATGACGAGATTGACGAAGATTTCGGACCCGGTGTCGACGTGCTCAACTACATCGATTTGCTGCGCGAAGGCGATATCGCGGGCGATGGTGATTTCGCTGCCACATGGGATCTGCTCGAATTCAACCTTGACCTTCCGCTAACCGACCCCGATGCGTTTGTGGATGAGGATGTGGAAGGAGAGCGAGAGGCCGCATTTGCGTGGGCCGTGCTGCGTACCTGCCGGGTGGTACTCCCTCTCCGGGACAAGATCCTGCGAGTCGCCGAGCTTGTGGAGGCGTTGGAGGGTGGAGGGCGACTTGATGGTGCTGACATCGTCGCCGTGTTGAGTTAGCCGAGAGAGGCCCTTAGGCGATGGACAGTCGCACCGGCCGGAAGGATGCCGCCGCTCTGGCAGGAGAGACCCCCACCAGCCCTCAGGACACACGGAGTTCTTGGGATGCACCACAAATCCCACCCCACCGAGATCAGTGACGGCTTACGGACTACATCCGGACGAGGCTGCCCCTAGGGGCGCCGTCACGGGGCCTACCCTCCTACCGCACCGTCTCAAAACGAACACATGGGGATAGTCGCGGAAGTCAAGGAGTCCCGCTCGCTGACCGGCTTTTCAGGACGGTCGCTTCCGCGACGACATTCGGCCATCATGTTCCGGTGACGAACAAACCCTCAATCGGGGAACGGATTCGCTGGATTAGGCATCACGTCCGGCCCTTGCGTCGGAGTGTGGAGTTCAGCCGGTCGGTCAGTGAGGTCCGCACTTGTATGGATGCCGCCGTCGAGCACGAGTTTCCGAGCCGACGAGGAGAACTGGCATTCGCTGGCCGATTCGTCGGTACCGACCCGGTTCGCATAAGGGTGCGAGCCTTCCCCCAAGGCGGCAGGGCCGGGATGGTCTCTGGGAACACACAGGGCGACTGGATGAGGCCCACTCTCGTAGGCACGCTGGACGGCTACAACCAGACATCGAGGTGTACTTATTGCGTGTCTGCCGCGCCGGGCGAGGTCGCGGCGCTGGTCACCCTAGTGGCTGCCTGCCTATCCCTCGTTAGTGCATTGATCCTGGCGTTGATAGGAGTGTTTGGCTCTCTCGTGTGTCTGGTCGTTGCGGCTTTCCTTGTACTTGGTTTCGCCACGTTTGTTTCTCAGACAGAGCAGGGCATCCGTGAGGAACGACTCCTGCTGGAATGGCTAACAGCGGTTGAACGTTCCCTGGCACCCCCGCCCTAAATGTGCCGTTTCCGGCAGGGAGTCGCATGCGGCGCTTCGGGAGAAGCTCTAGTGGCTCAACTCGCTTGCGGCGTCCCAGAGTGTCGTTCCAGACATGGAGTAGACCGCCATTCGGTCCTCATCGAGCGAGGTGATCTCGATCCGCTCGTTCATGTCCGCTCCGGCCAGGAACGCACCAGTACGCGGCTCAACAGGGCACTCTACCGACCACCGATCGCCCGTGATGAGAATCGTAGACACATCTCTTCCTGCGACGCCGGGGGCGACATATGTCTGATCGGTTCCAGCAGCGCACATGCCCTCAAAAGTGAACGCATTGTCGTCGGGGCGGGATTCCACCACCGGGCGAGGGGCACCCACAGACCGGCAGGAGGATTCGTTGCGGGGAGCCGTGGCAGCTCGCCATTCATAACCTCTTCCTCGTCCCAAACACCCCAGTCCCGCATCCGTCCATTGTGCCCGCCCTGCGCCATAGCCGTGAAATAATCGGAAAATGGCCTCACTACTTGACGAGCCATCCCGAACTCCACCCGCTGCTGTACGACGCCAGCTTCGGCGCGAAGTTGGTTGGGGGTGTCCGGTCAGTGGATGCGGGAATCCGTATCTCGAATACCACCACTTTTATCCTCCCTGGGCCGAGGACCATCACCACGACCCCGCTCGGATGATCGCCCTCTGCGCAATACATCATGCTCAAGCGGAAGCTTGGACAGTCTCCCAAATGCGAGAGATGAAAGTTGCGCCGCAGGATCGGCCTGAAGTCCAGGGTCGATTTCAATGGATGCGGGAAGACATTCTCGCCGTCGTAGGCGGTAACTTCTTTTATGAGACGCCACACATGGTGGTATTCAGGGGTGAGCCGATGATCTGGTTTGAGCGAGACGAAGATAAGCGGCTGCTGTTGAATCTGCGTGTGCTTACAGCCTCCGGGCACCCCCGCACTCGCCTCGAAAACAATGATTGGTTCATCCGCGGCGATCCCATCGAGGTTGAAAGTCCGCCAAATGGCGCCCGACTCCGAGTCCGTTACGACAATGGTGACGACGTTGGAATACGATTTCGGGAGTGGTCAGACTCAAATGAGCTTGCCGCTACTTTCCCCAGAGCACTCGCATTCGGATCAACCCTGAATTTCCCACTTGTCACTGCCGAGATCAATGTGGAAGTTGGAGGGACCAATATCAAGTTTGGACCCACGTCGACCCAACTCCCAGGTGTGCAAATTACGGGATCGGTAGTGTCCCACTGCGGAGCCGGGTTTGTCTTTGGATGACTGGGTGACCCGCCCGCCAGCCGCTAGTCGTAGTCGTCAAATCGACGCCGATAGGACCCGGCCTGATCACTGAGACGCATTTCGTCGGCGGCGTCTGCGAGCGCACTCCAAAAAGTCGCTGGAGCTGCTCGCTCCGCTCCGGCATCTGCGAGCGTTTCCATAGCGAGTTCAAGCTCGTTGTGGTCGAGGAACTCTTGATACGTCCCGTTGATTTCGCCCGGTGGAAGTTCTACCCAGGCTCGAACCAGATGGCCTCGTGTTCGTTCCCAGCTTGTGAGAAGTTCATCGTTCGTCATGGTCAACGAACCCTACCTGTAGTCGGCAGGAAGTAGCCCAATACATTGCAGGGAGGGCGGACACTGTAAAGCTTCTGACTTGAGTCGTGCCTTCGGAGTAGCTTCAAGCAGATGGGCCAGCAAGCGTCGGGCGAAGGCATTGCAAGTCTCAACGAGAAGGGCGCTCCCCTAGACGTCTTTTTTGAGGTCATCGGCCATGGCTCTCTGCGAGAGGAAGCTGGCCAGCCGAACGGGTCGAGCCTGGTCACTTACGACCATGGAGGCGGCGCTCACCGGAAGCCCTGCCGAGTGACGATCAGGGACCTGGACGAACCACCTTCGGACGTAGCTGACGCCTACCTCCGGCTCCACTTGCTTTCGCACCGATTTGTCCAGCCGAACTCGATCAATCTCGATGGCATCTTCGCGGTGCTCCCGAATGTCTGCTGGACTTCGCTCGGCCCCATTGATCCTGCCGAGATCGCCGACGTGCAACGGAGGGCGCGGCACGAGGGGCACCACATAGAAGTCCATTCGCTGGACAAGTTTCCGAGGATGCTGGACTACGTCGTCCCATCGGGTGTGCGAGTCGCCGATGCAAGCCGCGTGCGTCTTGGTGCCTACCTCGCCGAGGGCACCACGGTCATGCACGAGGGTTTTGTGAACTTCAATGCGGGGACCCTCGGTCCGGTCATGGTCGAGGGCCGGATCAGCCAAGGCGTCGTGGTCGGGGCCAATAGTGACATCGGTGGCGGGGCATCGACCATGGGAACCCTCTCAGGAGGCGGCTCCGAACGCATCTCGGTGGGTGAACGCTGCCTGCTCGGAGCGAATTCGGGACTCGGAATCTCCCTCGGCGACGACTGCGTTGTGGAAGCTGGTCTCTACCTCACTGCGGGCACGATCGTGACCCTTCCTGACGGGACTCGGAGGAAGGCGCTCGAACTGAGCGGCCAGTCAGGCGTCCTCTATCGGCGAAACAGCATCACTGGCGGCGTTGAAGCACTCGAACGATTTGGCAAGGAAATCGCCCTCAATTCTGATCTTCATGGGAATCAATAGGCTGATCTGCCGGGGTGCCCTATCGGGAGCTGATGGGCGCAAGAGGGCAGCACAGGTAGAGGGCCGTTCATTCAAGCTCTGCCTCTGCCCGCCCCAGGGATGTCTGAACCGGAACAGCTAACGTTGACTTGTGGCACTTACCCCACTTGCTCAGTACATCTTTGAAGCGGCCGACAAGGCTTGTTCCGAATTCGTCACCGAAGGTGAGTTCTTCGAGACCTTCACGGAGAAGGTGCTGGCCAGATCGGACGAACGCGAACCCGGCATCGCTTCTGCGATAGCTGAAAACGTGAATGCAAATAGGTGGCCCTGGAGGCGCACCTGATTCAGACGTCCTACATCCTTGGGAACTCCTCTGCTTCGGTGACTGAGGTGCTCCCGCCAGGTTGGGCCTACCGGGAACCAGCCTCCAGGCGGTTGAAGATATCCAGAGCTGCGCCGCACTGATCCAGCCCGATCCGGGAGGCGTCTTCCACTTGCTGAAGACGGGCCATGCGCTGCGGGTCCTCCGATCGGATGTCGTTCAGATTGGTCACCTCGGCTGCCTTACCTGGCGGAGCCAGTGCCCAAGCTTCGTTCCATGTTTCCGCGATCGCCTTCAAGGCAGCGCGGAGCGTTGCGTCGCCTACCCGCGCCGCGTTGTCTCGAAGCTCTAGCCCGGTCCCCTGCCGCTCCGAATCAAGCCAGAAGGATGCGTCCCGACCACCGTGCGCCACCGCCTCCTGGAAGTTCCCTCGTGCGGTCTCAATGGCCCGTCGAACCCTCGCTGGATCAGGACCAAGCGGTGGTCCAGGCTCTCCCCTTGGTGGCGGCAGAACTTTGGTCAGAGGCCACCCGTCCAGGCCGCTCTCGCACTCGATGCGCACCCTGAATTCAGGCAGCTGATCGGCGGCACCGCAGCAGAACGTGATCTCCTTGTAGTCCCCGATCTTCAGCGGAAAGGTAATCTCGTCATCAGCCCAGCTCAGGCCCGTTATCGCCAGCGGGTAGGTGATCCGGTCCGGTGGGCGCGGGCGAAAGATAGTCACCGCTGAGAGGTCCTGGGGACCGTCATTGCGCACCCTATAAATGGCCTTGTCGCTCGGTGGTGGCGCCGGGTGAACCAGGGCGATCTCCAGCTGGGGCACACGGCTCAGCCGATCGCTCGACTGGGCCGCGTCTGCTGATCGTTCGGCCGCAATGGCTGATCGGCCCGCTGCTGCACTTGCATTGCGAGAGTAACCGACAGCTACGACGGACACGATCAGCGCAGCCGCGCTCAGGCAGGCCAGGAAGATCGTCACGTTTCAAGGCTACGCCCAGGTAGTATCGCGATCCTTCCAGCTCGGAGCGCGAGGGCGCGGCGGGTGGCCCCATACGAGGGTCTTCGGATGGGTGAGCAGGCCCCCCGGCCTGTGGACTCGTCGCTGGTCCACATAACAAATGGACCAGTACCAAGAGAAGGGTCTCACTGGTCCCACGCCTAGAAAGGACCAGCTCCGATGGAATGTACGGGCCACCCCTGGACTTGCCCCTGCAGGGATCACCGTCTGTGGCGTTCATTGCAGAAGAAGATGATGCCTAGTTCGGGACGGCGGCGCGACTCGTCCCGTTCTCGCTCCAGTGGCGCGAGTGGAGGGACCGGGTCGAGCCAAAGCCGGAAGCGACGCCCAACCAGGCGGACAACGCGGCGCGGCGGTCGCTCCTAGGCCCACCTGAACCACTGCCAACTAAGTGGTGGTAGTAGCGGACCGAAGGCCGAGTACTAGCTCCGCGGGGGTGATGTACAAGTCGCACCCAGCCGGAAGGAAGCCCTCTTGCCACGAGAGCCACCCCCCGGCCCTCAGGAAGCCCGCTCTTCTTGGAAAGCACCAATCCCTCCCTGTGAGTATCAGTGAAGGCGTACGGGTCACCCGCACCATGCGCTCGTACCACGACCTGTGGTCGGCCGTCACCGGGCCTGCCTACTAACGCACCGCCCACAAACGGCACTACGGGGATAGGCGGCGGACAAGGAAGCGGCGAGCTGACTTTTGTTAGATATCGACACCCACGCTCCGGGCGACCTCGGCCAAGAAGTCAAATTCGTCGCGGTCCAGTGCCATAGCGGCCACTCGGATGCTCGCAGCAGCAAGCGCAACAAGGGCGTAATTCGTGAATCGGCGCTCATGAGTTTCCAGCCTGTCAAGGTTCGATGACAACGCTTCTGGCGGAAGTCTCACTCCTTGCGATTCCGGGGAAAACGTCTCCATCAAAGTCCAGATCGCGTTAACGACGTCCTCATACGTAGAGAGGACCGCTTGATTGTCGGGCATATGCGAATGGTAGACCTGAAACCGCCCCCGAACGCCGGTTATGCGCTGGGGAAGTTCGTCCCACGCGGGGCGCTCATTTGGCACCCAGGAGGGCAATCAATGTCGCCTGCGCGGCAGGTCACTGGTGTGTCTCAACCAGTGGGCGGCGGACGTCTGGCGGCTCTCTCTAGCGGCAGACGGACTCGTATGACGAGATCTTCGCAAGCGCGGGCCTTCTCGTACGCGTCGTTCGCCGACTCTATTGTGAAGTAGGGGCCGTCCTCTCGCCTCTGCCCGATCCGCCACTCGTTCCGAACCACGCTTCCCGCTTCAACGTCCACCTGGAAGTGTTGGCTCATAGGATCGTGTGCAAAGCGGTTTCGATGCTGGACCAGCTCATCTAGAGCGTGCAGCAGGGCGTCTACCTGTTGGGCCGAAAAGTCGCGTTCCGCCGCGAGTGCCTCCCGCTCAGCAACGAGCACTTTCTTGAACCTGTAGACGACGGGGCCGAGCGTTCCCCTGCTCTCGTAGAAGTCCCAGAACAGGTCGACCTTGCGAGCCTCGGTGAGGAAGTAGTCGATTAACATCAGCCGGAGGTCGGCCTCGATCTCGATCGCCACATCTAGAAACCCGGCGCGCACCATCCGCAGGGCGTAGATCTCTTCCATGGGGTCCGGCCGGAAGTCGGCGGGATCAGTCTCCATCCGCTGAGCCTACGTTGCTAGTGACTTGTCAGCCCCGGCCATCTCGTCGTCCGAGGTGCCTGCCTCATAACGCCGGTTATACAGCAGGTCAGGAGACCGTTGCTGATGCCGTGCAGTTTGCTCCTCCGACCGATGCATTAATGAGCATCTGTGCACCAACAAGATCCCTCGGGTCGATGACGAACGAATAGGTGGCACGGCCCCCGTCGTCCGTCGAAGATGGCCCATACGTCGTTAGTGGCACATCATTGTTCGGGAGCGACCCGTTGCCCGTAAAGTTGACGGACCCGGTCACGGTCGCATCTCGATCAGTCGACTCAAGGTAGGCGTTCACAGTGTCGCCGGGAGCCACGTAGTCCGTTCCGCTTGGGGTACCCAGGGTGAACTGACAGGAGTAGGGGCTGGAAGTGGTGGTAGACGTCGGGAGGGTTGTGGTCGTCACGGGTGATGATTTAGCGCACGAGCGGGCCGCGCTGTCTAACTCGGTCTGTTGATTTTCTGAGCCAGCTCCGCCAGCGAAGTGTGTCTCTAGATACACGACCGCGCAGTCACATTGATTCGACGTGCCGCCACCCTGCTCGCAAGCATTCTTCGCTGCTCGGACTTCGGCGGAGGTCCATCCGCTTAATGGGGAGCCAGTCGGTTTGGTCGGCGACAGAGATGAAGGCGTTCCACCTGAGCAAGCGCCGAGAGCTATCGAACACGTTGCCAGGGCCAAACAGAACAGCACCTTGAAGTGCCGTGCTGCTCCAACTCTCCCCGTCACATTGTTGAACCTACTCGGCACAGCCACATCAACCAAAGGAGCGCCCCGAACGCCGATTTGGAACCGGAGGGTTAGCCAGCAGCCCGACGACGCTCATCCTCGGTGTATTCGAGGTTCTTGCTTTCGCCGCGACGCATCCTTCCCATCGAGGCGGACGCGGCGCGGACGGCCTCTCGGGTCCCGGTTGGCGTAGCTGCATAGGTCATGGACGACCCCGCGGCAACGCCCATGCTTCCACCTTCTCTGATGGCGTCCTGGTTCGCACCGAGGAACGTGAAGTGCCAACCCTCGGCTATTCGGGCTGTGACCGAGTCCATCACCTGAAGTCGACTCCACTCCCGGCTGGCATTTTCCATACCGTCTGTGACGACGCCGAAAATGACGTGCGCTGGTCGCTCGGCCGGATCGAGTGCCTCCATGCGGGAGCGGACATCACTGATGGTGCGACCGATGGCGTCTAGCAGTGCGGTGGTTCCTCTCGGTATGAGGCGGTAGGGGAGTAGCTCTGACGCGGGTACCCCTTCGGCTAGCAACTCGTAATGGTCATCGAATTGGGCCAGCGTGACGAGACAGGTGCCCTTCTCCTTCGCCTGCTCAGCGATAAGGGTTGCGACGCCGCCCTGCATGTCGGACTTGATGCTTTCCATGGAGCCACTGCGGTCAATCACCAGCACAAGCAACGTGGTGTCCTTCGCGTTGCTGACCTTCTTGGGAGTGGTCATCATGACCCTCCTTTCTGACGACCCGTTGGCCGTCGTTTCGGACCTGTCTCCTTGGCGGAGCGGGCCTTGGCTTCTTGGATCAGTTGGTGCACCCGAGCGGGGCTTACACCGAGTTGTTCAGCCAGGGCGCGTATTGTCTCGCCAGACTCGTAAGCGTCTGACGCGGCGGTCGCCCTGACAGCGGATAGCCGTTCGACTGCCTCCTGGTGCTTTTCCAATTCTGCTGTGGCACGCTGGTATCGCTCTCGGGGATCGGGCACACCTTCGAGCCAGGCCAGAAACTTGTTGGAATCGCCCCGAGGCTCTTTGCGAGCTGCCATGTCCAGGTGGACTATACAGAGATTGGCGTTGCTGTGTCAAGGGGACCTGAACAGAGGCTGCCTCGTGAACCCCCCCTCTCACCGCTCCTCCTTTCGAGTGACCGCCAACCACATGCTGCCGGTAGCTTCATTTCACTGTCGCCATTGTGGGCCTGCCTCATCCTCGGCTCCCAAGCGGGCGACCGATACCGTGGAGTGGGACGAGAAGGAGTCCAGTGACGCCACGTAGACAACTGATCCCGTATGGGGACAATGCCGCAATCTCCTAAGGCGGTCCCGCATCCACAGCGGACCCCTGCTCGAAGGCTGTCTGTGGTGTCTAACGATGAGAAGCTAGAGGACCACTCTTTGGCCGCTCTCATTCCGATGATGTCCGAATCCGAGTATGGAGCGCTGGTCATTGACATTCGCAACCGCGGCCAGATCGAGCCGATTGTCCTTTACGAGGGCAAGGTGATCGACGGTCGCCACCGCAATCGAGCGTGTCGTGAGTTGGGAGTCAATCCAAGCACCGTTGTCTACACGGGAGACGATCCGGTTGGACACGTCGTGGCGCTCAACGTACACCGGCGTCATTTGAGCGCCTCACAAAAGGCCGTGGTGGCCTTAGAAGTGGAGCGGGCGTACGCAGCGGAGACCAAAGTGGGGCGACCAAGGAAACTTTCGCAAGATTGCGAAAATATTGGATCACCCCCGATACACGCGGCCAAGAAGGCGGCAGCGGCGGTCGGCGTATCGGCCCGCTACATTATCGACGCTAAGGCCATAGAGCGCGACGCCCCAGACCTGTTGCCAAGGATTGCATCCGGCGAGTTGACACTGCCCGAAGCGAAGAATGAAATGCGGCTACGGAACAAAGCCGCGAAGGTCGCCGAGATCGCGCTTCGAAAGCCGGTCCCTCTCACGTCACTCGGACCATTCCCGATTCTCTTGGTTGATCCTCCATGGGTCTACGAGGACTCCGAACCGATGAGAGCTGTCGGAAACAACTACCCCGTCATGACCTTGGACGACATCAAAGCCCTAAAGATTCCGGCGTGTGACGATGCCGCCCTCTTTTTGTGGGCTACGTCTCCGAAGCTCACGGAAGCTCTTGAGGTCATGGAATGTTGGGGATTTCGGTACAGAACGTGCGGCGTGTGGATCAAGAACCGCCTCGGGATGGGGTACTACTTCCGCCAGCAGCACGAACTGTTATTGGTCGGCAAGAGAGGGAACTTTCCGGCTCCCGATCCCGAAGATCGTCCGTCGTCTGTGATTACCGCCAATCGAACGGCGCACTCAGTGAAACCCGTCGAGTGCCATGAGGCCATCGAGCGCATGTATCCATTTCATGAGCGGATCGAACTATTCGCCCGTCGTCCACGCAAGGGATGGACGTCATGGGGGCTGGAAGCATGACGACGCTTGGATAATGCCAAAACTATCGTCTTTGCCAAACGACCGGCCGAGCTATGTCTGAGCCAGATGGCGTTGGCCATGCGCTTTCGAATCAGATGCCAAGGGGCGGCAGACTCTTCACAATCTCAACAGTCTCCAATGACACGCGAACTATGCGACCCACTAGATTTACGACGTAGCGGGGATCTTCTGACCAAAGGTTGGGATCATTGACGATGCCGGAATCCCTGTCGGCCTTGATTTCATAGCGGTCCATTATCCATTCGATGGCCGACTTGCCATTCACTTCGTAACCAAATATCTCCTCTGGTATTCCACTGAGGCTGACGTGCGAGTTAAAAACGATGGTCGACTTGTCGATGATCTTCCCTGTTCTCGGGAACCGCATCTTTGTCACACGCAGGTCATTGGCAGAGGCGGTGTCGTCGGGCACACCATCGAGAGGCCAAGGTTCGGTACTCTCATAGCCAAGATGGGTGCCCGCAAGCTGGCGACCAGCATCGGAGAAAGCACCGAAGTCGGTGGCCATGGGAATACGGGGAATCATCTTCTTTAGGTCGGACGCGAATCGGGTCCGGTACTCCGGCGAATGGAGTACGCCGTATACGTAGTAGAAGATGTCCACCTCGTTGACATCCGCCCCATAATGGTTTCGATAGCGATCCACCGTTGCTTCGTTGATTGCATAAGTCCGATGAAACGCTGTGTCCCCCTCCACTGAGGCGAAGAGGGTGGGGTCGGATGCACCAGATCTGTACTGATACAGCGGAAAACATTGGCCGCTGTCGTGAAGATGAACGTCAGGGAGCGAATCCGTGATTAGAGCACTGAACGGTCGCCTCGCATCGGCCGAATTTGCTGAGATCACCAGATTTGTATGGTCGGACGTAGGGAACAATTTGGGAATCTGATACTGGCGTTCGTTCCATTGACTATCGAAGTACAGCCACTGCTTACAGAATGGGCGATACGTGCTAAGTCTCACCTGACTGGGTTTGACGTCGGCATCGATTCCCTTTCTAAGATTGGTTATGAGATTGGCAGTCCAGCTGATCTTCTTAGGATTTCGGTCAATTGCTCTTTCGAGCCATCCTGCTGAGCGGTCCGACATGGCACCAAGAAGCAAACGTTGGGCGTTGTAGAACGCAATTGTTTTCGTCATCGACTCGATCAACGCCTGCTTGGAGAAATTGTAAGTCCATGCATCACGATTTGTTTTCAAGCCCACCGAATACAAAGAGAATAGCGATTCGGAGGTCGAGTTCTTCTTGGACCCCATTGCAGTGAAGGATTCGAAGTGTGGGTCACGATGGTTGATCCAGTCGCCGGAGACGTCAGGAGCTATTTCCTCCCAAGGTAGCGACGTGAATTGTCGATATTCAGCGATGATACGAAGTTTGTCCTCACGGGTAAAATTGTCACCGATGTCGTAGTAGTACAGGCGGCAGTTGCCGGATTTCGCTGGGTTTTTCACCAAGAGCGTAATGGCGACCGGCGTGCGACTTCCCGCTCCAAAAATCTTCCCGCCTTCTCTCCTTGAAGTGTCGCCCTGGGTCCGCTGGTTGCCACGGAGATTGAAGCAGTAGATGGAACTGAACTCCTTAATCAAGGACTTCCGAAAACCATCTGCTGACCCGGTATCGATGAAGGAGCCATTGGACACAAAGCAGATGACCCCCGTTTCTGCGATGCGGTCAGAGGCCCAGCGGAAGGCCCGGATATACGAGTCATACTGACTCCTCTTATTGGAGGCAGATGAAGCAGCGACATATGTGTCCCGAATCTTGCCGTCCAGGCTCGGATAAGGCACATTCCGATTGTTATCGTTTTCGGTTCCCTGCCCTACGGAGTAAGGGGGGTTTCCTACGATGACGCGAATATCCGTGTTCTTCTGCTTCTGTGCGCGAGCATTGTTTTGAGGGAAGAACACTTCATCCATCGGGTCGCCTTCCTCTGACATTTGAAATGTATCGGTCAATACGATTCCCTCAAATGGCCGGTAGGTTCCTCCGGTAAGATCGTGGAATGTCGCTTCGATATTGATCGCCGCTATGTAGTACGCAAGCAAAATAATCTCATTGGCGTGCAGTTCCTTGGCGTACTTCCTCTCCAACCCATTTGCATCAAGGACTCCGCTTTGAAGGAGGCGCACCATGAACGTGCCCGTTCCAGTGAACGGATCGAGAACGTGCACACCCTTATCATTGAGCGACGCGTCAAATTCCGAAGCCAGCGCGGCCTCGACACTGTGGATTACGAAATCTACGATCTCAATGGGCGTGTAGACCACGCCCAAGCTGTCCGTTATCTTCGGAAACGCAGTCTTGAAGAAACGCTCATACAGCTCGGTGATGATGCGCTGTCTACCTTCGGCGTTGTCAATTCCATCGGCTCGCAGCCGGACGCTTTCATAGAAGCGGTCGAGCGTCTCGGTTTCTTTATCGAGATTGTGTTCGTCCAAGGCATCTGTCATGTTCTGCATCACGATGGATACGGGATTGTGCGTCGCGAATGAGTAATCCTCAAAAAGTGCATCGAACACCGGCTTGGTGATTAGGTGCTGGGAAAGCATGTCGATTGCATCGTCGCGGGTGATTGAGTCGTTTAGGTTGTGCCGGAGGCCGATAACAAACTCATCAAATACTCTGGCTATGTCAGAGTCGGAGTCTGAAAGAAGTGCCTTGATTCGGGTGGTGTGGCGTCCGGCGATCTCGGCAACATTCGTCGCCCAGTCTTCCCAATAACGACGGTCACCCACCTTCTGGACGATCTTGGCGTAGATCGCCTCGCGCCACTCCTCGATGGCATCGAGATTCAAGACTCCCTGATATGCCTTGGCAGAAACCGAGGCATCGCTAGAATCGCGATCCCATCCAGGGACACCGATGACTTGGAGTTGCTCATCCTTCTTTTTGTTCAGCTCGATCTTGTTGACCATGGCATTGAATCGGTCATCATGCGCCCGAAGTGCTTGAAGCACCTGCCAGACCACCTTGTACTTCTGGTTGTCCTTCAGAGCCTCTTCGGGCGTGAGATTGGAGGGGATGCCGATGGGCAAAATAACGTAGCCATAGGTCTTGCCTGCGGCCTTTCGCATAACCCGACCGACTGATTGAACGACGTCGACCACGGAATTCCGAGGATTAAGGAACATCACAGCATCTAGGGCGGGGACGTCGACTCCCTCCGAGAGGCATCGAGCATTGGAGAGAATCCGGCAGAGTCCATCGTCGCCGGTCGCTTCTTTCAGCCAGTCCAACTTCTCGTTACGGCGCAGTGCGTTATAGGTGCCATCCACATGTTCGACCTGGCAGCGAAGCAAGTCGGAGTCTCCACTCAACGTCGTGTATTCGTTTACGATCTCGGAGAACTGGTCCGTGATCCGCTTAGAGTCTTTGATAGTCCGGGAGAATGCTACCGCCCGTCGCATCGGATGGTCGTCCGTCGTGAAAACTTCTGAGGTAATCCCTCGCTTGGATAGCCCGTTCCAACAACCTACGATTTTTGCCGCGTCATCCAAGTTCAATTCGTGATCAGCGCTGGCCAATTGCGACTGAAACACCTTTGACACGTGCTCTTCCTCAACGGCAAGCACGAGTACCTTGTAGTCGGAGAGGAGTCCCGCTCCGACTGCTTCACCGAAGCCAAGACGATGGAGTTCGGGGCCGAAGATCAGCTCGTCGTCCATCGAAGTCAGAACGGCGTCTCCCTCCGCGGCCTTGGACTTGGAAGAGTCGTCATAGATGCGAGGTGTAGCTGTCATGTAAAGACGCTTATTGGCCTTGAGAAAACTTTGGTCGTGGACCCTAACGAAATGGGATTCGTCCTCTTCAGCGATTGTGACGCCTGTCGTTCGGTGAGCCTCGTCGCAGATAATGAGATTGAATGCCGCGAGACCCCGATTCTGTGCTTCGGCGATCACTCCGATGGACTGGTAAGTTGAGAAGATCACCGTTCTGACGTCGTCGGTTTGGGAAGCGCTCATCCGCTCGATCAGCTTTGCCGTGTCGGTGGAGGCTGGAAAAGCAAGGTCGTAGGGGCCGATATCCTCGCTGGCCGTCCGCCTGCCTGCCCTCGGATCGGAGCACACGGCGAACAGGCGCAACGGCACTGAGGCTTCCGATGACCATTCCTTGAGCGACTGGGAGATGAGGGATATCGACGGGACTAGGAAGAGGACGCTGCCACCGGAGGGAACCAGGTCCTCCGCGATTCTCAACGCGGTGAATGTCTTGCCGGTCCCGCAGGCCATGATGAGTTTGCCCCGATCATGGTCGGCCAACCCAGCCTTGACCTTCTGAAGAGCAACCAGCTGGTGAGGACGGACCTGCTTTTTCGGCAGAAGTTCCATTACGTCTGGCCTGGTTATGCTGAACTGCGACCAGTCGACGGGACTGGCATCGAGGTCCTGAACTCTCAGCCTTGTCACTGGAATTTGTTGATTCTCTAGTGCCTCTTCCGCATTCTTGCCCCAGTTGTCAGTAGTGGAGATCACCATGCGTGAAGAAAACCCGGCCTTGCCCGACGCAGTGAAGAACGAGTCGATATCTCCCTTCTGCACGCTATGAGTCGGATCGTAGAACTTGCACTGGATGGCGCACAGACCCGCACCGTCTCGTTCTTCGGCCACAAGATCAATCCCAGTGTCTGGCTTCGCTCCCCGTCCAGGCCAGTCGGTCCAGCGCCAGACTTTCGAGTAGCGATCCCCATAGAGTGGATCGGTTCGGAGATAGGCAACCATCAAGTGCTCGAACTTGTCGCCCTTGTCCCTCTCGTCAGTCGATGATTGCCGTAGTTCGGTGAGAATGTCGGAGATCGTGGTCATTAGGGTTGGAAGGTTAGTTGCGGGCCTCCGGTTATGAATTGATACCGGAGGATCACGGTCGGCATTTGGGCATCGAACTTTAGAATCGCGATGGGTAGTGGTGCGACGGCTATTACGTGGCTACTCCATCGTCTAGCGTCTCCTGCCATAGAATCTGTGGAGTCACGACTTGGACGCCCTCGATCGTCTTTCCGAGGGCGTCCCTGAAGCCCTTGTCGTTTGACATCAAGTAATCGGCATGTAGGCGAATCGCCGAAGCGAGATGTACGGCGTCTGCTCCTCGTAGATGAAAGTCACGAGATAGGTCGGCAACTTTGCGTGTGATTACTCTGTCGAGGTCACACCACTCCATCCATTCAGCAAGGAACCAGTTGCGGACAAGCTCGGCTGAGGTCGACTCCGGCGTCGCGTTTCGAACATCGCCGTGTCCCATCACTTCGACTTGAACGAGGTTAGAAGCGAGGACCATCACATCTCCGCGCTCGGCGGCTCGGAATAGGCTCCTGGAGATTTGCCACCGAGGGCGATCGCCGATCAGATCGGCGTCCCGTTTTATTACACTGAGGTACATACAGGAGTCCGCATAGACGCGAACTGCCTTTTTCCTAGGCACCGCGTACGCTCTCCATGTACTCGTCCGTGCTTAACTCCCCTGTCCATTGGGAGTCGACTCCCAACATCTCATCAACTGTTGGTACTCGGAAGTCATCGGGCAGAATTTCCAGATCGACCAGTTCGATACGAATCACCTGGCCGACTTCGTTACGGGTCAGAGGACCTCCGACAAGGACGCGACGACCGAAGGCTCCTGTTACGTCGCCGACCCGGTCTACTGGTATCAGGCATGTCACCGCGTGACGCGTCCGCGAATTGTAAATGCTTCCACGCAACACTCTTCGTTGCCTCGCATTGAGAACGTCGAGAAGACCTGACACCGAGCCGGTGCTTGTCTCTTGGGGAGCGATGGCCGAGCGCGCATGCTCCCGTAGAGCTTCGTCCACTCGGACGGGATCACCCACGGTGCCACTCTCGGAGATCGGAGCCAGTTCGATGCCCCTGATACCCCCCGTCAACTCGCCGAGCTTGTCAACTCGATGAACCGATGCCTCCGAGAACAAGTCGGGTATCTCGGCTCTCTCAGTGAGGGATACGAGTCCTTCAACTAGTGCCTGAGGGGGGACGTGGACGGAGGATGCAGGCCGCTTATTGGGAATTGTGCGAGGAGTGAGTCTGGCGCGAAAGACACCATTTGAGCTGGTATCGGAGATCGCCCAGTGGAGTCTCGGTGCCTCGTGAAAGGCCAGTCGATCAATCTGTTGCAGAAGCCAGACAGTGTCGGTAAGCGCTTTCGCGTAGCGCACCACTTCGACCTCTCGGCGAGCGCCATCCACGACAACCTCGACACCCTGCATTCCGGCTTCGGTAGCCGCATTGTCAAGGATCTCCTGACTATCCATTCCAGTAGCCTAGATCCGAGCTGTGACGCCAGCGGAAGGGTCAATGGGTGACCATCTCGGGGCAACACCGGCCAAGTTGCCGTGCATCTCTCTCTTACTCCCCGGAGATGCTTAGTCCGGAATGGAGTGGCAACAGGTCTGCAAGTAGCCACACATCTTCGTCGCCCAGAAACTCCTTAGGGTCCCAAATGAAGCGAGACGGTTGCGGCCAAAGTTGTATGCCGTTATCCGGCAGCATCGTTGTGAATGCCTCGGAGAATAAGTTTGAGATCGTGGTGCCGAGAATGAACATGACCACCTGGCCCAGACCAATCGTCGTGGAGTGGGTGTTGCACGGATCGGACAATTGAGTCCTATCGGAGGTCTTGAAAAGCAGACCACGGTGCTCCATTTGCACACCCCAGTCTTGGGCTGCAGAGGGAAAGGCCCATATCTGCATATTCGGAGGTGGCTCCTTTGTGAGGAATAGCCATTCGTAGTAACTCGCAGGGGTTGCGACAGATTCGGGGTGAGTGTACTGGGCCATAAGGCAGGTCTTGGCCGTCCATGCCGCCAGGCGCTTGGCATCTTCAAAGTCAATTTCGCACCGCTCACCTCGCATCATTTTGGTGAGTACTCGTCGCGATCCGGTTTCGAGGTCGTTCATCCAGCCGCTATTACACGTCTTACATGCTCGCTTGACGACCGCATCCGTAAAACGCTGGTGGACCTCGCGGGTCGAAAGGGGCTGCTCTCCGTCCTCGTTATCTACGAAGTGCACGACTTCGGTGCTCTGTCCCCGGTAGCTCAGTTGTTCGGGAAGGACATTTGACAGCCACTGCGGGTACACATGTTCCCGAGAGAGGGGCGTACCACCGCAAAACACACAAGAGCGGATCTCTGTGTCAATGTTCGCTGATCTTGCCACTTCATCCCCTTTCTCAACCGATGGTGGGCAGCTCTTCCTACCAATCCATCCAGTTCCGCCAGTATTCCGAGGATGTCTTGGCAACGCCTCTCACCCGCCCACAACCTGTGCGTACGGATCGCCTGCATCCACGAAATCGGGCTTGACGTGCCGGAGTTCGGACAGGTGGCCGCTTCCGTGCTCGCGGGTTGACCTGATCATCCGTCAGACTCGCGAATCTCGTCGGAAAGCTCACGGAACTTGATCTGAACGTCCGTCTGATGGAAGGCATCATGAAAGAAGGGCAGATCGGCATCTGTCGTAATACCGGCGCGCTTGAGTTGGGCGTATAGCGAGCGGAGACGGCTATCGAAGGCAAGATTGAACCGAGCGTGGTATTCCACATCGCCCTCGGTTCGATAGGAACCTGCTCGTTCTTCGATTTGCTGGCGCCCCTTGGCGTGGAAGTTGGCAATCCCTGCCGCCAAGTCGGTGAGTTCTTTTGCCAGCGACTCATTGGCGACGAGGTCGCTGCCGCTGGTCAGTCCCTTGACTTGGGCCTCAAGGACATCCACACGTCGCCTGGTGTGGGATGTGAAGGTCCTCACGGCCACCCAAACCGGGGCGACAACGGCACCAACGACGACACCAATAACGGCTCCCGCCACCACCCACGCAGTGGAACCCCCAAGGATGGCGGGAAGGACGGCTCCGACCGCGGCGCCGATAACTGCGCCGATAATCTCCCGAAGTGGTTGTGCTGCCTGGCGAGCCTGCCCCAAGCTTTCAGCGATGCGGTTCTGCATGCCGGGAACCCTACGGCGGGGCATGGCTGGATGGCCTTTTGGTGCAGAAATTGCTCCTGCACCTCACATAACCCCCGTTGCATTCTGGTGCAAAGCCCAGTTAGGCATCCCTCGGTGCGTCCGCACTCAAGTTCCCGGTCATCGCAGTTGCCCAGGCTCGGTTACTGAGCGTCTCGGGCGAGGGCGACGGCTCGCACAGTTGCTGGCCACCATTGAGCGCCTCCTTGTCCGGTCGGCACTCCCTCCTCATTGAGCGTTCTGGCGATGGCGGACCAGCCTTGACCTTCATTGCGGGAAGCCAAGATGCGCTCTACGGTCGCCTCGGCCAAGACGCTCGATCGGCCAATGTGTGCTCCCTGAGACTTACGTACGGCCATGGCATCCTTAGTGCGCTGTCCGATGAGCCGTCGCTCTAACTGTGCCGCTCCTGCCATGACGGTGGCCACGAACTCACCAGAGGGCGTAGAAAGGTCCACCGACAAATCGACTGTGGATACGTTCCACCCGTGGGACTGGGCCAGATCCATGAGTCCCGCGTAATCCTTGAGGGACCGACTGATTCTGTCCAACTTGCTCGCCATGAGAGTTCCCGCCCGGCCAGCCTTCAAATCCTCCATGGCGGCGTTCAGCCCAGGGCGGTCCGCAATGCTCTTGCCCGAGATCCCGGCGTCCTCGTGGATGGCGACGACGGTCCACCCGCGCCTGGCACAGTCCTCGGCGATAGCGACCCTCTGCGCCTCCAGACCTAAGCCGCTATCGGCTTGCTCGGCGGTCGAAACGCGAACGTACGCGGTCACCAAAGAAGGGTCGGGCGCTGCTGTTTTTGCTCTTCCCATGCTGAGAGCTTATACCAAGGGGTCCCTTGCTATCAACCCGTGGAACCAGGAAGGTCGTCAATCGGCATTTCGGCCCCGTTCGAAAGCAGATCCAAGACGCTGATCGCACCTTCTAGGCGGCGGCGGATGGCCGTGCTGTGAGTGTCCTCCCCTTCTTGAGGCCATGTGCCGAGGGCCTCCCGTAGGGCCTGGGCGGCTCTTCTTCGATCTTCCGGTCCGAGGGGCTTACGGGGAGCCGTCACGCTGCGTCCTCGTCCTTCACCAGCCGGGTGTCGTACATACGCGCTAGACGTCGGACACGTGGCATCCAGCAAGCCATCGCCACAGCGTCGAGATGATCCGTGGATCGTCCGAGCCGAGTGCGGATCTGGTCCTTGGCTTCGATCTGAATCCGGGAGTTACTCGTCACCATCCAGTGGGGGGTGGTCAAGTCTCCGATGAGGGCGTCATCTGGGGGTAACTCCATGATGGGATTGAACGCCGGGTCGAGAGCCTCGCGAAGTGCCCAGAGTGCCTCGGCCCTCAGGTTGAGGAAGCCCAACTCACCTGAGCGGTCTTTCTTGGTGCTCTTGGACCCGCCATGGAAGGCCACGACGTCGTAGCCCTGTTCCCTCAAGCGGTCGGTAACGCCCGCACCTAGCCCATCAGTATCGACTACCGCTTTAGTGCCCGTGTGGGCCGTCAAGATGCCTCCGACGCGGCCAGCGGTCTCCATGGTGTCTTCGAGCGCCGTTAGGCGAATTTCGGCAATCCGGTGCCCGCATAGAAGCGCCATGCAGGTCTTGTCCGATCCCATCCGAGCGACGTCGACACCGACCCGATCAAGGTGCTCCAACGGCTCGTTCTTGTTGGTCTCCCAGCGCTCGATGGCTGCCTCGACCCAGCCAAGGGGGACGAGTCCTTCGCTGTCCGAGCTGTGAAATTCACCCAGCACGCGATTGGCGTAGAGGGCGCTGTTCTCCCCCCACTGATGCTTGCGCTGTTCAGCCCATTCGACGCTGACACGGCCAGCGGCCACGGCACGCTTGAGGCTCACATGAATGGGGTGCCAGTCTTCGAATCCGGGCTTTTGAGATTGGATCTCGTAGAAGCGTCCGACTGGCTCTCCGGGCGTGCTGGTGGACAGTCCGAATGCCTCGCCCTCGCCCGAGAACGCACCCTCGGCGGCGTCAAAGGTGGCAGCCGGGATGCTCTTGCTCTCATCGAATATGTAGAAGACAGCGTCGGCATGAACACCCTCGATGTAGGCGGGTACGTCGCTGGCGACGGCGAAGGCGCTGCCGTACGTGAGGTTCAGGTTGTTGCGCAGCAGCTCGTTGCGGGTGAACGGTTGTCGTCCGATCACGTCCCATCGCAGCCGTGCCACAAACTTATGAATTTCTGGCCACAGATAGCTCTCCAGTTGTCGCCATGCTCCAGCGGTTGTAGGGCATTTCCAATCCACACCCGCAGCGTCACGCGTCAAACAGAACCAAATGATAGCGATTGCCACCACAGTGGTCTTTCCCACCCCGTGTAACGAGCGAACTGACACCTTGAGTTTGGCGACGATCTCCCGCAGGATCTGTTCCTGGTACTCGGCAAGTTCCTCTCCCTCAGGCCATGCAATGCAGTCGCGGGCGAAGCCCACTGGATCGTCGTAGTACGGCTCCAAGGCGCCGCGGGTCGCCGGAGCGGCCCACTCAACGAGAAGGGCGAATGGGTCAGGCGGCATTTGAGACGACCGTCAGCTCCCGCGCCAGGATCGTGCGACCCAAGGAGCGGGCGACCTTGCTCAGCCCCATCTCCCGGCTGTCAAGCACAGCCTCGACCACGCGCTTGAGCAGCGCGGCCTGCGCTTCGCTCAGCTTGACCAGGCGGGCGTCAAGGTCGATCCGGGCCATGCTGAGGAGTACCCGGTGCGCTCGGTCTACGCCGCGCTCAAGGCCAGCTACGACTGCCCTCACGTCCTCCGTGTTCTCCCCGTTGGAGTAGTGCCAGTCGGTCAGTTCTTCGACCTTGTCAGCGAAGATGTCCTTGATCCGGATCACCTCGGCGGCGAGGATCTGCAACTGGTTCAGTGGGTCGCTGATAGGGGTCAGGGTTTCGCGTTGGAGGATCGCACGTACTCCGGCGTCCACAATCTCGTTCTGAGCCGATAGCGTTTGGTTCCTTGTAGCTCCTCCGTGCAACTTGCAGCACCCGACTCCGACGTGGGACGTTCCCCAACCAGCCGGGCGCCTACAGGTGCCGACACCCTGACGCTTTCGCGCACCACAGAGTCGGTCATGACCTTGAGTCAACAGAACGTTTGTCATGACCTTCGCTCCTTTCAAGTTCGGGTCCGCCCGGACGTATCCCATCTTGGCTGTGGGATACGCGGTGATAGGGGGATGGTCACGAAGCAAAGGGCGTTACTGCAATAGGTGCGCGGCGAAGACCTCACGCTTCGCTAACAAGGCGCCGCACAAGGCCATTACCGTGCGGCTAGTTGCTCGGCGGCAGCGCCTCGTTGTGTCAGGTGACGTTTGTCGCAGTTTCGATTTCGCTCAGTTCAATCATGATCAAGTCGGACTCGTCAGCATTGTCAGAACTCAGTGTCACGCCCACTATCTCCGTGCCCCGCTTGAATAGCCCGGTTGGGGCGTACGTGCCCATATCCACGCCCGTGGCCTCCGCCGAAGCAACCAGCACGTCGGGGAAGACATCAGTATTCTGCTTGAGGATTCGTTTCACGGCGTCGGTGCGCCACACGTCATCGAGGCGAGCGAGGTCGAGTTCGCCGTTGTCGCCCAAGCCAACCGCTTGCGCCAGTGCTCCCGAGCGCCAGACGAAGCTGACGCGTTCTGGGTCGAACTTGTTGCCAGCTTTGAGTTGGCGACTCACGTTGATGTGGGACACGAGCATCCGCATTACCGACTGTTGCTCGTCCACCGTCATCCTCGGCCAGGCATCATTGAGTTCTGGTCCAAGCCGACCGAGCGCACTGTTTCCGCGGATGGTGTTGATTTGTTGTTCCAGCGGCTCAATGCGAGCTTCGATGCGTCGACGCTGTCGGCTGAACGCCTCCTTGCTGAGGGTGCCATCGCCAAAGGCATCTTCCAGCTTGATGAGTAACGCCTCTTGCCTGCCCTTCTCTAGCAAGAGAGCGCGTAGCTCGTCGGCTGTGGCCGTGTTCTCCGCCTCCAGCAAATCGCGAACCTTGGGCGTGTCGGCCAACTGCTTGAGCAGCGGGATGACGTAGTCCTCAATGCGGTCAGCGGTCACCTGCACGTGACCGCAGCGAGTTCCGCCGAGACTTTTCCGACACCCATACATACGGACTTGGCCTCTTGGCATCGCAGGCATCGGGTGACCGCACTCGCCGCAGACCAAGAGGCCCTTTAATGGATATTTGGCATTGGTGGGCGCTTTACGACGGGTCGGGTTGGTCAAAATGGCTTGCACCTGCTCCCACACGACACGGTCCACGATCGCGGGCCACTGCGCTTCACCGAGCACTACCCCCCGATGTTCGCGAAGTCCGGCATAGCGAGGTCGGATGAGGGTATTGCGGACCGACTTTGTCGCCCATGTGCCGCCGCCGACCGGAGGAACGCCACTGTGTCGCCACTCGTTCCGAATACTGAGCAGCGTGGCTCCGTGCAACACCTTGTCCGCAGCGGCACGAATCATCGCAGCCTCAACGGGCATGACGGTCATGGCGTCGAAGTCATACCCAAAGGGCCGTCCGCCACCACCGGATGGCAGCCCACGCTCGGCAAGCTCCAACTTCTTGCGTCTAATCCGGGCGGTTGTTTTGCGGACCTCTTCTGCGGCGACTGCTCCCTTCACCCTGGCGACGAGCATGCCGTCTCCGCTGCCCAAATCCACGGTGCCTGAGACGGTGACCAACTGCGTAACCCCACCGTGGTCGCAGGCCGAGACGAACTCCTCCAACTCACGTGGCTGCCGGTGCAGGCGGTCAAGGTCCCACACAACGACCGCATCCACGCGTCCAGCGGCGATGTCCCGGAGCAGGCGTTCGTATTCTTTTCTCGTCTTGGTCGGGTCGTAGGCACTGACGTCGTTGTCGATATAAGGAGGCTGCGTGACCTCCCATCCGCGGTCGAGGCACAGCTTCCGACAATCCGCCTCTTGACGGGCAACCCCCAATGCATCACCGAGTTTGTCGCGGCTGATTCTGGCGTAGATAGCGGCTCGGGTCACCCACTCTGTCTACCATGTGTCAGTCGGGCATACCACACAGGTACGCGCCCGCTACGGGGCACGCGCCCCGACGGTGCTCAACAACCACCGGGCCAAGCTTTTCTTGCCGGGGATCGCGGATCCCGA
>QGNH01000654.1_pt1 | contig 25778 bp, 37 predicted proteins | sample 1735481 | NCBI WGS metagenome assembly QGNH01 (sample SAMN09239004, study PRJNA386568) | Viral metagenome, whole genome shotgun sequencing project.
CGGGTAAGAAGTAACCAACATATGCAAAAATAGTTAAACTTTAGCTGTAGATGTTAAATAAATAGGTTGAAAGCAAAAGCAGGTAAGTAGCAATTCACCCAAGGAGTTGTAAATCATGGCCGAAATCAAGAAAGTAATCCACGCTGCCGACATCGATGCGGCTTTGCAGGATATCGAGAAGTCTTTTTCCGAATCAAAAATTACCTTGGAGAAATCTGTAGATACTAGGGCCATGGGGGGAAGTCAGAAATCAGAAACCGGGAACGAAGTTATTTCAGCCCCTGGTGACGACCGCACCGCTAAGCCAGTGGTTGGGGCCGGAACCCGTTCTGAGTCTAAACTTCAAGGGAATTTTGCAGAGCGCTACCCTTTGGATTCAACAACTCCTGGTGGCCTAGAGGCTGCCGTTGCTGATTCAGCGAAAGCACCTACTCGTGACAAAGAAGTTGTGAACAAGGCTGTTGAAGAGTCCTCAAAGAAAGTTGAAAAGGCTGCTGATAAGTCAGCTGATTCTTCTTCCAAGAAAAAAGAGAATCCTTTTGCAAAGTCGGCTGATCAATCAGACGAATCCTCAAGCATCGTAAAGGCTGCCGATAAGTCAGCTGATTCTTCTTCCAAGAAAAAAGAGAATCCTTTTGAGAAGGCTGTTGTTCCAGCAGAGAAGCCAGCTTCCGAGACGGCTGCTTCTGGAGCGCCTCAGTTAAAGAAATCAATGAAGCTTCTCGCCAGTGCGAAGAAGCATTTGGCCAAAGCTTATGAAGGCGGGTCTGACTCAGAGCTGGAAACAGCTGGTAACCGTTTCATCGAAGCGAAACAAACCATTTTGAAAGCCATGAAAGACGGGGAAGAAGTTTCCGCCGACATCGTTAAGAGTTTGGACAAGGCAGCCAGTTACTTTGGTAAGGCTCTTGCCACTTTCGAGAACGACAAGATCGAAGAGCATGTGAAGGCTGTCGAGAAGACGAACAAGCACATTGCGAAAGCTCTCAACGCTTATGACTTTAAATCAACCTCAGCTGTTATCGAGAAATCGGTCACGGTTGAAGACAAGAACGAAATCAAGTTTACCCACAAGGATGGGAAAGTGGTTTCTGAAATGACCGAAGAGCAATACAAACAAGTTTCAAAAGCTTTGAACGAGAAGGGGCTGTACAAGTCCTTCTTGGATACGGTTTCGAAAGAAACCAAGTCCACGATTGACGCAGTTCCAGTCTTGAAGAGCTTGATCGACGGGCTGAAAGATTCTCAGAACAGCCTCCGGGACAACTTGGTTGCAAACGCTCAAAAAGATAACGACTTCAAAAAAAGCGTCACCGAAGCTTTGACTCTCTTGGCTAAATCAAGCAAGCAGAGCATTGCTGAGATCGATGCTCTTAAATCCGAGCCTAAAGTTCGCAAGTCAATCGTGACTGAAGTTAAGTCGCCTTTAGACTTGAAAGCGGCTCCTGAATTTAACAAGTCTCAGATTACTGAGATTCTAGAAAAGGGAATTCGTAAAGGGCTCTGCAACAACATGGTGCTCCTGGCTTGGGATGTCGATAAAGACCTCGAACCAGAGTATCAAGCAAAGTATGTGACTCTCTGTGAGAAGATTCAAAGAAGTTAAGTAGCAAAGCAGGAACAAGCAGCAAAGGCTTCGATAACCAAGCAGCCTAATTTAAGGAGGATGTAAATGTCAGTAATCAATTCGATGTTCAAAGGGATGGAAGAGGGCTTCGGTTCCGCCTCAGCCAGCCATATGGACGACCTTCGCAAAGCTTTGTCGGCTGGTTATCAAGTCAGCTCACAAACTGGCGGCGGCGCTCTTAGGGTGCAGAGCTTGGAATCAAGTCTTAAAGTCTTGACCAACACGGAGAAAAACTACGTGTTTTGGCAGGATGTGGAAAAGAAAGCGGCGTACTCAACTGTTGAAGAGTACAACACTTTGACGCAATATGGCCCCGACACCGGAGGCTTTAACTTTGAAGGTGTGTTGCCAGAACAAGACGACACCTCATACACACGTAACGTTGCATTGACCAAGTTCCTTGGTACGACCCGCAGCGTTTCCCATCCGTTGACGTTGGTTCGTCCAGCTCACGGTGAAGTTATCGCTCTTGAAAACAAGAACGGTATCCTCTGGATTCTCCGTCGGTTAGAATCAGCTTTCTTCTCCGGCGACAACACCCTCATGTTTAATAGTGCTGAAGGTGCGGAATTCGCTGGGTTGTCAAAGCAGATCGCTGCGACAAACGTCATCGATTGCCTCGGCAATCCATTGAACGAAGAGCTGATTGAAGAGGGTGCGAACCTTGTTTCAGTCAACTTCGGAACGCCAACTCACTTGTTCCTCGCTAAGAGGGCAATGGCTGACTTCGGTAAAACCGTGTTCAGCAAAGAGCGCTTCATGCCACAGCAAACCACTGTCAATGCTAATGGGGAAGTTGGGTATTTCATCCAATCCATTAACACTCAGTCGGGTATCATCGGTCTCCGTCCAGACGTGTTCATTGCGAACACCCCGGTTGCGAACCTGTCAGCTGCGTTGTCACCCAACGCTCCTGCGGCTCCTTCAGCGGTTACGTCAGTGAAATCCGCTTCTGGAACTGGAAACTTCTTCAAAGACGGGGCCGGGGTTTATTTGTACGGCGCTGCCCTTGGAAACAACTATGGGGAATCAACCGTGGTTGCCGCTGCATCCTCAGTCACCCTCTCAGCTGCTGAATTGACAGACTCTGTCAACGTCACTGTGACGAACGCCACCGCCATCGGTGCGGTTCTTCCTCAGTACATCAGCATCTATCGCTCACAGCCAAACGGTTCGGTTCTTTACCGCATCGCTCGGACACCTGTCACGACTCAAACCGCTTCAGCAGCTAACACTGCTTGGAACGATGTCGATACCGTGATGGCAAATACCTCGGAAGCTTACCTCGGAGAGATGTCGGATCAGGTTATTGCGTTCAAACAACTGGCCCCACTCTTGAAGATGGACTTGGCCGTGGTCGGTCCAGCTTTTCGTTGGATGATTCTTTTATACGGGGTCTTGGTGTTATACGCCCCGGCAAAATGGGTCAAGTTTACCAATGTGGGAACAAGCTCAGCAATTAACCAAATCTAAGCAATAGCTTAGATTACAACCGAAGCCCTTAGCCAAAATCTAGGGGCTTTTATTTACCTATTTTTATGCACATAATAGTTAAAAAACTACTTGAAAAACTAATGCTTATGTGTTATAGTCTTTATGAAAGGTTAGGTGCGTTATGTTGAAGAGTAAAATGTGCGGTAAAGGGTCTGGATGTTTAAATATTTTGAAGGATTTGGATGGGTTTCTTCCCATATCTGAATTTTACGAAGATAAACATAAATCATCGGGGTATAGAAGCGAGTGTAAAAGTTGTTGTAATAAGCCGCCTAAATGGGGAACGGAAGCAAAAAAGCAACGCAATTTTAACCTAATAGAAGAATATAAAAAGGGGGTTTCAATACCCCATCTTATAAAAATGTTTGATATAGCTGAAACGTCTATTCACAGAATACTCAGAGCAAACAAAATTGAACGGATAGACAATTATGAGGATTTAATTGGAAGAGTGTTTACAAGGCTTACCGTTGTTGGAAGAACTAAACAGATTGGAGACTCTACTAGATACTGGGATTGTGTTTGTGACTGTGGTAAAACCTTAAGAGTCCAAACTAAACATCTAAATTCTGGTCATACTAAAAGTTGTGGTTGTTATAGTGCGGAAATGGCCTCAAAAAGATTATTAAAACATGGTCAAGCTATCCCAGGGCAGGTGACAAAAGAATATCATTTATACAAGGGTGCTAAAACTAGGTCTTCCGAAAGAGGTGAAATCTTTACTTTAGAACTTTCGGATATAATTATTCCAAAAAATTGTCCAATTTTAGGGATTCCCTTATTTGGAGGAACTGGAAGTATGTGCGATAATAGTCCGACATTGGACAGAATAAATAATACTATAGGATATGTTAAAGAAAATATTCAGGTTATTAGCCACAAAGCTAACGCCATGAAACGCAATGGTAACTTGGAAGATGTCAAAAAGTTATACGAATGGATGAAATCTAAAAATATTTAATCTAAAGTGCAGATAACATGCCGTGGCTCAAAGTATATTTTACGCCCAAATTTAATTTTATGATTGCATATGGGCTCATTGGCTAATGTTCCAACATAGCCGTCTTCTGTAACCTCTACTATTTTTACCCACATACGCTCACCAAACTCTTTAACTATTCCCATCTTGGTAGCTTTGGCCATCGCCTTGAATTCCATTGTGGGAGTAATGTTAAACATAAGCTTAACATCTCCTCCAATTTTAAGAGTGTTTCTCCTATAAGAATCTGGTATTTCGAATGAGTCTGGATATTTCTTGTTTTGCTCTTCTCCATCCTCAAGAGTGAACATATCCACAACTTTACTTGGCAACTTATAATTTTTCATTTAATTCTCCTACACCCATAAAATGATGTTTGCGGATACGGCCCTTTAATGAGTGTATCCGCAAACACAATAAACTTACTGCCCGTTTTTAAGCTTGTACTTCTCTCTTTCCAACTGAACTTTCTTTAATTCGAGGTCCATTTTTAAACATTCGACAGTTATCTTTTTGATCTCTGTCGAAGCTTTGACTTCCTCAGTAAGGGCATCCGTCCTACTGATATCAGCCAATGCCTGCTTGTCCAACAAACTATCACTTACCATAACTACCTCCTAAATTTGTTTCCCGGTGTTAAGCGGGTTCAACGGTCTCAAGGAGAGTTTCTTCTTCTTCTTCCCAATAGCCTTCTCGGCCTTGTATGAAATCTTGGAGGCCCCGTTACAAGAGCCACACCCACATTGAGTTATAAACCACCCGCATGCCTTACAGTGCATTTCATGGCCCGAACAATAATCCGTTCCACAGCTTATGAATCTAAGGTAATTTGGGTAGAAGTCACAAGACCTTCCGTCATATGGGCAAGGTTGTTCTTCTACTGGTTCACCAGGCATTACCCAATCTCCTCAACCAACATACCATAATCACGCTTCTGCTCGGCTTTGGCGTCCTCAATGGTGGTGTAAGGGCCACGAACAAACCACGCAAAGTTTCTCCAACACATGATGTACCAACGTTTTGGGTCCATTAGTCGTATTTCCCTTCAAATGGAATAGGTGTTAATTGCTTAATCACCTCAATAGCTGAAATAGGCTTATATTTCTCCTTGTACTGAGAAGCGTCGACGCCCACATCCATCGATCTGTCATACCCAGGCATATTTCCGTGGCTGTGCCCGTAAAGGTGCATTACACCATGGTATTTTGAGGGCCATGTTCTGTGGGCATAGTGACTCAAAAAGAAATGTTGGTTTTCAGTATTGATCATTTTGGTATCGTGGATAGAGGCCCATTTTAGCTGAGTAACCCGATTGTTTTGATCGTGATTACCCTTCACCAAATGTTTGTCCCCATTCAGCCTGTTAAAGACTTTAGTAATGTCCTCCAAAGACTTGGTAAATCCCACGTCCCCTAAATGCCAAACACTATCGCTAGGTTTTACAACGGCATTCCAATTATCAATAAGTAGCTCGTCCATTTCAGGCCCTAAGAAGGGTCTTTTGAGGAAGTCTTTGTAATGAAACCAGTGAGTGTCCGAGATAAACCAGATCATAACTTAACCAACCAATCCGTAAATTTATCGAAAACCTTTTCTGATATCTCAAAAAACATAATAACTCCCATTACCATCCAAACCACAGGCCCGCATAGTAAGGCTATGGCTATATCTTTATTGTTTTGCAGGGCGACCATTTCCCCACGTTTGGAGGAATACGAACTGTTAATGAATGGCCCAACGGTGCAATAGGGGATCGCAATCCACATTAAAATGTCGCTCATCGAATGTCCACCTCGTCTCCAATTTGTACTCTGTCATACAGCCACTCAACATCTTCGTTCCTAAGCCTAATACACATATGGCTGACATATCCTGGGATAAGTTCCGGCTCGTTCGTTCCATGGATGCATAGATGCCTTCCATGGCGTATATAACTTAAACCTATGATTCTAGTCCCATAAACATTACCAAGGTCTGTTTTGAAAGGACCAGCTATTAACTTCCCGTGAACATCCACATAAATGGGGTCTTTAGCCTTATAAATTACCTTAAACTTGCCTTTTGGAGTGTGAGATACTCCGTCATGTTCACCCTTCTCACCAACTCCGCACCGCAGCCAAACACCCTTATCTATCTGAGGGTCTCCACCTGTGTAATCGTACTGGGTGTCTACTAGGAATAGATCGTCAAGAAATATGACTATTTTTGGACTCGGTTGGTCCGCCCAAAGTGGGGAGGTCAAGAATAGTAGTACTAGAAAGAACGTTCTGTTCAATTTGGCTCCGTCTTGTCTTTTGCGACTCCCAGAATTTCCTTACGCTTACCTAATACCCACCTCAGAACGTGAATCGTGTTACTGGCTTTAAAACATGAAGCGCACGGCTCGTGCCAATTACAGTGGTTCATATCTGCGATCTCTTCTTTCAAGGCTTTTTCTATCTCATGTTTAGTTCTCATTGTTTATCCTTTAATCCTCATAAAAGTCACCGCAACGCACACAGACATGAATGTTGCCGTAGCCCGCTTTACCACCGTAATGACCAAAAAGATAGCATACTAGTTTTAACACTTCTTCTTACCTCTCTTCGCTTCTTTTCTACGTTTCTTATCCTCTTTGTCCTGTTTCTTTTTAGCCTCGTCCCGTTCGCCCCGTTTAGATTCGAATTTCTTTTGTTCTTCCTCACGCCTTGTTTGTTCCTCTTCGGCCATCTGGAATGCGGCTTCCCAGGTTTCACCCGCACCTAAACAGTTGTCTCCCATATCATACCAACCTGGAATAAGTATTTCATAATACGGTCTTGAGTCATCACCGGGAGTAGTACTAACGCTTACGAATATTGATCCATCATGCTTATCCCCATATAATAAAGTAGCCTTTATATGTGCCTCTTCTATTGTCATCATTTACGAGTCCTCGTCCAGCCTAATATTTAGATCATCTAATATTTCATAAAATGCATCCATTACTTCTTTGGTATCCATTTTAGTTTTATCACCATGCTTATTTTTTAACCTTAACCACTGTTCAAAATCTATTAAAGCGCAATAATAATCTATACCCTTAATAGCGGTTTTATGTTCTTGTCTCTCTTCCGGTAAATTGAACTCTAATATGGCCTTCATTTCTTTTTACTCATTTCAATCGCCACTTTAATGACCATCTTATGAACTTCATCTACACATGCTGTACAGCCTTCAAAAATTCGTTGCTTTGGAATGCCGCCAAATCTCATCGATAGTTTAAACTCAACAGTGCTGGTCTCATCATCCTGCTTTAGCTTTGCTCCACAGAAATCACAATAGGTTACTTTCATTGCTTAACCTTTCTTGCAGTTAATCCAAATGCTCTGAATGCCACATAGCGCAGGCCATAAATATTAAACCCCAAAGAGCCAAGCGCCATTCGTTGATGCAGGTGGCGAGGACGCACATACTCAGGCCTAGTAGATACATGAAAGCTAAAAATCTAACCATGTAATCTTTAAACATCAAACCGCCCCGATTCTATTTCATCGACTATACAGGAAGCACTCTTATCTTCCGTATAGATATCCTCTAACACGCTGGAAATAAACTCCAATAGTTCTTTCTTCTTTAACAACTTAGGGGGTCCAGGACAGTCTTTATTAATACACCGATAACCAATAGTCCTGGTATATTCACCATCTGGGAACGTTTCTGCATAATCATCCATTTTTTGGCCGCAGAAATTGCACTTTAAATCTGTCATGAAGGAGTCACAACCAATCCCAGGTAATCCCCTTTTCAAGTCTTCCATTAAAGACCCCTTTTCTTCTTTTCTTCCAACCAAGATGGTCGATCTTGGTATACAGTTACGCCACATTTCTTACACTTACCCATAACCAATATGGAGTCTTTCCCGCCGAGCATTTTATCAACATAATGCTTGCAATCTTTCGTGATCTTTAGGCGGTCTTTCTTAGTAATGGTGTAGCGGGAAGTAATCTCTCGTTTACGTTTAGGAATGAAAATCCTTTAATAGAAATAAGAAGGCAAATCCCTACCCGCAGGTAACCCACGGAAAGGGCTGTTCTTTCGAACACGGATAGGGAAAGCCTCCGACATTGTTTATACCACAAATATAAGTAAAAGTCAAGAGATTTTTACTAGTTTGTAGGTAAAAACACGAAATGTTAGGCATTGTAGAGTATACTCCTATAGAGGAACAATAATGAGTAATTTGGCTTTAAAAATAGTACCATATCCCCCTGAAAATGTCAAGACTAAAGTGTGTAGCCGCAAAGACTGTGAGTTTAATGGAGTGGCACAACCCCTAGAGAATTTTTATACGGACAAGGCCTGTAAAGGGTGGTTTTCCACTCAGTGCAAATCTTGTTTCATAAAAAGATCGAAAGATCGTTATCAAAGAACTTTCGTGGGTCGAAAATACGATTTAAGTCCAACACCTTTTGGAACGAAAAGATGTAGTTCTAGAACTTGCAAATATTTAGATATTCCTCAAAAATTAGAAATGTTTTATAAGGACTCTACAAAAAAACAGGGGGTTTCCTCTCAGTGTAGAGAGTGCGTCGATTTATATCAAAAAATAAAGTACGCTTCGAGCCCCGCAGAAAGAGCCTCCAAACTCTTAAACGCTTTGGAGTGGGCAGCCGCCAACAGAATGAGTAGGAAGGATATTCAGAAAAAGTATGATGATAAGGAAAGAATTTACAAGCTGGAGGCTATAAAAAATCAAAAATGCTTTTGTCCGGGCTGCGGCGTAGATTTTTCCCAATGCAATGATGAGGGATTGCTGATTATTTTTGAATGGTCTCACGTACATAATAAAAAATGTAAATTACGATCTGACGAAGAAGCTTTTTGGTCCTGCAAACGGTGTAACGCTGGAAGACAGGGAAGCCGTTGTGGTTATTGGCTCAGTCCTGAAAATTTTCATCCGTTGTGTAAAAAATAAAAGGAACTTTAAAATGACCCAACCCATCCCTCCTCCAAGACCAGGACTCCCATTAGTCCCCATTTCACATGTTGAACTTACGGCTCCGATTCCTAATTTTCAGAATTCGACCGTGGTTACACCAGCCGATTTAAAATCTAGATTTCTTTACGGAATTTCTCTCACACCCCCGAACGGCGGCCCACCAATGAACGACGACGCCATTATGTTCCACTTAGACGCCGCAACTTCCTGGTTAGAACAATTTCTTCAAATAGATATTCGTCCCAGAGTTTGGTATCAGGAGCGCAAGGACTACCAGCGAGGCGAATACACTAATTGGGCGTTTTTTAAATTGAATCATTTTCCAATTATACAAATTTATTCTCTCGACATTATTTATCCCGACACGGGCAGCGTAGTTGCCCTTCCATTACAATGGTGTCAAACAGATATGGAAGGGTTAACGGGAGTAGTAAATCTAATTCCGGGTGTTGGGTCGATGTCCAATTTCATTATTGGATATGGAAATTCAATTCTTCCATTAGTGATGTCAACAGCGGACTACTTACCGAGCCTCTTTAAATTTACATATTCGTCGGGGTTTCCTGCGAATAAATGCCCCGAAGGAATTATAAGCGTTATTTGTAAAAAAGCCGTGATCGACATTCTTATTCAGGTATCAAACAGCTATCTCCAAAATGGCGCTATCGAGCAGCAGATAGGCTTAGATTCTCAATTTGAAAGGGTTACAACAATTCCGTTCATTTACGAAAAACAAATAGAATTGTACAGGAAGCAGTTAAGCGAAGAAGTTTCTCAACTCCGTTCAAAATTCGGCGGGATCAAAATGGTCGTTGCATAACATCAAGGAATTTTAAATGCCTCTTTCTCCCCCTCCAATATCATTATCCTATGCTACCAATACTTTGGGTCAAATGGTTATCTCCTGGTTCTTTTCTCCCGGCGCTGTTAGTTATAATGTTTATAGCCGAACTGGAATATCCGATGGGTTTACAGCGCCCATAAACATAGTTCCAGTTATTGGAAAATCATTTATTGATACTGGGTTTGTTGGTGGGTCGGTTACTTATTACAATATTACATCTATAAATGCCTCTGGAGAGTCCCTACCCTCAGCTACATTGCAGGTTAGCCAAGTAGCTGGGCCAGTATTAGCTAGAGTCGATTTTCACCAAACAAAGTTCAATAGGTTCATTGAAGAGAAGGGTTATAGGTTGAGACTTGAGAAGGCTTTAGCTTGCGGTTGTAATATAGCTTCTGAAAAGACAACGGATGCTACTGACGTAGATTGTAGGCTTTGTAAAAACAAACATTACATCTATTTTCCAGCGGGTCAAATATCAGCTATAATTACAAATATGACGCAAGATAACAGTTTGGAACAATCTGGCCAATGGTTGGCTGGAATGTATAAGATCGCAACTAAGCCTACAGATCAACTTGGATTATATGATAGGCTAATTTTCCTGGATGATAGTGTTAGTTTTACAGAGGCCTTAACAAGAGCAGCTACTGGAAATATAGATATGCCTAGATTTCCTTTGATTAGTTTTGATCTTCCAATAGAGGATATTAATGGTATACTTTATGTGTTAGGAACTGATTTCAGTTTGGATGGAAATGGGAGTATAGTTTGGGGTCTTTCTAACAAACAACCTTCGCCAGGAACCTATTTTTCTTATCGTGGGCAAGTCCTTAAAAGACTCCTCATTGTGGACTACCCCCATGTTCAGAGAGCCTCATTCCTTGGAAACCCTCCGGTATTTCAACCGATGAGTTTGGCCGCTGTAGGAAAATTAGAGATGTTTATTAATTAAAGGTATTTATTTATGGCTACTAAACATAAAATTAATGACTCTAAAATTTTAAAATACTTCAATCTTAATTGGAGCGATGTTGTTATTTCTAAAAAATTAGGAATTAGTAGTGGTGGTGTATTCCAAGCACGGAAGAGACTTGGGTTGATGAAATTTGGTAAACGTCCCACGATAACTGTTCGGGTATCTCCATCACCAAAAATAATAATATCCTTATCTAAAAATGGAATGAAAGATGCTGAAATAGCTAATAAATTCAGTATGTCAATCAGTGGAGTTAGAAAAATAAAACACAGGAATGGGTTTAAAACATCCCCATATTCTCCAAATAAGGGAAAGTCTGCATTAGATAAACATAAACAAACAATAGAAAAATTATTGTCTGAGGACGTGTCCATCCAAAAAATAAGTGGAATTTTAGGAGTATCTAACTCCAACCTGCACTATTTTTGTAAACTAAGAGGCATAAATACAAAAATAAATTACAGAAAATACAAAGATGCCGACATTGTTCGCCTCTTTAATGGTGGAAACACAAAACAAAATATTGGGTTAATTTTAAATTTATCTAGCGATACGGTGAGACTGGCTACCAAAAGGTTAAATCTGTTTAGACCACGAACTAAGATGAAGGATATTCTTAAATTTTATATTGAAAATAAGCCCCTCTTTAAAAAGAGAGGTAAAAAATGGGCCAATAAGTATGATAAAACCATTGTTCAGCATTTATTTAGGGAAAAAAATAGGTTCAAACAAACAATAAAAAAACAAGCTTTTCAGCTGTCTCAGGGTATTTGTGGATACTGCCATAAATTTATAAGCGACGACTGGAAAGCTCCTAGCTATCACCACATTTTACCTGTGTGCAGGGGTGGTTTAGGGGTATTAGAGAACTGTATGGTTCTACACAGAGATTGCCATAACGATCCTATTATTTATAAGGAATTACACGGGTTTAATAAGGCTACTTATTACCCAAAAACTCGCAAAGAACTAGAGCAGCTGTCTGAAGAGGTGGCCTAGATGATCACCTTTGAAGCCGATACAACTGATTCAGGAAACCTTTGGGGCTCCGGTCTAGAAAACTATATCACAGAATCTATGGACGCCATCGCAGAGGCTGCTAGAGACGAATGGATAAGGCTTGCCCAGGAATCTAGCTTAACAATAACTAAAGAGGCCTATATCGACGGTATAGGTGAAATTCAAGCCCCTTCAGCTACCGAACGCACTATCGAGCTCGAAGGGTGGTTAGCAAATTCTCTTGAATCCGGTGTCGGCTCTTTTGATATGAAACCTGGTCTTTTAAAAGGTAGAGATCACGTAGTCATCCCACTTAAGTATGGGGCACCAGGGTCTATTGATAAAACCCCCCTCTCAACTCAAACTTTCAATAGAGTTAAGACTCTAAAAAGAGGTGAGAGATTTAGCACAAAGTTGGGGAGGTCTAAATATGAAGGGCTCCAAAAAGCGAGAAAATCAGATGGTAAAAATTCATTCGTTAAGTTCCGAACGGTATCTCAAAATTCTCCATCGGATTCATGGATACACCCAGGGCTCACGCCTCTCTTACTGGCTGAGAAAGTTCAAGCGTTCATAGAACAGAACATACCTAATATAATATCTAAGTTTGCACCGGAAGGAATGTAAAATGCCCGTCAGTTCTCCAGAAGTTACGATTGAAAACATACTTCAAGTTGGGTTAGCTGATATTGTCACTAACGCTACAACCTACGTCCCGTTGATTCTTTCCAACTTTCCAACAGACTATGTGAATGAGGCTATTGCTTATTTAACTAGCCCGGATTTTAAGATTAACACATTTTTTGGGTACGCTTATGACCCGGCTTTAATGCCAGCGTTCAATATAGTCTTAGCCAGTGAATCCGAAGGTACTGGTCCATCTAAACAGATGTATCTTGGGGATATCGTTGAAGCCGCTGATGATAATCCCAATACAGAGAACTTTGAACAGTTTGGAAGCTTGTGGTCCACTTCGATTTCAGTAACCGTGCGTAGCCAGAAGTCCAGGCAGGTAATCATACTATATGGTTTGGTTAAGTGGCTGATGTTGAAAAACCGGAAGTCTCTAGAAGCCGCTGGAATTATTGCAACTAAGTTCAGTGGAAGCGATTTGATGTTTGATCAGGCTAAAGCCCCGGCCTTCGTCTTCGCCCGTACTTGGAAATGTGATTGTCTAGTCCTAAACACTTTTGATATAGATATTACTTCAGACCCAACACTGACCACAGTTATTTCTGCATTCGGATCAGAAGTTAGAGACATTGGCACACAACAGATCAGTAATTAGCTTATTTGATAAAATATTTAGTTAATATATAATCCAACCTATTAAAGTCTCTATAGGATATCCTAAGTAATCTGATACCTTTATCCTTTGCATATCTAAATTTTTCCTTGTCGTTATGTTTTTGCCGTATAAGGGCATTTTTTCGTTTAATTGAATTTCTAATTAATGGGTTTTCATTATAGTGGAACAGCCCATTATATTCTATAAGGTAGTTGTGTTCTGGAATATAGAAATCGTATGAGTATTTCTTACCAAGCTTGCCAACAAGATCATCATATTTTTTAATGTGATCGAACTTAATATTATTTTTAATTAACCAATCTTTTATAAATCTCTCTCCTATAGAAATATTAGAACATTTGGGGCATCCGTACCCACGCAGGAACCTCGCTGGAGTAGTTTTAAATATGCCGTGCCCACGTTTTCTGCAAGATACGTCTATAGTGCCCGCAGAATTCTTACCATAAGTTACTAAATCCATATTAAATAGACGGTGTAAGTCGGGCCAAATTATCTCCGACTTTCTAATGAATTTTTCAGTAGTGTCCCTACGAAATTCGGACCTACGTAACAACCCACACACGGGGCATCCCCGCCCCTCCAAATGATTGTGAAGGGTTTGATAAAATATTGGGTGACCTTTTATAAAACATTGTATAGGATAGTTATCGTCTCTTTTGTTATATCTTTTTATTAAATCATACCCATACTTAAAATTATGAACCTTATTAGCAATTTCTATTACAATATCGAGAGGTCTTGTTTTGGCTTTTGATGTTAAATCAACCCCGCATTGGGGACAGCCATTTTTATTATGTACGTGGCTTGAAAAATCCTGTTGGAAAATCGGATGTCCGGTTACTGGGCATTTTATAGGATAAATATGTTTAAATCCCCTAAACTTCTTAATTAACTCATACCCGTATTTAAAATTATGCACCGCATTGGCTTTAGCTAAAGCCTCCGCTAAGGTAAATTTTTTCATAAAAAAGCCTTCAATTCTAAAATGACCGCCGTTGGAAAACACAAGCAAAGTGTTCCTGAGTTAACAGGCAACGGTCATTATAGGATTAAAGGCTGCATGCTTACGGTTTCCAAACCGCTTATACCTCTATCTAACATTTAACTATTTTATCTTAATCCCAATTAGCTTTCCTAACCTTCAATAGAAACGCATTGATCTGATCTTGGTCATTTACGTGGTTTGGATTAGCATTATAAGCTCCAACCAATATTTCCTCCAAATAGACGGCTAAATCAATAATACTTCCTTTAGAATAAACACCACGCTTAACCCCCATTAAGACACTGGCATTTGTTGGCACATCCCAGCTCCCAGCTTTGAATATAGTGCTTGGGATACTTCTTATAGTTGCACCATCCATACATGGAAGGGCTTCTTGTTCTGCTACGTTAACTGTCATGGTCCCATTCCTAAGAAGTTCTATTCCAAGCAGCAAGACTCGAAGATATGCGACGGCGAATTTATTTGGACGCTCCTTGTCTTCGATGAACTTCTTACGCTGATTTAATGAATAACCTCGGAATGCATCGAGAACATTTTTAGACGTCCAAAGGCAGGGAAAAAGGGATTTAAGTTCCTGACCCCATTCGGTAGTTTCAACGATAGGCCCACGGAGCACTTCAAGAATAGATGGGTTCGAGTGCATTGCAAGATTTAAAAAATGCCTAATTTCGTAAGAGGTGGAATCAATTTTCTCACCCTCAACCCAATCTGTAGATTTCTCTTTATATCCCAGGGAGAGTATCTCAGAAGTCGGAAGACTAAAAATACCCCTAATGTCCGTATCTGATTCTGGAGCATCCAATCCATGCGCTTTAGAGCCTACCAAACTTTTGAGTATAACTTTAGTCATCGAAATCCTCACTTTTAACCGTCCATACAGTTCCGTATATGGGGGTTTTGCTTTGACAGGTGATCGGAGCGTGACATGAGTCACAAAATCCCCGCTTACCACTCAAATCTGAAGCGATCCCTACTGGGACATGGTCTGAGGTATAGGTTAAAAGCATTCTTTTCCCAGCTTTTGACTGGAATTCTGTCAGTTTCCCGCAGCAAACGCATTCTACCATTACAGAATCGAACATCCCCATCTATATCTCCTTTATTCGGTAAAATCATTAAACTTTAGGCATATTGTAGAGGAAACTATGGCTAAATCAACCGCTCCATCTAATCAAGATTCTACCCCAAAACGGGCGGAAAGTCAAGATAATTTTAAGGTAAAAGCGGCTGTTTATGCCCAATTAAGAAACTTACATAAATTCGATACCATTCTTTTTAATAGAATGGTTAACAATTCCTGTCCCGGAGCGCTTAAATCGTTGGGTGATTGGGACACCTTTAGGGCTGGATACCAAACTAGTGGCGATAAGCAATAACAGTTTAAGACTATACAGGAGACAACATGGCACTTCAATCATTCTTTAATGGTAAGGTTTATACCCAGCCAAGTTCGGCCACTCAGATCGACTCTAGTGCACTGAGTCCGCTTCAATTGGGTTACTCTGGAATAGCCGCTATTATTGGACCCTGTGTTAGCGGCCAACCACTTACCCCCATGTTGTTTACTTCCCCAGGGCAGTTAAAAGCCGCCCTTGGCGGCGGGAAAGCTTATGATGCCGCTCGTGCTTGCTTTACCCCAACGACTATGCTTGTTGAAGGTAACTCGGTTCGCCCTCAGCTAGTTTATGTTGTTAGGACAGACTCCGCAACCCAATCTGCCTATACTGCGAAAGATTCTGCTCCAGCCAACACTCTAACCTTCACAACGAATGATTATGGCGCTCAAACACTGTCAACCAGTATCCAGATCACGACCGGGTCTTTTCCGGTTCTTACTAACCCAGTCGTTGCACCAACTGGGATTCTTCCAGTTTCGGTTATAATTCAGAACAGCTATAACAATTCCATTGAGACCTACTCAAATATTGGAACACAGGTTTTGTTCGGTCTTCAGTATACTGGGTCGGGTTCTCCAGCCGAAGTAGCCATCAATTCCACTGGCCTTACCACCACAATTACTGGTGGACCCGGCGGTGAAAATCTAAGCGTTCCTTTCGCAACATACGGAACCATTCAGCAAATGGTTGATTACATCAACTCGCTTAATCTTCCTTACACGATCACCAACGTAGCACCAAACGCTTCTTCGTTCAACTCGGCGGACTTGGACTACTTTACAAATTATGACGTTGCGACCGCAGCTGTTGGTTTGTATGCGGTTACCGCAGCCGTTTTAACTACGATCAACCCAGTGTCTGGAAACGTCACTGTTGCCTACAGCGGTTCTTCAACCCACAGACCCCCAACGACTGTCTCTACCGCTGCAAATTTCACTGGTGGAAGCACAACCGCTGCTGCAGATACTACTCGGTTTAGCTCGGCGTTAAGCGCTTTGACTATGACACGGATTAACTTCTTAGGTTTAGCCGAAGACTGCATTTACAATACGTCTTACGATCTGGGGGCCGTTGTTGCCGCCTGGGTAGAAAGCATGCAGGGAGTCAACGAATGCCGAGCCCACATCGGCTTGCCGCTCAATACTACGTATACCGCTGGTCAAGCGTACATTGCTACACTAAACTCGCAGATGACCAACGTCTGGTTTCAAGGGCCGATCATGCCTAACGACCATGGGGTTACTACAACGTACTCTCCTTGGATGCAAGCCTGCATGGCGGCTGGTATGCAAGCCGGGATGCCTATTGGTTCCTCATTTGTTAAGAAATCCTTCAATGTGTTTGGGTACGTTTACAGCACTGCTACATTCGACATCGTCAACAATGCAGATGCGATCATCCTGTCTAGGTTCTCCCTAGTTCGTTTCGACGGGGCTACTAAGACATGGAATTGTGTACGTGCAATTTCTTCCTACGTCAGTGACGGCAATTCTTTCAACATCGAGCCCGGTATTCAATCAGCTGTCAACTTTGCGGTGTATGATATCCGCACGGATGTTGAGGCCAAATTCCTGGGGGCAAGAACACTGTTCACAGAGGCTGGTTCAACCGCCGACTCTATTCAGAGGGAAGTCGTGGCTCGTGGGGCTTTGCTAGAAGCGGCTAACGTTATCACTAAGGCGACCATTTTAGTTAACAACCAAAAGCAAACATTGCCAGCTTTGGTTATTGATAGCGTCACAATTACGGACGATACGGCTCGTCTCAGGTATGGTATTCGCCCAATAGGGTCGTTGAATTTCATATTCCATACTGTCTCGATTAATGCAAACTCACAGGTAGCAACAGCTTAAGAAAATAGGAGTCTAAGATGCCAAATTTAGTATACAGTGGCGCAAGAGCCATTTTTAAAATTAATGGTAATAAAGTGGCTGTAGCTACTGGAGTCGATGTTGCTTCGAACATTTCTTACGACCCGGTTAGAATTCTTGATCTGTTAGAAGTATATGAATTTGTGGAAGCACAGTATTCCGCATCGATCTCCTGTACTACGGTTAAAGTCATTGGTTCCTCACCAACGCAGCTTGGATTTTTCCCACATGTGGACTTAATGTCAATCCTTCTTCAACCAGAGTTGATAATGGAAGGGTATGACAACGTAACCGGACAATTAGTATTCGTTGCTGAAGGCGTTAAGCCAGAAAACAACAGTTTCAATGTGACTGCTGGTGCCGTGGTTTCAAACAACCTTACTTTCGTTGTTAAACGTGTCCGGGATGTGAGCGAAGCGAACCCATCAACTTTCGCTCAATAATAAGCGGTTTGGGTTGAAAATAAAAGTTTGCACTGGGTGTCATTTACCAAAAACTATAGATTTATTTCATAAAAATAAAGCTCGTTACGATGGGCTTAGTAATTACTGCAAATCTTGTCAATCCTCCAGACTCAAAATATTTCGCTCTAAAAATATAGAAAAATTAAGAACCAATAGTAATAATTATTATAAGCACAGTAAAGCTTTAATTCTACTGAAACAAAAAAAGTATAGGCGGGATAATAAAGAAAAAATAGCATTACGGATGTCAAAATATTATTTGTTAACTAAACCAGAAAGGGTTAAAACCAATAAGTCGTGGAAAGCTAAAAATCAGGAATACATTAAAGATTATAATGTTCGGTACGGAGCGAATCCAGAAACCGTAGCTAAAAAAAGAATCTATCAAGTTAAGAATAAAGATCGTATAAGGGCTGCTGCAAAAGTCTGGATGGACAATAATCCAGGGAAAAATGCACAGTATAAAAATAATAGACGGCATCGAGTACCCCCCTGGATCACCGAAAGCATGCAGGTTAAAATAGATTTCTTTTATTGGCTGGCGAAAACTGTAACAAAAATTTTTGGAGTTCCACATCGAGTGGATCATTTTATCCCCCTGAAAGGAAAGCTGGTATCAGGATTACATGTTCCCTCTAATTTACAAGTAATTACTGAAAAGGCTAATGCAGAAAAATCCAATAAGTTTACACCAACTGTTGAAACTGTTATAGATGGAAAATTAGTATTACAAGGAGTTTAAGATGGATGAAATATTAGGAAAAGATGTTATAAAAGAGCCGGAGGTAGTTTTGGACGCCCCTCCAAACCCTAAGATTGAAGAGGTAAAGAAATCCCCCGACCAACTTATGACTGAGGCTCTTTCGGACTACCCATTCCTGAAGTTCTCTAACGGAACTTTGAACGTAACGCATCCAGAACTTACTCAATACTTAAAACCAAAAATCCTTAAGATGGGGGATATTGTTAAACGTGGTACTATCCTATCTAATCTTAATGGGGGAATTTTGAACGTTGATGCACAAACCCAATCCCTCAATAGTTGTTTGGCCACTATATCGGTTGGGTTCGTTGATGTTCCAAAACTAAATTTATTGGAAGTTGAGGATACTGATTTGATTATGGCTTTGTACGTGGCGGTCGTAAGCTTCCAAAACTTTTTTCGTAAATCCACTCTCGGCTTTACTCTCTAAAGCAAAAGAAGAATTAAACTCATTTTCGTACTGGTTTAGAAAGAAATATAACCTAACCCCCACTGACCCCAGATTTTTAGAGATGACTCCAGATATGATTAAAGAAGAGTTTTTATTAGATCGTCTTTCAGAAAATCCAGAGTTTAAATTAGAAGATTTAGACCAAAAAACTTTAACGTCCGACGAGGAGTGGGTTAGAAAACAAGAATTTGAGCATACAAATGAAACTTTAAAAAAAGTTTTTGAGGGAAAGATTGAAGAGCCTAAAAAGCCTTCGAAGGAATCAGAGCAAATAAAAGCATCTGGGTTAAACCCCATAGAGATGGCAAGACTAAAAGCAAAAGTAAGGATGAAATCTAAATTTGAAAAGCCAATATCCGTACCAGAGCCATTAGGTGGAAACGATGAAGAATTTGAAGAAGTATACAGAGAGATAAATTAAATTAGTCTCTCTTTTTGTTTAAGAGGATTTAGATGTCAATAGATTTAAAATTTAACATGAGCCTTATCGGCCAACAAACTGTTAAGAAGTCTATTCTTGAAGTTAAAAAAGAAATGGACTCCTTATCCAAGTTTGGTCAAAAAGGTGGCATGTCACCCACCGAGATTAAGAAAGCCGAAGACGCTTTTAAGTCCCTCATGAAGGTTACTAAAGAGGCTGAAAAAGGCGAGAAACAATATTTGTTCGCCCTGGAGAAAACAAGAGAAAAACTTAAAGGGTTATCCAAAGATACTTTACAGTATGCCAAAAACCGTGAAAAGATGGACGAACTTAGAAAGAAATATTCTGAGTTTAGGGGGAATGTTGCACAGCCTTTAGGGGCCGCAAAAAGATCAGCCGCCAATGTTAGGGATCGGATGGCGGCATCTCAGGGTGGTGGGGATGAGGAAGAAAAATTTGGTANNTAAGGGTGGAATTATAGCCGCAGCTGGTCGTTTGGTTGGAAAAATTTTAATAGATTCTATGAAGATGAATTATGATATTCAAACCTCTCAATATCGTGGGGTTGGAAATCTTCGGGGCAATCCTGAATCTTCTCTTTTAGAGGCTTCCGGTGCTGGTTACAGGGTCGGCCACCAACAAAATTATGCTTGGATGGAAAATTACGGAATTAAGCCCGCAGATTACGCTAAGGCTCAGATTAAATATGGAAATATTGGTGGAAAATCGTATGGGGGAAATGAAATAGGAACCTACCTTGGGCTTGAACGCTCTGGAATAGATGAAGGCACTTTACTTAGTATGCGAAGAAGCGCCATTAAAAGTGGGGCGATGGATCAAACTGGCGAAGGAGCCAGACGGGTATTATCCGACGCTGTTAGGTCGGGTTTAGAAGATGCTCGTAGGGGCGAGTTTATTGAAGGAGTTACCGCTATCAATACCACCCTTCAGCAACAAGGTATTAACGCTTCTTACGGACAATCGAGCGATTTCTTAAGGCGCATTGGTGAAAATTCTAATAATCCAATGCTCAAAGGCGAATTTGGGGCAGCTTTTGCGTCAAACGCACTAAGCGCCACACAAAATCCAACGGATACTGGTAAAAAGGTTCTTGAATACCAAGCTATAGTGGAGGCACACCCAGAATTAACAAACGCATACGATATTGCTAAATTTGTGCAAGAAAATGCTAATGAAGCCACCATGATTAATATGAAGTATAGGGTTAAAACTCTTGGGGTTAAGGCCGCAGCAATGATGGGAGCCAATACTATGTTTGGTAGAGGCGACGTTGGAGGAACACTAAAACAACATGAGGATGCCCCATGGAGTAGTGTTGGTGCAACGGATGTTCCAGGAACCAATATTTATCAGAGTCCAGAGGCTATATTTAAGGGTCTTCAAGCGAAAGCGGGTAAGGCTGCTGCTTTAACGTCCATTGGAGACTGGTTATCTGGAAATATTGCCGGAGCAAAAAACAATATCGGCGGGGATATCAATGGAACAGCCGCCGAATTAGTTATGGCATTAAAAGACCTAACGAAAGAAGTAAAAACGGTAGAGCCTTTTCAGCCGATAGACCCAAGAACCCGTTTAAATGGAACTCCGGGAAAAGGCGTTAAAAAATGAGCGATAATTTAAGGTCTCATGCAAGACTTATCTTTAAAACTAAAAAAGGCACTGAGATATTTTCTTTAAGTACCGAAAATTCCTTAAATTCTCAAATTATGTCTGTATCTACAAAAAAGGATTTGGCGGCATCTGCCGGAAATTTTAAAATAGTCCTTAATCCCCGGACAGCCAAGGATTTGATTTCTAAGGGGGTTTCTTTAGTTTCCGACTTACTAGAGCCCTATGATTTAGTCCAAATTCAGTTTAAAACCGGAGAAGAAGGCTATAAAACAGAAATGATAGGCGTAGTCTCTAGAGCTTCTATATCTCTTTCTGTGGACCCAAGAACTGGAGCCCCCACTAGAAATATTATCGTTACTGGGTATGATTTAGGCAAGATTATACAGGATTTTCATATATACTTTAATTGGTATATTACGGCTAACTCCGCCCATCAACAGCAAAATAGACAAATCGGCGGAGGTAAAACATATTTTGCTGAATTAAATGGATTACTTAAAAATAAAACGGCAAAACAATTTATTCAAACTATGTTATCTTACTTTTTTAAAGAATCGGGGAATCTTTCTGGCGGACCTGTTTATCCAGTAAATCTGGGGGTGGATAATCCCAACAATACTAGCAATATATCCAATTATATAGACTTTTTGTCTGGAATTTCATCAACATTTCAAGACCATACGATAGATAACCCATATATTTTGTTAGATTTACAGGGCGGCTCGGATAATTCTCTGTGGGATTTAGTAAGAGCCTATAGCGATAAGCCTTATCATGAAACGTTTGTTGACTTGAGACGTGTAAACACTCACAATACCGCAACCAATGTAAATACAATAAAAGCTGCAGAGGTAACGCACGTTATTTCTCCTCCACGGGTTTCTACCCCACTTTCAAAAATTGATATTGATAATCCAAAATTTCTAACGGCGTATTCTTTTAATCAACCGTATGTTTTTTATATGAGAACTACGCCGTTTTCTAAAGGAAATTGGACAAGCCTAAATTACCATACTTTCGATTTATCAGAAGTAACACATCAAGATACCTCAACGGATAGTGATAACATATACAACTATTTTGAGGTGATTAGCCAAATTTCCACCGGTCTATCCCAAGATCAACAATTGCCATTCATATATACCAACAGTGGGGCAAAGGTACCTATTTTTGATATTCACTCTATTTCAAAATTTGGATTTAGAAAATTTCCAATGAATCTAACTAAATATGTACAATTTGTATTTGGAAATAATTTGGAACCACTTAAAAAACAAGCGTACCTCATGAGAGAATTATTTAGGTGGTACTGCTATGGAGAAGATTTAGAGTCTGGAGTTATAGTGTTAAAAGGTCGTGTAGGCATCGGGTATAATGGAATCACTATTGGGTCTAAACTGATAGAGCAAAGCTCGGATAGGCCTACTGGAAAAGAGTATTATATTGAATCATTGAGCCAGGATTTCGAATTTGGGGTTGGACTTAAAACAACCATTGGAGTTACTAGAGGTACGGTTTACTACGGACCGGAAGGGCGATTTGCTAAGATTGCTAAACTAGAGGCTGAGTATGGCCTATCTGGTGAGTTCTACGAAACAATTATAGATGATGGAAACAGTCAATCGCCACTTTTAAATACTTCCGACCCAGTTTATAAAAAAACTGCACCTATTGTTCCTGGAGATGCCCCCGCCGTTCTACAAGACCCCGCCGGAAATCCATACTATTCTGGAAATGGTCTAGCACAATAAGGAGATATTATGTCAGTGTATAGAGATTTATTCTCAGAAGATGGAAATAGAGAACAAGCATCTGTTAGCGATGCTGAGCATAGCTCTATTTTTATCAAACCTACTCCGACTTTAAAAACTGGGACTATTTATGCGGTAAATACTTATGATACTTTTAACGCCTCTAATCCGTCAAGTCCGAACAGATTTGGTAAGTACATTTCGTATGATGTAATGGTATCCCCACTCGGAGTCATTGTTAGAGACGTTCCTGCCCTTGGTAGTAGTGGACACTATGCTAATAGCATATTTCCTAGTGGTCCTCCCATTGAAGATCAAAATACGGAAGAAACCCCCTTTGTAATAGGCCAACCAGTTCTTTTGGGTTTTACTAACGATAGTTCTTTAAACCCGATAATTATTGGGGCCTATCCATCGATGTCGAATGGAGGCTCTCAGACAGGCGGCTCTTCTGGGGAATACCCACAAAAACAAGGAATTTTTCAGGGCACGTCTTGGAAGATTGATAAAAACGGAAATCCCACAGTCAATATTATATCGAATGGGAAACTAAAGGTGGAGGTAAACGGAACTCCCTTCATAACAGTGGATGGGGCCAACAATCTTGTAGATATAGGTACAGGGTCAGAGTTTGGAGTTCTTGGAAACACACTACAAACTTTCTTATCATCCTTAGAAATTTGGCTGGATGCACATACGCACGGCGGTCCCCCACCATTAACGCCCTCTCCAACACCGCCTACAGTCACTACTACAGTTTTAAAGGTTCAATAATATGACAACAAGCTCAAACAACTTTCAGGCTCCCGATTATACTCCTTCGGTGCCAAATCGAAATAGGTCCGCAACGGACCTACCTCTGGCGGGAAATAATTTTTCTCAGGCCAGCTATTCTTTTATTATAACGTATTCGGACGGTTCGATAGAGCAGCTAACCTTGGTTATTAACCCAGAAGAATTTCATCAAACAGAGTCTTCCACTTCGAACGTTATTTTAACGGCTGGAGATGTATACAGTGATAGCTTTGGTCCAGGACTTACAAAAATTAGAATGTCTGGAACATTTGGGCAACGACCTCAGGCCGCATCTGGTTCTGGTCAGTTGGAGGCCTTAAGATTACGCCAATTTTTCAGAAAATATTTAGATCAATTAAACCCAATAATTACCCAAGACTATAAAAAAAATATAAGAACAAAGTTACAATTTTTTAATCCAAAAGACAATGAATTTTGGGATATCGAGATTCCAGCTGACTATTTAACAGTTAGGAGGTCAAAAACAAGTCCATTTCTTTATAAATATGAATTAAACTTTATTGCTATGCAACCATCTAATCTAACGGGTCTTTATGATATTCTTTCAAATATAACAAGCGCAGCCGACAATGTTCAACAGATAAATTCTAATATAACAAACATATTGGGTAACATTTCTTCGGATGCCCAACAAATTGCAACAATGTCTACATCCATCGGTCTTGGAATTGTATTTTTTCCAAATCAGGTCTTATCACCATTGCTTAATTTGTCTCTAGCTATAAATAATTTTGTAATTGGAACTTCGGAGGCCATAAACTATCCCCTCGCTGGGATCGATCAATTAATTTCTAACTGTAAAACAATGTTATCGGCCATAGATATTGCTTACAACAAACATATTATTAATGAGTTATCTGGAATCGATGACGGTTTTCAGTACAATCCAAATATAGACAATATTTTAGTAACAACTATTCAGAATATTTCATCCCTTATTATCTACAACGAGATATTTGTTAAGAATTATATAAAATCTGACTTTTACAATCAAACTAGCCCCTACGATTTGAATTTGATCAATGTCGACCTAAGTAAAATAACTAGCATTATTTATGGTCAGGTGAGTATAGGTGACACTATTGAATCCCTGGCGTTAAAGGGAATGGGAGATATTAGCTTCTGGAAAACACTGGCCGAATTCAACAATTTAGTTTATCCATTTATCTATATTGTGGACCCAAACAATCCTAATGACTCACAACCAGAGAAGACGCTTGGTGTTGGAATGAACATCGCCTATCCACAGTTCAACTCGCAAAATAAAAATGGATTGGTTCTTGGAAGCACTACTGGCGGGCCTGATACCTCAGAGTTTGCTTTCGGAGAAGACTTCCTTCTCAGCGACGATAATGACATTATCATTGATTCAAGCGGTGAAATTTTAACTGTTAATGCCCTAGCTAACTTAATGCAAGCTTTGGCCATAAAATTTAATGTTATGCAAGGAGAATTAATAACTCATTTAAACTTTGGGCTTCCGAACCTTCTTGGATACAGAACTCTTTCTTTTGTTACCGCCCTAGCCACAAGCTCCTTAAAGTCAACGATCTTGAGTGATACACGGATACAAAGTGTAACTAATATTGTGGTAACAATTCAAGATGACATCCTCAGTTATACGTGCGAAATCCAACCAAACTTCACCTCCCAACCAGTAATCCTGGAAGGCACTCTGGGGGGGAACCTAGCGGTCCAGTAAGCCAAAACGCTTAAATTTTAGCTATATCTTAGGAGTTATAGATGTCTACTTTCATTACCCAGCCATTCAATCCACAATCTTATAATCAAGTCCTTCAGACTTTGATATCCTACATGTCTACGCAATCAAATGTTACTGACGAAAATATCGGCAGCGTTAATCGCACGATTCTTGAATCAATAGCACTTGTAATTGACAACGCTTACTTCCAGATGGTGAATGTTCTTAATGCGTTCTACATCAACACAGCTACCGGGGTTGACCTCGATAGGCGTGGGACTGACTTTAACCTTCCAAGATTTCTAAACAGCTCCGC
>QGNH01000637.1_pt2 | contig 25719 bp, 34 predicted proteins | sample 1735481 | NCBI WGS metagenome assembly QGNH01 (sample SAMN09239004, study PRJNA386568) | Viral metagenome, whole genome shotgun sequencing project.
TATCATCGTTATCTTGAACGATAACTACAACCAATACCTTGGTGGTAAGTCTGGAATGGTTAGTCCATTGTCTGGAACTTCAATTAGCTCTGGTATGACAGTTGGTGCTCCCTATGTGCTCGTTCATGTTGGTGCGTCTACTCCAGCTCAGTTAGCTACAGCAGGACTTCCTTTGAACATTACCCCAGCAGTTGGTGTAGCATTTATTGCTGCCGCAACCTCAGTCGCTGGCGGCGCATTAGTACAAGCTCCAGCTCTAGCAGGTTCTGGTATTGACCATATTGAAGTTGTTGGTGACGCAAATCTGATGAACAACGCTGGTGCATATGCAATGCAAGGATCACAAGCTCAAGTCGGAAACGGCATGATGTTTGTTCTGCAATGTTTTGCTAACGGTGTACCCGCTGCTCCTGCTGATGGCACAGTCATTGGTCTTCAGTTCTACATGAACAAATCAGCTCAGGGCGTATAGTGGGAAGACAGCGTTTATATTCAGATGAACAGAGGCTTGAGCGAGCAAGAGCGGCTCAGATTAAGTTTAAACTTAATCATCCAGAACGAGCTAAAGAGATTAAGCGTAATTGTGCCAATAAAGCATACGCACAAGATCCTGCAAAGTTTCGCGAAATTGCACGTAATAGGCCCAAGGCTGATAAATATTTAGCTGTAAAGAAATGGACCATAAAGAATTATGGCTATAAGTTAGCTCATAATGCAAAGCGTCGTGCGTTAAAGCTTCAAAGAACGGTGAAATGGGCTGATTTGAAAGCTATTGAACAATTCTACATTGACTGCCCTAAAGACATGACGGTAGACCACATATTACCACTTCAAGGTAAGGAGATTTCAGGCTTACACGTCCTAGAAAATCTTCAGTATCTTACCAAGAGTGAAAACAGCCGTAAGGGCAATCGTGTGAGTTGGGTACAAAAATAATTATCATGGATAAAAAGAAAGCCATCGGGACTATCATGTCTCGTAGGCAGCATCCAGACGGCTCTATGTCCACTGCTCCAATGGTTCCTGAAAGGGCCACTGATGAAGATGGTCAGCCTGATGGACGTTTGACGGCAATGCAAGATTTTATGGCCGCTCATAACGAAGGTTCTCCACAAAAAATGATGGAGGCAATGGCAGCATTCCATGATCTTCATAGAATGAAGTCTGAGGAAGCTCAAGACACTGAACCAGACGTTGAATCTGGTCCTGATACAGAAGAGTAAATCCTCTTCACCTAGAGAGGGCTCTACATGTTATCTCCAATTGGCGCAGTACTGACGCCAGCTAATTTTCAAGTAATGAGTGCTGAAAACCTTGTCCAATTGACATGGTCTTTGACTCCATTAGCTACATCCTACGCAATTTCACGCAGCACTGATGGTGTTACCTTCGCTTCAATTGGCACCACTACTGCCTTGACCTACGAAGATACCACTGGTGTTGTCGATACTATATATTTCTATCAAGTCCAAGCGTCAATAGTCATTGCGACTGTTTTGACGTACTCGCTTCCTACATTGTCTTTGCAAGCTCTGTCGTTAAATCCTGGACAGACCACAGTTGGCAACATCAATTTAGAGTGCAGACAACGCGCCAACAAAGAAAATAGTCAATTTTACACAGATCAAGAGATGACCTCGATGATCTCCCAATCCTATAAGCGCCTGTACGATAAGATCGTCACTGCATATGGCGATGACTACTATGTGGCTACGCCTTATACGTACACGACTGGCCAGAACGAACAGCTTTATCCTTTGCCTGTAGACTTCTACAAGCTTCTGTTAGCTGAAGTGGCTTTGAATCCACAAGACCCAAACAGTTTTGTGACCTTGAAGCAGTTCAACTTTCGTCAAAAGAATCTTTATAACTACCCAAACCAATATACGATGTATGGTATCACGAACCTTCGTTATCGTCTGAACGGCAATAACCTGATGATCGTACCCCAAACCCAAGCAGGTCAAACCATCAGGATTTGGTATGCACCTCGTCCAAACCAACTTATCAACCAAACGGACATTATTGATGGTATCGCTGGTTGGGAAGAGTATGTGGTAGCCGACGTTTGCATCAAGATGTTGGCAAAAGAAGAATCCGACGTATCTGTTTTCACTCAGTATTTGGAAATGGAAAATAAGCGCCTAGATGAAATGGCTAAGAACCGTAACCTGGGTGAGCCTCAGACTGTTACTGACTCTAAGTCTATCAACTTCTCTTGGGGCGATGGATCTGACGGTTGGGGTAATAACGGCGGGAGTATGTCTTAATGGCTTTGCCCTTACAGCAAACCACCAATGCTGATTTGAGTCTTCTACAAACTAAGTGGAAAGCTCAATTAGATCCAATCCTGGCACTTGCACTTTTGGCAGGTCAGGTATTGCCCAGTCAACAGTTGGTCAGTGGCACAAATGCCATCAACCACAAACTTGGAAGAAAGCTGCAAGGCTGGTACATAGTTCGCAGACGACAGTTTAAGATTTCTGGCACAGCTACCGCATATGACATATATGATGTGCAAGACAATAATCAAACTCCCCAGACCACACTTAAACTAACGTGTAGTCAGGGTACGCCCACGAATCCTGTGATCGTGGACATTTACGTTTTTTAGAGAAAAATATGAGTAATGTGATTATAAGCCCTGATATGAATTTGCCTCTGCCAGTGCCTGGACAAGATCCTGGGCCTGACTATGCCAATAACAATAACGCTGCATTTTTGATAGTCGATGGTCACGATCATAGTGCTGGCAAAGGTGCTTTAATCCAACCTAATGGTTTGGACATCAGTTCTGACTTAACGTTCTTACTCAACAACGCGACCAATTTACGTTCTGCACGATTCGCAACACAGACTACGGCCCTAGTTGGAGCTACCGATCTAGGTGCTATTTATAACATCAACGGAAACCTCTACTGGAATAACAACAGTGGAGTAGCCGTACAGATCACTAACGGAACCTCGATTGTCGGAACCGCTGGCTCGATCACTGGACTTCCATCAGGAACTGCTAGCGTATCGTATTCTGGCGGTGTGTACGTTTTTCAATCTGCCACTTCTACTTCAGCTATTTTGGATGCTGGTTCAATTGTTGTAAGAAATGCAACCGCTGGTTCCAATGGCATCACGATCTCTGCTCCAGCTGGTCTTGCTACAAATAGTGCATTCGTTCTTCCTGTACCTCCTTCTTCTAGCCCAGCACCATTGATCATGGATACCGCTGGAAACGTCACCGCTACTGCGGCATCAATAACTGGAGCGATGATCGCTTCTGCTACTATTACTTCAACGAATATAGCGCCTGGTACTATCGGGAATGCTTTCGGGATAAGTCCGTCATGCGGCGCTTTCACTACCACTGGATCAAATGTAGTAGTTACAAATCTTAATGTAACTATTACTACTGGCGGTAGACCCGTTATGCTGTTGTTGACTGATGATGGAACAGGTGCCGTTGCTTCTGTTGGAAATTCTAACAGTGGATCGGTCACGCCATTGACGGACATAGCATTTTATAGAGGAGTAACAAGACTCGGCGGTGGTAGGATGCTTGGCCAATTTGTTGGTTCATCAAGTCCAAATATGCAGGTTCCAGCTAGTTCTTTTTCTCACTTCGACATCGTAGCGGCAGGAACATATACATATACGGTACAGGTTAGCAATGGTTTTGTCGGTGGCACTGCAAACGTTACCAGTGCCAGACTTGTGGCATATGAGTTATAAATGGCAAACATAATTATCTCTCCAAACATGAATTTGCCTGTTCCAATTCCTGGTGTTGATCCAGGTCCTGACTATGCGAACAACGAAGGCGCGTCTTTCCTCAAGATAGATGCACATGATCACAGTGCTAGCAAAGGCGTACAGATCCAACCTAATGGTTTGAACATCAGTACCGATTTGACTTTTCAGTTGAACAATGCGACGAATCTCAGGTCTACTATTTTTGCGTCTCAGTCAGCAGCATTGGCTCTAGCTACAGACATAGGTTCTATCTATAACGTCAACGGAAACCTCTATTGGAATAATAATAGTGGAACGCCTGTACAAATCACAAACGGAACATCAATCGTAGGTACAGCCGGTTCTATATCTGGTCTTCCTTCAGGAACGGCATCAGCGTCTTATTCTGGTGGAACATTCGCGTTCCAGTCTGCGACTTCTACAGCAGCCAACATTGATGCTAGATCTGTGATCTTAAGAAACTCAGGTGCAAGTTCAAATGCTCTGACTTTATCTGCTCCAAGTCTTGCTGGTGGAAGCTATGGAATAGTGTTGCCTGCGCTGCCTCCTTCAGTTACGGAATTCGTGACTATAGATACGGCTGGCAATATGGGAACTGCCAATAGTGTCAGTGGATCGCAAATTGCAGCACTCAGTCTTACTGGTTCACAAATTGCAAATGCGACTATAACACCAGCAAAAATGGTTGCTGTAAACTTTGCAGCTACCGCTTCGACAACTACTTCCACCACGAGTACAACTCTTGTGGATAGTGGTCTTTCTGTTACTATAACCGTAAGTGGTCAACGTCCTGTCTTGGTTATGTTACAGGCTTCTGGCGTTAACTTTGCATCTGTGGGCGCAAATACCGCAGGTAACGCAACGTTCTTGGCTTTCTTGAGGAATGGAACTATTGTTTCTTATTCTGCTTCTGACAACTTCAGTCCAAGTACTGCCACGGGCTATGCTCCATCAATAATGTCGTATGTTGACTTTCCAACTGCTGGAACCTATACGTACAAGCTCCAGTGGAGATGCACTACTTCTGGCGACGTAAATATGAATAACACTCAACTCATAGCGGTAGAGTTATAAAATGGCTTTAAATAAGCAACCGATCAACATAAATTTCAGCCAAGGGTTGGATACGAAGACAGATCCTTTTCAGGTTTCTCCTGGGAAGTTTCTTGGCCTTCAAAATACGATCTTTAATAAAGGCGGATTGCTCCAGAAGCGTAATGGCTATGCTGAGCTTCCTACTTTGTTGAACGGATCGTCTTATCTTACCACGCTCAACGGCAATCTCACGGCTGTCGGTGATTCTATCAGCGCTTTCAGCACTGGATCTGCAACTTGGGTTAGCAAAGGTTCAATCCAACCTATGCAAGTCTCGACTTTACCGATCATCAGAAACAACCTGAATCAATCTCAGTCAGATTCTGCTATAGCTTTGAACGGACTAGTCTGCACGGTTTACACTGAAACTAACGCCGCAGCAGTGAGCATCAAATACGTTATCGCTGACTCTATCACTGGCCAAAACATAATTGCACCTATCGTTATTCCAACTGCATCTGGAGTTCCAACGGGAAGTGCCAGAGTGTTTTTGTTGGGCACTTTTTTCGTCATAGTTTTCACAAATCTCATCAGCGGCGTATCGCATTTACAATACATCGCCATCAGTTCCAACAATCCAAGCGTATTTACGGCAAATGTTGACATTGTTGCTGCTTACATTCCTGCATCCACCCTTTCTTGGGACGGCGTAGTAGTTGGCCAAAACCTTTACCTCGCATACAACACCACGACTGGTGGACAACAAATTGACGTTACTTACCTAAGCGTAAATGCTGCTGCTCAAGCGGGATCACCCGTTGCGGCTGTGACTTTTGCTGGTAGAAAAGCAACGATGATGACCATGACTAGCGATACTAGCGCAGCATCTGGAACAAACAGCCCATCGAATCCTACGATCTACGTCAGTTTTTACGACTCTGCTGGATCTACGGGATACACTTTGGCTGTCGATCAGAACTTAAATACTTTGATGACTCCAACTGAAATGATTACTTCAGGTGCATATCTGAATCTGGCCTCTGTCGCACAGAATGGCGCAGTGACTATTTATGGTGAAGTCTCGAACAACTATTCATATGATTCGTCTATCCCAACACATTACGTAAACTCTGTTCCTGTGACATTGCCTGCAACGGTAACTACGGGTACTATTGGTTCTGTCACGATTCGCGCTAGAAGCATTGGTCTTGCATCAAAAGCTTTCATCATAGATGGTGTAGAGTACTTCTTAGCCGCATATCAAAGTCCTTATCAGCCTTCATACTTTTTGATTAACGGCACTTTGTCTACTTCAGCAGCACCAGTTATCAGTGGCAAATTAGCCTACTCAAACGGCGGTGGCTATTGTTTATTGGGTTTGCCAAATGTCAATTTGGACAGCACTGGACAAATCGCTAAAGTCACTTACCTCTATAAAGATTTGATCGCAGCGGTCAATAAAAATACCGCAGTTCCTGCTGGCTCACAAGTCGCTGGAATCTACTCACAAACTGGTATCAACTTAGGCACATTCAACATCACTACCGCTGGTATTGACACTTCTGAAATTGCTGGAAACCTCCATATTTCTGGTGGATTCTTGTGGCAATATGACGGTTACTTGCCTGTCGAACATAACTTCTTTGTATGGCCCGATTCTATCGAAGCTACATGGTCTGCCACTGGCGGAAACATTCATGCTCAACCCGATGGAGCTACAAACACAAATGCGTACTATTATCAAGCTGTCTACGAATGGACCGATAACCAGGGCAATCCTTACCGTTCAGCTCCATCTATTCCTATTCCTGTCACGACCACTAGCACTGGGATTATTGGCAGCATTACAGTAAACGTTCCAACACTTCGTTTGACCTATAAAACGGCAAACCCAGTCAAGCTCGTTTTATATCGTTGGTCTGTAGGTCAGCAAATCTATTATCAGGCTACTTCGTTGACTTCGCCAATCTTGAATGATCCTACGGTTGATTCTATTGCAATTGTTGATACTTTGGCAGATGCCTCGATTCTTGGCAACAACATCATCTATACAAACGGTGGAGTTGTTGAAGATGTGAACGCGCCTGCTACTAACATCATGACCTTGTTTGACACTCGCTTGTGGCTGGTCGATGCTGAAGATCCAAATTTACTTTGGTTCTCTAAGCAGGTTATTGAAAATACGCCCGTTGAAATGTCTGATCTGTTCACTTTCTATGTCGCTCCTACTACGGCTGCACAAGGAAGCACTGGACAAATCACTGCATTGAGTGTTATGGATGACAAACTCATCATATTCAAAAAGAACGCCATCTATTACATCAATGGCGCTGGACCTGACAATACTGGAGCATCCAACAATTACAGTCAGCCAATTTTCGTTACTTCGACAGTGGGTTGTTCAAATCAACAGTCTATCGTCTTCATGCCTAATGGATTGATGTTTCAATCTGACAAGGGTATCTGGCTCTTAGGTCGTGACTTATCGACCAAATACCTTGGTGATGCAGTTGAACAATTTACAGAAAATGGTGCCCAAGTAGAAAGTGCTTTGAACGTTCCTGAGACAAATCAGGTAAGATTTACACTGTCATCTGGCCAAACTTTGATGTACGACTATTACTACAGTCAGTGGGGAACCTTCGTCGGAATCCCAGGATTGTCGTCTTGCGTTTTCCAAAATTTACACACATTCATTGATCAGTATGGTCGCGTTTTCCAGGAAAGTCCTGGTTCGTACTTAGATGGTTCTGAACCAGTTCTTATCAGTTTCACGACTGCATGGTTTAACCTGGCAGGATTGCAAGGTTATGAACGTTTCTATGACTTTTTGTTACTAGCGACCTACGTTAGCCCACACTTCTTGCAGGTTCAAGTAGCCTTCGATTATGGGCCTATAACGCAGCAGTCCATAATCCAGCCCAACAACTTCACTGGTGTTTATGGATCAGATCAACTATATGGTCAGACAACTCCATATGGCGGTCCTGGCAACTTGGAACAATGGCGCGTTCATGCACAGCGTCAAACATGTCAGTCTTTCCAGATCAGCATTACAGAGATTTTTAACCCATTCTTTGGTAATTTGGCTGGTGCAGGATTTACAATGTCTGGCCTAAATTTAACAGTCGGTCTCAAGAAAGGCCGCAGACCAATCAAAGCAGTCAACTCAATTGGCTAGTTAGCCGCTTTTGCACATTAGAGGATACCGAACTATGGCACGAAAGATCAAATTAAAACCAGATGGATCTGTAGAAATTCATGATGACGTGCAGCATTTTGCTGCTGGCGGCGCTGCTACGACATTAGGCGGTCCTGGAACTGGTGGAACTACTGACAGTTCTACTGACCCAAATACTGGTGTTCTTGGCTCAATCAATAACGCATTAGGTCTTAACAACCAATTCGAAGCTGGTGCAGCCAATACTCAGGCTGGTACTAACGCAGCGCAGCTGAATAACGCTTATACTCAGGCACAAAGCGGATTAACCCAAGAACAACAGTTAGCTACGTCACTACAGCCTGGAGCTACTCAAGCTGCATCTAGTCAACAAGATCTTTTAGGTGCTTTGACATCGGAAGCTAAGGGTGGCGGACCAAATCCTGCTCAAGCAGCTTTGAATGAAAACACTAGCAAAAACATTGCAGCACAAGGCGCAATGGCTGCTGGTCAACGCGGTGCGGCTGGAAACGTTGGTCTTATGGCCCGTCAAGTCGGTCAGCAAGGCGCAGCTACTCAGCAACAAGCCGTTGGTCAAGAGGCTACTCAGCAAGCGACACAACAACTCAGTGCTCAGGCTCAAGAACAAGCTCAGCAACAAGCTATGGTCGCAGAGTCTGGTCAAACGAACAACACTCTCAACCAAGCTACTCAGAACGAACAGAACATTTTGCAGAATGCCAACACGTCATTTAACAATGCACAAGTTGGAATGCAAGAGAATATGAATACGACCAATGCTGCCACATCTGCTGCCAATCAAAATATGGCTGCAAATACTATGGGCGGCATCATGTCTGGTGCTTCCAGTGCCGTTGGTGCTATCAGTTCCATGTTCGCTAAAGGCGGTAAGGTTCAAGCTCCTGCTCACATGCACGCTATGGCAAAACTTTTCCATCCTGAAAAATATGCTGATGGTGGCGAAATCGATGACGAACAAGACGTTGGTTCTGGTCCAAATGATTCTAGTGCAGATACTGCACCAGTTAAAAATGACGCAGGATCAGATTCAGAACCTTCAGCGCCTAGCGATACTCCAGAACAAGCCGCATCTGGCCAGTCTAATTTCACTGGCGGTGGCTCATATAGTTCCGGCTCAGCTTCAAACGGTCCTGGTGGCGGTCCCGCTGTTACATTACCTGCCGATCAAACAGACTTTGGCAAAGATATGCAAAGCTCTGGTGGTGGCGGTGGCGGTGGAGGCGGAGGCGGAGGTGGCATGGGCATGATGGCTCTAGCTGCAATGGCCAAAGGTGGCCAAGTCCGTAGATATGCTGGTGGTGGAATCACCGATTTTTCTGGAGCATTTACTCCTTCTGCTGGTTCAGCTTCAAACGGTCCTGGTGGTGGAGCAGCTGCTGCATTGCCAACAGATCAAACAGATCTTTCTAAAGCTGCACCACAGTCTGACGATGAAGATGACGACATTGATACTACTCAAGGTCCTACTACGGCTGGTACTCCAGGTGCAGATCCTTCAGACAAGGTTCAATCGCCTGATAGCAATTTTGGTCCAGGATCTGGCGGTGGATTCACTGAATTGGCCGCTCATGGTGGCTGGATGGGAATGCAAGGTGGCGGGAAAGTCGCTGGCAAACCCAAAGTGAATAAGGATTCTTATTCAAACGACACTGTTAAAGCTATGGTCAGCCCAGGTGAAGTCGTGTTGCCTCTTCATATTATGAATAGTGAAGATCCCGCTTCAGCTGCTGCGAAATTTGTATCCGCTATCTTGGCTAAACATGGGAAACAAGACAAAGGTGACGAAGCAGAAGATTTTAAATCTGCTCTAAAATCTGCGATAGCTAGCCGCAAAGGAAAGCATTAAAATGGATTTGAAGAATTTTAAAATGATGAAAGATGACGCCACGGCTTATACTTTGGCTCATCCATCTGGTAAGACCATTACTGTTCCTAAGAAAGGTCTCAAACCTGAAGCACATGAAATGATCAAGAAGATGTGTTCTGGTGGAACCGTACAGAAAATGGCCGAAGGCGGACCTGCGTCTTCTATGCAAACAATGCAACCTTCTGCTACTGCACCAATGCAAAAATTTGCTGGTGACGAATCTGATCCTTCTGCATCAGAAGTTCAATCAGATGACCAAGCACCTGCCGATGACAGTATGCCAACTACACAAGGTCCAACCGTGGCAATGAATACCGATACGGCACCCACTACTGTTGGTCCAAAAGGTTTTGCAGATCTTCCTGGAAGTAAATTTTTCAGTAATCTATGGGAAAATCGTCCTGGTAATCATACTGTATTTAATCGTCCTGAAGATGTTGCTGCTCGTGACGCGAAAGTCAAAGCCGATGAAGCTGCCGCTAATCCTACTCAAGAAGCACCACAAGATGTTCCTGCACCGTTAGTTCCAGTGACTCCTCAAGCGGTAATGCCAGGCAAAGCATCGAAAGATGTTACCATGGCACAGGCTTATCAAAATGAAAAAAATGCTAACACAGCATACGCTAGTGCAATTGGCCAAGAAGGTACTGCTGAGCAGAAAGCTATCGACGCAAATCAACAACAGATTGCAAAGATGCCTACTCAACAGGACATTGTCGATGCTAACCGTCAAAAAAATCAAGACTTAATGGATGCTTACAATAGTAAAACATTAGATCCAAACCGCTATATGCACAATCTATCAACAACAGGCAAAGTTACAACTGCTCTTGCTTTATTTTTGGGTGGAATGTCTACTCCTTTTACTCATCAGGGCAATCCAGCACTTACAATGATGACTAATGCCATCAATAACGACATTGATGCTCAAAAGAACGATCAACAGAAAGCGCATACGCTTTACTCTATGAACCGTGATGCACTTGGCACTGACATGGCCGCTAACTTGGCCACTCAAAATCAGATGTACACTGGATTGAAATATAAGCTTCAAAGTGCGGCATCACAGTTCAAAGGTCCTATGGCTCAAGCCAATGCAAAGATGCTCAATTCACAGATCGACCAAAAGATCGCTATGAACAATCAAATGCTTGGTCTACATGCTGGTCTTTCTGGACAAGCTGGAGATGGAACTGAACAGAGTTTTGCTCAGAATCTACAGAATGCACAGGTCTATGCTCCTGAAATGGCCAAAGATGCACAAGGCAAGTATTTGCCAGGTGTTGGTATTGCTCGCGTTCCAGTGACTGAGGATGATCGTAAAGAACTTACGGCCTATGATTCTATCTCTAAAATGGCTACCAAAGCACAAGCATTGCAAGATGCGTATGGCAAAGGTGGAGCATGGTCTGTTCAGAATCGTGCAGATGCAGCTAGTATCCAAGCTCAACTCAGAGTGAGTCTTGGTGATTTGACTGGTATTAAACGTCTATCACCAGAAGTGATGAAAAACTACGACACAATAGTTGGTCAAATTGGTTCTATGAATTTGGGCGGAGTCTCAGACAAACTGAAAGACTTACAACAATTTGCACAATCAAAAAAGGCAAGCGTTTTGGGTGGTCTAGGCGTTACTCCATTTAAGAAATCTGCACAAGATCAAGTTGCCATCAAATGGGCTCAACAGAACATTAGAAGTAGCGATCCTAACTTAGCTCAAAAAGCACAAACGATCCTTAATTTACACGGCGGTAAGTAATGGCTTTCGACCCTGACGCATATATAGCGTCTCAGAGCAAAGCTGCTGCACCTGCGGCAGTTGCAGATAAGAAGACTGGATTTGATCCAGATGCTTATCTTGCTATGAAAGATGGTATGGCGAATCAGTCGTCAGGCGCTCCTACGCCTATTGAAGTCGGTCAGTTCGATCCAGACCAATACTTGTACAACAAGCAAATCGAGGGTTCCGCTGCAAATCAAGCTGAGTTTGGTACGCCAGAAGAAATGGCCAAGACCGCAGCTGAAGGTTTGGCTAGTGGTGCTACATTAGGATTTTCAAAAGTTGCTGAAACTCATGGTATACCAGCCCTAGGTATACCTGCAATGACCACTCCTGAAAGAATGGCTGCACGAGAACGAGCTAATCCATGGATTAGTGGTGGAGCAAATGCTATTGGAACTGGCGCTTTAATCGCTGGTACTGGTGGGCTTGGTGGATTAGCTGAAGGTGCTGGAGCAGCTGCTCGCATCGGTGCGCTAGGTCTGGAAGGCGCTGGAATTGGCGGTATAAATCAAGCTACAGATGATTGGTCACAAAATAAGCCATTAGATGCTGAAAAGATTTTAGCTTCTGCTGGAATCGGTGCTGCATTGGGACTAGGCGGCGGAACATTAGTCGAAGGATTACGTGCTGGTGCTACTGGCATCCCAAAAGTACTGAACTACTTTGACAAGTATTTAGATGAAGCTGGATCTGGACCTTCTGGTAGCGGCACTGGTGCTGGTGGACAGGGCTATGTAAATAAGATGCTTCAGGCATATAGTGCATCTGGTGCCAATCCAAACTCCATGATAAACGAGCTTGCAGACAATTTCACAGATCTATACAAAGCATCGAAAGAAGCTGCTGGTAAAATCTACACAGAAGCTGGCAATTTTCATTTAAACAATGCTCTAGAAGACACTACAGTCGAACAAGCAAAACTGAACGCTTTGCAAACTGCTACGAAAGTGAAAGCTTTACTAACTGGCACATCTGAAGAAGCTACGGCTGCTGGATTTACTGCTGCTGAAGGCGAAGGTCTAAGTGGCACTTCTGGCAAAGTTGTGACCAAAAGATTGCAAGAGCTTGAACAAGAACTAAACGGTGCTAAGAATGCTCGTGACGTACACGACGCCTTATCTGGCTTTGCAACCGATCTAGACAAGGGCAAATTGATCAAATTCGACAAACTGCCTACTGCTGCTCAACAAGCCGACCAAGATATACTGTTTGGCATGAGAAACGCAGTTCGCGGCGATTTGAAGAATCCTGAGATTTGGGGTAAATCAGCTCCAGTTTACCAAGAATTGAGCGATAGATTCGCCAATTATCAGGTTGCAAGACGAAATTTTGAAAAAGACTTTATGAAAAGTCGTATTGGATCTAATGGTCAAACAGTCAAAGTTGTGGACCCAGCTAAGGTCGGATCTTTCTTTAAAGATCCTACAATGCCTAATCAATCGCTGAAAGGTCAATCTCTTGGAAATTTTACTCAAGAAGCTCTGTCTAATGCTAAGTATGCTGAAGACTATTCTGGATACCAGAAAGGTCTAGACGATTTGTCTACACAGATCATGAATCATGTAAACAAAACTGGCAATGCGATGCAAAAAGGGGCAGCAATTAAAGCCCTTGCTGATGCTAAATCTGGCCATTCTCTTGGTTTGGCGAACATGGCAGCAGCAGCATTCTTACCTGCTCCATTGAAAGCTCCAGTCTTGGCTATGATGAGATATAGCGGTGAAGGCGGAAGTCGTATGCTAGGCAGCGACATGTTCCACAGCATCAAAATTGCGAAAGGTTTGGCGACACATGCAGAAGCTGCAACCAATAGAATCGCGGCAGGAGCAAAGTCTATTTTTAGATCTGCTCCTAAGAAGGACTAATGGACAAATTCGCTAAAGAATCCGCTAAGATACGTCAGTTAGCTTCTCTATCGCCAGAGTCACTCATGGACCATATTGCTAAGGGAAATAGAACCCTGACAGATGTAGCTCCAAACCTGTCTGGACCTATGCAAGCTACTGCTATGAAAGGAATGCAGTATTTACATTCTAAGCTTCCAGGACCTGCCACAGAGTTTATGGGTAGCGATGAATATGAACCATCCAAGAGCCAGAAGTCTGATTGGTTGAAACAGCATGAAGCTGTCAATGATCCTATCGGTGCTCTTGAACATGTCAAGAATGGCACTTTGACGCAGGCTCATATGGAAGCTCTTAACGCAGTGCATCCTGAATTACTACAGAATATGCGAGAACAAGTTGCAGAGAATATGGATACAAAGAGTATGAAAAATTTACCATATTCTACTAAGATAGCTTTGTCTAAATTCCTAGGCCAACCACAAGACCAGTCTTTGGTTCCAGGTGTGGTTACGGCAGATCAGGCTACATTCGCTCAACAGGCTCCTGGACAGTCAGCTGGCTCTCCAGCACCCAAAAGCTCTAAAAGTGGTCTAGATAAGTTAACTTTGTCTAAGCGCTCAGAAACAGAAACTCAAGCAACCGATTCGGACCTGGACTAATATATGCCGCATTTGCACAATAGTAGTAACCTAATCACGGTTTAACCGCACAAGGACGCACACATGGGAAACACCCGATTTAATCAATTCGTTCAATTCAATACTGGCACAGAACATCATCCCGCAGCCACAGCAGTTTCAGGCACAACTACCTACAACTCAGCCATAACGGATCTCAACCAACAACATAACGTTGGTCTAGATGTTCGTTTCGCTGGAACCATGACAGGAACATTGACTGTAAATTGTTCAAATGATGGTGTAGTTTTTACAGCACTGACATTTAATCCTCCACTTAGCCAACCAACTGGATCGAGTCTTAACTTCCTAGTCGATTTGAACAACGTACCTTTCAGGTATTTGCAAGTCAGCTACACAAACGCTAGTGGATCTGGAACTTTGATCTCATATCTGACTTCCAAGGACCTTGACTAATGGCATCATTTATTTGGCCTCCACAGGGAGGTACAGGCGTCACAAGCATTAATTCGCTTTCTGGTGCAGTTGTTTTAGCAGCCGGTTCTGGAATTTCCCTTACCCCCGCTGGTAATACGATCACAATTGCAGCAACTGCCGGTTCTGCTATCACCGCTTTAACGGGCGATGGAACCGCGTCTGGTCCTGGATCTTCAGCTTTAACTCTCGCAACAGTCAACGGCAATGTTGGATCATTCACAAATGCAAGCATTACTGTAAATGCGAAGGGTTTGATCACTGCTGCATCAAGCGGCTCATCTGGTGGATTCAATTATCTTTCGTCAAATACCTCTGTGTATGGCGGAACATTTTCTACTCTGACATTCACTGGTGCTCATAATACCATCGTTGGTGTTGGCGCGGGCGCAAGTCTTACGACTGGGATAGCCGAGACATTCATTGGCTATCAAGCAGGACAAGGTTTTACTGGTGGTGGAGCAGCTGCTGGAAACACCATAGTCGGATCGCAAGCTGGCGCAACAGGTGTTGGCGGCGGATCAAATACGGTAATCGGTGCTTTTGCGGGCGGTCTATCAGCGATTGGCGCATCAAATGTTTTTATTGGTTGGGGCGCGGCGGCGCACAATACAGGTAACGGCAGTGTCATAATTGGAGCAAACGGCGCGAATGTTGGCGCGGGCACTAATGACGTTTTTATTGGTTTGAATTCAACATTAGGCGGTACCAGCGGACTCAATGTTGCTGTTGGTTCTGCGGCTGGTGGTGCTGGAGCATTTGCGGAAACTCATAGCATTGCGCTCGGCGCGAGAGCGACATTCGCTGCCAATAACGCTATTGCTATAGGTTATGGCGTTGCTGTGACTACTGCCAATACCACGCAAATTGGTAATGCTTCAACGACATCAACGATCCTTGCTGGCGCTGTTACATTGGGTTTAGCCGCTACAACTCCAACGCATGTGATCAATGGCTTAACGTCTGCTGGCGGCGCAACGACTGCCGTATTTACAAACGTGCCAACTGGAGCGACAACTCCCTCTGGCTATTTAGAAGTAACGATAAACGGAACATTAAGTTACATTCCGTACTTTCAATAAGGAACATATGGAAAACGAACTAATCGCAGCACTCAAAATGGTGATCGAAACTCAGGCAGCACTTATCAAAGAACTGCAGAGTCGCCCAGCACAAACCGTGTATCACACGCACACTTACTCTTATCCGCAAGGATGGCTGTATCAATATGGCCAATGGTATCCGCATTATTACGGCGCTCAGGGCGGCGCTGGCGGAACTTTGCAAGGCGGAGCACTCCAAGGCCAACTGAATCATCAGCAAGGTCAAGTTTATTGTGGTCAGGGCTCAAATCAAGGCACTGGCGGCACTCTACAAGGTCACATTAGTGGCCAAGTTTGCCAAGGCCAGGCCGGTGGAACTTCAAACGTCTTTTCAATGACAGGAAGCAAATAACATGAGAACGGTACAAGTACCAAACATTATTCCCGCAAGTACGGTGATGAACGCGACGATTAATTCTATCGCGCAACAAACATATCAAGTATTTGGCTATGCGATTCAGGTTGTCTTCACTGGCACCCCTACTGGAAATTTCAAGCTACAGGCTTCTAACGATCCATATGTATCGAATCCGACGTCTTTGCAACTGCCTACAAATTGGACGGACGTTGCAGACTCTACTTTTACTGTGACTGCCGCCGGTAACGTGATGTGGAATGTGGAAAACCCAATGTACAACTGGGTTCGCGTTGTCTATACCGACACTTCTAGTGGAGCTAGTACCGCAATAATTACGAATGCTGACGTAAACGTCAAAGGTCTGTAATCCAAATGTGGACAATCCTGAGTATCAACAATGAAACACATGCAGTAGAACTCTGTCATCCCGATGGCGAGCGCATGTCTTTGGTTGTTCCTCAGTCCGCAACACGAACTGCTGCGGATAAAATGGCACATATAAAAAGCCAGTGTGATCTGCGCGATGCTGCTAAGGCCAAGGCAGTAGTGGACGCTAAGAAAGAAGCGGATCGATCAGCGAAATTGGCCAGACGTAACCCGCTAATAATGAAGGCAATCATATTGTCTGAAGCGGTTGCAATTCTTATTTTACTTTTGAGGCATTAATGTCCAGTCAATACGTAAACATTCCCGCATATGGAGATCCGCACTGGAAAAGTCCAGTAGCTAATGCTGCTGCTTTGCCTACCGTCAACAATCAAATGGACGACGTTAGAGTTACTCAAGATACTTCCATCATCTATATATGGAATGGATCTGCTTGGGTAGCAGCTGGTGGCGGAGGTTCCGGCGTATCTTCACTGAACAGTTTAACTGGCGCTGTGATCTTAGCCGCTGGATCTGGAATTACTCTTACTCCATCTGGCAATACGATCACAATTTCTTCTGCTGCTGGCTCTGGAACTGTCACAAACTTTTCTTTCACAAACGGCGGTGGATTTACCGGCACGGTCTCTAACCCAACGTCTACGCCAACTCTATCATTGGTTGGCACTCTGACTGGAGACATAACTGGGTCACTTACATCTACAGTTCTATCAGCTACTACAAATAGTACTTTGACTACATTGTCAGCTTTGTCATTGCCTACATCACAGTTAACTGGCCTTTCAGCTGCTGTCGCTCTGTTGACTGCGGCTAACATCACCGCCACTTCAAATTCGACTCTGACTACATTGTCAGCCTTGTCGTTGCCTGGATCGCAAGTTACGGGCAATATAGCTGGAAACGCGGCCAATATAACGGCTAGTAGCAACTCAACTCTGACTACGTTGTCATCGCTTTCGCTACCATATTCACAAGTAACAGGCGGTCCTGCTGCCGGTATAACTGAAGCTCAAGTTTGGGCGCGTGTCGCATACGGGATGTAAAGGGAAAATATGATTATCTTAAATTCAAACACAGACCTATTGCAAGTAGTGATGGGTGGTGCAATCACCACTACCGAACCTACCTATTTCTTGAGCTATGTTGATGTCAATCTCACGGCATTGGTTACGGCTAGTCGCACAGCAGGCTCACTGAATGGCGCAACTCCTGTTACAATGTTGACCGGAACCACAGACCAATTGAAAGTCAGTCAGATAGACATCTTCAATCTAGACACGGTTCCACAAACTATCACGGTTCAAATGAACGTTTCCAGCGTCATTTATGAACTGTTTCAAGCTACAATAAATCCTGGTAATGCTCTGCACTATATTGAAACTGCGGGATGGTCTGTTACAAACTCTTCAGGAACAGTCGTATCAAGTGGTAACTTAAACCCTGTTGATGTGCAAGTATTCAGCACTGCTGGTACCTTTACATGGACAAAACCAACGTCATTTTCTCCTAAGACTACTCGTGTCATCGTTGTCGGTGGTGGTGCCGGTGGTGGTGGCGGTGGATCAGTCACAGCTGGTGCTATCGTAATGGGTGGAGCTGGTGGCGGGGCTGGCGCTAGAACTGAAAAACAATTTAATTCTGTTGATCTAGCCAACAGCGTAACCCTAGTAGTTGGCGCTGGTGGTAACGGTGGTGGAGTAGGTGTTTCTGGTGCTGTTGGTGTCGTCGGTTCCCAAGGTGGAGCGTCATTATTCGGTAGTTCATCTATAGCTACAGCTTTCGTCGTTGCTGGAGGCGGTGGTGGAGGCCAATTTGGAGCTGTAACCGGTGCTGCTGGAGCAGGTGGAGCAGGTGGTGGTTCGGCTGGTAACGGTGCTGCTGGCACAGCAGTTGCTGCGGTTGGTGGACTTCCTGGAGCAACTACGGTCACTGCGGTTGGTGGAACTGGAGCCGCGTCTTCAATTGCTGCCGCTGGCGGATATGGAGAATACGGTGGTGGAGCTGGTGGTGGTCACAGTGCTACGCCAGCAAACTTTCCTGGTGGAACAAGTCAATTTGGCGGTGGTGGTGGCGGTGCTGGTGGCGGAGCTACAGCTGGTGCGTTAATTCAACCAACGGCTGGTGGAGTTGCAGGACAAGTCATCGTTGCTGGTGGATCTGGTGGAGCAGCTGGAACTTCAAGCACAACACCTGCGGCAGGATCAGACGGTGCTGGTGGTAACACAACGATCTCTGGATCTGGTGGAGGAGGCGGAGGTGGCGGTTCCGGCGGAGCTGTCAACGGTACTAAAGGCGGCAATGGTGGATTAGCTGGTGGTGGCGGTGGTGGTGGAGGTTCTGCATGGACTTCTACTGGTATCGGTGGAATCGGAGGAAACGGCGGTGCTGGCACAGTATGGGTAATAAGCTGGTAATATGATTATCTTAAACGGAACAAGTGACCTATTGCAAGTAGTGATGGCGGAAGCCATTACTACAACGAATCCAACATTCTTTTTGAGCTATGTTGATATCAATTTGACTGCAATGGTTCAATCCAACAGGACTGCTGGAGCTTTGAATGGGGTTACTCCTGTCACAATGTTAACCGGTACTACGGATCAATTTAAGGTCAGTCAAATAGACGTTTTGAATCTTGATACGGTGCCCCATACGATCACGATCCGGATGAACATTTCCGCTGCTATTTATAAATTATTTCAAGCAACTTTACAGCCAAACGAATCGCTCCACTATATTGAAAAAGCTGGATGGTCTGTTACAAACTCTTCAGGAGTGACAGTTAGAAGCGGTGCAGCAAATTTTGTTGACGTACAGGTATTCAGTTCCAATGGAACTTTTACTTGGAATAAGCCTACTTATTTTTCGCCTAAGACGACTCGTGTCATTTTAGTTGGTGCAGGTGGTGGAGGAGGAAGTGGGTCAGCATCGCAGTCAGGTGGTGTTATTTCCATCGGCGGTACTGGTGGTGGAGGCGGAGCGCGAATTGAAAAACAATTCATAACTGCTGATTTAGCTAGTTCTTTAAGCGTCGTAGTTGGATTAGGCGGAACTGGCGGCACTACCGTCACAGCCGCTAGTAACAATGGAAACGTCGGTGTAGATGGTACGGCTAGTCTATTTGGTGGAACCTCTATAGCTACAGCTTTCGTCGTTGCTGGTGGTGGTGGCGGAGGCAGCGGAGGCCTTATGAATCCAAACCAAGCAGCTAGTTCAGGTGGATCTGGTGGCGGTGGCGCTGGTAACGGCATAACAGGTACGGCCACAACCGCAAATGCTGGTGGATTGCCTGGAACAATAAATGTAACAGCAAAAGCTGGAAGCGGTGCTGGATCTTCAGTTACTGCCGCAGGTGGATACGGAGAATATGGTGGCGGAGCTGGCGGTGGATCTACGGCTGTTCCAGCAAACTTCCCAGGCGGAACCTCCTTATTTGGTGGCGGTGGTGGAGGAAGCGGTGGCGGAACGACTGCTGCCGCAGTAGTAGCCGCTACAGACGGTGGAGCTTCAGGCCAAACTATTACAGCAGGTGGATCTGGCGGAACGGCTGGAACTTCTGGCGCAAGTCCAAGTGTAGGTAATCCTGGTGCAGGTGGTAACACCACCATATCAGGTGCTGGTGGTGGAGGCGGTGGATCATCTCGTACAAGTAACGTTAATGGATTCGATGGTGGTGCCGGTGGTGGTCCTGGCGGTGGTGGTGGCGGCGGAGGAGCTTGCGGTTCTGGTAATGGCAGTGGTCACCACTCAGGCGCTGGCGGAGCTGGTGCAGATGGCGCAGTATGGATAATTAGTTGGTAATTTTTAATTTAGTTTTAACAACGTTTGGTGGGATTACACCGACAAAACATTCTCAAGGAGAATAATATGCCTATGAAAAAAGGTTCAGACCGTGCAACGGTCAGCCATAACATAAAGGAAATGATCAAAGCTGGTCATAAGCCTTCACAAGCAGTCGCTGCGAGTTTAGCTAACTCCCGCAAATACGCCAAAGGTGGCGAGGTAGACGACGAACAAGAGGATTCAGATCTTAAAGATCTTCAGTTGGGTTCAGTTGATTCCCGTGGTGACATGGGCGAAGCTGGCGAACCGATCTATCCAGAGCAATCTGACGACGAAGGTCTTGCTATTGGTGCAACTGAAGACGCATCACGCTTAGCAGAAGGCTTAATGGCCAAGCATTATGGAGCCAATGATAACTCGAACGACTACAATCCTGACGATACTGTTTCTGGTCAGAAGATGGCTAAAGGCGGTCAAGTTCAACCTGAAGAAGGTATGGCCTTGGGAAATAAGCCTGATCTGGATTGGATCGACGATGGTAACGGTGAACCTATGTCAGTGCAAGCTGGCAGCGATGGTTCTGGTGGTCCTTTAGAGCATCGTCCTATGCGTGATGTTGCTGGAGACATCAAGCCTTCTGGATTGAGCAAAGAAGCCCAATTGGCTATTGATAAGAGAAAGAAGTCGCGGAAGTATGGACAGTACGATCCACGATAGTATTGGTGTAGTGCTGGCTAATAGACTGGCACTTATCAAAAGTATTCAAGCTTCGTTTGTTTTACTACAGATGGAAACTGACTTGCCTAGACGGTTCAGACGTGGCGACATGCAACGCGAACTGTGTAAACGAGTTGGTATCCATTTCACTGGTTTGAACAAACGATTAGTCAATGAAGCCATGGAAGGTCTTGGTTTCATTCAGATAGCAATTGATGGGGTACGCTTGTACCGCCAAGGAAAACGAGGCAGAGAGCATGGCTACATCAGACGAGAATACTAAAAAACTTGAAGCGCAACTTAGTAAGTTAGATGACAAGATTGACATCGTAATCCATACCTGTAATCAATTGAACATCAATATGGCTGAGAACAATGTGATCCTACAAGACCACACTAGACGTTCCACCATGCTAGAAGAACAGATGAAGCCTATCCAGGCCCATGTGGACGGAATCAAGGGAACTGTAAAGTTTCTAAAGATCATAGCCGTGTTAGCTGCAATCGCAGAAGCTATTCACATTGTAATGCACTAGAGGAAACGCTGCCGCACCTCTTTAAATTAGGCGGAAACCTTGGCCCAAGGTAAAGCAGGGCGGTGGAGGACTATGGAAATTGCTTATGTTGCGCCTACCTATGTCGTCCAATGTGGATGCGACTTCCTGTTGTTCAGAGGCGTATTCAGATTTCCATTGGCAGATGCTGAGTATCTGTTCGACAACATCAATAGAGACATACAAAAAACCATAAAAGAAAGCGAAGACTCAGACGAGATTTTAGAGGCCAAAATGATGGCTTGCAATCTGCGTATCATGGAGTTTGTGAGGCACTAATGACACTATCTGATCTATACGACAAAATCAAATCGCACTTGGCAGCTATCGGCGCAATCGCCGTGGTTGTTCTGATTATGGTAGCCAAATACTCAAGTTTTATGATTGATTTTCTTACCAAAAAGTCTAAGGCTGAAGTAGATGCAGCTACAAAGCAAGCAGCATTCTTAAAGGCTCAAGAAGACCAAGACAATCTTGAGGCTAACGCTCTAATCAAACGAGCCAATGAACTATCTGCTGAACAAAAACCTGTTCAAGATGACTGGTATAAGGCAAAGAAATGAATCAACTAATAGCTCTACTGCAAAAATACTTACCGCAGATCATTCAATATATTTCAGATTGGATGGCCAAACAGCCAGATCCAGCTCCTGTGGTGCCTACAGTCGAAGCACAGCCAGAGATTACGCTGACGTTGAAACGTTTAGAGTGTACTGCTACTGGAATTTTTAGTCATTTGATAGATCAAAATGGTGGGCTCATTTGCTATGTCGCAGAGCACGCCTATAATTCATTGCCAAAGTTACCAATGGGAAAGTTTCTTGTAGAACTTGGTGTGCATACTCTCGACCATGGTGGTCCACAGAATCTGTTCTGCGTTCAAAACGTTCCTGGTCATCAAGGGATCTGCCTCCATAAGGGCAATGCTCCTGGTTACGACAACGTTGCTGGCGATTCTGACGGTTGCCTCTTGCTTGGCACGTCGTTTGGCGCTGCGGGAAACCAACAAATCGTCATGCATAGTGAAGTAGCTTTCGAGGCGTTTTATAAACAAATGGCGATGTATACGAAGTTCAACCTGATTGTCTGTTAAAAGATTCTGCTGATAACGCCTTCTGTCAAATTCTTTTTGGTAAGGACATTTTAGTGGACGACCAGGGCGCGGCACATAAGTGCCAGCTTTAAAAGCAGCTAATAGTCCATCATGCTTAGCTTTAGAGCAAATTTTACATTGTGCATCATATCTTTGCTTACCAGAATGAGCATAAGTGCCAGCTTTGTAGAAATTATCAAAAGGCTGGGGATTGATTAATGGACATTTCTTATTGAAACAACTTTTCATTCTTCTTCTATAGTCAAACTACAATCGTCAACCTTCGATACTATGAAATTCTTGCCAGTGAGGATAGCTTTCTCTAGCGTATACCCCGCAGGAACGAAGCCAATATGTTGGCCCATATAAGAGATGGCCACAGCTGTGTCATCTTCTTTGTTCTCTGGCTCTGACTCCAACTGGACTCTAGAGCTTGGCAAGATCATATCTTTGATGTTATCGAAGTGACCGTATGTCGTTCCAGCCACGTTAAACTTGAGCTTATTCACCTTTAAAACATCCTGCGATGGACATGAAACAAATAACTAGTATCAACCAAACTGGAATTGCGATCATATTATCCTACCTTCTGATTAGGCATCTGGAGTTTCTGCTTTGCATTAATTTTCTGATAGCTGGAGTTCTTGATGAGGCCAAGTTCATTGACCTTTACAAAGCCGACCTTTTCAAGCAGTTCGTCTGCACCGCAAACACGGTTCTGTTCAATAGTCTGGATCTCTACTGAGAACAGATCCGATTGATAGTCGCCATTGGCAATCATCTGTTTCTTGATTGGCTCTAGTTGCTTCTCAAGTGCAGTGATTTGTGCTTTGATCGCCAGGTATTCGTAGCAGGTCGTATCGTTTTTCATTTTATTTCTCTTTTCTATCTGAGCTTAATGCCCTGATACTGTAAAGAATACACCACTCAAAAAACAATTGCAAGCTATTTTTTAAGTTTAAATCTGTCTCGATTTGGGTCAGTGCCCCAGAAGTCGGCAGTCTGTTCTGGAGTTGGTAGCCAATCAGCAAGTCCACCGCCATGGGGATCGCACAGAGGATGCGAAGGTAGTGGCAACCAACCATAACGAGCCATAGTAGCGTCGTAGGCTGGTAGTTCTGAGTCTTTGGTGCCACAGACCTTGCAGTAGTCATACGCCTCGCTAAAGCCTTCGTAGTGAGCCATATCGTGAATATGGTCATGCTGGTACATTTTACTCATCGTAATGATACCCGCCAAAGCCACGTTCCTCATTTAAACTCTGCGTCAATTCTTCAATCTCAGCTTTCTGATCCTTGATTATCTCGCGCAGGAGTTCAATCTCTTCCAAGACCTTCTCATAAGCTTCATAAAGGTACTCACCATCTTCTGCTGTCATGCGTTTCATCTAGTCCTCCTCGTTGCCAAATGACTCATCACGCCAATCATCATCTGGATCATATGGTATATGTTCAACGTCTAAGGCCTCTGTGACCTTCACTGTGCCACGCCCATAGACAACTGCGTCTTGGTGAGCAGCGCTTATCTCTAGTTGAACCTTGGCATCCTCAAGAGCCTCAATCGCAGCGTCGATGTAAGCCTTAGCATGATCGTCTTTAGTTATTTTTTTCATTTTGTTCCTCGTCTTGGGCCAACATAGATGCTATGTCGTACCTTTGTTGTAAAGTTTCCAATCCTTGTGCTGATTCAAGCTTATGGAAGTAGTATCCAGTCAGCATTGCTATAACCATAAGGTTGTCGCTCTCGCCTTCTTGTTGGGCAAAGAAGTCCTTAAGTTGTTGTTTTTTCATTTTGTACTCCTGCCTTTAAAAAGGCTAATGGGTCGTTAGTTGATTCAATGATGTTAGGAATGATTAGGCCAGGGATAGAAGCTTTGTCGATCTTTGGTCGTGAAACAAATACACTAGGACCGTCAGAGCTTGGTTTAGAAGCCTGAACATAAAGACTTTTGATTATACCAAGTTGTTTGTAGCTTAGTTTCTTACCAGATTTAAGACGTTCGATACAACTCTTTGCCAAACTTTCAGCAAAGTCATTCCCAGATAGCTTAGCCAAAATAAATGTACATTTTTCAATGGTAGTCTCTCCGCCTTCCACGACAGAAGAGAGAGAAGATGACTTTTGTTTCTTCTTGGTTTCTTCTTCTTGGTTCTTGGTTAGTATCACTCCTGAGTGTACTTTAGTACAGTCCTGAGTGTACTCAGTTTCATTTTGGTACACTGGAGAGTGTACTCCATTTGTCAAATTAGTGTACTCTAAATCTCCAGTTTTGCGTAAAATTTTCAGTGCATTGCCTACTGCTTGTTTAGACATACCACCTAAACGTTTGCCGATTTCAGTGCCGCCAATTTTACAATCGTCTTTTTGCATGAACCAAATCATCCATACTTTAAAAACCCATCCTGGGTGTTTAAGCATCATGGCTATGATGATCTCGTCTCTTTGTTTGGGTTCGTTGATTCGCATGGTGACTCTCCTTCCGTTACTGAAACAGTGTACAGGCACCGTCCCTGTAAACGGAAGGCGTCATGTTGGTGTTGATAACCTGTTATATCACATGTTTTTACAGCAGTGCAAGATATAACTCCTTAAAGATTGCCAGCTTCAGAAATTACCGCGAAATCATTGAGGATTTTGACTTAATTTTTTATTTTAAAGAAAAAGCTTGACACAGCACTGGAAAGTCTACATACTGTAACTTGGCGTTGCTGTTAGTCAGCTTTAAAGAGATAGCTTGGGCACCTGTGTCCAGTACTGCTTCCGACCTCTCCTTTGTAAGGAAACAATGGCAAAATCACCAGATAAGACTCTCAGAATGATCCTATTGATTATAGAGAAAGACACAAAGCGTCTAAAGCGTATCGCCCAAACTGAGCAACTCACCCCAGCTGATGCTCAGACACTATGTCGCTATGCGGCAACCCTAGACTCCATCACGAAACAGGTCGAGAAAGACCACAATCAACTAAAGAAAGATTTAACCAGGCTATCGACAGATGATTTAATCGAGGCCTATAACAAGGAGAAGAAAGTATGAAGTTCCACGATTATCTAGAGAGTACCCATGTTGAGACTAACATCTCAAATCAATTGGCTTACTCGCCAAACAAGCAGTCACGCATTCTGGCAGC
>QGNH01001440.1_pt1 | contig 25675 bp, 32 predicted proteins | sample 1735481 | NCBI WGS metagenome assembly QGNH01 (sample SAMN09239004, study PRJNA386568) | Viral metagenome, whole genome shotgun sequencing project.
CCAGATGTGGTTCACCGGACGCTTACCATTGCCGAGAGGCCCCTGCATGTATTCTCTGATTGTTTCGTTTCTATCTGTCACTTCAGAAAACAGCAAGTGATGTTGCAAAAACTGGTTACATAGAACCTGAAGTCTGAAACTCACCCGAAACGAGGAATGAACATGTGATCGCGCCGATCATCGCGCCAGCGTAGATGCTGCAAACATTACCTTAACTTGCCACCGCCCGTCTTAACGCCTGCAGCAACGACTGCCTCTGCCCCGCCGTCAGACCGGCCACGATGGCCTGTACGTCGGCGCCCACGGGGATCGCGGCGGACGCCGCCTGCCCGGCCGTGGGTATCGCCGGCACGTTCACGAGCTCCGCGGCCAAGGGCAGAATCTTTTCGTCGGTGTAGACCCCGGCGGTCAGGCGCGGGTCGGTGTGGCGCATCAGCGCCTGCGTGACGCGTGGGCTGACGTGGTTGGCGGCCAGCATGGTGCTCAGCGACACGCGCAGGCTGTGAAGGTCCACATAGCGCCCCGCCTCGTCCTTGTCCGGGATTTCCGCCAGCGCCAGATCCGCCCGCAGACACTTCATGTCGGGCATGGTGCCGAAGACGCGAGCCGTCGGCGCCGCCTCGGCGGGGCGCCACGCACGCAGTTCGTCGGCAAGTTGCGGGTGGACCGGCAGCGAGTCGGCCCGCTTGCTCTTGGTGGTCTTGGCCCGCAGGGCGATCCGGGCGGGGATTGTGTCGAGATGCAGGTCACCCCAGGTCAGTTGACGGATTTCGTTTCGGCGAAGGCCAGTCCATACGGCCAGCATGTACACCAGCCGCCGCTCGCGGCCCTTGCGGACGGCCTTGGGTCGCACCCGCTCGCTCACCTTCCCGAGCATCTTGCCCTTGTTGGGGCCAATGTGGATCATCTGCAGTTCCATCAATGGCCTTTTCTCCGCCGCGGCCAGCAAACGCCCGATTTCCCCCATCGTCAGCGCCCGGCGCGGGTGGGCCGGGTCGATGGCCTTGCGTTCAAGCACCTTCAGGCCCGCCAGAGCATCATCCTTCATCCGGCGGTAGGTCACGGCCCACTTGGTGAACGCCTTGATGGACGTGATGTACTCGTTCCTGGTTATGCCGGAGTGATCTTCTTTCCGCGCCAGATCGGCCAGGAACCGGTCCACGGCCACCGGATCGAGTTCAGGCAGGAACTTCACCGCCATGCCGTCGAGAATTCTCCGGATTCGGTTCTCGACCTGAAGGACGTACCGCTTGGCCCGGTTCGCCGATTTTAGACCGGCGATGAAGTCCGCCAGGTGCTTGGCGACGGGCGTCTTGCTGTGCTGCTCGAAGAGGTCGGCCTTGCCGACCATCCGCATCGCCACGTCCTTGGCGATCTTGCGGACCATTTCCAGGCTGGCCTCGTAATCGGTGAAGGCGGTTCTGGCCTTACGCTTGCCGAACTCGTCGGTCCAGGCCACCAGCCATTTGGTGTCCTTCTTGCGTTTGTCGCAGGCCCGTTTGTATACGCTGAAACTCTGCATCTTTCGGTCCTTTCCGCTCCGGTATCTTCGGAACGGGGGAGTCAGTTACATCTGTGCGGCAAGAACATCCAGCTACTTCCGGGACAATTCCTGGAGATATTTTTCGACGTCTTCCCACCGCCAGCGGACGACATGTCCGCCGATCCTGACGGGCCTGGGGAAGTCGGTTGCGCTCGCCCGCGAAACCATCCGCCAGACGGAGCGCTCCCCGACGCCCAGCACGCGGGCCAGGTCCGCCGCCTTCAGGAGCGGGTGGACTGTGATGGTCGGGGAATCGTCGGCACGCGTCCGTCCGGCACGGCCGGGCCGGACGCTCCCATCGCCGGAATCGCAGGACCGCCGATCCGGGTGTGCGGCTGCACCCGTCATCGTAAGGACCACTTGTTCCGAAACATCGGACATTTCCATCCTCTCGCAGGCGATGCTGACGGCGGCATTCCACTTCCGCGGCGGGTGCCGACAAAGTTCGATTCGCCAGCCAGGAACCGCCGCCTTCCATCCTCTTACTTCCGCAGGATCCGCTCACGTGTCCCGCCATGCCTGACGCCCTTGACGATAAAAAACATGGAAAACATGTCGTAGACACTTGACGGACATAATGGTGTTTAAGCCAACTCATCGCGCGACAAACGCTTTTGCACTTGCAGCGAATTGCATGAAGCGTAAGAACTGCGGGAATTGGGGGAATGACTATCTGCCGTACTTCATAACCAGCTCCAGGTCGCCGGCGATGTGCCAGAGCTGTTTGAGCTGGGGATCGTCATCGAAACAGCGCGTGAGGTCATACCGTTTGATGCCCGCCCTGCGCGCCAGCTCGGATTTGTTTGGCCGTTCCAGCAACCGGGGCTCGCGGTTGGATTGCATGAAGGTAAACGCGTGGTCGCGGGCGGCGCGAATATGCGCCACTAATTCATTCTTTATGGCCTCGATTTTCGCTGCGCGATCTGCACGCCTGCGCTTGGGCCGCCTGCCAGCGGGCGCTGTCCACCGACCCAACTCACCAGACCGTCGTAGTGGCAGATTCGCCCCAGCGGTGTACGCCGCAACGTACTGCAAGAACGACCTGAGCTGTTCCGGCGAAATGTTGAAGAGTTTTGCAGAGGCACGGATACCCACGTTTTTCATAGGCAGTTCTTTCCCGGCAAGACGAATGTGCGCGGTCACAGCATTGGTTGCCGATATGAGGGGAACCATGTCGGCCAATGCTTCGGTAATTCCCTCTGGTAGGTCGGCCTGTTGTTGCAGTGCCCCGGACTGCGAATTGTAAGCGGCTGAAGGAATCGCCTTCGGTTCGCTTTTTCCCAACGACAAGTTGTCGTCGATTACGTCCACGAAACGGCCTCGCGTCTTCGGTGCTGCCCTATGAATCTGCAACTGCGGCGATATCCTAAGACGGGCTTCGGGAGAATGTCAGCAAGGCTGCTTGTTCCAAGAAAACTTGCGGAAGCGGGGAACGTGGTCTTCGACAATACAAGTATTTTTGATTCGCAACCTGACGTCTTCAGACATAACATTTAGATTTGATTTAGCGGCCGTTAAGATGCCGCAAAGCGCCCGCAAGGGCTGAGGAGCAACGTGATCTGAGGCTTGCGAGCGTCGTCCGGCAGTGAACGGCCCAAAGGAGGACAGGATAATGGAAAGCCGCCAGGATCGAGACGAGCGAAAAGCGAGGTGCATTGCCCTAAAACATCAGTTTGAAAAGCTCGGGCTCACATTCAGAGAAGTGGCAAAGAGGATCGGGTGGCATGAGGCCCATGTGTCACGTGTCTGGAACGCAGACGAACCCGGCGTCGCGCCGTCTGAAAAAATGCTGCAATGCATGGAACAGGTTCTCCAGCAGCGAAAAAGGGAACTCGGCAAGGTCGTCGAACAGGAGCACCCGCCGCTCATTTTCGTCGAAACCTGCAACGGCGCGTCGGCCGAATTGCGTGACGATACCCGCCGGGACATGGCGGGAAAACTCCACTCGCGGCTGTTCAAGCCGGTGACGGACAAGTCCCCCGGTTCATCGCTTCCTGAGCATGTCGCCGCGGCGATATTCAAACTGGAGGATCGAGGCGAGGCGAGCTCGGTCTACGTGGTGGAGGTGCGTTCGGCGAATGACGCCGACATGTTGACGGCTATTTCCCACGAACTGGGAGACCTGAGCCGCAACTTCGCCACGCGGGCCAGGAGACTCCGCAAGCATAACCGCCCGCCACCCAAGGTTGGATTCTGAGCATTAACCGATTGGAGAGATAAAGATGGAAACCACCGAAAATCGTCCTACCGAAACGGGATCGCAACGGGAACGGGACATTACAGACGGCCAGCCATCGGGTGACACCACCCGCGAGGCTGTTCCCGAAGGCTGGTCAGCAAGGCGAGCGAATATCGACGCGGATTTCAAGGAGGAAATGGCTGATCATTACGTAGCCCATGATTTCCTGGTCGAAAGCTCGCAGACCCCCAACCATGAACAGACCGTCACCTCGGCGTCGATTATCGTGAACCCCGGCACCACGCCCAACCTGGTTGTCCAGAGAGTGCTGGCCAAAGTGGAGAAGGAATTGGCGGAGCATCCGGGCCAAGGCGCGCCGCACATTATCTGGTACACGCCCGGCGCGCTCATTCCCGCCACGTTGCGGGACGCCAGAGTAAACAATAAATTGGCGAACCAGAGCCTGATGCGGAGTGCCTCCAGACTGTACCTGTTTCCAGGTCTGGTCGACCCCGACCGAGAAATGGTCCTGGGCGAGGAGGCCGTGGACTTCATCAAGCGACAGCAAAGCACGTGCTTCACCTACGCGCTACTGAGCGCCTACGCTTTTGACATTCGCACCGGCACGGTTTTCTTCTTCTTCCCGGAGGAGGTCCAGTTGCAGAAGGCCGTGGCCCTGCGCGAGGCGACGCACAAGTTCCTGTTCCTGGAGCCGGCCAAGTTCCGCCGCGACGGCAACCCCGGCTACGGCATCCGGGATCTTCTGGACAGCGCTCGCGCTTCCGTGACCATCTACACAGTATCGTCTAAGCAAGATTCCAAGATGATCGAGGATCAGTTTAAGGAATTGGGGGAGAAGTTTCTTGATGTCGAGGGGAAAGATAAGCCTGGCGCCAAGACGCTCAGGCTGGTGCGGGTCGGGGAAGCCAAGTCAAACATCACAGTTACGGGCACTCTCAAGAAGCAGCGGGCGAGAACGTAGGACGGTTTGATGTTGGGCGTTGAAATTTCCGCCATAACCGGCGTTGCCTTCCCCAAAGAGGTCCGGCGACGATTGACGGCGTCATGAGACTCAAGCGGCGACACTGATCCTCGCTGCTTCTATCCCCGCGATTGCAGTTACAGCGATTTGCTGCAACTGCAATCGCTTTTTTCATGCGCACAAATGACATCCAAATAGCCACTTGCACTTCTCGCAGAAGTTTTTCACGCAGTTATCTGCAAATCGCCCGGAGGGCGGTGCGGTCCGTCGTGGGCCGCGAACAGAAACCTCCGTTTCAGGAGATTTGCAGATGTCAGATCACACCGCCTCCCCCGTCGTCGTTGACCCCTTCCTGGATGAGTACGTCATGGATCAGACGCGTATCCGCGCCCGCGACCTTGCGGAAAAGTCCAACCTGCCGTCGGATGCGTGCGAGGACATCCAGCAGGAGATGACCATTGCGCTGCTCAAGGCCCGCAAGCGGTTCAACCCCGCCAAGGCCGGGATGCACACATTCGCCTGCCACGTGATGGACTGCTTCAGCAAGGATTTCATTCGTCGGCTGACCAGCAAACGGCGCCGCGGCCACCTCGACGTGCCCTGCGCCGACATTGACGACGACTTCTCGCTGGATCAGCAGCCCGCCGGCGATGGCGTCCTTGATGAGCTGGTTCACGCCGAAACCACCAGCGCGGTTCAGGAGGTCCTGAACGACCTGCCGAAAGACCTTCGCTCGGTGTGCAAGGCCATGCTCCACATGAAGGACCGCAGAGCCATCGCGGAAAAGCTCGGGATCAGCCGCAGCAGCCTCTATCGGCGCATCGAAAGGATCCAGGCGCGTTTCCGGGCGGCGGGGCTTGAGCCGGACGGAATCTGAAATGAGCGGGACACATTCGGGCAACTCGCGGAAGTAAGAGGGTGAAGCAGGAGACGAGGTGAACCATGAGCGACATCCGAATTGATCTCGACGTGCTGATCCACGAGCCCGAGGACGTCTATCACGTCAAGGCGGCGGAATACCTGGGCAGCCACGGCCTGGGCGACTTCCGCAAGTGCCCGCTGCTTCACTTCAAGAATTGCCTTGGCCTGATCCCCGACATCGACCGGCCCGCGTACCTGGTCGGCCGTGCGGGCCACTGCCGCATCCTCGAAGGCCGCGAAGCGTATGCCCGGCGGTACGTCGTGGGCGACGGGCCCGTCAACAAGACCACCGGCAAGCCCTTCAAGAGCGACTCGCAGGCTTACCAGCAATGGGAGGCCGCGCAGGGAAAGCCCGTCATCTCGGCAAAGAACGGCGTCCTGATCGAGAACATGGCCGTGGGCGTGGCGATGAACGAGCGGGCCGTCGACCTGATCATTGACGGCGTCGCCGAAGGCGTCGTGCGGGCCGATTACTGCGGTGTTCCCTGTCAGATTCGAGTGGACTGGCTCAATCCCCACCTGGGCATCGTGGACCTCAAGACCTGCGACGACCTCACCTGGTTCGAGGCCGACGCCCGTCGTTACGGCTACGCCTACCAGATGGCCTTCTACCGGGCCGTCCTGGCGGAGGTCACCGGGCAGGTCGCGCCGGTCCACTTCGTCGCCGTGGAGAAAAGGGATCCGTTCCGCTGCGGCGTCTGGGCGGTCTCGCCGGACACGCTGGACCAATGCGCCCGCGAGAACGCCGCCGCCATCGGGCGCCTGAAGGAATGCCGGCGGCTGGGCGTCTGGCCCACCGGCTACGAGGAGGTTCGCATCTTCGATGCGGCATGACTCATCGCCCGGGCGTTTTGGGCTGGTCGCACTATGGTGACGGCCCTCGCCCCCGGGCGGTACGGCGGAACGGGAAGACCGTGGCATGCACCGCAGCCCTGGGCAGGTTCGACTCCTGCCTCCGCCAGTTGGCTGGCCAGCCATTTCGGAAAACCCACAAAACAAGGAACAACACATGAACATGATGCAGCACATTCAGCGCGGGGTACGGCACAAGCCGCCGCGATTCCTGATCTACGGCACCGAGGGCATCGGCAAGAGCACCACCGCCGCCTCGGCGCCCAGGCCCGTCTTCGTCCAGACCGAGGACGGCACCGACCAGATCGGGTGCGACAGCTTTCCACTGGCAACGGACTTTCAGCAGGTGCTGAACGCCCTGGATTCCCTGGCGAGCGAGGAGCATGACTACCAGACGGTGGTAATCGACACCATCGACTGGCTGGAGCGGCTGATCTGGGCCAAGGTTTGCGAAGACCGGGGCGTCAAGAGCATCGAGGACATCGGCTACCAGAAGGGCTACGTCTTCGCCCTGGACTTCTGGCGGCAGGTCATCGACCGCCTGGACCGCCTCCGCAACGAGCGGAGCATGTGCGTGGTGCTGCTGGCGCACTGCAAGATCGAGAAGTTCGAAGACCCGGAATCGCCCGCATACGACCGCTACTCGCCCAGGCTGCACAAGCACGCCAACGCCATGATCACCGAGTGGGTGGACGCGGCGCTGTTCGCCACGCGGAAGACCTACGCCCCGGCCACCGAGGACAAGGGCTTCGGCCAGAAGCGGGCGTACAACGCGATCAAGGATGGCGGCGAGCGCGTCCTCCGCTGCATCGGCAATCCAGCCTGCGTCGCCAAGAACCGCTACAGCCTTCCCGCCGAAATCCCCCTATCCTGGAACGACCTGATGAACCACATGACCGCCGCTATCACCGGCAAGGAGAACAAGTCCAATGGCTGATCTCAATGGTTTCAACGCAAACGAAGTAGAACCGAACACCGCGTTCGAGGCGATCCCCGCGGGCAAGTATCTGGCCGCAATCACCGAATCGGAGATGAAGCCCACCAAAAACGGTGGCGGCAGCTACCTGCAGCTGACGCTTACGATCCTGGAGGGCGAGTACAAAGGCCGCGTCGTCTGGGCACGCCTGAATCTGGTCAACCCCAACCAGACGGCGGTGAAGATCGCCCAGGGGGAACTGTCGGCCGTCTGCCGAGCGGTGGGCGTGATGACGCCCAAGGACAGCTGCGAGCTGCACAACATCCCGATGCTCATCACCGTCAAGGTCAAGAAACGCGAGGACAACGGCGAGTTGTCCAACGAGGTCAAGGGCTTCGAGCCCAAGTCGGTCACCGCTGGCAAGCCGCAGCAGGCACCGCAGAACTCCACCACCCCACCCTGGCGCCGATAGGAGGCAACCCATGAAAACAAGCGATACGACCAGTGAATCTGAAATCCATGAGCGCGTGGTCAAGATGGAGGAACTCCAGGACGGTCAGCCCATGCGGACGTTCTACTGCATCTACGACCCCGATTTCTTCTGCTGGATGAGCGTGGAAGATTTCGACGGGGAAATCTGGACCAAGGATTTCGACTGTCGGCAGGAATTTGAGACCCGGGAAGAGGCGCAATCCGAGCTGGCCGCATTCCTGGATTGGCGAGAGGAACAAGAAGCCGCGAAACGCTCTGCGGCAGACAGGGCAAAAGCGGCATGATCATTCAACTCCCATACCCACCGAGCATCAACCGCTACTACCGGCATGTGGGATACCGCACGCTGATCAGCCGGGAGGGCCGGACGTTCCGCAAGAACGTCTGTGCCCTCCTGGGCGGGGGTGGCCCCCGTAAACCTCCGGCGGGCGGGCGAATCGCCCTGTGCATGGACGCCTTCCCGCCCGACCGCCGGAGGCGCGACATGGACAACATCCAGAAGCCGGTGCTGGATGCCCTTCAGCACGCCCAGATATACGAAGACGACAGCCAGATCGACCTGCTTCTCACCCGGCGGCGCGATGTTGTTGCCGGAGGTCGTCTGGGTGTCATTGTCCTGGACATGCCGCTGTGCCGGTGCCCATTGTGCGGAGCGGCAATGAATCCAAACGCGGAGATGAACTGACGTGCAGAAGTTATTCCCGACGCTGCTGATCGTGATGGAGGTCTGCGCCGCCATCGGTTACTTCCCCGCCGGCGACTGGCGCAGGGTCGTCTACTGGCTTGCAGCCGCCGTCCTGACGGCTGTCGTCACCTGGTAACCCAAAGAAAGGCAAATCGAATATGCATATCAGACGAATCTACATCGCCGGCCCGATGACGGGCATGCCCGACCACAACTTCCCGGCGTTCCACGCCGCCGCCGAGCGCCTCCGAAATGCCGGATGGTATGTCGTGAACCCGGCGGAGAACTTCGGCGGGCGCACGGACCTGCCTCGCGAGGCCTACATGCGGATCGACGTGGCCCTGATGGCGACGTGCGACGCCATCGCCATGCTGCCTCTGTGGAAGGAGTCCCGCGGCGCGAGGGTGGAATACCTGCTGGCCCGCGAGATGGGCATGGAGATGATGGACGCGCAGACGCTCTCGCCGCTGTCCGACGCGCCCGCGGCGGCGGTCATGCTGGCGGTGCCGGCCGGAAAGCCGCCGGTCGCCGAGTCCGTCCTGGACGAGGCCAAACGTATCACGGGCGGCGAGCGCCGCAACGACTACGGCCACCCGGCGGACGACTTCAAGCACACGGCGCTTATGTGGAACGGCATCCTGGCGGGCAAGCTCCGCGAGGGCGCCGAGATCACGGCAATGGACATCCCGCTGTGCATGATCGCGATCAAACTGGCCCGCCAGTCCCACCGGCACAAGCGTGACAACCTCGTGGACATCGCGGGTTACGCCAGGACGGCAGCGATGGTCGCGGGAGACGAGTAATGGCCAGGGCGGGCAGCAAAACCATGCTTGCCTTCGGCGACGTCCATATTCCGTACCAGAACCGGCGGGCGGTGGAAGTATTCTGCCGTGGCGCCGAACGCCTGCGACCGGATGTGATCGTCTGCCTGGGCGACCTGCTGGACTGCGGGCAGTTCTCGGTCCACCCGCCCACGCACGGCGTGCCGGAAACCGATTACGAGGATGACCTGCGCCAGGCGAATGACCTGCTGGACCGTCTCCAGGAATCTTGCTCCGCCCTGGTGGTCGTCGAAGGCAACCATGAGTATCGCCTGGACCGCTGGGCAGCGTCGACCGCCGAGGGGCGCGGGGCGTACTCGATGCTGGCGCCGTATGCCCGGCTGACGAAGGCGCGGACGGGCTGCACCTATGTCCGTTATGGTTCGGTCGACGGACGGTATCCGCACCATCGGATCAACTCGCGGATCATCGCCGTCCACGGATGGTCCTACGCCCGGCACGCCACGAAGAACCACCTTCAGATCAGCCAAGGCAAGAGCGTCATCCACGGCCACACCCACCGCGCCGACGTCAGCATCATCCAGAACATCTGGTCGCCGGGCGAAGTCATCCAGGCGCGGTCGTCCGGTTGCCTGTGCAAGCCGGTGCCTCTCTACGGCGCCGGCCGCCCGGTCGAATGGGTCAACGCCTTCATCCTGGGATACCTCGGCCGTCGCAGCGACACGCTGTACACCATCCCGATCATGGACAACCGCTGCATCCTGCCCGACGGCACGGAGGTGTCGGCGTGAGCCAATCGCCCGCGATAACACTGCGCCCTTATCAGATCGAGGCCGTCGAGGCGGTGTACAACCACCTGCGACAGCGGGATGACAATCCCTGCATCGTGCTGCCGACGGCGGCCGGCAAAACGCCTGTCATCGTCACGATCTGCCGCGATGCCATTCAGCAGTGGAACGGTCGCGTGCTCATCCTGGCGCACGTGAAGGAACTGCTGGAGCAGGCGGTGGACAAGCTCCATACCATGGCCCCCGACCTGTGGATGCAGATCGGCGTGTACTCGGCCGGACTAAGGAGCCGCGACACGGATAAACCCATCATCGTCGCGGGCATCCAGAGCGCGTACCGACGCGCAGCAGAGCTGGACCGTTTTGATCTGATTCTGGTGGACGAATCGCACATGATCCCACCGGACGGCGACGGGATGTACCAGACGTTTTTGTCCGAGGCGAAGGTCGTCAACCCCAACGTGCGTCTGATCGGCCTGACCGCCACGCCGTACCGTATGTCCACGGGCATGATCTGCGGGCCGGAGAACCTGCTCAATCACGTCTGCTATGAGGTCGGCGTGCGGGAACTGATCGTCCAAGGCTACCTCTCGCCTCTGAAGACCAAGGCCGGCAGGCAGAAGGTCGACATGTCGGGCCTGCACGTTCGCGGCGGCGAATTCGTCGCCGGCGAAGTCGAGGCGCTGATGGACGACGATGCCTTGGTCCGCTCCGCCTGCCGCGAGATCGTGGACCACGCCCAGGACCGCCGTTCCGTGTTGATCTTTGCCGCGGGCGTTCAACATGCACAGCACGTGCAGCGCGTCCTTGGCCAGTCCGGCCTCCAATGCGGATTCGTCTGTGGCGAAACCCTTCCCTTCGAGCGGGCACAGACGCTTCAGCGGTTCCGCGACGGCGATCTGAAGTACCTGGTGAACGTCAACGTCCTGACCACCGGCTTTGACGCGCCGAACATCGACTGCGTGGCGCTACTGCGCCCGACGAACTCTCCGGGCCTCTATTACCAGATGGTCGGTCGCGGGTTCCGGCTGCATTCGTCAAAGACCGATTGCCTGGTCCTGGACTTCGGCGGCAACGTCCTGCGGCATGGCCCCGTCGACGCGCTGCAGATCAAAGACCCGAGCGCCGGCTCTGGTGAAGCGCCCGCGAAGGAATGCCCGCAGTGTCAGGCCGTGATCCATGCGGCATACGCCAAATGCCCCGAGTGTGGCTACGAATTCCCGCCGCCGAACCGACAGAAGCACGATTCGACGGCAAGCACTGAGGGCATCCTCAGCGGCCAGGTAGAAGACACCGAGCATCAAGTCACGGATGTGCAGTACTCCGTGCATGTCAAGCGCGACGCGCCGGAAGACGCCCCGCGAACCATGCGGGTGGAATATAGCATCGGCCTGAACAACTGGGTCAGCGAGTGGGTGTGCTTCGAGCATACCGGCTTCGCGCGAAACAAGGCCGAGGCCTGGTGGCGGCAGCGATCCGACGAGCCGGTGCCGGAGACCATCGAGCAAGCCGTGGAGATCTGTCAGGCCGGGGGCATCTGCGGAACCAAGGCGGTCACCGTTCGGCATGTCGCCGGCCAGAAATACGACCGCATCGTCAGTTACAGGCTTGGACTCAAGCCGCCGCGTTTTGATGGCAGCGACGAATGCGATACCGGTGACGTGGCGATGCCCGCCTGGCCGGCTGACGAGGTGCCGTTCTAAAAATGGCCAATCTGATCGAAATCCAGATATCGCCGGTAGAAGTCGGTCAAGTGGTCGCTGAAGAAGTCATCGGCGCACATGATCCCTCTTTCCACCAACGTCTCCAGCGGCAGCGATTCGATGCTTTCCTTGTAGCGTGGCGCAAGTCGGCTCTTCAGCTCCAGCACGACCTTGGGCGCTTCCTTATCGTTTCTTGGGGCGAGGACGTAGTTCTTGGCGTGGGCGAGGTGATGCTTCTGAGCATAAGCGATGGTGAGCAGGAGGTTCCGAGCCACCTGGTCGAACCCTTGCTTCTCATACCATTTCAGCCCGTCGCCGCGGAAGACCCTGAGTTCCTTGGCCAGCCGGAACTTCTTGTCCTGTTTGGCGGCAGTGTTGCCACCGAGCTTGTCGGTGTACTTGGTTTCAATGCTGGCCAAGCCATCATGCCCATCGGGATCACTGAAGAAGACGGCTGCATCCCAAGCGGTCTTGTCATCGATGTAGTCGGACAGTGGCTCGGGAATCATCTCGACCACGACGTCCTTTACATGACGAATTGGGGAGGTGTTGAAGATCGCACCGAGGACGCGGCTGCACGTGGCCCGGTTGGCCGGGAGAGCTGCGCGGAAGTCGGCGAAGAGATTGAAGCACATCGGCATGCTGGAGAGCATGTTGTTGAACAGCCTGAACTCGTCGATGGTGAGGTCGGGGTTGTTCTTCGTGTCCTTCCTGTCGGCCACTCGTCGCTTTGCATAGGCAAAGGCCGCCGGGCTGATGAAGTTGGCCCCGGACGCTTCGCCATCTATCAGCGAACTGCCGACTCTGCGCCCTCCCGGCCTCCACGGGCCGCATTCCGGGATCTTCAGCACCTCCACGCGATACCAGCTCTGAAGGAAACGGCATCTCCTGGTGAATGGATCGGAGTCACGTGGGAGGGGACCGTATTTTTCGTTGTTGTTCATAGTCCCACCAATAGAGGCGATTCCCTTGGGCAATGCAAGCGCCCTGATGCGGAATGGACGGTGAAATTCCATGTCTGACATCGGGAGAACGGCAGCGGAATACTTGGCGGCGGGCCTGTGCGTCCTGCCCGCGCGGCTGGACCAGAAGCGCCCGGTCGTGTCGTCGTGGAAGCAGTATCAGCAGCGCTTGCCCACGGCGGCGGAGGTCGGTGCCTGGTTCAGCAACGGACATGCAATTTGCATCATCACCGGGGCCGTCTCCGGCAACACGGAGTTGCTGGACTTCGACGCCGGCGGCGCCCTGTATGACCGCTGGGCTCAGATCGTCGAGGAACAAGCCCCCGGGCTCCTGGCCCGTCTGGCGATGGAGCGCAGTCAGCGCGGCGGGCGGCACGTGTTGTACCGAAACGTTGTGCCCGTCTGTGGCAACATGAAGCTCGCGCAGCGACCAGGGGCCGACGGCCGCCCCGAGACCCTGATTGAGACCCGCGGCGAGGGCGGGCTGTTCCTGTGCGCTCCATCGCCGGGGTACGAGATGCTGCAGGGCTCATTCACGAACCTGCCGATCCTGACGGCCGAGGAGCGGGATATTCTGTTGTCCGCCGCGTGGTCGCTGAATGAGCACGTTCCGCCCCCTGAACCCGTCTCGGTCGGCACCACGGTTGGCGCACGTCCAGGAGATGACTTTTCGGAGCGTGGCGACGTTCGGGCGGTGTTGCTCGCGCACGGCTGGACGTTGGCGAAGTCCGGGGAGAACGAGTACTGGCGTCGGCCGGGCAAGACAGCCGGGTGGTCCGCAACGCTGAAGGATCGCGTGCTGTACGTATTCTCGTCCAACGCCGAACCGTTCGAGCCGGGCAAGGCGTACTCGCCGTTCGGTGTGTACACCTTGCTGGAGCACAACGGCGACTTTGCCGCGGCGGCCAGTGCTCTTCGAGCACAAGGGTACGGACAGGACGTCATGCCCGGCGCGGACGTGGACATCTCGGGCATCATGGCGCAGGCAGGCGACAAGACGCCCGCCGAGCCGCAGGAGCCCGACCCCGGCCCGATTCCGGAGCACCTGTTCCGCGTGCCCGGCTTTATCGCCCAGGTCATGGAATTCACACTGGCCAACGCCCCGTATCCGAACGTCGGTCTGGCGTTCTGCGGGGCGATGGCGCTCCAGTCGTATCTCTGCGGCCGGAAGGTCTGCGATCGGGGCGACCTGCGGCCCAACCTGTACCTCCTGGCCCTTGCGTCCAGCGGCACAGGCAAGGACTTCCCCAGGAAGGTCAACTCGCGGGTGCTGTTCGAGATCGGGCATGTCGACGCCCTGGGCGACAAGTTCGCCAGCGGCGAGGGGCTTCAAGATGCGCTTCTCCGCTGCGGGGCGATGCTGTTCCAGAACGACGAGATGGACGGCGTCCTGCGGCAGATCAACCTGGATCGGGAGAACAAGCGCGAATCGATTCCCAACATCCTGCTGACCTTGTACACATCGGCCAACGACGTCTACCCCATTCGGGTCAAGGCCGGCCAAAAGGAAGCGGCCCACATCGACCAGCCGCACCTGACGCTCTTCGGCACCGCCACGCCGCAGTACTTCTACGAGTCGCTGTCCAGGCGGATGCTGACCAACGGATTCTTCGCCAGGCTGATGATCGTGGACATCGGCAAGCGCAACGCCGGCCAGACGCCCGGGCCCGCCAGGAATTTGCCCCAGCCGATCCTCCAGACCGCCAGGTGGTGGACGGAATTCCAACCGGGCACCACCCGCCGAAATCTCCTGGAGGTCCATCCCGAGCCAAGGGTCGTGCCCTGCACGCCCGAGGCGCAGGAGGCAATCAGTTCCCTCCAGCGGCAGACCGAGGCGGAATATGACAAAGCGCACGACCGCAATGACGAAGTCGCCCGGGTCGCCTGGTCGCGCACCACCGAGAACGCGGGCAAGCTGGCGATCATTTACGCCTGCAGCGAGAACCACGAGAACCCGACGATCGGCCTGCCCGCCGTCCAGTGGGCCAGGCAGTTCGCCGTGCATCAAACGCGGCGGCAACTGTTCCTGGCCACCAGTTACGTCGCCGAGAACCCCTTCCACGCCGAGTGCCTCAAGGTGATTCGCCGTCTGCGGGAGACATCGGACGGGCAGATGGCGCGGAACAAGCTGATGCGGCTGATGCACTGCAAGGTGGCCGACTTCGACCAGATCGTGGGGACGCTCATCACGCAAGGCGACATCGTCCCGGTGGAGATCCAGACCAAGACCAAGAACGCACAGGGATACCGAATCGCATGAATACCCCCACGCCGAATCCGTCACAAATCCGTCACAATCCATCACGCGTTTGTGATGGATTCACCGCCGTTGACGCCCTTTTGAGGCCGAGAACCTCGAATCCGTCACGAATCCGTCACACCCATGTTGTGACGGATTTCTCGCGGCGGAAGTATAGGTTTTATATAGAACTACACACTCTCTCTCCCTCTATATATGAATCCGTCACATACACCCTCACTCGATGCTGGCGCGCACGCGCGAGGGCGGTGGGACGGATTCGTGTGACGGATTCCCTTCGCGACGGTTCGCGCCACGTTTGCGCAGGTTCGAACATCTCTAGCGTAGTCGAGCAAGGATACGGACGCGCCCAAGACGCGAACGTGGGCGCGCAGGTTGCCCATCTTCACAGATTCAATGGTTCCTTCCTGGCCGTGGTCTCGGTGACCGCGGCGGGAACGGTCACGGTGTTAGAGACAGTTTCTTTCAAGTGTCCGGTTTTTCAAGAAAGGCATGAGGTGGCAGAATGAATATCGAGCTTCGGGACATCACTTCGATCCGGCCGTATGACAAGAACCCCCGCAACAACGACGACGCGGTGGAGGCCGTGGCGGCCAGCCTGCGGCAATTCGGCTTCCGCCAGCCGATTGTCGTGGACGCCGACGGCGTGATCATCTGCGGGCATACCCGGTACAAGGCCGCCCAGAAACTGGGCCTGGCAAAAGTACCCGTCCACGTCGCCCAGGACCTCTCGCCCGAGCAGGTCAAGGCATATCGCATCGCCGACAACAAGACGGCGGAACTGGCCGAATGGAACATGGACCTGCTGCCTATTGAACTGAAAGACCTTCAGGCGGCGGACTTCGACCTGTCGGCGTTGGGTTTCGACGCGGACGAACTGGCCGCGCTGCTGGCCCCGCCGGGCACAGAGGGCCTGACCGATCCGGATTCGGTTCCCGAGCCGCCCGAGGAGCCGGTGACCCAGCCCGGCGACCTGTGGCTGCTGGGCGCGTTCACGACCTGTCCGCACTGCGGGGAGGTGAACGAGCTATGAATCGCCAATGCACGTGCAGGAAATGCCACAAGGAATACGAGGCCCCCGTTCAATCGCGGCATCGGCTCATCTGCGGTGATTCGACCGACGCCGACGACGTTGCCCTGCTGATGGACGGCCAGAGGGGGGCGTTGGGCTTCACATCGCCACCGTACAACGCAGGCGACAATTCGCTGGGCGGCAACAAGAGCCGGGTGGACAGCAAGTACATCGGCGTCAGCGACGACCGGCCCGCCCAGGAGTACCTGCGGCTGCTGATGGACTTCACGACCATCGCGGTGTCGCACTGCCAAACCGTCGCCGTCAACCTCCAATCGCTGGCGGGCAACAAGACGGCCGTCCTGGACTGGATTCATCATTTTCGTGACCACTTCGTGGACCGGATGGTCTGGTTCAAGGGCCAGGGCCAACCCGCCATGGCCGCCAACGTGATGAACTCGCGGTTCGAGGACATCTGGGTCTTCTCGCCGGATGAGAACCCTTCCCGCGCCATCCCGACCGGCCGGTTCCAGTCGACGGTGTCCAACGTGTACGAGGGCAAGGGCGCAAGCGGCGAGAACGTCGCATCTGAGATTCACGCGGCTTCAATGCCTATCCACCTGGCACTGCACGTCCTGGAGTCGTTCGACGGCACCGGTGGAATCGTATACGAACCGTTCTGCGGGACCGGCACCACGATCATCGCGGCCGAGAAGTTGGGGCGCCGTTGCTTTGCCGTCGAACTGGTGCCGCAGTACGTGGATGTGACAGTCAAGCGTTGGCAGGAATTTACAGGCAAGGCCGCCGTGCTGGAGCGCACAGGCGATTCGCCCATATCCGTTGGAGGCAATTCATGAATACAGCACGCGAACGACAATGCACGTGCCGCAAGTGCGGCAAGGAATACTCGGCGCCCGTCGAGTCCAGACACAGACTTCTGTGCGGCGACTCGAGGAAGGCAGAAGACATGGCCCGGCTGATGGATGGGCGCATGGCGGATATGGTCTGGACGGACTCGCCGTACGGGGTGGCCATCGCCAGCCGGGTCGGCACGAGCACGGGAATGTCGTCGTCGCAGGCGCGGGCCGAGGGCGGCAAGGGGATCGCCAACGACGATCTGACCGTTCCCGAACTTGTCGCGTTCCTGCGGGGCGCGTTCGACCTGGCTCTTGAAGCATGCAAGCCCGGGGCCGTCTGGTACGTGGCGGCCCCGCATGGACCGATGGGCGTGGCCTTCAGCATGGTGCTGCACGACCTGGACATCTGGCACAGCAGCCTGGTGTGGGTCAAGGACAGCATGGTGATCAGCCGCCTGGACTATCACTATCGCCACGAGGTCTTCTACTACGGATGGAAGCCCGGCGGCGCCCACCACCCCGTTCCCGACCGGTGCCAGACGTCGGTGTTCGAGTTCCCGCGGCCCAAGCGTTCCGAAGAGCATCCGACAATGAAGCCGGTCGACCTGATCCGCAAGCACATGGAGAACTCCTCCAGCCCGGGCCAGACGGTCCTGGACCAGTTCGCTGGCAGCGGATCGACGCTGATCGCCTGCGAACAGACGGGCCGCGATGCCTGCTTGATGGAAATCGACCCGCAGTACGCGGACGTGGTCGTTCACCGGTGGGAAGAGTTCACGGGCAAGAAGGCGGAGCGGATTCCGGCTGGCGAGACCGTGGCCGTCGCGGCGGAGGGCAACTGATGGTCGCCGTTTCGCAAAAGCACATTTCCCTGAAGCAGCGTCAGTCACTGCCGCTGGAGGCAAAGGTGCAAATGAGCATCGCCCGCATTCGGCAGTGGTACGACCACTGGGAAGGGCTGGTGTACGTCAGCTTCTCGGGCGGCAAGGACTCCACCGTCCTGTTGCACATCGTGCGGTCGGTGTACCCCGAGGTGCCGGCCGTGTTCGCGGACACGGGACTGGAGTACCCGGAGATAAGGGATTTCGTGAAGACAATCGACAACGTCGTCTGGGTGCGGCCGAAGATGAAGTTCCCTGATGTCCTGGCCAAATACGGTTACCCGGCCGTGAGCAAACGGATCGCTCAGTACGTCAACGACGTCCGGCGGTCCACCGAGCGGGGCGCGCAGACGCGGCGCCTGCGGCTGACGGGAATGAAATCCGACGGGACGTTCTCGCAGATGAGCATGATCCCCAAGAAGTGGCAGTACTTGATCCACGCACCGTTCGCCATCTCGGACAAGTGCTGCAACGCGATGAAGAAGCAGCCGATGGACACCTACCAGAAATCCACCGGCCGCTATCCCTACGTTGGCACGATGGCCAGTGAGGGCAACCAGCGGACGCAGACGTATTTTCGATACGGCTGCAATGCATACGGCATCAAACGCCCCCGGTCGGCGCCCATGTCGTTCTGGACGGAACCGGACATCTGGCAATACCTCCGCGAGCACGGCCTGCCGTACAGCAGCATCTACGACATGGGCTACAAACGGACCGGCTGCATGTTCTGCATGTTCGGGGCCCACCTGGAGCCAGAGCCCAACCGCTTTCAACTGATGGCGCAGACACACCCGCGACAGTACCGCTACTGCATGGAGTCGCTCGGTTGCGGGAAAGTGCTGGACCACATCGGCGCGCCGTGTCGCCCGCAACGGTCGCTGTTCGACACTAACCCAGCCCAACTGAATTAGGAGACCAGGTGATTCACACACCTTTTACATACGCCAGCCTTTGCGACGGTATCGGAGCGGTCCACTCGGCGTGGGCGCCGCTGGGCTGGCGTTGCGCCTGGACCAGTGAAATTGAACCCTTCGCCTGCGCCGTGGTGGAGCATCACTGGGACCTGCCCAACCTGGGCGACATGACGAAGATTACCGAAAGGAGTATTCATGGTCGCGATCAACTCGACCTCGTCGGCGGCGGAACTCCGTGCCAGTCCTTCTCGCTCGCCGGCCTGCGAAAGGGACTGGCCGACCCTCGCGGCAACCTGGCCCTGGTCTTTCTTGGCCTTGTTGACCTGCTGCGGCCACGATGGGTTCTTTGGGAAAACGTCCCCGGTGTCCTCTCGTCAAATCGCGGACGCGATTTCGGGTGTTTCCTCTCTGCGCTGGGCCAACTCGGGTATGGGTGGTGCTACCGAATCCTGGACGCTCAGTTCTTCGGAGTTCCCCAGCGACGCCGTCGCGTGTTCGTTGTCGGACATCTTGGAGACTGGCGACCTGCCGCGGCGGTACTTTTTGAGCCCCAAAGCCTGCGAGGGAATCCTGCGCCGGGCCGAAAAACGAGGCCGCCAGTTGCCCGGACCCTTACGTCAAGCACTGGAGGCGCAAGCGCGAAAGAGCAACAGCTGACGTTCGTGGACGCCGAGGGCCGTCCGCTCAATGCCCTGTGCTACGGCGGCGGCAACACCGCCGGCGAGATCGAGGTGTCCACCTGCCTGACGCATCACGGGGCGAGGCTCGATTTTGACACCGAAACATTCGTTACTCACACGCTGGCGTTTGACTGCAAACAGGACGGCCGTGGCGCCGAAGATCTCGCGCCCACGCTCCGCGCCATGGGGCATGATGCCAGCCATGCCAACGCCGGGGGACAGATCGGCGTGGCATACCCGCTGGACCTGCGGAACGCCGGACGCGACGCCGACAAGCACGATGCGATGAACCGTCAGGGATGCTGCGTGGGTTCGCAAAACGCACCGGCGCCCGCATGTACACGCGGGCCGGTGCCCGGCGTGGCGTACTCGTTCCAACCCCGTATCGGGCGATCCGGGCGAGGGCAACCTTCGCAGGTCGTGTCTGCCCTGGGCGGCGCGTCGGCGGGCGCCGGTTCGACCAGCGACTCGCGGCCGTGCGTGGCCAGCGGATACGCGGTCCGCCGCCTGACGCCGCGGGAGTGCGAGCGGCTTCAGGGGTTCCCGGACGACTACACGCTGATCCAGTTCCGGGGCAAACCCGCCGCAGACGGCCCGCGATACCGGGCGCTGGGCAACAGCATGGCGGTGCCGGTGATTTACTGGATCGGGCGGCGGATCGAGGTTGTCAATCGACTGATCAGCCATAAGAGCACCCCGGCCGTTGCGTTGGCCGGGGCAATGGAGGGATTCAATTGATGCTGTTACTGCGGTACGACAGGTCGTCGGAGGCGTGCAGCGGTGCGGATGCGGACGCCTCTATGCGTCTGCAAATTCAAGCCCTCCCATCCGCCCAGCGGGTTTTCCTGGACAATGGCGACGGGCACCAACTTGCCGGAAACCTTCACGATGTAGCGTCCGCCGACTTTGACCTCGTTCTTCTTCATGGCTTATACATCCTTTCTATCGTTGCCGGGGTTCGGGGTGAGCGCTTCTTCAGCCAACTCCCGCTCATGTCGGCGGCGGGCCAGACGGTCGGCCTTGCGGTAATCCATGGCGCAGTTGCCGGCCCAATGCCGCAGGCCGGTCAGCAGGTCAACGAGGTTCTCGTCATGGACCAAGTCGGGGAAGCAGATGTCCGACGCGTCCACGCCGCGCTTACGGGCGACGAAGGTTCGCATGGCCTCCTGGGCATGTTTGGACAACTGGAGGTTGCGTTCCTCGGCGGGATTGTGTGGTTGGTTGGACATGGCTTACGCTCCTCCCTTCTCGTCCGCCACCGCCGCGGCGGCCTCGCCGTCAGGGACGAACGTGGCGGTTTCCCAGGAGTCCAGGTATTCCTCGACTGCCCAACGGATGATTTCGCTGGGCGTGACGCGTTTCTTCCGGTCGTGGGTTTCCTTCGCGACCTGGCGAATCAGGCGTTCGTACAGATCCATCGGGAATACGGCGGCGACGTGAATCGGTTTTGTCTTGTCGTTCTGGAGTTTCCGCATGGTTCAGTTGCCCGCCTTCCCGGCCTCGGTGCGAGCTGTAATGCCCACGGGGGTCAACTCGAACAGGCCCCGGTCAACCTTGCGGAAGCGGCTCTGTTCGCCTTTCTTGGATATCTCGGTGATGATTGCGGCGTAGATGGTCGCGGCGGGCGTCTTGCCGCCCGTCTGCCACATGCCCGTCTCCAGCATCCGTTTAACCATGTCCGTCGTGTTCAGAGGCTTGCCCGCCTCGGCAAGGACCGCCACCGCCGCATCCAGACCGCTGGGTTTGCGGGGCTTCTTTTCACCCGGCTCGCGCTTGGCCCGAGTGTTGCTCTTGGCGCCGGTCCCGACGTCGGCGGCCGTGTCCTTGGGCGTCTGTGCCGGCGGCGCTTCCTTGGGCGTGTTGCGTTCCTTCCACTGTTCGGGCGTCTGTCCGTCGCCCTTGATGACCGCCGTGGTGACCGTCACCTTCGCGCCGCTGGGCAACGACGCACCTTGATAGCGTCCGTGCCCCAGCGACTTGTCGATCCGCACCGAGAGGTACGTGCCGCCGACCTTCGCGCTGTAAATCATTCCGACTTTCACTTTCGACTCTGCCATGTTCTGCTCCTTCAAGTTCTGTCCCATTGGGACGGTTGGTTAAAGACCCAGCTCTTTCGCGAACTGGGATTGTTCTTCGTATCCGCCGAGGAGTTCGCACAACTGATCGTGAAACCAGCGGACCTGCTGGTCAACCTGCGGGTTGTTCGTCCGGTTGATCTGGAGGCAAGAGGCGATGGCCGCCACCGCATGCGGGCTCAGTTGCTCGCGGATGGCGTCGAACAACTCGCTCTCGTCGTTCTCCGGCACGGTCACATCGACCGGCTTGCCGTTGTGCTCAGCCTGGGACAGTCGTGGTTTGCGTTTCTTGTTCGTCATGGTCGTTCTCCTGTTTCAGATTCCGTAGTGCTTGCACATCGATTCGAGCGTCTCGGCCAGCCGGACATAGGCGTCGGCCTTGGCCCGTTCGACCGCGTTGGAAAACATGCTGGTGGAATTCGATCCGAAGAAGGACCGGACGCGGTACTGGACCTCCTTGGTCACCGTTTGCAGAACCTCGCGCGGTTCGTTTTCGGCCATGCCGCGCTCGATCCACAGCCACATCTCGTACTCGGCCTGCGTCTTGACCATGCCCTCGGCGCTCCAGGTGATGGCGCTGATGGGGTTAGTCTGCAGGTCGGCGAGCATCTTCGCCTGCGCCTCCTCGTACTGCTTCTTGGACAGGCGGATGTGGATGCCCAGGTCCTTCTTCATCTCGTCCGCGAATGCATTGTTCATTTCCTTGGTCGTGGTCATGTTGTCTTCCTTTCAATCTGCGTTAAGGGCCAAAATGGTCGTCGGCGTGTACCCGCATCGGCGGGCCTCGGCGTTGATAGCCTTCCGCACGGCGCTGCCGGGGCGGCTCGCGTAGTAGATCGCGGCCAGTCGTTTCCATCCGAGCGTCTCGATCCGGCGGCGTCCGTTCCGCATGTTCGCGGTCAACCATTCCGCCGCCGTCGTCGTGTTCTTCTTTGTGTTCCGCATCGCGTTGTCCTTTCGTATTTCCATGTTTCTGATGGACATGAGGCCGTCGGGGCGGAAAAAGACCAAGGCAATTGCCGGAAACCATGCAGATTTTCTGACAACACATACTTCTATGGGATAAAGACTTATGACTAGCACTAAAGAATCCGCCATTATTCCGCCGCCCCCTGCGGAAACCCCGTCCGCCCCCGGCGGCGCTGGGGCGGTAAACCCGGCGGCGCTGAGCGTGGAGCAGGCCGCGAGGGTGCTCACCGCCGTGGGTGGACGGTCCACCACGGCCGAAACCATCCGCCGGCACATCGATCGCGGGGCGCCGACCGGCGTGGATGGGCACATTAACCTTATGCACTACATGGCGTGGCTGATCCGGGAGATGTCCATTGGCGAAGAATGATCCAAGGCGACTGAAGCCCGCCGACCTGGTGCGGGCGCTGAACTCCACGCCGCTGGGCGAGGTGTTCGATGAGCGGCAACTCTATCGTCACCGAATGCGGGCGGGCTTCCGCATCGGCGAAGGTCGGCACATTGATATGCTGCGGTACGCCGCGTGGCTGGTGGATACGCTGGAGGAGCGAGAACGCCGCGCCGCCGATCCCAAGGCCGCTTACGATGCTCAGAAGGCCCGCGCTGCCCAGCGCAACGCCGAACTTGCCCGCGCCGGCCAGGACATCGGGGAGTTGCCCGCCGTGGTGAACCCGGAGCGGAAGACCCGGGCGACGGGCAACTTTCGTTTCTTCTGCGAGACGTACTTCCCGGAGATCTTCTACCTGCCCTGGTCGCGGGACCACCAGCGGGTAATCGACAAGATCGAACGCGCCGTCTTGAACGGCGGCCTGTTCGCCATGGCCATGCCTCGCGGCAGCGGCAAGACGGTGCTTTGCCAGACGGCCGTGGTATGGGCGGCGATGATCGGCGCGACGCCGTTCGTCTGCCTGATCGCCGCGTCGGCCGACCGGGCCGTGCAGCTCCTGGAGACCGTCAAGACGTGGCTGGAGACCAATCCACTGCTGCACGAGGACTGGCCGGAGGTCACCCACCCCATCCGCAAACTGGAACGGATCACCAATCGCCAGAAAGGCCAGCGGTACAAGGGCGAGCCGACCCGCATCGAGTGGAACGCCGACAAGATCGTCCTGCCCACCATCGCCGGCAGCCGCGCCAGTGGCGTGGTCATCTCCTGCAGTGGCATGAAGGGCTCCGACATCCGTGGGCAGAACCATGCCCGCGCCGACGGGCAAGTAGTGCGTCCGCAACTGGCGATGGTGGACGACCCGCAGACGACCGAGTCGGCGTGGTCGTCATCACAGTCGCAACGGCGCGAGGCGATACTGGCGGGCGACGTACTGGGCATGGCCGGGCCGGGTAAGAAAATCGCGGGCCTCATGTGCTGCACGGTCATCCGGCCAGCCGACATGGCCGACAACATGCTGGACCGCGAGAAACACCCCGAGTGGCAAGGCGAGCGGACCAAGCTGGTGTACGCGTTCCCGGTCAATGAGAAGCTCTGGTCCAAGTACGCGGAAATCCGGGCTGACTCCCTTCGGAACGACGGCGACGGGCATGAGGGAACGGACTTTTATGCCGCCAACCGCGCGGAGATGGATGCCGGCGCGATGGTCGCATGGCCGGAGCGGTACAACGACGATGAACTGTCGGCCATTCAGAATGCGATGAACCTGAAGCTCCGGGACGAGGCGGCATTTTTCGCCGAGTACCAGAATGAGCCGCTCGTCGAGGAGGAAGCCGCCGGCATCCTGACCGCCGACGAGATCGCCGCGAAGGTCAACAATCACCGGCGCTGTGAAATCCCCCTTGGCGCGAACCACCTCACGATGTTCATCGACGTGCAGGGGCGGCTACTGTTCTATGTGGTCGTGGCATGGGAGGACGACCTGACCGGCTATGTCGTGGACTACGGTTCATGGCCCGATCAGCAGCGGCCGTTCTTCACGCTCCGCGACGCCCGCAGGACCATCCCGCGGGCCTTTCCCAGCGCGGGCGTCGAGGGCGCGATCTATTCGGCGCTGGAGGCGCTGACAGGCGACTACCTGAACCGGCAGTGGCGGCGCGAGGACGGGGCGATGGTGAAAATCGACCGTTGCCTGATCGACGCCAACTGGGGGCAGTCCACCGACCTGGTGTATCAATTCTGCCGCCAGAGTCCACACAGCGGCATTCTGCTGCCCAGCCACGGCAAGTTCGTCGGCGCCAGCAGCACGCCGTTCTCCGAGTACAAGCGGAAGAAAGGCGACCGGATCGGGCACCACTGGCGCATTCCAAATGTCCAGGGCCGGCGACAGGTCCGCTACGTCCTGATCGACACCAATTACTGGAAGAGCCTGGTGCATGCCCGTCTTGCGGTGACGATGGGCGACAAGGGCTGCGTGTCGCTGTTCGGCCAGAAGCCGGAGGAGCACCGTCTGCTGGCCGAGCACCTCGTGGCGGAGTACCCGGTGAAGGTCGAGGCACGCGGGCGCGTTGTGGACGAGTGGAAACTCCGCGCCGCGGCGCCAGACAACCACTGGCTGGACTGTCTGGTGGGATGCTCGGTGGCCGCAAGCATCCAGGGCGCGAGCCTGCCTGGCGTCGAGGCCCGTCCCGCCGAGCCTCGACAGCGTCTTCGACTTTCGGAAGTCCAGCGCGGCAGAGGCCTCTGACCCGCCGTCCGAGGCGGTTATTCCTTCGTGCCGCAAAATGCGCGGGACACATTCGGCCGATCTGCGGAAGTAAGAGGGTGAAGGAAGAGACTCCCCGTGACCGACACCCTCGATAATTCGATTCAGCAAAATGCGTCCGGCCCGGCGAAGGCCTCGTCGGACGGCACGAGCATGGAACAGCACCCGCTGCCCGACCAGATCGCGGCCGACAAGTACCTGGCGGCCAAGGCGGCGATGCGGAAGCGCAACTTCGGCCTGCGGCGGGTGAGGATCATCCCGCCGGGAGCAACGGGAATCTGATGAACTGGCCCTGGACAAAGCGTGTGAAAGCGACCGCCAAGGCGGTGGTGCGGTTCGTTCGCGCCACGTTCGATTCCGCGCATACCACGATGGAGAACCGGCGCCACTGGGCCAACGCCGACTTCCTGTCTGCCAACGCCGCCGCCAGGCCCGACGTGCGTCGCGTCCTGCGGAACCGCTCCCGATACGAAGTGGCGAACAATTCCTACGCCCGTGGGATCGTCCTGACGCTGGCCAACGACGTGATCGGCACGGGTCCAAGGCTCCAGATGCTCCTGGGCGACGG
>QGNH01001441.1_pt1 | contig 25662 bp, 34 predicted proteins | sample 1735481 | NCBI WGS metagenome assembly QGNH01 (sample SAMN09239004, study PRJNA386568) | Viral metagenome, whole genome shotgun sequencing project.
TTATATTCGTATAAGAATATTCCTTCGGTCACTCTAATGGCGGATAATGAGTCTTCAATCTGTATCTTTGCCATGTTAGAAATAGATAACATGAGGTCAAATGTACGTTGTTTTTGATGTATTAATTGAACTAATGCTGTATCTATGCAGTTGTATAAGCAATAAGTATACCAATCTTTGTGATATAACTCTTTTAGAGTCATTGTCTTTCCATCTGGACCTTTAGAATAATCTAATTTTTTAACTCCTAAAACCTTTTTAGATATGAAATTTAAGCTATCATTCTCTTTAATTTTGATAGATGTATCCCATTTTTTGAATATATCCATGTAATCAAATATAAGCCTATGTTTAGGCAATTCTTCGAATGATGGTTTTTGTATATTTGCATTTTTCTTCCAAGGCTTTATCAATTTACCTGTAGGCGAAGCAACATTAGGATTAAGTCCTAATTTTCTAGCTCTTGTTACAAAATACACCCAATCGTAACCTACAAAATTCCATCCAGTCAGAACAGGCATTTTAGGCAATAGTTTATTGAAGAATGTATCTAATAATTCGTATTCTGTCTCGCAATATTGCCATTGTATTGTATAATGCGTATCGAAGTCTTTGAAATATTCATTCATGTCCTTCTCCATTTTAGAGACTTGTTTATCTGTCAAATCTTTAAGACCCATCAAGAATACTTTGTCTTTGAATATAATACAAACGGCAGTGATAGGATTTGCTGCTATGTGCGCTTCTGGAAAACCATCTGTGATTTCTACTTCTATATCACAGAAGAACATGTTAGGCTCGTTATATGCGAAAATGTCTTTTTTCTCTTCTTCTGGAAGTGCATCTAAGAAATCATATACCGTGTATCGATTAGGATTTCTAGCCGCCATTAATTTGACAGGCTTTCCATCCCATGTTCTAAATTCTTTTGATTTGTTGAAATCCTTTTCGTGGGTAACTGTCCACTGCATAGGATTATGCCAGTTGTAATTTTTGAACTTCAACTTTCCAGTCTCATCGATGTATGAGACTATAAGTTTACTGTTAGAATATTCGTAGTGAACTATCATATTTTTAAATGCCTTAAATGCTTTTTATTAATATGAATTATATTATAAATGAATGATAAAGTTTAAAACAACTTCTCTAAATCTTCTTTAAGAATAGCAAATAATACTTCTTTAGTATCATAATCTATAATAGATCCATCATATTGTTGCATATTTGAATCCATATATACCATTGTTAAATCAATATGACCTATGAATTTAAGATCAGTGGCGGAATTTGAAATAGATTGGTCGCTAGTTCTTTTATTTAATTCAAAAGACTGTAATAAAGATGATGCCATAATGGGTGAAACTATTATTTTATCACAATCAAGTTTTTTAATGCGTTCGATGATATTATTTAAAATATCAAAATTTTCAGTAATAGCTTTTCTTTCTTTAGAATCATCAACAGATGAAATACTTACTACTTTAGCTTCGACTACTTTAGCTTGTTCATCTAATATGGATTTATAATCTGATATTAATTCTTCCAAAGCTTCCTTAGAGAATACTAAAGAAAAATCTTGAGCGACCATCACTTCAAAATTAATGCCAATATGTTTAGTATTAATATCTTCTTTTTCTAATTTGATTATTTGTTTCATGATATTATTTTTGGTTCATTTTGAAATGCTTTTTTACTTGCATCGAAATTATATTTAGTGATTGTTTTCCAAGGCCAATCTGATAAATCTTTCGTTTTAGAATATTTAGTAGCCCATAAATATTTCTCCCATTCCTGATTATCGCCAGTCCAACTAAATTGAAAGCCTAACCAATATATGTGAAGTGCTGGCTCTGTTTCTACTCTAGGAGTTTCAAATTTATCTTTCCAAGATAATTTAGAGATTGAAATTTTAGGAAATAAATCTATTTCTACATATCTAGATAACCATTGGTTTCTAAACCAATATTTTAATTTAGGTTTTTTCATTTGTTTGTTATTAATACTTGGTCATAAAATAGAACTCTTCTTAGTTGTGGATTTTCCGCATATTGAACCCAAACAAATTTAGCTAAAGTAGTATCAAAATGCATCGATAATGTTTTAGGATCCAAATCTTTAAAATCTATAATAGATTTTACCTTTTCATCATATATTAATTCTGTAGCTATCATCATATTTAAAATTTGTTGTGTAATTTAGATTCTGTTGCAGCATCAAAGGAATAATAATTACAAGTTAATTCTTCGTCTGCTTTAATATCTCTTGCCGCTACAGTATTTCCATGTTCTGTGTTATCATCATGCAAATTAGAATCATCGCAGTGATTTATAAATCTACTGTTATCTAAACATAGTATCCATAAATTTTCATATAAATAAGCATACTTCTTAACAAATGATCTTTCTATTTCATTCATTAAGTGAAGATCAATATTAGTGTATTGTTTTATGAAAGTATGATCGTATCTCCAAACAATAGTTCCTTTAGATATATCGTTAGATGCATATAATCCTATATCTCCTCTTTCTGTTTTATCTAAATAGGTTTCTACTTGAAGCATGTATTAATAATTTCCTGTTGAATTTCTGCGCCTATTTTCTATATTTTTAGAGTAGTAATAATTCATTAATTCTTCGGGCGTCATATCACATGAAATCATTAGGTTGAAAATAAAATGTTGGATGTCTATTAATTCCATCTTCAATTCTTTTTTATCTCTATCAGATAATTTGTCGTAAGACATTTTATGCAATTCTTTTTTATGAGATGATTTCCACGGTTTCCATACACCACTTTGAATTCCATCATGCATTCCTCCTAAAGCATTAAATACTTCTCTTAATTCATCTTGAATTGCATGATAATTCCAATCAAAAAATCTTCTAAAATCTTCTAAAGAACCTTTTCTTAATTTTTTGAAATCATACCCATAAACATTTTCTTGAATATCTTTTTGAAGATTATACATATCTCCTAAAGTATCTTTTGATTTAGAATATACATCTTCAACTTCTAATTGTGCACATTCTTGAAAATTTGTATTTACTTTTTTTATTTGCACATTTTCAGATGACTTAGGACCATCAACAATTTTTAAAATTTCATCTACATATCTTATACCCGCGCAAATGTTAGTTCCATAATTTCCATCAGATAAGAATAAAGAAATAGAATGTACTTTTGCTGAAGATTTGCCTGCAAATTTGGTTTTTAAAAGAGTTTTCAAATTTGTTTGAATTTCTAATAATCTAGATGTTATCCTATTATCGGAAGGAATCATTCTATCTGCTGTATGCGGAGTTGTTATTAATTCAGTCACATCGCCAGCTAAAGAATAAACTCCATCGCTAATATCTTTTTGTGTAACATAAACAAAATCTAATTTTTCTTCTACTAATACATCACAAAGTGCCTTTAAAATAACAGGAGTTTGGTTTTCTACTTCTCTTACATCCGCATTAAGTTTAGCTTTTATTAAACCTGCTGCTGTTTTTTCAGCAAACACACATAAATTTTCAATAGTAGAAGCTGAAACTTCTACTGTCTTATCTTTTCCTAGAACAAGATTTTTTATAATCGGGTCCCATATACTTTCGGTAGTAATCATTTTATTTAATTGGTTTTACTATTTTTAAAGGTTGACCATCTGGCATAGTCATCACGTCACCTTCTTCGTGTTTAGTGTGATGATGTTTTTTACCATCATTAACTTTAATGCCCTGTTTTTCTAATTCGTCAACCCCCATTTGTGTTGCGATATTTTTTTGGAATTGAGTAATAAGATCTTTGTTTAAACCCATATTCCACTCTTGGATTTTCTTGAATAAGAATCCTGATTTATTATCGAAATGGTTATAAATTTTAGAACATTCAGATAGTTTTCTAATTGTAGAAGCATAAATAAAAGTTTTTTCTTTGATGCCAGTAACAGTGTATTTAGTAAGTAATTCGTAAAGAATAATTGGCTCTCCACCTATTAATTCTAGTTCTAAATCCGTATTAGGCTGAATTTTACCAGGATAACGATTAAACAATGTAGCATATAAATGTATTCCAATGAATACTGAACCTGCATCATATACGGAAAAGTCATTTACTACTTCTTTAATGAAGTTAAATTCGAATCCTTTTTGTTTATAAGTGTAAACGGTATTTTTAATTTGATCTTTAAGAGCATCAAATTTAGCAATCAATTCGTCATACTTAGAATCTCTTTCTTTCGAAGTATAATTATCAAAATCGTTGTTAGTAGCAATGTAATTGTCAATATCCGCTATTGATTCTTCAATTTGATTTTTTGATTCTTCTTTAATATAAGACCAATTCATAGTATTAGGATCAAATTTATCCTCTACTAAAAAATTTATATAATCTACTACTTTATTCTTTTCCATATTGTTTGCTTTTGTAAATTTATTTTTATTTTATATAATCAAATTCAGTTAAAGTTTATTCTAAAAATTCAACTCCGGTCTTTTTATTTGATTTTAATTTTTTCTGTATTTCCTCAGAATCTTTATTGAATTCTTGTCCGTCTTTATCTCTCTTTTCATAAAGATCAGAAAGTTGATTTGCTTTTGCCACTGCATCAATACCATATTTATTTAAGATGCCTTCGTTGGTCTGCAATCTGAATTTTCCTAATTTGAAAGTTCCTTTATTGACATCCATTTCTAATCTATCTAACTCTTGACAAATTAAAATATCAGCACTTTCACCTTCTAATGCAATCAAATAATCTTCGTTGATGTAAATTATCAAATCTATTGCACTTACATATTGAATAATAGGAGAACATTTTTGAATCTTAATAAGACTTCTTTGTTTAGATACTCCAATGACTTTAGTCTTGATGTTAAAAGGCAAAGCCATTTTATTATAAGTTTCATTCACTAAATCCAAAGAGCTTTGTTCTAAATCATAAAATTTAGGCTCTTCTGGTTTCTTTTCTTTCTTAGGCTTGTTTCCGAATGGTTTTTTCATGGTTATATTTATTTGATTGTTTTATTTGTTCTCGTTTTATTTAAAATGATCTTATTTCAAATCGTTCTATCACATGAGGATGTTCAGTAGTTCCTACAGTTATTTTATCAAACCATTCTTTTAAGGGGCGTGCATGATAAGAACCATAATGTAATGATTTATAAATTACTAAATCTTCATCGTTATCGGAATGTTTTGCCAAAACAAAACTTCATATAAACCACCTTTATAATGCGTATATACTAAACCGGGTATAGGCTTTCTTTTTGTTTTACCATCTTCTAATTTAATTTTTCCAGATTCTTTAATCATGATGTTTTTATTGATTTTTTTTTATTAAAATAATAAGATTAATAAATGACCTAAATAACCTAAGATTCCTAATCCAGCTAAAATAGCTCCTAGAATCCATAAATAAACAAATAGATTATTATATAAACTGAATCCAAAAGTGATTCCAAATTTGTCTCTAGATAACACTTCAATATCGTACATATTGACTAATTCGTCTAATTCCATTTTAGGCAAATCATCGTTGAAATCTTTTAAATACTTTTTTATCTCTGTCTCTACAGCACTGTCAGCGCCTAATTTTGCTCTTACTTCCTTTGGAATAGTAGACAAATCTATAACGGTCCAAAGTCTATTAATTCTATCTATATTAAGACCATATTTATTGGCTAGAAATTTTTTGTTAGTTTTTATATTCTTTCTATAGATAAAGAAATACTTAAGTATTTTTAAGGGATTCTTAAAAAAATTATATTTAGCAGCATTAGCTTCTTTGCTGCGTACAAATCTACTTTCCATGAAGTTTTATATAGGATGCTATAAGAAAAGTTTAAAATTAATTATCGATTAAATTTCCGCCAGATGTGGCTAATTTAGGAGTTGTATTATCTGCTACCTCTTGCATTAATGCAATCATTTGTCCTTGAAGCTGCACCATTTTTTGCATTAACATTTCAGATTGAGTAGGACCAGTTGGTTTGGCTGCTTCTGGTTTTTTAATTGTAGGAATAGAAGCAGCCGCTGATTTAGCAGATCCTCCTCCAAATGATGACGCGGTTTCTGATTTAACCTCTTTTCTATCTTTGTTGAATGCAAATGTTGATTCATCTATTTTTACACTACCTTGTGCTCTGATCATCTCAAATACTTTAGTGAATTCAGATTGCTTATCGTTTAATTTGTCTAACACATCTCCTAAATTATCTTTGTCTATCACAGATAAAGTAACAAGTCCGCCATATATTCCTGTCAAATCTGGAACCTTAGTCAATCCTTTCATTGATGTTGATAATACATTCAATGATTTAGATAATGTCAAATATGCTCCAGCTAATAATGTAATTCCTGATGCGGCATCTACTGGATCATCCACTATATCTAGGTCAGAAAATACTGTAAAGAATTTGCCTATACCTTCAGACCATTTCACATCTGGGAATTTAGAATAATCTCCTTTAGCTACTTCTACAGCAATTAAAGGCATCAATGGAGCTAACAATTTAATAGCATTCATCGCATCTGGAATTTCATCTAAATCTATTCCTGCATCATCAAATGATTTTATAGTCTGAGCAAAAGCTAATAATGATCCGCCAACTCCAGAAGCCCATCTTGCATCGGGTCCTCCTTGATAAACCGAATTATCGCTTCCAACTGCTACTCCTATTTGATGCAACGATCCTGCTAATCCAACCATCGATGCAATTCTGCTATCAGTTGTTTCGCCTAACACCCATTTATCTAAGAAGCTTGGCTCTATTTGATTCAATGCGCTAGTGAAATGAAATAATGCTAATCCTATTCCTTCTGACCATTCTTTTTTAGGTCCTCCAGTGTAATCTCCGCCTTTCACAGCGAACGATACTAATTTTAATGCTTCTCCAATCTTCACTATGCTTGCTATTCTACTTTCCATAGAATCTCCAAACAGCATGTCTAAAGGCCCAGGAGCTATTTGTGTGATAGCATTAGTGAATAAAGTAATTGAAGTTCCAACACCTTGAGCCCAATCTAATGAAGGATAAACACCCCAATCGCCGCCTTTAAGTATATGACTCACTTCGACAATTGCTGCAGCTAATGACATCATTCCGGCGATTCCTAATCCAATTGCAATTGCACCAACACCTGTCATAATAATCGCGCCTAATGCAACAGCACCTAATCCGAATGCTCCCATAGAAAGTCCAACGCCTTCTGCCCAATCTAAATTAGGATATTTTCCATATTCTCCTTCTGCTAATATTAATGATGATGCTAATATTCCTCCGGCCACAGCAATCATTCCTATAACTCCAGGAATTATTTGTCCTAAGAATGATCCCATTCCTAAAGCTAGCAATCCTCCTCCTAATAATGCTGCTCCAGCATTCAATCCCCATTCTAACGTAGGATACGTAGAATAATCTCCCTGTGCTAATATCAACGATGTGGCTAATAATCCTCCAGCCACAGCAATCATGGCTATAGAACCTTCTATAGCCATTACTGGAGTCAATCCAATTTTAGATAATAATGTGATAGCTAATGCAGCAATTCCTACAGAAACAACAACTCCAGCTGTAGTCTCAACAGTCTTCATGAAAGGCAATTGAGGCAATCCAGTCAATATTTCGGCAGATAATAATAAGCCTAATGCAACCGCTGGCATTGTTGCAGCTATAATGAATAAATTTTTAATCTCTTTGGCATTCAAATTATCAGAGACCATTCCCATTCCTATCATTGCAATAGACATTCCTATTGCCACGCCTATAACAGAAATCATCTGCTTAAATCCTAGTTCGGGCATCATTGTCAATACGGCCCCGGATACGGCAAGTCCTGCCGACATGATAATCATATTTAATGACATGATAGCAGCATCTTTAGGTTTCAAAGTCTTATCCATTCTATTGAATGTTTCACCTATCAATGGCAATGCAATAGACAATGCTAACACAGATGCAAAATCCACATCCCCTATAACTTTAAATGCCGTTCCTATCGCTAAAATAGCGCCAGCCATCAGAGTGATGGTTTTAATTCCTTCTCCTATTCCTTTTGTCTTGTCTTTAGGAGATAATTTTTCCCATATTCCAGTCTTCTTTTGTTTTTTAAGACCTTCTACAACTTGTAATATCTTTTTGGTATCTTCTTTGGTGGATGATGTAGTTTCTACAATGACAGTAAGCTCCTCAGCCATAGTGGCCATCTCTTTGAATTGCTCAGCCGTAGCAGCAACCATAGATTTAAAATCTTGCTTGTTCTCAACTTGAGCCTGTACGGCTTTGATTAAATACTCGATAGATTTGTTAAAATCTTGGAGAGCCGCTACATAAGCAAACTCTTTATCATCCTTTTCTGCCATTTATGACAGTATATATTAAAGGCTGAGCAGTTTAAGGAGTATAAAATTAAATATAAGTTTCGTCTTCTTTAGCGAATTTTTGGATATTAGTTAAATCATCTTTAACTTCTTTATCTAAATTTGCCTGATCTTTCTTAAGAGCATCTTGTGATGTCTTAATTTTAGTCTTCATATCCGTAATTTCTTCAGGTGATAAATCTCCAGAAGCAACTTTAGCTGTCATCACATCAATATCATTCTGAGCCTTAGCTTGATCCCAAACATGTCCTAAATATTTATTGTTATTTATGATCTTGGCCGCTTCATCTTCCCAGGTAGCTTGGTTTTTAGCAAAAATAGGCTTAAACTTTTCTTTATTATCGTTATAAGCCTTTATTTTATCTTGATAATCTTTAAGCTTGATTTCTTTGTCTGAATTAACCACTTTTACCTCTTCCAAGAACATTTCAAATGTTTTGTATCTTTGTTTAAACCTGTATTTCATATACAGTATATATTAGAAAAGTGATAAAAATCTATATTTTAGAGAAAGCCATTTATTTTTCAATTTTCTTTTAAAAGATTGATTTTTACTTCTTTCAGAAATAAATTCTTTTACTTTATCCATTTTGTCTTTGGACCAAATTTCAGATTCTTTAATTTCCATCGATAGGAATGTGATTTATAGACTGATTAAAAGTATTTTCGGTTATATTATTGTAATATTTAGAAGCATAGTATATTTCTTTGATTCCTACTCCAGCAATATGTTTTAAACAGTTATCGCAAGGCTCATGTGTGCAGTATAAAACGGTATCTTCGGTAATTACAACATTATTTTTAGCAGCAAATAATAACAAATTCATCTCAGAATGAAGCTCATTTTTTAGAGACCAACCAGAATGTAAATCTTTAAATTCTTTGCTGTCTAATTCGCCGGCTAGAACATATTTACTAAAGCGTTCTTGGCAGTTTATGTGTCCCTTGGGCCCGCCGTTGACTCCAGTTGATATTATCCTACCTCTGTCGACAAGCATTGATCCTACCTTATTTCTACAACATTTAGAAAACTGTGCTAATTCTAGGCACATTCTTAAATAAACTTTATGTTTCTCTATATCTTTCATGATTTAGGCAAATATTTTTCTAATAAGTACATTCCAGTGAAATAGGAAGCTATAATTTTATTAGGATTGTTTCTTATATAAAAAGGAAGTTTAAGCCATATTAAACCTACTAATATTTTTAAATGATTATCAGTAGTCAAAAAATCTAATTTGTCTGTTTCACAACAATATAATTCAACATCATCTCCAATTACTTCAAATTTAAAATACTTATCTAAATTGAATATGTCATATCCTGTCAATCCATACAGAAATTTAGCAATATCATATTGTGTATCGCCATATATTTCAGAGTTTCCAAATTTTCCTCTAGGATCTATGAACTTAATCTCTTTTGTTTTAGCATTGTACATAGTATTAGAAGAATTAGTATCTCCATGTATTACACCCCATGTATAAGTTCTATCAAAAAGATATTTAGTAAGTCTATCCATCATAACATAAAAATTAGGAATCTTGATGTCATTAACGGTTTGAACATTTTTAGGGATAAAGTATTCAATCTTATTATATCTTTCTATTGGAACTTGAATGTATTCTGTGTGTATATGATCATTAAAATCTACTCGTTTAGTATTAAACAAGTGCAAATGTTGTATTTGTTTTAAATAATCATTATAAACTGTGTTAGCTCTTACTTTTAGCTTATTTATTGCTTGATGAACTGTCTCAAATCCTTCAGGAACTAAATTTTCCATTTCTATGGAATGATTACTAGCTATATGAATTTTAGGAAATAGAGAATCTAATTTATTATCTTCTATAAACTCATAAAATTGAATTTCCTTGTCTATTACTGTCTTGCCATATTCACTATTAGCTGATTTAATAACTCTTTTTTCTTTAAATTCTATATTGTTGAACCATCTTTGTTCTATGTTAGAGGTTTCTAAATATTTTTCGTATTTTAATTTATCTCCGATATCAATCACATCAATATCTTGACCTTTTACAGGATTTCCTGTTCTAAGTTCATAATCATTAACAAGATGCATTGCATATTCTATAAAATCGACTTCACTTCTCTTTGAATAAGCAACTAAATTTTGATAATAAAATGCTTCTATATGTTCTAAAGTGGTATCTTTTAATTGATATATGCCTACAACATTGCCATTCATCTCAGGACAATGAGTAATACCTTCTGAATCTATTTTATACCTGTGAATGTTATTTTTGTCTGTGAATATTCCTAGTCCAAAAGAAGTTTTAAATTCTGTATAATTTAATAAATCGCTTGGAAGAATATCTGACCAGCTAAGAAATAAATTAGTTTTAGTTAACCAAGTAGGATAAGCATTTAATACATATCTTAATGTATTAAAGGTGCCATCGGTTTTAGGGTATAACGTAAGAACTATTTTATTTTTTAAATTAGAATGAAACACATTTATGTATTTCTGCACCATGTTATAATGTGACTCTTCGCTGAAGACAAGCATCAATTCTTCTACCTTCTGTTTTTCAAGCCAGAAATGTAGAATTTTATCAAGCATAGTTTCGTTGCCTAAGCTCAATAATATTTTAGGATAGATGGAATTTGTATATTTATACAAACGACTTCCAAGTCCGCCAGCAAGAATTATGCATTTTGATTTTTCCATGGAATGCTATTATATAATTTTAATTCGAACAGAAAAATCCATCCTTGTAAATTTGATCTACTACTACTACGTTTTTAGGATTTTCTGTTCCTTTAGATGTTATGACAAGTTCGCCAGTTTCATTATCAAATGATAACACGGTCTGATCATTTTCTGACTCAACATTTTTTTTTGCACTTAAAACTTCTGAGAAATTTTTTGGCTGTTTGTTCTTTTTCATATTATTTGGATGATTGTTCTATAAAACTGTCTTTACTTTTTAAAACGGCATCAAAAGAGTATAATTCTTTTATTCTCACTATTTTATTTTCATCAACTATTCCTGCTGCTCTAGATCTAAAAACATACTTAGATAAATTTTTGGTTAATATTTTGCCATTTGTGGTATTTAATAATGTGAGTTCACCATACAAAACATTTTTCTTTTTAAAAATGCGATTTATCACATGTGAAACTTTATTAAACATAGTTCTAGTATTAGAAGGATGTCCTAGTTGCCCATACAAAATTCCTTGTTCTTTAATTTTCTTGCGTAGCTCTTTTACCTTAGGCATTACTTCTTCTGCGATATAAATTCTATCATTTTTATTAATGACATCGAAATATATTAAAGGTTCTATTATTGTTTTCTTTTCCATATTAATTACTAGATGTAATTGTTTCTTTTTCTTCTTTTGATGGACTTATTTCTACGTCATAATATTTACCTATTACAAACATATCTGCTGCATCTTGATTAATGGTTTTTAAAACAAGACCAGTTCCACTTGATTGTTGATAATAAATAGGATCGTATGGTACAATTAATTCAATTTCGTGATTTAATTTACCTGACTGATAAGTATCAGATTGTCTTTTGCTTGTACATCTGCATTTAACTATTGTACTAGTGATTTGTTCTTTCATTTGTTTTATCTTTGTATTTATTTTTATAAGAATTAGAATAAAGTTCATATTCTGAATTTCCTGTCTTAAACTTTATATACTTTAAAGAACCATCAGATTCTAATTGCTCTTCTATTATTTCTGTTACTCTAGTTGTCAGCCAATAATCTTGATTAGAATAAGACCTTGCAGAAATTGATCCAACTAGTAAAGAACAACCCACAATAGGTCTATTTCCTTCTACTGCTTTAAATGTATCATCTTCATTCCAACTTATCGCTTCAATTCTGGCACCTTGATCTCCAGCGCCATCTTTTATTCTTCTTAAAATTGCCATTTTACTTATTTAATTGTTCCCCAATTTTTCCGCCTGGATGGTTAGCGCCGAATACCACCGCATTAAATCCCATTTCCTCTGCAGCTTTGACACCAATCACATCTCCAATGATTTGCAATACGATCAAAGACACAGTAGGAACTAAATTCAATTTATCTATCTCGTTGAATGTATTCACATGAAGTACTAAATCACAGTATTCATCAAATCCATTTTTATTCTCTGATAAATGACAATCAATTCCCACAACATTAAATGGAAATTTGCTAGGCTTAGATTTAATATACTTTAATGTATTGATTAACTCTGCAGTGTTTCCACTTTTTGACATGCATATCAATAAATCATTAGAAGATAACACTCCTAAATCGCCATGTACTGCATGTACTGCATCCATAAAGAATGAAGGAATTCCTATAGATGAATATGATGCTGCTAGCTTTTGCGCTGCATATACATTCTTTCCTATTCCGGTGAAGATGACTTTTCCGCCATGATCTTTTGTATAAATGATTGCATTTTTGATTGCCTCCATTTTAATTATGCTGCTATCACTATTTACAATTAAACCTCTTAATGATAAGTTTAAGTTTGTTATTTCTGCTTCTAATAAGTCTATCATGTTTTAAAAATATAGGGTGTCTAAATATTTATTTGTTTCTGTTTTATGCGGAAGCATAGATAATGTTTTAAAATCAAAATTATTTTTGTCTAGAAATAGAGCTCTTTTAGTTAAAGCATTCATTTCTAACAAAGATTGATGCAATACATCTTGTGGATTTTCAAATATAGGAATGAATATATCTTGATGATTGGAAATTTCTAACATCAAGAAATAAATTGATTTTTTGTTGACTTCGTATTGAGCAGAAATATCTATAATTTTTATATTATTAGGAATATTTGTAATTATAACAGCATCATTTGGATTTGTTATTAATATCTTTACTTTTTTATATCCTGATAATACTTTTAATAAACCTTCAAAATTATAACATGTATCGCTTAATCTAAATGGCATAAACAAAACTAAATCGGAATCTTCAATATGTTTTAGCATATCGCCTCTGATTTGTTTTTCTAATTCTGGTTCGATCATTGATCTAAAATAATTTTTTTGAATGTCTAAGAATTCTTTGTTCATTATCTTAGTATCGACCATTATAGAGTTGTTTGTTCTTGCTTTATCTAACATGCTGACTGAAGTTTCGACCATGTGATCTTTTTGATTTTGATTTAAAACATAAGTTAATCTTCCTACTTTAGCTGATGTTTTTTGCTCATGAAAAAATGAATCGACATAAGGTCTATCCAAAAATGAATTTTTGCTTATATTGAAATTGTATACCACGTTGAATACATCAACCCCATAATATTTCAAATTAGAAAAATCCGAAACTAATAAATCAAAAGGCACTGGTATTTTATATTCGTTTAATTTAGTCCTATTTTCTACAGCATTTAATCCATATTCGGTCTCATGAAAAATTACTCTATCTATTCCTAATTCGGTGTTAATTAAAAGTTGCAATGCTTCAAACTGCTCTTTATTATAATTGCTAGGCATTGTAATGTGAATTCTAAGATTTATATTCTCTTTTAAAGGGCCATATATTCTATGAAGAGTTAAATTCAGATTTCCGTCTATGAGCATATTATACATTCCATCACTGTGATTTCTCATAGAATATTGTTGAATAATAAATATGCTCTTATATCTTTTGTCGCACAAAAAATCGGTCAAAGGCTCGTGTATAGAATCTTTAGTTATTAAATCTCCTAGTTCTTTTGAAGATTCTGGATATTTGAATTTTTTAATGATGTGCAAAGCTAAATCTATAAAGAAATAATCTCTGGTCGAATATTCTGATACATAGGAAGCATTCTTAGCTATTGTAATGTGCGTATCTTTTGATGTTATTGAATAACACTGCTTGAAGATTTGAATGTCATAGATGTCATCTCCTGCGTAAATAACATCATTCAAATCGAATTGTCTTTTTAATAATTTATACTTATCTTTAGAATTACAGAATATAGGCTTTTGGATTTTTAAATTTGCAGTGAATTTTTTAGTTATGTTTTGTCCAAATTCGGTGCTATCTCCAGATATGATATAGACTTCAAATCCATTCTCTACTAATAAATCTATTGAATGTCTAATGCCCCATTGAAATGATTTAGCAAACTTTCCACTTTCGGTGTACATCATATCGGCAGCAAATATGCCATCGAAATCTAGTACTATTTTATTTTTTGTCATATTTTAGATTTTATATAAATCTACTGATTCAGAATAATGCCCATTGGATGATCCATACCATCTGATAGTTACATATCCTTTTATTGTTGCTAACTTGTAAAAAGTCCAGGTAAAACTTTCCGGAAGATAAGCGCTTTCAATCACATAATTCGGAGGATTTTCGTTGCTAGTTTCTTCTTCGGCTTGCAAGATTGGTGATCCTATCAAATCATCTAAATCTCCATTAATATCTTCTATAGAAACAGATTCACAGCAATCTTGCATGTGAAACATAGTATATTCAGAACCATCTTCACATTCAAAATGAATTGAATCAATATTAATGTGTATTTCGGTTATTATTTTTCCTAATAATTCATTAAATTCTACTCTATTTTCCATTTTCTAAATTTTAATTTTTAAATCTAAATGTTCAGTACTATTATTAATTTGATCTTGAACCTCTTTAGGTAAATCAGTTATATCTGGAAATTTGGTTATTTGTTTAGATGATAATGATTTTAAATACTCTACATCTCTTATAAAAACATGAGCTGATACTACGCTCGATGTGAATGCGCCAGGCATTAATCCTAATTCTGCCGCCAAAGAACATGTAAATTTACCCCATAAGAACATATCCAATTTCATGACTTGTCCCATGTTTTGAGAACGCATGTGCAAATGGACATTTAATCTAGGAGCAATTCGATCTTGTCTTATCAAAAATGTTGCTGAATCGCAGCATGGAAATTCTAAAGTTTCATCCTTGTCCAATAATTGTAAATCGTCTTTATCCAATATAGAAATAACGGCTCTGCGAGTGTTAGGATTTGTAGTAAGTTCTTTTTTGATGAAATGCAATTGAGATAATATTCTAGGACCATAGAATGTGTTGAAATTCGCCGGAAGATCTGCAGATTTTGGCTTTTCTAAGAATTTAGCCACATTAGGATATGCTTCGGCAATAGATTTAATATCAGTTCCTCCTCCAATCATCCAATCATAAAAAGTATTCATATATCCATATTCCAAACGTCCTACTGATTTATCTTCAAATTCGAAGCTTGTCAAATCAGCAACTTCATAAGTAAAACCTACTCTTTCGTAGCATTTTCCTATTCTAGAATCTTCTTCAAACTGATGATTGTCGATTATTTCATTATTTATGCCTATAAATGCATCTTGGAATGTGTTAAATTTCATAATAAAATTCTTATTTGTTTTCTTAATTATAATATAGTAATGTCAAAAAGTTTATATATACATTGTAAAAATTAGTTTATATAAAACAATGACGGATTTATTGAATGGAGACCACTCCTTTAAAATGTGGTGGACAGTAATGGCAACGAATAATCAATATATTTACATATTCATAGCAGCGTTTATAGCTTTAATATGCGAAACAATAAAAATAGGGGCTATAAAAGCAACAATAATTAGTGCTTTTGCCGATGGTGCACTTGGAGGAATATTAACATGCTTAGGATGCTCAGTGCCTCTGTTAGTATTTGTAGCAGTAGGAATAGAAATGTTAATTTATTGGAAACAACTTTGCACTCCTGTGATATAATATTATGATGACAAAAATATATACAACAGAAGCAGTTCCTGCAGAAATTACTAAATCTATCTTCTTAGCTGGACCATCTTTAAGAAAAGATCAACAGGCTACTTTAATTAGCTGGCGAATAAAAGCACTACAAGTTTTAGAAGCATTAGAATACGATGGCGTTGTTTTTATTCCTGAAGCTAGAAATGGATCTTACGATTTATTAGATTGGGATAACGTAACAAGCTGGGAGACTAAATGCTTGAATATTGCTGATGATATATTATTTTATATTAACAGAAATTTGCAAGAGAATTTATTAGGCCTTACCACTAATGACGAATGGGGTTACTGGAAAGATTCTGGCAAATGTGTTCTTTGTACTGCAGTTAATGCAGATAAAATAGAATATCAAGAAAAATGGGCTAAGGATTTAAACGTTCCTTTGTTTCATGAGCTATATAATTCTTTAAAATTCATCATAGAGAAACAAGGAGAAGGCGCACTTAGGAATGATGGCTACAGATGGATTCCGCTTTATATCTGGAACAATCCAGGATTCCAAACATGGAAAAATAATTTAGAAGCAGCTGGCAATAGATTAGAAGAGGCTAGAGTAAAAGATGTAGCAATGAAGCCTGATGGAAAGCCTTATTCGTTTAGAATCTGGTGCAACATATTTATTCCTAAAGAAGATAGGTTTAAAAATAATGAATTTTTTATAACAAGGCCGGATATTTCTGCATGTTTGTTATATTATCCTAGGCCTGATCCAATGGAGACAGAAATTATTATAGTAAAAGAATTTAGAACTCCTGTCAATAACATAGAAGGATACATATATGAACTTCCAGGCGGAAGTGTTCCTACAGGAATAGCTGACATTGAAACCGCAATAGAAGAATTAGGAGAAGAGACAGGATTTACTCCTAAAAAAGATAAAATGGAGTTTATAGGAGCAAGACAATTAGCAGGCACTATGCTTACGCACCAGTGTCATTTGTGGTCTTATCAATTAGATGCTTATGAGCTTAACGAATTAAGAATGAATGCAACTAGAACATGGGGAGTTGCAGATTCTACAGAATTGACTTATATAGAGATTAAAAAAGTAAGAGAAGTGATAGATCAAAAATTATTAGATTGGTCTAACATAGGAATGATTTTAAATTCTATAATAGAAAAATTTACTTTGTAGTAAGAAGATTGATAAAATCGGTCCATTCGCATTTCCAGAATTTGCCATCTCCAATCTCTACGTGCCATTGGCAATTGAACCAAAAAACTACATTTCCAGAATAATATTCTTGAGTCCAAATTAACATTTTACACTTTTGATAATATCCGGTAACTATTTTATCTCCGTAATTATTATTAGTGGTTATAGGATAAGCATTTGTATCACAAACAATATTATCGTTGCCTTTAAATTTATACATTACCTTCTCTTTATAATCATATTGTGAGAATAAATTTAGACTGTACAGTAATGTAGCCACAATTAATAATTTTTTCATTTTAATTTTTCTTTAGCTATTATTTTTTCTATCGAATTAGACAATGCAAATTTTAACTGATTATCGCTTAGTCCTGGATATTTTTCTTTAAGAACATTATAAAGTATCTCGGTTTGTTTTTTAAATGCATCGACCTTATCTATAAAAGGCTGAACTTTTTTTTCTTCTTCTATAATTAATATTTCGTGATCTCTTATTAATTTATATAATTCGGCATTTCTTCTTAAATCTGTTGAATTATTAGGATTTTTATCTATGCCTTCTACATCTTCTTTCATTTGTAATATAGAATCCTTAATCTTTATTAAATGCTGAAGGTATATGTCTTTATCTTTAATAACTTGATCATAATTTTTCATGATCGTTAGAGCGGTTTTTGCATAATGCTCTTCTATTTCTATAGGCATATTATACTTTTGGTTTATTTTTATAAATTACCACTAAATTTTCATAATGATCTATTTGTTGGAAGTCTTTAGATTTGTCATCATATAGTTTTTTAATATGTGCTTGTATTTTACCTAAATCTTCTTCATTAGTAATATCAAATGGCAAGTCTGGAGGAAGGCCAAATTTATTCTCTCCACTTCCATTAAGCACTACTTTAGTATCGATAGGGGTTTCTTCTGTTGTTACCGTTTTAGGAGTTGGTTCTTCTTTTTGTTCCTTTTTCTTTCCTTTTTTCTTATCTTTAGTAGGTTTTTCTTCGTATTGATCTTCTAGCCATTTTTCCATCTGTGTTACTAATTCCGCTTTTAATTTAGAAGGATTATTTAATAAATCCTGTATTGCTTGTTTAGCTAAATGAGAAATAAAAGATGTTTCGAACATATCATTTAATGTTTCTATGTGTCTTGCTTTAGGTAATTTGATTTTTAACTGAAGAGTAAATTCTACAAGCTCTGTTTTTTTAACCTTATTAAACATTATTTCTTCTGGACTTGCTTGAGGTTCTGGATATTCATTAGGTGAAATAACATCATTTTGTTGAGATTCTTCGTTTAATCTATCGTTAAGAGCATTAATAGGTTTTTTAGGCATCATTGAAGGAGGAATATTAAACTCTTGATTTGGTTGCTGAATTACAGGTTTGCCTATAACTTTATTATCGGTTAAATCTCTAGATGGCTGATCAGCAATGGATCTTTTTAATTGGGCATTAGGATTTTTTATTGCTGTTTCTAATTGAAAAAATAATCCTGGATCTATTGCTGTTGGCGGAGCAAAAAATGTATCTGGATCTATAGGACCATTGCTTTGGACAAAACTTTGATTTTCAAATATAGGCGGTGATGACATCGCGTTTCCATCTTCAAAATCTGACATTAAAGTTTCTATTTTGCATCTTGCATTATTTTCAAAGACCGCAAATCCATTCTCTATGTTTACTAATTTAAGAACATCATTAGTCCCTTTACGTTTATATGTTTTATTAACTATTATTTCCATATTCGTTATATTGTATTTGTTTAAAGTTGTTTAAAAACAAAAATGCATCGTATTAATACGATGCATTCTATTGATAATCAATTTTATATATTACTGATTTTCACTTTCATCTTCAAAGAAGGCTGCTATCGGTTTTACAATATATACACTATGAAGAAAGAAAAAAAATATGTAATTTATCAAATTACTAATAAAACTAATGGAATGATTTATATAGGATTTCATGTTACATATAAAATTAATGATAAATACATGGGATCTGGTAGAGAAATCATTAAAGCCATTAAACTTGAGGGTAGAGAGAATTTTATTAAAGAAATTCTATTTATTTTTGATAATAAAGAAGAAATGCTTGCTAAAGAAGCAGAAATAGTTAATAGCGAATTTATAGCCAGAACAGATACTTATAATATAATTTTAGGTGGTGGTAAATTTAATGTTTTAAATTGTGTTTGTGTTAAAAATAAAGATGGATCTAGTAAACCGTTTACAGTTAATATTAATGATTCTCGTTATTTAAGTGGTGAATTAATTCCTATTGCTAGAGGAATGATTACGGTTAAAGATAAAAATAATAAAATTTTTAAAGTTTCAGTTAATGATCCTAGATATTTAAGTGGCGAATTAATTCCACATTGTAAAAATAAAGCAGTAGTTAAAGATAAAGATGGTAATAATTATCAAGTTGATATAAATGATCCTAGATATTTAAGTGGCGAATTAGTAGGCACGTCAAATGGTAAAATGAATATTAAAGATAAAGATGGTAATAAATTAAGAGTTAATAAAGATGATCCTTTTTATAAAACCGATGAATTTTACTGTTTTTCAAAAGGCAAAATAGGAGTTAAAGATAAAGATGGTAATAAATATCATATAAACAAAAATGACGAAAGGCTTAAAACTGGAGAATTAATTACATTTACTAAAAATAAAACAGTGGTTAAAGATAAAGATGGAAATACTATGCAAGTAGATGTTAATGACCCTAGAATTAAATCCGGAGAATTAGTAGGTATAGCAAAAGGTAAAATAAATGTAAAAGATAAAAATGGAAATAAATTTCAAGTAAATAAAGATGATTCTCGTTATTTAAGCGGTGAATTAATTTCTATCGCTAAAGGAAAAATTACGGTTAAAAATAAAAATGGAAATACATTTCAAATAGATAAAAATGATCCTAGATTTTTATCTGGTGAATTAGTAGGTATTCGTTCTAAAAAATTTAATAACTAAAAAGACATTCAAATTTGAATGTCTTTTAGAAGAGAAAATTATAATTATTACTCAGATTCGTCGAAAAATTGTGCGGCCTTTTTCTTAGCTTTGTCTAAAGCATCAGTTTTGCTTTCTGCCGGTGCTTCTTCCTTTGCTACTTTTTTAGCTTTAGTCTCAACTGCTTTAGGCTCTTCCTTAAGTTCTAATTTTTCGTCATTAGCATCATCGGACTCAAAAATTTGAGCAGACGTTAAAGGTTTATTAGCCGGCGCTTTTGGAGCTGCTGATGCATCCGATGCAACAAATGATTTTCCAGATAATAGAGCAACAATTTTATCTGCTTTTTCTCTTTGTTCAGGAGTCCAATCTTTAGCTTTCCAATCTTCCAAATCATGAGATCTTGATTTTAAATATTCAATCACTCTTTCTTTTTCCGATGCAGAAATTTTCCCATCTTCTGATACTATCAACTGTTTTCCAGCAATAGTTGCTGGTTCTGGTGCTTCGAAATAAGAAGCATCATAGTTATAAAAATTTCCAATGTCTTGGATAATTAAAACTAAATTAGCTCCATGTACTAAATCTTCAACTGTACAAGGTTTACGTGCTGTTGACATAGCTTTGATTTTTTGATAAATCTTAAAGCCATAAGGAAAAATAAAAATTTTACCTTCATTCTCAGGTTTCTGTTTATCTTCAACGACTGTCACGTAAGCATAATACTTAGTAGAGCGATTGATTAATTTTGCCTTTTCTTCGTCTTTTGGATCTTTTGTTTTCTTTAATGTCCAAAAAGCTGCACATAAAGGGCATTCTTTTCCAATGTCTGTGTTTTTTAAACAATCGAAATAACCTTGTAAATCAGGATTTGATTTAAAATCAGCATAGTGTATATGCTTCTCAACTGCTGTTGATTTGATCTTTCCTTCTTTTGTTAGGTTAGGTAGAAATCTAATTACTAGTTCTCTTTTACCGGATTCCCCCTCTTCGAGCTTAGGTCTAAGTAACCCATCATCGTTACCTTTTTTTCTGTCTTGTAAATATGCATTTGCTTCAGTTTCACCTAAATTAAATACGTCTTCATTGTTTTTCATGCTATTGATTTCTTTTTATGATTTTTATTGTACTTTATATTCTAAATCTAAGAAATAGTTTAATTTATTTTTAAACAAAAACTGCACCCAATAGGTGCAGTGGTCAAATAAACCTTTGACTTGGCAGTGCTCTTCTACCTTTGGTAGATGCTTAGTATATATTATTTTAATTTAGTAATTTTAATATTTTGTAATTTATCTTGTTCATCTATTACTATTTCATTTTCATTTTCATCTGAAAAATTATTAGAAAATAATACATAAGCCTTTATAGTTCCTTGCCAGTTAACATTTTCTTTATTAATAAAAGCAGAGAGTAAAAAATTAGATCCATTTCTACTTCCGAAATTTAATGCAGATTGTTTATCATAACTCCATGATTCTCCTACCATTTCTAAATCTATATCATTTTCGGATTTTGCTTTAATACATCTAAATACAGGAATTGGATTAGGAAGTCCATTAAATAATTGCATGATTTTATTAACATATTCATTTGCTTCTTTTTCTGTATTGAAAAAATAATCGTCAGTAAAATCATTTTCTATATCTGAATGACCAGGATATAAATCTTTGTCATTTGAAAAATCTATATAATCAAATATGGTTTGTTTATCTAATTTAATATCATAATTGTTTGATTCTTTAAATATTTTCCAATCTTTTAATGTAGTAATCATATAACTATATATTTAATAAGTGATTTATTTTAATTACATCAGAAAGACACTGAATTTATTTTAATATATAAGCTATGAAAATAGAAGATAGAAAATATGTTGTTTATCAAATTATTAATAAAATAAATAAAATGATTTATGTAGGAATACATAATACATATAATATCAATAAAGATAATTATATGGGTTCTGGTAGAGAAATTAAAAAGGCTATTAAATTAGAAGGTAAAGAAAATTTTAAAAGAGAAATTCTTTTTACTTATGATAATGAACGAGAAGCTTTAAATAAAGAAGCAGAAATCGTAAATGAAAATTTTATTGCTAGAATTGATACTTATAACATTATTGTAGGTGGCGGTAAATTAACAACTAAAGATTGTATACTTGTTAAAAATAAAGAAAATAAATGTTTCTGTGTTCATAAAACTGATTCTAGATTTTTATCCGGAGAATTAGTAGGCATTGCTAAAGGAAAAATACCAGTAAAAGATAAAAATGGAAATACTTATCATGTATTTAAAAATGATCCTAGATATTTGTCTGGAGAATTTTTTCATCCTACAAAAGGTAGAATTATGGTTAAAGATAAAAATGGAAATTTAATGAATGTTTCTAATAAAGATTCTAGATATTTATCTGGTGAATTAGAACACACTACAAAAGGTAAAGTAGTGGTAATAGACATAAATGGAAATATTTCACAAGTATCTAAAGATGATCCTAGATATATTTCTGGAGAGTTAAAACATAATTCTAGTAGATTTATTATTGTTAAAGATTCTAAAGGAAATAAATTTAATGTATTAAAAAATGATCCTAGATACTTAAATGGCGAATTAACTGGTATTTCTAAAAATATGATAAGTGTTAAAGATATAAATGGAAATACATTACAAATATCTAAAGACGATCCTAGATATATTTCCGGAGAACTTGTTAGTATTAATAAAGGTATGGTGGCTGTTCAAGATAAAAATGGCAATAAATTTCAAATAACTAAAAAAGATCCTAGATATTTGTCTGGCGAATTAGTCGGTTTAAATAAAAAANNATCCTAGATATATTTCTGGCGAATTAATTTCAATAAATAAAAGATAATTATTTTGATTCTTTTTTAGGTTCTACATTAAATAAACATCCTTTAGCAGAATAAACAAATTCATAATCTACAGTAAATTTTACATCGAATTTTTTAAGAACAAGAACACAATCCGAAAGACATTCACCATTATATTCGTGATCTGCATTAGTTGGATCTCCAGCTCCACCAACTACTATACAATGTCGATCTGAACAGCCTAATCTAAATGCCCATGAAGCCATTTCTTTGGTAACATAGAACCATTTGTGCTTTCCATCAATATAAAGCCAGAAATCTCCATTCTTAGTCTGACGCATCCAACCTGCTTTTATGTTAGACCATTCCTTCTTAATTTCTATAGCCTTCTCAGGAACAAAAAATGAATCTATTTGTGATTCTTCTAATTTGCCGCCATAAGTCTTTTCTATGTTTAGTGCTGTATTAGGCCATTGGAATATTGTAGATTCATTCTCTTCTTTGTGATTATCCCATATTTGGAATACTCTATCGAACTTGCGACAGTACTTTCTAAGCTCCTCTACATATCTTTTAGTGAAGAATTTAGAAAATACTGGCTGTACGTCGCAAATAATAAGATCCCTTTCCTTTCTTTTCTTGGATTCTTCTATCAATTTCCACTCTTTTAAATTAGTAATCATAATACGATGTATTATATATCGTTACGATTAATTATATCGGTATATACAAGAAACATAGCATCTACTATATCTGATATTGGCGCAGGAATAGATTTTAACAACAATAATTCACTTCTATGAAATTCTAAAATCGATACTAATTTACTTTCTTTTTTAGAATGAAATAAAGCTCTTAAAATTTCATGTTTTTTAAATTTACCGCCACTAATTCCTTGGTCATTTTTTGATGGTTTTTTCTTTTCTCCTGGTCCATATACCATAACACATATTTTAGCCTTTAATGAAGTAGGCGGAACTACTGTAAAATCTATAAAATTCAATTTAATTAATTTTTCTCTCACTAAAGTTCCATAACACACTAAATCTATTAATTTTCCTGCTTGTGAAGAATAGCTATAATTTTCTGTAGACACATAAGTTTCTTCTGGCTTGCAATGTTTTAAAATGTCTTTAATTATTTGGTCAGTTACTTGCCCATATTTAATAATTTTACCTATTTCATTATTAGAAAATCCATCTAATTTTAAAACTTCATAATCTCTATATTCAACAAATGATAATGTTCTATGCCATTTAGTCAATTTATCCGTGTTTTTGTAATTATAATAAAATTCTTCGCCATTAGCTTTAAGTATATAAAGGCCGGTAGAAGAAAGTGATGTGTCTATTCCTACATAATTGTATTTCATATACTGTATATAAAATTAATCAGAGCTCCAGCATTATTACAATAACAATAATTTTTTAAATATTTAATCTCTAATTAATAAAAATTATTCAGTTTTAAATATCATTTTAAATAATATAACTCATTAATTTTCAATTAATTAGAGTTCATTAATAGGTAAACAAAATCGTCATTTTTTGATATAATATTAGAGGATAGGTCCCGCTATCTGTAAGCCAAAAATGGGAATGGAGAAATCTGTTCCCTATAGCTTTTGTTTAAATTTCATTAAACAAAATTTCATTCTTTTTATAAAATACACATTGAGAGTTTTTGCTCGATTTTTCCTCTATAAGGTCAATTCTTATACCTTTGAATGAAATCGATTGCTGTGATCAGGTTATGTTATAAATAATCTCGTCGGCTGAAAAAATGGTGTTAAAATATTAAATGAACGAATTCCAGGCACTGTCGATGATAGCTGACAACCTGGCCCTAGTAATCAGTTATAAATTCATTTAATAAACTTTCGGGACGAAGACAACACACATTATACTAGACAAAAAGAATTCTGTAGAAAAACTCAGATAGTAGTCTAGAACGGATATATTCTCTAAAATGTTTTGGAAGAATTTTAAACTAATAATTTAATTTTAACTTCCCTAACTACTAGGGACAAAGCTATCATTTGCCTAGTTTCTAGTCTATTTTTCCTGTTGTTTTTAATTGATTCAATTTGTTAGTGCCATACCACATTTGCAAAATTTTTGCTTTTACTGTAGCAATTTCGCCTATAGAATAGGCAGCACTTTTATTTCTTGGTGCAACCATTACTGTCATGTAAACTATACTTCCATTAGTGATGTCGTTAGGATTAGACACTTGATTGTATGTTCCTGGAATAGCATTAAACACCGCTTCAGTCTTTTTAATCTCTACTGGATCTTGAATAACATCTATTATGTTAGTTATTTCCCAATCTTTTGCATCTAGGACTTCAGGTTTATCGCCTTTTGTGACCATAAGTATTTGATTCAAAGGATCATTAGCCGATTCTAAAAGTGCCTTATTGGCTTTAAATGTAGATAAAATATGTAACTTCCACTCTTTAATTGTAATAATCATAATATTATATATTTAATTATACATAAAAAAAAAAAATTAATGTAATTTTATATAAGAATATATAAAATTTTTATATGATTTTTTCTTTCCATTTAAAAC
>QGNH01001352.1_pt2 | contig 25652 bp, 36 predicted proteins | sample 1735481 | NCBI WGS metagenome assembly QGNH01 (sample SAMN09239004, study PRJNA386568) | Viral metagenome, whole genome shotgun sequencing project.
TCAAACGAAAAATTACAGAACGATTTTATAAATGCCGCTGTGTCGGCACTAAAAAACCCCACGCCTAGCCAACCACCAGAAGGTCGATACTGGTCGGAAGTAGCAATGACGTGGGATAGGGAGATGCAATGAATCCAATAGACGGACAAGAAGCAAATATGTTGGAATATTATAAAGCCAACAACATTCCGCATACATATCAGTGTACGAGATGTGGAAGTTTTATGGGACAAGAACCCTACAACAACCCTGATTGTGCCCATAACTGGGTAATTAGGGATTTAAGACCTTTTCAGAAAGATGGAATACAAAATGAGAATATCAATCGAGACGATAGCGTTTCAGGAACCGAGGTTAATCCCGAAGTTCATCCAACACTACCAGAATAAAGTTGACGAAATAGTAGTGCTGAACTCAACTGTTCCGTGGAATGGAGAATCTGATGCAGACGATAAGACTGGTGCGATTGCTCGTAGTCTCGGGGCTACTGTTATTGAGTATAACTGGCCAGACGAAACTTCTCAGCGTAATGCTGGGCTTGATTACCTTGGGGATGTTGATTGGGTTATTGTTGTCGACCCTGATGAATTTATAAGCGATGAAGACTGGGGGAAGCTTTTATTTTGTTTAGAAAAGGCCGAAGCTCCAGCTTATGTTGTCGAACATCAACGTGTCTTTTGGAAACACTCAGAAGTCTTCCCCCACAACGACTACCAACAAATAATTGCAGTTAAACCAAAAGAAGTTAGGTTTGTAGATAAACGAGTAATTAATACTATCTATGGAGTTGCTCCAGTTGATTTACTGCACTTTAGTTGGGCACGTACTAACGATGAGGTTCTAAAGAAACTCACCCATTATTCACATGCAGATGAGCTTTTAAAGGGTTGGTATGAGAATGTTTGGTTAGCTGATGCTAAGACTAATCTTCACCCTAAAGACCCAGAAGTTCTTGCTGCATTAATTCCCGCCAAACTACCACCAGAAATTGAAGCACTGGACTTGTTTCCATGAGCCTTCGTTTACATCTTGGCTGCGGTGAAACGATTTTACCAGGCTACGTTAATATAGATAAGTATGACCCTAAAGCTGATGTCATGGCAGATATTTGCTATTTGCCCTACGACGACTATTCGGTTGATGAAATCCTATGCTATCAGGTTATCGAACACCTACCATACTGGCAAACCTCCCTCATGGTTAGACCAGAGGGGGGTTCACTGGAGCCCGCATTCTTTAAAGAATGTTTTCGGGTAATGAAGAAAGCTGCAACCATGATTACCGAATGCCCAGACGTTGAGTTCGTAGCCAAACGTATAGTTGACTCAGGGGATGTTGATTATACTTCAATGGTTAATCTATATGGGGAATACTTTCGTCCGTGGGATAGGGACCGATACGAAGACTGGGAACATTTTGCGGGGGCGTTGCATATCACAGCCTTTACTTGGGGAAAAATCCAAAAGATTGCAGACTTCTGTGGATTTAGAGTAGAAAGACTGTCGATGGACGAGAAACATGATAAATATGAAGAAAATCTGGCGGTGAGATGGACAAAATAAGTTTAATTCTACCCTGTTACTTTGCTAATGAGGATCTAATTGCTATGACGGAGCGTTGCCTCGAATCAATTAATGGTGTTGAGGAAATTATCGTTGTCGATGACGGTTCTCCGCTACGGGCCGACTTCTCGACTGTTAGATTACCCGAAAATCAGGGCTATGCTTCCGCCGTAAACGTCGGTTTAGAGGCTTCTACGGGCGATTTTATAATAATTTGCAACAACGACATCACGTTTATCGACCCACATTGGTTGAGCGAACTCTTAAAACCGCTAAAAGAGGGTTACGGTATCTCAACTATTCGCACAACCGAACCCGATGGCTGGACAACACAGGACAGGTACGAGGAAAATGCTAAATTTGGTTCTTTATGGGCTATGACTAGACAAACATACGAGACACTAGGGCCATTAGACGAACGATTCGGTAAAGGATACGGCGAAGACCTAGATTATTGGCATAGAGCCCGCAATGAGGGCATACGGATAGTCAAAAATCACAACGGGTTAGCTGAACATCTAGGAAAGGCTACTTTTAAAATAACTGATCCAGATGATACGTCGTTTAATGAGTTTTTATTTGCCTATCACGATAAATGGCCAACTGAACATAAGATATTTCTATTCGGGGGAAACCAGGTTATTGGATTCAATAAGTGGGAGCTGGAAGACATGAGTTATGACGATAAAAAGACATACACTCAACAGGAAATAACCGTTGAGGAGCTGAGAAAACTATGGCAACCGTCTCAATAATCGTTAATCATATATATACTTACGGAGTTAATGGTTGGTCACCAAAGTCTAAACGCTTAGGCGGTAGTGAGGAATTTGTGGTTGAGGTAGCCAAAAGACTTAAGCACGATGTTACGGTATATCACAATGGTAGGCACGGTAACTATGACGGAGTTTTGTATCGTCCCCACGACGAGTTCGCTAGAGGGGATATTACAATTAATGTAAATTATCCTGAATACCCAAGCGGTGGTATTTATTGGACTACGCTCGATAAAAACCCCGACCTTTCACAATTCGATGCGGTTTGTGTCATNNATAATAATGTTCATATCATCCCGCCGGGTTACGATGAGACTCAGATTTATCCTGAAAAGAAAATCCCCAAACAATGTTTCTACGCCTCCAGCCCTGACCGTGGATTAGATACTTTACTAGAAATATGGCCTGAAATAATTCAGGCACACCCTGGTGCAACTCTTTTACTAACTTATGGTGCAGAAGCAGTATCTATGCCGGGGGTTATTAATTTGGGTTCGTGTGACGAAAAATTAATGAATGAAGTTTATCGAACTAGTGAGTTTTGGCTATACCCGTGTAGGGGGACAGAACTTTACTGTATGACAGGCGTAAAAGCTCAAGCAGCAGGTTGTGTGCCCGTGGTAATTCCACACATGGCACTTAAAGAAACTGTTAGGGCTGGTTATAAACCAACTCCAGAAGCTTTTGAAGCGGCCGTTTTGGTAGCTCTCGCCACCGACAATTCAGATATTACTGAGGCTTTAGCCAAAGAACACTTTCCAACGTGGACTGATTCGGTTAACCAACTTGAAGAATTGATACAAATAACATATAATAAGAAAATTAAGCCATGAAAGTCCAAATGCTAATTAACAACTAAGGAGTTTTTCATGGCATACCCATACGAAGCAGCCAATGCTTATCAATCAGCTGACGGCAAACAAAATGTAGAAACAAAAAATACTTATTCATATTTTACAACCGCAGGAGCAACTCAGCTTAAGGCTGGTGCTGGTTATGTAGACCTAATTTCTGGCATTCCGGGGACTGGCGTTATTAACCTTTATGATGTAGCCAGCATGACTACTGCATCTCTTGCCACTTTGAACCAAATTGGTACTTATGGGGTTGGTGCAGCTTCAGCAACGGGTGTTAACCCACAAACTGCGTGGTACCATTCGCAATATAACAATGGTCTATTCTTAAATATAGTAAGTTCTGCAACTGTAGCGAACGTAACATTAAGTTGGAACTAGGATTTATAGATGTCATACGCATCGGAAGCAACTAATGCAATCGCCGAAGGTATCGCTGCTAAGACTTCTGTCTCAAGGGAAAGTGCGGGCTACAAAGCCCCGGGACAAACTGCGTTTACTTATAGTGCCCTAGTAAGCTTAACAGGTGCGGTTACCACCATTTTTCTTGGTACTATCGCAACAACTAACCCAACTACGGGGCTGCCTCAAAACGTATATATATCTGATTTTCAGGCTAGTAGTGATTTTGCTAATGCCAACGGTAACCTAGACGTTCAGTTACAGGTTGCGGGGGTCACTCAAATACGGGCCTCACTACACAACCTTGCCCCAGTAGAAATGATGGCTATAGAAACTCAGCCACAGGGAACGGCTGGTGGTGCTAATCAGCTTGTTATAGCGGCAGCTTCCGTTAATACACACCTATGGTATTACGTTAGCGGTTGGGCAGAATAGTAGAACATAATCGGGAGTTTTAAATGGGCGGAGATGAAGCCGTAACAGTCGAATTCAAAACACCTATAGGCGGAAGTCTTGGTTCCTTTGTGCATGATAATTCGCCCCTTGCTGGTTTTCTTCACGCTGACCGTTCATCTGATCTCGACAAACTCTCAACCATAGCAGATTTCTTTCGTGGTGACCAAAAAGAGTTTACTGACATTGACTTACTCCAAGCCGTTAGACACATAGAGGCCCGACTTGGAACCCCCACCATTAACGAACGCCGAGTAGACCAAGTTCTTCGTTACGTTACTATTCAGAAACAAATGGATTCGCTCGAAAAGGAAAGAGATGCCCTGTTGCGATGAAATTACTAGTTATTTTAGAAGACCCTGAGCGTGTTTACACGATTCCTCTAGTTAAGTTTTTTGATATACTGCAAATTGAGTTAACTGAGGAGGATGTGCTAAGTGCCATACAGAAAGTCCTGGTTAACCAATGAATCCCGACAACCGAACTGATCCTAATTTAAACAAATCAATGGGCGTGGGAAGTTGGCTCCAAATATGGTATACTTACCCTTAAATGAAGCCAAAATGTACTAACCTTGATTCATGGCTAAAAACTCAGACAAGAAATTCAATGACCTCCTAGACCCAGCTCAGGGTGCTGAAACGTGGAAAGAACGCTACGCCATAGCCCAAACGAACCAGGATCGTATGTTCAAGCGATTCTCCGACTGGTACGATTCTCTTTATGCTCAAATCGGGCGAGTCCCCTCTCCTTGGCGATCTAAAATCTACGTTCCTAAACTCTCACAGCAAACATGGACATTAATGGCTAAGTTCCTAGTTCTTAAACCAGGCTTTCAAGTTGAAGTCCGTGACCCAGATATGGACGATCTAACAATCGCCGAGAAAGCCCAGAAGATTCAGAAGAAACTTGAATTTGATTACGACAACCATAACTTTGAAGAATCCATGCGGGACAAACTATTCAATCCCCTCTTAGACGCTATTGTTACTGGAACTGGTATGGCAAAGGTTGTTTGGAATGTCAAGAATCGAAAAGTCTACACTAAAGCCAAAGACCCTTACGGCGAGGGCATAGACCATTCAAAAGCCAATGTTAAAACTATTAAAGAGGGATTTAACGATTTAATCCCTGTTAATATTTTTAATGTATTTATCTCTCCATCAGCCCCCCAGAATCTCTACGACCACCCATGGATCATTATCAAAGAATATAAACCCATCGCCGAGCTTGAAGCTATCAACGAAGCCGAGGGCAAAGAAATTTATAAGAACCTCGATGTTCTAAACGGCAAAGTTTCCTACGACACTTATGCTGCTTATGACCGAGCCAGAAACCGCCTGCTCACTAATGCCGACCCAACTGACAAAACCGTTAGAATGGTTAAGCTTTACGAGTGTTATGAACACGACGGTACTATCTGTACTTATGCCGAATCGGGTAGTGGTGACAAAGACCAGCATGGCTGGGTACTTCTAAGAGAACAGAAGAATGTTTACTGGCACGGCAAGTACCCACTAGTTAAGTTCCATGTGAAAAAGAAAGGTTTCCAGTTCTGGGGAGAGGGAATCTACGAGATTACTTACCGACTTCAGGCTGCCTACAACGACGTAGTTAACCACTTCCAAGACGCTATGAATGTCGCTTATGACCCCATGTTAATTGCCCCCGAACAAGCCAATGTTGATGACTATGTGATCGAACCGGCAGGACTTATCCAGTACCGTGGTGATGTTGCCCCAGTCCCGTTTAGACATCTAGAGCCTAAAAGCGATATGTTACAAGTTCCACTAACATTATTCGACCAAGCTATTGAGGGTGTGACTATTTCTCAATATGCAACTGGTCTTCCTAATGACCAAGCCGACACGACTAAGGGAACGGCTACAGGAATCATGCGGCTTCAACAAGCGGCCGGTGACGTAGTAACGTTTTTTAAGGAAAACTTCATGCAGTCAATGTTACAAATCGGACGTATGTGGTTATCGAACAACCAACAGTTTATGATTAGAGATGTAAACGTCACAGTAATGAAGCCCGATGGACAAGTACCACTTAAAATTACACCAGAGGATATGCAGGGAGATATTGACCTGACAATCGACGAAGCAAGCATGGAGCCCCTATCTCAGCAGGATAAGATTACCCAAGCCCAAGCTTTTATACAGGAAATCATCTTAACCCAGAACCAGTCTATCGAACAGAACAAAGCTATTGGTACCCCACCTCTTGCCGTTGATTGGACTAAAATATCTGAATACCTGTCGGAACAATATAACCTCAAGGGCTTCTCACAACTACTTATTCCCCAACAGGAACTTCAGAAACTCATGCAACAGCAAATGCAGCAAGCAGCCCAACATGTTGCCCAAGCTCAACAACAAGCTAATCAACCCCAACAAGAACCACCTAAATCACTGGTTGAATCACTTCAGATTAAGTTTACCGATCTACCTGATGACGCACAATCTGCCGTTCTCCAGCAACTAGGACTACCAGCCGACCAACCAACCCAGAGTGCTAAAGCTAACCTCCTAAAAGGATTAAACGAAGTCACTAAGACTACTAAGACTGGACATGATATGCAGATGGATCACTTAAACCTAGCCCACGAAGTAGTCAAGAACGCTGCAGCTATCCATGGACAGAACGTAGATCGAGCTATCGGAATGGCTACGCCACAACCCGAAGCCACCGGAACACCGCAAGCCGAAGGGGGAGAAACAGCACCCGACAACGAACAACAATAAATGTAAGGAGAGAATATGCGTGATAGTGATGAGGTAACAGAACGCAAGGCAAAACTTGCTAAATCAATAGATCAGGGTAGTAAGATCGAACAGCTCTATTTACAGGAAGAGTTCCAATTCTTTTTAGGTTGGATAAATAGACTTAGAAACGAACTTAGTGACGATATACTGAAGGGAAGATTAACTAATGAAAAAGAAGAATGGCACGCCAAAGGTGGTTATACCTATCTTACCAAAGTCATTGAGGGTGCAGAGCTATTCGCCGATAAAGCCAAAAAAGCCCGCAACCAACTCAGAAAACTTGAAGAAGACTTGAAACGTGATGAATAATGACAATTCAACTGATTTACAGTATAATAAAGAAGACGATAAAATCGTTGAAAGAATAGACCTTAACAATTTAGCCCAAATAAATGATACCGAACACGAACACAACTTTATGCGTGATAGTGATGAAACCGAGGACTACTACTCGATGAAATGCACTCACCCACGTTGTCACCGTGGCTTTTTAGTATCGAAACATGATTAAACCAGATGAATAAATTCTGGTTTTTTGCCTTTTAGGAGTCTTTTCAGAGGATTGCTATAAGGCCAAAAGCCACTAATGTAAGGAGATAATCGTGGACGAAAACACCACCCCAACCCCAGATGTACAAGAGATTCCCAAAGACTCATTGGAAGCCAGCAAACTAATTACTGACGCCCTAGGCGATAGTGTAGTACCTGACCGAATTCGAGCTAGGGAACCACAAGCGGAGGTCGCAGCACCACCAGCTCCAGCAGAACCAGAGGTTCAACCAGAGCAAGCTGAACCCGCATTAGTGCCTGAACCAGTGAGTGAAACTGTCACTCCAACGGAAGTAGAAGCTCCTGCAGAAGAGACTACTTACGAAGAAGAGCCACAGGAATATATTCCACCAGTTCAACAAGCACCAATAATCGACCCTAAAGCGTTCGCTGATGAGAACGGATATGTAGACGTTAATAAGCTTACAGACGCTATTAACAGTGCCATATCTGGTGTTCAGCAAACAGCAAGTGCTACAGCCCAACGAGAGTTGGCCGCACAAAAGCAAGAGGAACGTCTTTGGAATCAAGCCATCGACAAGTATCCACAGCTTAAAACTGACCGTACTTTAAGAGATTTTGTCCAACAAGCTAGAATCGGAAAAACAACTGAAGCATATCGAACGGCTAGTGATCCTACTCAAGTAAGAATTCCTACCCCAACTCAGATGGCTACAGAACTGTTTAAGCGAATCGGACAGGCAAAATCCGAAGGCGTTAAAGCTGCTACCGAAACTACAGAGGTAGTAACCAATGTGCTACCCACATCGAGTCCGGCAGCCCCAACAACTTCAAATCGTGAACAACTCTTTAATAAGATTCGAGACCCTAGAGATAGGATAGGTGCCGAAAAAGCCCAAACCGAACTTCTTAAAGATTTACTATTTAACAATCAATAGAAAGAGAACAATCTAATGGCAACTGGACCTTTTAACTTTTCATACACAGATAGTGCCGTTCGAGAGAGTTTACTGGATTGAATTAGTCCCCTAGTATGTGATATACTGTTGGTATGTCGAATAAACTATCAGCAGAGTACCTTAACCATCACTACTATCAATTAGGCAAAAGCATCCGCCAGATTGCAACAGAAACCAATAATTATATGGGAACTGTGCAAAGATGGATGGTATCATACGGAATTAAACGTAGAAGTACCAAGGGAATGCTTAAAACCCCTGAGCACCGCCAGAAATTAGCCGAGATAAAAAGAGGTAAATGGACTGGCAAAGATAATCCTAACTGGAAAGGTGGAATAACCACCCAACGACCAGGCACGGCTTATTGGCGAAGGAGTGTCAAACGCAGAGATAACTGGATATGCCAATTATGTGGCTTAGACGGCAAGAAGATTTGTCCTACCTGTGGGCACAAACCCGAAATGCACGCTGACCATATAAAACCTTGGTCACAATATCCTGAACTTCGTTACGAATTAAGTAATGGAAGAACACTTTGCCCAAATTGTCATAGATTACTAGGAAAATCGGGTGAACTGCTGGGAACCCCTGAAAAGGAAAATCAGCAGCCAAGCTAGAGCTTAACAACTTTAGAAGGTTCAACGACTAGGTTTTGAAACTCGAAAGAGAACATAATAAACCCACGAGTGCCCGACATCGAAAGATGATGATATAGTCTGAACTATACGGTAACGTATAGAAGCTAAGGATAAAGAGCCTTAGCGATAACAACATTGATAATCACAAACATTGATCCTATGGAAGATCAGCTTTATGTTTCCTTACAGAAATCAACAGCTGACCAACCTTTGCACCAATGGTTAACTGATACTTTAGCTAGCGTTAACAACGCTCTAGTTAACAACCAATCAGGTGGTGGTCTAGGTTCTGAAGGTGCTGATGTAGTATTCAACGCCCTAACAAACCCCACTCGTTCAACTAACTGGACACAAATAGTCGTGTCTCCATTCCAGGTATCTGGAACAGACCGAGCATCTAACACAGCTGGTTTTAAAGACCGCTTTGCATACGAAATGCAAAAAGCTATGAAAGCTTGGAGACGATGGGCAGAATTTTCCCTAGTACGTTCTACATTAGTTTCAGGATCAGCAACAACTGGTTCAGCTAATGCACGAACTCTAAACGGAATTAAAGCTCAAATAACTACTAACCTAACAACTGGATCGGGTGTTTCTCTATCAGAGACAATGCTTAACTCCTACCTACAGAACGCATGGGCTGCTGGTGGTGTTGTTGATGCAGTATATGTCGGTGGAACACTAAAGCGACGTATTAGTTCATTTGTGAACACCAATACTCGTTTCATAGAAGCTGATAGTGAAAGCGTAAACAATGTCATTAATATCTATGAGTCCGACTTTGGTCGTGTCGAAGTAGATAAGCACCGATATGTAACGGTCGCTGGTGATGTTGGTAATGACTTAATCGGTATTCAGAAGGACAAATGGGCCGTAGCTCACCTTCGTGGACGTGAACCACACTACGAGGATATCGCTAAGACTGGTGACTCAACCAAAGGTATGATCATAGGTGAATTAACACTTGAAGGTCGTGCTCAGAACTCCAGTTTTTACACTCAAGCCTTACTTTAAGGGAGAGAAATGCTTAACCAAATACTCCAAGCCGATCCAAAAGGCACCGAAGAACTCGGTCACGCTGCACTTACGCTCAATAAGCTACTAGATGAAATACTTCTAGTACCTGTAGGCCCTAAAAGATGGCGAGCTGCTGTAGACGTGCTGGAGCGTACAAATCCGATTGCTGGCGAAGACCCAAAAGGTCAGCCTGTCAGCTTTCGGACGGTTAACCGAGAATGTATCATCACCAACAACCTAATGAAAGAAACAGCTGGCGATAAGTTTGGCCGAGACAAGGCTAATGCTAAATCACAGTATAGGGGGTATTTATCAATGCCTAGAATAGTTAAAACCGTACTAGAAATAGTCGACCCTGAAGCTTTCAAGGGTGACACAAATGCAAATAAGATGTTTAAGTGCTTTCCGGAGTACACGACAAGTCAGGTAAGATAATGCACCCAGTGTTAAGTTTTTTATCCCACATGTTTGGGAGCAACCCACAGCCAGTAGGCACTAATTACCTACAAGCACAACAAAAACCCAACCCACAGGTTGCGTCTCATGTCCAAAATATGATGAATTCCTATAATCATATAAACGCAATGATGTCACCTCAAAATGCACCACAAGTTCGTGTACCCCAACAAATAGCTCAAGCACAGGTTCAGTCTCAAACACCACAGGGTATGCCCTTTGGTACAATGGATATACTTGGTGGTAATCCAGCTGGAGTTAATAGTTTACAACCCGCTACTAGAAGCGTGAATCAAACTCATCTTGCTGGTCAGCCTAGGGTTAATCCAAGTATGCAGGCAGCTGAGAATGGGACTATGTATGTACCGATGAACAACTTTGGCAAACCAGGACTACAAATTAACCAACCCCAAAACGGAATACGGAGTATTTAATGGCACAAGTTTCCCAAAACCAAGTATTACAAGACCTATCCTACTTACTAGGCGAAACAACCATACCTACCGCTATTACTGACCGTACCGACTATATCCAAAAAGCCCTTGAGAGAGTATTTAGAACTTACCGTTTCCCAATGAATACGGTTCTAGCAACTATTCAAGAGTTTTCTGGAGTTGGTTCGTTGCCCACAAATGTTGGTCAGGACGGACTAATCGACGTGCGAGAAGTTAACCCAGGTCCCTTTACTGACAACGTCTACACTCAAATAGATTACCGAGACTCGAACAACTACGCTATTGGCTCTTATGTCTACTGGTTAGAGGGCTACGAAGGTAACTACACCATCTATACGTCAGAGACTTCGGGCAATGACGTTAATCCTATCCTTACGCTACTCTACACTACCTCAGTACCAGTTATGAATGCTTCGGTCAATACCAACTTCCCTTCCTCTATGGCACTCGCACTGGGGGCTCTAAAATACTACCGACTAGCTGAAGACCCCTATACTGATGTTTCTCCTTACGAGAATATGTTCCAAATGGAAATGAACGAGGTTATCGCTAACGTTAACCGTGGGCGTGCTCAACCTAGGGGCAAAACAATGCTTGAACAGTTTGGAACTTACACTGGCGATATTTCAAGTATGGGTGCGTATGTTGGTAACGTATCGGGCACGGAGGGTTAATCCTCGTGTCTAAAAATCGTCCAACTAAGAATAACGATCCTTATCAGCAGCTCCTAGTTACTAATCCAGGTAAGGGGCTTAATAACCTTATCTCCAACAACCTCATAGATGATCACGAATCACCCTCACTTATGAACATTAAGTTTGTTGAGGCAGGTGCTCCGTCTAAGGCTGATGGTTACTCACTAGCACGCACAACAGCCACGCTTCCTAGAGGACTTAGTTATTTTAATGATTTACCCAACTCAGCTAAGTATCTGCTGACAGTTGTTGCAACTACGCTCCAAGATGTCATTTCGGGTAATACTTACTCTGGAGCAGCTTTTAGTGGCACTGGACAGATTTTTATGACAGAAGTAGCTGGAAGTATGGCTATTTGGGATGGGGTCAATGGTGGGGCCGAATTTGCATCAGGTGGCACACTCACCCGCCCAGGCACTATGCCTAAAGCTAAGTTCTCAATTTACTGGGATGGTGTGCACGTTGCTGCTGGCGTGGCAGGACAAGAATCAAGACTCTATGTTACGGGTGCCCCACAACTCTCAACCACGCTAGCTACAATCTCTGCTTTCCAATTCACTAACAGTTCAGGCGTGTTAGGTACGGTTCAGGGCGTACCTGGAGCTACAGTCTTTGCTGGTGCAGGTGCTCAGTATATTGACGTGCAACCCAACGATTCAGACATAATTACAGGTTTATCTGTCTTCCAGAATAACTTAGTTATTTTCAAGGAGAGATCAATCTTCCAATTTAGTTTTGATACTTCTGGTAATCCAGTTCTTCAGATGATAACCCAAGCTTACGGATGTGTAAGCTTTAAGTCCGTGGCGAGGGTGGACAATGACGTATTCTTCTTAACCCGTAACGGGGTCTATGTGCTGGGCTATGAGCCCAATTTTCTGACTATAATCCGAACCAATGAACTCTCAGCGAGAATTCACCCAATTATAGAAACGATAAATCCGACTTACTTTACCCAAGCGACCGCCCTATTTCATCAATATGTATATACATTAGGCATACCAACTGGTACTGTCGGTAACAACCTAGTCTTAACTTATGATCGTCGCTATCAGGCTTGGGCACAACTTAACCACTACCAACCAGAATCCCTAGCAATCTTCTATGATACTAGTAACAACGAGTCGATTTACTTTACTTCGGCAACCTCCAATCAAGTATTTAAAATAACCCCCAATGTTTACTCCGCTAATGGAAGTTCAATTATGGGTACGTTTACGTCTAAGTCTTATGATCTCGGTAATTTTAATGTGTTTAAGCGGTGGGTTGATGTAACTATATTCTTTCGTCAGTTAGTGGGAACGGTCACGGTTCAGTTCTACACCNNTTACGAACACCTTTACAATTAACACTGAAACTACTGGTGGAATTGGTAATGATTTAATTGGGGCATTTCCTCCTGGTGGCAACCCAACTACGGGTGTAACTGATACGTCCGGAAGTTCCAGCAACACCCCTTATAGGTTTAGAGTAAGTCAGAAGTCTCGTACGCTCCAATACACAGTCTCTAATGGGAACATAAACGAGAACTTCGTAGTCTTGGGTCATGCTTTTAGGTATAGAGAATACAGCAGTTTTAGCTGGCCTAGCTCACTCAAGGTCTATTGACAATCTTTACACGCTATGCTAGCGTTAAGCTAGAAAGGATTAATTAATTATGAAATACTACTTTATCGCAATATTAATAGTAATGGGTCTAAGCGTTGGATCAGTATCGGCACTAAGTATTATGGGATATAAATATACTGCTGGCCCTGACGAAACCATCAATTTGATACGCTATCAGTATCAAAATGCCCAAAACGCAGAGAGAGAAGGTGTTGCTGGGAGTAATACACTTCTTAGCGATCCTCTTGGCATAAATGCGTTACAATAGTATAATAATACTCAACTAATATTAAACTCCAAAAATGAAACGTTAAATGTATCATTAAGGAGTTTTTTATATGGCAGCAACAGCCAATCAAGCAGGAGTAAACGCAGAATTCCCGGGTCTAAATATGGTNNGGGTAGTGGTGGTACATATTCACCCCCCGCTGGCCCAGCCCCTAAAGCACCCGCTCCCCAACAACAACAGCAACAACAATCGACTGACGGTTCGGTAACTGGAACAGGTGCAGTATCATCTACCCCAGCTATCCCAGCGGGAGAAAATGCGAACGGTGGTTCAACCTCTTTTCTCTCAAACTTATTTAATCCAGCACTTCAAACACTTACAAGTGCTTATAGTTCGTTGTTCGGTAACGGACAACCAGGACAAGGCATCTACGGTCAGGCTGTTGGTCAGGCCGCAGGCAACATTCAGTCTGGTTATCAGGGTCAACAGAACGCACTAAACGCAAGCTACGAACAAGCCCAGAATCAAATGCCCTGGGAATTAGTTGGTCGTGGTGCAGGAAACTCATCTTGGGCAGATAATAACTTAGGCTACGCCAACCAACAATACAATTCCTCCAACCAACAACTAGGTGCAGCTGAACAAAAAGACCTAGCCGGCTTAGAGGGTCAAGAACAGGGTATTGAAAATCAGTATGGCACAGAAATGTCTCAGTATAATAATCCTCAGTACCAGGCAGCTCTAAACCAAGACCCAGCTTACGTTCAATCTGAAATCCTCAACTCACTTAATCAGAATGTCGGCAATCTTGCTTATACACAAGGTGCTAATACGCCCATTTCTCAGTCTATCGCTCAACTACAACAGAATCCTTCATACACTCAAACTGGCTCAGGTAATATATCAGGAGCCTTACAAGCTCTAGCGGGTAGTGGTGCACCTACTGCCGTTCAAAATCAAGTAGCTTCCGGAATTCTTGGCAATCCGACCAACCCACAGGGTAACAACGTCTGGTCTAACTACTGGCAACAACTACAACAAAACCCGAACGCTCAAGCACCTACAGGATAGGGTATAATAAAGCTATGAAGAAAATAGAACTTCACGGCAAGTATGGCGACGGCAAATTTACGCTTGTTGACGACCAAGATTATAAGGATCTAGTGAAGTATAGGTGGTCTATGTTGCCCAATGGTTATGTAGTTAGATTTATTAATCAAAAACCAAGAACTATACTAATGTCTAGGCAATTAATGGGATATCCTAAAGATCTTGAAGTAGATCATATAAACCATAGTAAACTAGATAATACTAAATCCAACCTTAGGGTGTGTACACNNTTAGGGAAGTCGGGTCATCGAGGCATTAGCTGGAATAAAAATCGTGAAAAGTGGGAAGTTAAGATTGGCTTAGACAATAAAACTAAGCACCTAGGTAGGTATAATAACTTAAAAGAAGCTATTAAAATAAGGCGAGAAGCCGAGATGTACTACTGGGGAGCATTTGCTCCGTCTAGGAGCTAATTATGTCCTTATGGGATGATATCTCAAGTTTCATCGGTAAGGCAGTCGGTGGAGTAGAACACGTCGTTTCTGACGTTGGTAATGCTGTTACTGGCAATAATCAAGCTCCTCAAGTTCAGCAACAACCCCAAAGACTACAAATTAACCAACCCCAGCAAGTTGGTGGTATTTTTAATAAGTCTCAAGGACCCAGCCCCGATCAACAAGCTGCTATGGCAGATCAGGCTCAGCAAGCCGCTATCCCCACAAATAATCAACCATCTTCAAATCTATTTACAGATGTAGATCATATCTATCAAGGTGCTAAAAAAATAGCTAATCCAGTTGTGGGCATGGGTGAAAGTCTGGGAAAGGCTGCCTTAAATGTTGGTAGTACACCAGCACACGCAATAATTGGTGCGGGAGCAAAGTTAGTAGGTGCTAAAGGAGTTGCCAAACAACAATTTAGTGACGTGCATCAGGGCGTCTCTTCAGCTCGCCAACTAGCTCAAGGCTTACCACAAATGGCTGTTCAATTAGGAGAATCGGTTGACCCAGTTTTAGGACCAGTTACGGGTAACTACACAGCAGACGCAGCAACTAAATCCTACCAACCAAAGGGTACGCTACAAAAACTCTTATTGGGTAATCAACCAATCCCCTCAATGCAAAACCAATACCATCAAACCGAGAAGTCGGGCGGTAAACTAGAGGCTGCTTCTCAACTTGGCTTAACATCCCTAATGGATGCGGCAGCTGGCTATGGGGCTGCGAGAGGTGGTATAACCGCAGGAAAGGTTGGCGTAAATGCGATTAAAGAAGCCCCACCACTAGGAGAAGTTGGTGCAGTGGGTAAGAATGTGAGACAGGGAGAAATCTTAAAACACTATACTACTCCAGAAACGGCAGACGCACTGAAAAACGGTGCTGATTTTGACTATAACAAAGCACCTCAACATGGTATGGGTGGCAAAGGGTCTTTAATAGGTCAAGGCGGTACTACTGGTAAGTTTGTTAATGATGGGGGACCAGCACTATACTTATCTAGAGATGACCCAACATGGAGCAAAGCCAATGTCCCCACCGGAAAACCTACGATAGTTAATATTGATAATTTATCTCTCGAACAACTTAAAGATGGATATTTACAGAAGAATGGTATTACTGAGCAGTACGATTATGCCAAACAAAAATATGTAGGGGTTAAAAATGGCACAAAAGAAGTCAACCTGAGTCCAGTTGAACATCAGCTAGACCCGAACGCTCGGACACTAGATATCAATTCTCCCGAAGCACTTAATAAGGCCGAAAAGGAAACGGGACAACATAGTGATAGTCCTCAGTTCTGGCAAGCTCTACGGCAGAAATATGATGTAGTTAATATTAAAAATGTTTCTAAAAACATAGAAAAAGCTGAGACAGATAGTAAAGAACAGAAATTCTTTAGGTCTGCCAAAGCCGACCAAGCAATAGTGCTTAATCCTAAAGTAGCTGACCGTATAGAGTCTAATGGACTTCCAGCATCTATGAACCGTGAGATGACACCTACGCCACCAAAACCAGGCACAGATCAATATGCTGAGATGATGGATAATGTAGAGCCACCCAAGTTAAGAATTAAACAAACACCCCCAGTTAAACCAGAAGATGTATCAGGTGAAGAGGCTAAACAATATGCTGATGTTTTTGGGGGTACACCAGAACAGGCTAAAATAGAAATCGCTGAAGGTCAAAAAGCCAGCCAGGATGCTGTTAGCCCTAAACCAGAATTGGTTAATCGAACCCGCCCAACCAAAGATGACGAACTAAATAACGAACTCGGCGTAGGTGTGATGCCCCCAGAATCAACCCCCGAGGAAATTGCTGCTATGGATAAAGCTAATCCCATTAAGGTTAATATAGCCAAGACCGAATCGGGCGATTATGCCCATGCTAGAGCTGTCCCGCAACAGGCCAGTGTGCCTATAAGAGTCGCCGGTTATTTAGCGGCAAGAGCAGCCAAACGAGCTAGACTTACCGTTTCACAATTAGCTGATATGGTGGAACATCCCGAAAATCATACAGACATGACAGACAAAGAAGCGAAGGCTGTCGATAGATACAGAAAGCTAACCGATAGAATTAACGCCACGAGTCATTCTGTTGGTGGCACAGAGCGTAGAATGACCAACTACTTTAACCGCAATGTTGACACTTCGGGTTGGGAAGAAACCAGGAGNNGGTATTAAGGATCCGGTAACCGGAAAAGTGTATGACCCTAAAGACTTTCAGGGAGTTAACGGTAATAGTCGAGTATTGGATGAAAACGGTAAACCAAAGTATGCAGACCTGGACAGTTTACATAAAGCGGGCTATAAACTTGAGGGCGAAGATAATGTCGCCAAATATATCACCAACTACGCCAATAAAGCCGCTTCAAGCATAGAAAAACAGGCACTTAAAAAAGCCTTTACCGAGGCAGATGAGGGTCAAGGATTTCAGGGACACTCTGAAGATATGGGCGACGGCAACCCCCTTAATTTATCTAAAAGAGGTCATGCACAGTTTAAGGGTTATACTCAACATGATTCTAGTACGATTGGTACGTTGTATGACAAAGCTAATGCTGCGGGGAAGCATGTTCTTTTAACTGCTTCGCAATACCACCCAATTAATGTAAATATGTTAACGGCCGCACCGTCACTAATATTGCAGGGACACCCGTATATGGCCGCGAGGGGTCTGGCAAATACAGTTGTTTCGGGGCTTAGTAAAGAACATGCTGATGACTTATTAGAAAAAGATTTAGATAGCGGGCAAGTAGAAGACGCAGCTAAGATCGGTATGCCATATGGGCACTCGGACTTCACTGCTTCTGGTATAGGTAAAATGGGGCAAACTGTATTTGGCAGACAAATACCCGCAATGTACCGAGAAGTAGCTAACGCCACGTTAAAAGATCTTGAGAAAAGAAAGATCCCATTAGATTCTCAGGCCGCTAGGGATGCTGGTGCTGTAGGAAACCAGACAATGGGTTTCGTTAATGCCGCAGCTAAAAACTTTAACCCAAGAACGCAAAACCTGTTGAGTAAAATATTTCTAGCCCCACAGTTTGAGTGGTCAAAAGTGCTCAACCTAAAAACAGCCCTAGATCCACGTGAGTTAAATACGTTAGCCGGGAGAAATGCCCGTGCTGCCCTATTTGGCAAGTACGCCGCCGAGGTTGGTCTACAGATGGGTATAGGGGCTGCTACAGGACAGAAATCTAATAACTGGCGAGACCAACTCATACAGGCTGCTATACACCCCCAAATAGCTACGGGGTGGAAGACCACCCCCAAGTGGAAAGGCGACCCTACAAGTAATGTTATGCTAAAAGAACCCGATACAGCTGAATCTGAAATAGCTAATTTATTCCTGAAAGAAGGACGTAATCAGAAAACAGGTCGATTAAATATTGGAATTAATAGTCCCTCACAAATACTTAGTAACGTGACTCAAGACGCTAGAAATAAAATGGCTCCCCTACCCGCAACGGGGTTAAAGATAGCTACTAATACTAATTACGCCAACCAACCATTATCAGACCCTAATGCCCCAGCGGGTGTAAGGGCACAACAAGAAGCGGCTACTTTAGGTACTGATCTGTTACCCATTGGGGTACAGGGACTAGCCTATACAAAAGCTGTTGATAAACACTTACCCACGGCTATGCAACAGGTTCTTAACGCTAATAAGCCCGGAACTAATGCAGTAGCAAAATCTGGCCTTACGGCCGTAGGACTTACGCCAGAGACTGACCTTACTACAGGTAAGGGATTACAGTCTCAGCAATATTATAGTGAAACAAGCAGGGCATCAAGTGGCCTTAATACCCAAGAACAGGCTGCACTTAATATGAATATAGCCAGCAAGAAAGACCCAGTGACAGGTAAATATGTTGTTAATCCCTCTGTTTGGGATGGGCCAGCTAGGGCATCGGCATTACTACAAAATCCAAAAGTTATAGATCGACTGATAACTATGAATCAAAACCTTGCTAAGGATGGTCAGAAAATAGACCCCCTCTGGAATCTGCCTAAAGCTAAAATTACTAGTTATCTTCAATATGCTGCAATCCCAGACAAACCAGATGCACAATCAAGTAACTGGTTGGCTAAAAACACTTGGTACGATCAGGGCTCTAATTCACTATTAAGTCAAAGAAATGCTTTCTTTGCAGCTCTGCCTCCGGGCGACCCCAATAAACCATTGGCCCCTATTGAGTACCCCCAACCAAACGCTCAAACTACTAGCGACATGAATACTTGGACTAATCTCCTAAACACAAATTCAGCCCAAGCAGAACAATTCCTTATATCTCACCAAAACGTCCAAAATCAACTAGATAACCAAGCGGCTTATGATAATCAGGTGTTGGTTGCTCGGGGATACGGGGCTCTAAGAACGTATCCCACCCCACCCGTTAGTGTACAAACTAAACTAAATTCAATTAATAGTAGTATGACGTCTAAACAAAAGGCAGCTATCTATGACCAACCTGACGTAGCCCAGTGGATGCAACAAGACGCTGTATATAATTTGACAAAGGGTGCTGCACTAGCCCAGATCCAGGGAAACAGCCCCAACTCTAAAACTCTTGGAGCCGTCAATGATCTTAGTTATGATTTAGTCAAGAACCCCGATGGAACGTACGCCCTTAAATATAATGACACTCAGGGCGGTTCAAGTAGTGGTGGGGCCGTAGCTCAGACTGGAGCAACTGCCACTGGTGCGGGAGCGTATACTTCTAGTTCTTCATCGTCTTCCTCGAAAACCGCTAAAGGCCCTTACTACGAAATTAAAATAGACCCAGAGATGCAAACCTCTAAACTTAAAATCTCCTCACCTAAGAAAATTCACTACAAACTAGCTACTGATTACTATAGGGGTGCTAAGATTCGGGCACAACTACCAAATGCCAAACCAATGTCTATAGGTAAACCAGGACAGATATAGGAAGTTGTTGCGAAATATGGTAAAATTAAACCAAATTGTAGATGTAAGCCAAGATGTATTTACTTTAGGTAACAATGGCAGCCACTAATCCTACTTCTAATCTTGACATGCAGAACTGGTTCGCAACTACTCTTAGTGTGGCAGCTGGTTCAACTGACACTACGTTCTCATTAACCGCAACCCCAACCCCATCTGAGGGTTATCTTATTATTGACCCCAACAACACCTCTACTAGAGAAGTAATCCACTATACATCGGTTGGCACAGGTACAGTCACGGTTCCTACACTTGGAGACAGAGGGATAGATGGTGGAAATGCCGCAACAACTCACGCTCAAGGTACAGCAGTAGTAATGAACTTCACAACTTCTTATTGGGACGCACTTAAGAATGGTTACGCAGTAGCACACCCCTTCGTGGCTGGCGGAATAGTCCAGGCTTCTGGGGGTAATCCTGTATGGCAATATTTAGGAAGTTATTCAACAACAAGTGGTTATAGCACTGCAAACTCTGGCCAAACACAAGCTACAAATTATACAGTAACAGTTACCATACCTAGTGGCTATACAAAAGTTAGGGTATCATTTACCGCACAGAGCTTTTATTCAAGTAATGCTGGTTCACAAGCTAATATTGCTATATGGCGAGGAGTAGTGGGGAGTGGCACTCAGATTGCAGGGTCTATAATTAACGCACCTGGTTCAAACTATCAGGCAGATGGTACTTTTTGGGGGTTAGACACTCCAACGGCTGGTTCGGTTACTTATAATATCGGTGTCAACGGTGACGGTACACATTCTGGCGTAATAGGTGCGAGTTCGGGCTACCCTGCTGTTATCTTAGTGGAGTGTTGCTAATATGATTAATAAATTAAGGAGACAATGATGAGTAATGTAGACTGGGGAATTAACCCAGATAAAGGACAAAGTAAGAGATTAGCTAAAGCAAGCTTCAGTGGGTTGCTCGGAAGAAGCAAAGCCCCTAAAAGCAACAAAAATAACAATAAATATACGGGTTTCACAGTTAAAAACGGTGGTACAACTAACCAAAAGACTATCTCGGGTGTATCAGGTCTCCACAAGACCTTAGTAGATAGAAAGCTTAACCTGAAGAGTGGTAACACATTAGTTGGCCCTAAGGCTAGTGGTGGGGCCGGGACTCTTAAAACTCAATGGGTGGCTAAAGACGGCGGAACTCCTAGTAGGTCTGTTGTGCAGGCTAAACCAAGCTCAGTTAAAGTAAGAGCAGAAAAGCCGGAGAAGTAACAATGAAGCCAAAAGGAATACAGTCAAAGGGCGGAAAAGTTGTTTATGGAAATAGCTATTCGGACAAAAAAACCCAGTCAACCATGATGAGGGTTCTTCGACTTAGTAATAAGCTTACGGGTAGTAGTAGGCTCGGGACTAAAAAACCCAAAACCCAGCTAAATAAAGACGCTAAACCAGCTAACGACAGTTACGACGCCAAGATCACTAACTCGGCTAAAAAGGGTTCAGTTAAGGGTTCAGAGTGGCAGGAACGACTTAACCAAAAGCCACTGGCACTTAAAAAGCGTAACGAATCTCAGAAGAACGACTACAAGCCACGGTCAAAGAAGGCTACGGCCCGACCAACTAACACAAGTTCAATTAACAGAAAGTACAAATAATGTCATTACTATATATCGGAATATGTATCCTCGTGGTACTGGGAATAGTTTACTTAATTAAGAGAATCTAATATGACCATAAAGATCAAAAAAGCTAACCGAGGACTTCTTCATAAGAAACTGGGCGTTGCTCAAGGAAAGAAAATCTCTCCCAGCAAGTTAATCGTCAAAAAAGGCGATAGTCCCAAACTTAAGAAAGAAAAAATATTCGCACAAAATGCAAAGAAGTGGAAGAAGTAATGTCTACCCCCCACGCAGAACGTAGTGATATATCGGATCGTCTAATTATTGTCGAGGAGAGACAACGAGAAATGACTAAGAACGTGGCTGATCTTACCAATAACCTAAAAACTAATACCAAAGTTACCCTACAGATTCAGCGTACACTAGATGAGCTTACTGGGGTGAGAAAGTTTTTGATGTGGTTTACTGGTTTTCTAGTGGGTCTTGGGGCAATAATAGCAGCTTTATGGTATAAGGTGCATAACCGATGATTTTTATATTTCACGACTTACTAAACTGGACTGGCTCTAATAATACTTCGGGTAATCAATATGGCTTTAAACACTGGGTGTGGTATAATGGTAGGTATGACGAAAGCACAATATACTCCAAAAGAACGAGTATTGGTAATGAGAGAAAAAGCCCGCAAGCAAATGTTGACTCAATNNGAAAAAACGTCAAGAAACTGGGCAAGAACTTGGATATTTCGGAGGGCACAAAAGGGTGAGAAAAGCTCGTGGAGCAGCCAAAAATTATCTTTGCGATACTTGTGGCTACCAAGCCTTACATTGGGCACATATACACGACACGCCCTACGACAATCCCGACAATTATCGGCCTATGTGTCAAAAATGTCATTGGAAATACGACAGAGTTGGAGAAAAGTCAAAATCCAAACTGACTCACGAGCAATTATCGGCGGCCTCAAAACTAGCTTGGGCAAGACGTACGCCAAAGAAAAAAGCAGAAATGATAGCAAACTGGAGGAAAAATCGTTATGTTTCATCCTCTAGTACATCTATGGTGGTGGTTCCAAAGCGTAACGGGAACAGATAATACTTCCGGACGACCCTACGGATTTTGGTCGGGTTTTGGCTCAGATTTAGGAGAAATAGCTATCTTAGCAGGACTTATTACGATCTATAAGCACCACAACTGTGCAGTTCCTCGTTGTCCGAGACTTGCCCATAAACGTTTTGAGGTCAAAGAAACCCATCAACGCACCTGTCATAAACACGCTACTAAATACTGGCACGACCTACTTCTGGCTCAGTACAAAGAAGATTACCCCGAACAACACGCCCTACTTAACCCAAAAACCACAGAGACTATCCAACCCGTACCCGAACCACCCGAAGGTAAGGTCAAATTAAAAATTAAGTTATGAAGTTTATAGTAGCTCTTGTATTAGTCGTAATCTTTATGGCAATACGAGATTTACTCGGAACAGCATTAACAATCTATGAAAGTCGTGGTGATGGCGAACGAGCGGGTCGTATGGACGCTCTCGGAGATGTAGCTAACATGATGTACACCATCGTAGGACTGGACGCTTTAAACAAAGCAGGATTCAGCCTACAGGGCGTAATTATGCTAACAGCTATCGCATTCACTTCGTACAACACAACCAAATGGGCAACTAATCATATATATAAAAGGAGATAATTATGGAACAATTAAAACAACCAAATTTAAGCGTAGTAGGAGAAGATGGATACTGTTTGGCTTATGTAACTGAGGTATTTGGTATCGCACCAAAATACCCAACAGCATTGGCTGCTTGGGACGCTAGTACGGCACTTAATCATCCATCGGTAACACCACCTATCAACGTGTCTGTGCCAGTCTACTTTAATTATGATGGCCCAGATGGTCATGTAGCTGTATGGCACGAGGGTACAATTTACTCGACATCTGCTCAGGGCGATAAAACTTTCCCCAGTATTTCGGCTTTAACAAGTTGGATGGGTGAGGGTTTTGTTTACTTGGGTTGGAGCGAGGAAGTTAATGGAGTTAGGGTTGTTGAAGCCGCCCCCGCCCCTGCACCAACTCCAAGTGGCTCTACTCTGAACCTAAGTGTAGACAACACGCCGTTCCATTTATACAAACCTGGTGGACCCTACAACCCCACCGTCAAAGCTGATGTACTTGGCATGATTAACCCTGCTGAATTTGGGGGTCTAAGTTATCCAATCATAGCTAGCTTGGGTAATGGAATCTACCGTATAAAATCTGAAGATTATGGTGTTGGCGATTTATGGACGGCTGGAAGTAACGTAACGGTAACATAATGGCGTACGGTTGGGTCAGGGATCTTCCGGATCATCGGGACAAAGTCTATGAACCCTCAGAAATGGGCACTCTTCCATTAGTTATGGATCTGCGTTCTGACTGTCCACCTATTTACGATCAAGGAGCTTTAGGTAGTTGCACGGCTAATGCTATTGCAGCTCACCTAGACTTCAATCGCCACAAGCAGGGTGAGCCATTTATAAGCCCCTCTCGCCTTTTTATTTACTATAATGAGCGGTTGTGGGATGGTGATCCCCAAAGTGATGCTGGAAGCTCTATACGTGAGTCAGCTAAAGTTGTGGCAAAACGTGGGGCTTGCCCTGAGTCTGAGTGGCCATATGACATAGACAAGTTCACGTACGAACCAACTGACAAATGTTATGAAGATGCAATCAACTACGAAGCTCTTACTTATAAACGAATTAACCAAAAAGAGCTAGACATGAAAACGTGTTTAGCTGAAGGCTTTCCGTTCGTTTGTGGGGTCAGTGTTTATGAAAGTTTCCAAGAATCTGATGGTGATGTACCTATGCCCAAAAAGACTGAAAACCTACTTGGTGGTCACGCTATCTTAATTGTTGGTTACACGCCTACAGCTTGGATATTTAGAAATTCCTGGGGCACATCGTGGGGGCATTCTGGCTACGGTTTTCTGCCTAAAGAATACTTACTTAATCCAGACTTATCAGACGATCGTTGGTCGTTGAGGTTAGTTAAATGAGTACCCCCCCTATCGTTCCCCGACACTCCCCTGCAAAAATATTAACAGAGGTTGGGGGACTTTTTAGACCGACCAAGCTTCAGCAGGGAATAGTACAAAAAGCAAACATATGTTTTGCATACATTATTTGTCCACCAGCTCACCCATTAACAAACACGGGTAAAAACAAACACGCCCATAGGACGCGGAAGTCCTCGCACCTTATTTATCTAAACCACCTCCCCAACATTAGTCTATACACGCATGTTGCGTGTTCAAACGAGCTGGTGGCTCTATGACTGACGCACACGATGAGACGGTAGACGTAAGATTTATTGAGCGTTGGCCAGAACATGAACCACGGGCTAAAGATCCGTATTATAAATACTTTCTAGCGTCTAAGCAACGTATGAAAAAACTTGGACTGTATAAATGTAATGTTGATTCTAATTATCATTGGGGGCAACTAGAAGCTCATCACGTTAAAATAGAATTTGCACATTTAAACGATGTAGATATAGCCAAGTTTAATAAAGCCTATGGGCTTGATCTTACTGACGATGAGTTTAAGGTTTATGTGGAGCAGGAAGGTAACTTAGAAATTCTTTGTGAGTTGCACCATAGAGGGCAGGAGGGTATCCACAGCCTTGCAGAACCAGAGTGGAATTTAATTAGGGTAGCCAAGAAAGAACAGGGTATAATAACAGTATTATCAAATAGCGAGATTCCCGTAGTCAAGGACAAGAAAAATGAAACCCCTTGTTAAACAAAAAGATGTATAATGTAACCATAATTAAAGGAGCATGAAAATGCAAGCATTACAAAAATATATCTCAGGTCACCTTAAGGCGTTGGTCGCCCTAGCAGGACTTGTTCTATTTTACCTACAAACATACTATGTAGCTCACCCAACTCACTGGGTATCAGTAGTTATTGGTGTCCTTACCGTTATCGGTGTTCATCAAGTTCCAAACCTATAGATGTACTAATCCATGAGGGTGAATCATGGCCGAACAAATCCAAAAATCAGAAGTAAGAAAAGAGAATCGCCGTAGGGTTGCCGAAAAAGACGCACAGGCGATGGCCGAGAAAGCTGCCGAAGAGGCGGGACGACTTACGACTCGTGAGGAATATTTAGAGGGCTT
>QGNH01000729.1_pt1 | contig 25638 bp, 39 predicted proteins | sample 1735481 | NCBI WGS metagenome assembly QGNH01 (sample SAMN09239004, study PRJNA386568) | Viral metagenome, whole genome shotgun sequencing project.
TTGTCGCCTAGCTTCTCGGTGGAGCGGGGCTATCTGCCGAACGATCTACTGATGGTGCTGCGTCGTGGCTAGACGGACGCATGTTGTCGCCCTCGGAGATGCCGTCGTGTCTGAGTTGATAGCGGCCTGCGAGCGATTCGCACCGATGGCCTCTCCTCACGAGGGGTGGGCGGTGATTCGCGAGGAGTTGGACGAACTTTGGGAGCACGTTCGAGCAGACACGGCGCGCGGCCACGAGGCGCGAAAAGAGGCCATACAGATCGCGGCGATGGCGCTTCGGTTTGCACTTGACCTGACGGAGAACCCATGAACAAGGCCGTCGTCATCGAGAACGGACAACGGATTGTTGTCAATCAGTCCTGGGTTGATTTCTGGCGACGCGTCGGCGCGAATCCGCGCGGCCTGCGAGTCGTGGTGGCCGAGGGATTGACGGATAGCGATGCCCGAATTGTGGCTGGCGGTTCGTCATAGTCGTCACCGGCCACACTCCCAACTTCCTGCCCGGCGCGAGCGTCATCCGCAAAGTTATGTCGGCCGACGCCGTGATCTGGATGGACTTGATGCAGTACGAGCGGCACGGGTTCTGTAACCGTAACCGCTTCTCGGATGGCTCATGGCTGACGGTGCCCGTCAACGAGACTGACGACCGTCGCCCGTTCAACGAGGTTCGTATCGCTGACCCGTCGGGGTTTGCGCGCCGCAAGATCGCCCGGACGCTGACACACAAGATGGGCCGCGAGGCCGTTCTTCTCGCCCAAGAGCTCGGGCGACCATACGAAATGCTCGTCGGACTCAACATGGCACTCCTTCGCCTCATGCTTTCCGTCGCCGAGACGGACACGTATCCGCCCGACGCTCACATGCAGTCACATCTTGCGGCCGGGCGTTACGACGACGTGAGCGAAGGACTCGTCGCGATGACCGCGGAACTCGGCGGCACCGTGTGGCTGAGCGGTCCGAGCGGGCGGAACTACTTGGACGAGGCTCCGTTTGCGGCGCGCGGCATTCGGGTGGAGTATTTCGAGCATGTCGGGCCTAACCCGTGCGCTTTGGAGCTACTGGCGCCGCAGCGGCTCGCCGCGTGAGGCCGCGCCTGCTCGACCTGTTTTGTGGCGCTGGCGGATGTACTAAGGGCTATCAGTGCGCCGGGTTCTACGTCATCGGCGTAGACATCGACCCGCAACCCGAATACTGCGGAAATCACTTCATACAAGAGGATGCGCTGGAGTTTCTTGAGCGGTTGATCGCTGGGGGAGGCGGCCCGTGGTGGCTTGGTGATCTGGCCGGCATCCACGCGTCCCCGCCGTGTCAGAGATACTCGCACGCTGCGAAACTCAATCCCGGTTCGCGAGAGAAACACCCCGATCTCATAAGTCCCGTTCGCGAACTCTTGATCGAGGCTGGACTGCCTTACGTGATTGAGAACGTAGAAGGCGCGCGAGACGAACTGCGTACCCCTTATCTGCTTTGCGGGTCAATGTTCGGGATCAAGGTTCGCCGGCATCGGCTGTTCGAGACATCGTTTCCGATGACCGTTCCGCGATGTCAACACTCTGTAGAGGATGGTTACCCGGCCGTATATGTCACGACGACAAAGCGTGACGGTAAGAAAGGTTTACGCGGGATAGTGAACCCGGTTGCGACAGGTGCGCGGCACAACATCGACGCGCTACGTGATGCGATGGGCGTGGACTGGATGGAGAAGCGACACGGCATCACTGAGTCGATCCCGCCGGTCTACACGGAACTCATCGGCCATCAACTCATGCAACAGATCGGAGGCCGGATCAAGGAGGCAGCGTGAACGAGGACAGCCGCCTCATCGTCCCACCACTAGACGACGAACCCTGGCCCACGCTCGGCCCCGAAGTCTGCGACTTCATCGAGGACAACCTCTGCCACGGCCCCGGCGATCTCATCGGCCAACCCAAGACGCTATCCAATGAGGAACGCCTGTTCCTCTACCGCTCATACGAAATCTACCCGCGCGACCACAAGATGGAGGGCCGGCGCAGGTTCAAACGGTGCGCCTACTACCGTCGCAAGGGTGTCGCCAAGACGGAGGACGCCGCGCTCATCGCCATAGTCGAGTGTGACCCGAACGGCCCCGTGCGCTTCGACGGCTGGGACGCCCATGGGAACCCCGTAGGGCGCCCGGTGGTTGACCCGTACATTCCGATGCTCGCCTTCACCGAAGAACAGGTGGAGGAACTCGCGTACCGAGCGGTGTACGAGATCCTTTCGCATTGCGCGCTCGGCGACACCTACGACCTGACTCTTGAGCGGATCAAGCCGAAGGATACGACGGGGCGCATCGTGTCGATCGCTGGCAGTCCTTCGGCGCGTGATGGTGCGCGTACCACCTTCCAGCATTTCGATGAGCCTCACCGGATGCTGTCGGTTCGTGTGCGGCAGGCGGTCGCGACGATGCTGCGCAACATTCCGAAGCGGTATGCGGCTGACGCGTGGACGCTCGAGACGAGCACGATGTACGGCCCGGGCGAGGGTTCGGTTGCGGAGGATTCGCATGAGTACGCGCTTGCGGTGTTGCGCGGTGAGGTTAAGGATCCGCGCTTCTACTTCGACCACCGGCAGGCGTCGGAGAAGTGGAACATCTCGAAGGATGAGGAGTTGCGCGCGGCGATCGTTGAGGCTTCGGGGGATGCTGCGGCGTGGGCGGACGTGGACTCGATCGTGGCTTTGTTCCATGATCCGTCTGAGGATGAGAACGAGTTTCGGCGTTACTGGTTGAACCAGCGGCGGCGCAGTAGCAACCGCTGGCCTGTCGCCTACCTGTGGCCGACGCTGGCGAAGCAGCGGACGGTGGAGCCTGGCACGGAGATCGTGTTGGCGTTCGATGGTTCGTACAACCATGACTCGACGCAGCTTGTCGGGTGCACCGTCGAGGCCATCCCGCATGTGTTTCACATCGCGTCGTTTGCGCGGCCTGCCGGAGAGAAGAACTGGCGTGTGCCGGTGCTCCGCGTGTTGCAGGCGGTGGAAGATGCGATGGAAACCTACAGGGTGCTTGAGTTCGCGCCCGATCCTCCTGGTTGGCGTCCCGAGATCGAGACGTGGGAGGAAACGTACGGCGAGACGGTGGTCAGGTTCGAGACGAACCAGCCGCGCCGCTTCGGCCCCGCTTGTGACGACTTGGAGCAGGGTGTCCGGGACAAGTCACTGACGCATGACGGCTCGCCGATCATTGCGCAGCACATGAATAACGCGGTGACGGAGAAGCGTGGCGCGTTCACGGTGATCACGAAGGACAGGCCGGATGATCCGGAGATTGATGCGGCGGACGCTACGTGTGTCGCGTTGCATCGTGCGCGGTGGCATTGGGCGCACATGAACGAGGGTATTGGTGTGATCGTGTACGACTCGAACGAGGAGAGGAGCGGCCAGTGAAGTCTTTTAGCCTCTATCCGCCCGCTGGGGCGCTTGTTGTGCTCGCGGTGGGCGTCGGCTTCTTCTCGGTTCCGGCCGCGTTGATCGTTTCGGGCGGGCTTGTGCTCGCAGCATGGGTCGGCTACTTCGGCTGGAACCTGAGGGCCAAGTGAGGTTCCGCGAAGTCGCAGGCAAGTTCCGTGTCGGCTCCGACATGCAGGCGTCCGAAGTGTTCCCGTCGATGAGCCCCGGTTACGCGTCCCAGGTTGGCTGGGTGACGCGCGGCAACCTCCCGATGGCCCCGAGCATGGGGGCGCAGCGGTGGGCGACGTACCGCAGCGTCTACATGACGAACCCGTGGGTGTACGCCTCGGTCAACATGCTTTCCAGGGGCATCGCGCGTTTGCCGTTGCACACGTTCTCGACTGACGCGAAGGGTCATTTCGTTCGTGAGCGCGGCGACCTTCCGGGCACGACGGGCGCGCCGACAGGGCCGCAGCGGCTAGACAAGCTGCTCCGTAACGGCTTCTCGGGCTTGTCGCGTAACGCGATGTTCGGCGGCACGATGATCGACCGGCTCGTCTACGGGAACGGCCTGTGGCTGATCCTGCGGGACTCGTTCGGCGCACCCAATGGTTTCCGTCGTATCCGGTGGCGTGACGTGCTCCGGGTGATCCCCGACAGTAACGGGATGCCGCTCGCGTATGAGTGGCGTCCGTGGAACGGCTTCATGTTCGGGCCGCTGGTTCAGGTTGAAGCGCGCGACGTAATCCACTTCGGCCAGGGCAGCGACCCGGAAGGCATGTACGGATTGTCGCCGCTGGAGTCGTGCCGGCACACGCTCGCGTTGCATGACGCGCTCGTCAGGCATCTCGTGGCGTTCTTCTCGAACAGCGCGCGACCCTCGGGGTTCGTGTCGATAGACAAGGATCTGAACAAGGATCGTGCCGACGAGATCCGCACGTTCCTGCGTGACTTGTATACGTCGCCGGAGAACGCGGGCAAGGTGATTGCCGCTTCGGGGGTGACGTGGCAGGAGATGGGGAAGGCCCCGGATCAGGCTGCGATTGTGGAGCTCATTAAGTTGTCACGCGAGGAGATCGCTGCGGCGTATTCGGTGCCGCCCCCGGTGCTCGGCATCTTGGATCAGGCGATTAAGTCGAATGTGAAGGAGTTGCGGGAGCAGTTCGGGCGCGATGCTCTTGGTCCGTGGGCGTCGGACGTTGAGGGCGAGTTTGCGGCCCAGTTGCTCCCGCAGCAACCGTCATGGTCGACGTTGACGGTGCGTTTCAATCTGGCGGAGTTGCTGAGGCCGGACCTTGAGGCGTTGGCGTTGGTGATGCAGCGGACGGCCCCGGTGATGACGCCGGATGAGCAGCGGACGCAGTGGCTGGGGTTGGAGCCGTTGAATCTTGAGGGGTTGTCTGATGCTCCGTGGGCTGCTCGTGGTACGTCACCGATGACGACGTTTGTGCCGGTTGCGGCTGAGCCGCATTCCGATGGCGAATCTACGACGGGCGATCCGCCCGCCGACTCGAACGCGGCCTAGCCGTGGCGACACCCGTTATGCCAATGCTGTNNTCCCGTTATGCCAATGCCGCGCTGTGGGTGTGGCAAGTGGGGCACGTATCTCGGCACCTACGACAAAGACGGCTACACCATCCGTTGCTCCGGCTGCTTGCGGTCTATCCGGGCGTGTCGATGTTGACCCGCTCATACGAGTACATCGTCCTGGTTTTCGTCGGCGACAGCCCTTCCGGTAAGACGCAGATTTGGCGCGTCGAGACTAAGTACGGCGATCTGCTTGGCGTCGTGCGCTGGTTCGGGCGTTGGCGGCAGTACACCTTCTGGCCGTCGAGTGAAACGCTCTACTCGGCGGGGTGCCTCTCGGATATTGCTGACTTCATCGGTTCGCTTCGGGACGCGCGGCGAGTCGGATAACGACGAAAGGAACCTGTATGGCTGACCGCTTGCGGCACGTCTTGCGTGCCCTCAGTGCGCCATGGGCGATCACGCCCGAAGCGTTCGAAACCGTGTGCGAGATCATCGACCGACGCGCAGCCGGTGTAAGGCTCTCTAGCGACGAGATCGCGGAGATCGTCCGCGAGTCCAATGCGGAGTTCGCAGAGCGTCACGCGGCCGCGAGCGCGCTCCAGGCGCCCGGTGGTGGGGCTGTCGCGGTCATCTCGATCTACGGGACGATCCTGCCGCGCCCCGTGTCAGATCTTTCCGGTGGCGGAGGCTGCGCGCTGACCTCGTTCATGGAGAAGTTCAAGGCTGCGGAGGCTGACCCGAGCGTCGGACAGATCCTCCTTGACGTGGACTCACCGGGCGGTAGCGCGAGCCTTGTCCCGGAGGCTGCCGCGATGATCCGTGACTGTTCTAAGCCGGTGACGGCTATCGCGAACACGACGTGCGCGTCGGCCGCGTACTGGCTCGCGTCGCAGGCGGACGAGTTCGTTGCGTCACCGAGCGCGATGGTCGGCAGCATCGGCGTCTACTCGCGCCACGTCGATTACAGCGGGGCGCTCGCACAGGACGGGATCAAGGTGACGTACATCTCGGCGGGCGACAACAAGGTCGAGGGCAACCCGACTGAGCCGCTGTCGGACTCGGCTGCCGCGTACTTGCAGGCGATGGTTGACGAGTGCTACGACAACTTCGTCTCGTCGGTTGCACTGGGGCGCAGCGTTGACCCGCAGGAGGTACTCAACTCGTACGGTCAGGGCCGCATGTTCTCTGCGGTGGCGGCTGCGGGCTTGGGGATGGTTGATCGTGTCGCCACGTTCGATCAGGTGGTCGCACAGATGCTTGGTACGTCAACGAGCGGCTACGGGCAGCGGTACGCGCTCGCGCTGGACGATTCGACCATCGACGCGCTCGACACAGAAGATTCGCCGGCAGCATCGGCGGAACGGCACGACGACACCGAAACAGTCGTCACGTTCGCCCCTCATGCGGAAGCGCTGCTCGCGCGGCGCGAGTTCCGCGAGGCGAACTCGAACGGGCGCTAACGCCCGGAACATCAACCGGGCATAGGCCCACAAGGAGGTAGCGCGTGAGCGCGATTCTCAGTGGCGCCCTCGAGCATGAGCTCAAGGGGCTGACGGACGAAATCGCAAGCGTGTCTCGTGACGCGCAGGCGAAGAAGGAGGCGGCAGACGCCAAGGTGGCAGAGTATCGCGCCGCAGGCGTCAACCCGCTCGTGGACGACGAGGCCGCAAAGGTCGTTGAGGCGATGTACCTCGACGCGGACAACGACAAGACGCGGCTGTCCGTGCTCAACGCAAGACGGGCGCAGGCGCTTAGCAAGTTCGCGAGTTCCGTGCCTGCACCTTCGGCACAGAAGGGCAACAGTGGTTCGCTTATCGAGCGTCTCATTGCTGGCACCGGACTGACCCGCGAGCAGCTTGCGGGTATGGGCGAGATCGGACTCAGTGGGAGTCTCCCGGCCGTCGAGATGACGGACAGGGACAGCCTCAAGTACCTGCTCGGCAACCGTGGCGGCATCTTCGCCGTGGGTGGCGACGGTGCGAGCCTGATCCCGATCGACCAGCGGCTGTACCCGCCGGTTGAGCTCCCCGTTCGTCGGCTCCGCCTGATCGACCTGATCAGTGTCGGCGGCACGGACTCGGATCTCGTCCGGTACGGCAAGCAGACCGTCCGCACGGACGTTGCGGCCATCAAGGCGGTCGGCACGGCAGGCGTCGGCGTCGCGTACGACCAGGCGACGTACACGTGGACGACGGCGGACGTGAGTGTCCGCTCGATCGGCCAGTACGCGAAGGCTCCGCGCGAGAACCTTGCGGACATCGCGGCGTTGCAGACTCTCATCGAGGGTCAGTTGTCGGCAGGGGTTCTCCTGGAGGCTGAGCGGCAGATCGCCCTCGGTGACGGTACCGGGATCAACTTCACCGGCATCTATCCGGCGGCACTCGCCGGTGGCTACACGATCGACTCGGACAACACGAACGATCGTCGTATCGGCACGATCCACAAGGCCATCACGGCCGTCCGCTTGTCGCTCTTCGATGAGCCGGACGCGATCGTGATGCACCCGTCGGATTACGAGACGATGCTGTTGCAGGAGTCCACGTCGGGCGGGTTCCTTCTCTCGAACCTCGCGCTGGCGCAGGAACAGCCGACGATCTTCGGCCTCCCGGTCGTGGTGACCCCGCTGGCGACTCAGCATTCCCCGCTGGTCGGCAACTTCAAGCAGGGCGCGACCCTGTGGGTGCGTGCCGGCGCTTCGGTGCGTATCTCGGACTCGAACGAGGACGACTTCATCAAGCGGATGATCACGGTGCTCGCGGAGTTCCGTGCCGCGTTCGCTGTGCAGCGCGCGTTCGCGTTCTGCTCGGTGACCACCTTCTAAGGCCGCACGTTGACCGCGCTTACCGCCCCGGCTGGCTGGTTGTCGGCTGGGGCGGTTTGTGCCCTCGAAAGGAGGGCGCTTGTCTGACCCTTCGGTTTACGTGACCTTGGACGCGATGAAATCGTCGCTGAGCATTAGCGACTTCAACTTCATTGACGATGAGTTGATAGAGGCACTAGCCTCGGCGTCGCGTGCGGTCGACGCGGTATGTGACCGGCGCTTCTACTTGGCTGACGCGTCGAACGATCAGACGCGGTACTACACGCCGCTACGGCCCGTCGTGCTGGAGATTGACGACTGCGTGAGCCTGACCAGCGTGCAGACCGACCAGGACGGCGACGGCACGTTCGAGACGACCCTGGTTCTCGGGACGGACTTCGAACTTGGCCCCGACAATGCTGACCTGAACGGTAAGCCGTGGGAACGGCTCGTAATGAAGCAGCGGGCCAGTTCGTTCTTCCCAGTCGGCGGGGTCAGGGCCGTCCAGGTGGTCGGTAGCTTCGGATGGACGGAGCCGCCCGACCGCGTGGTGACGTTGACGAAGATCCTGGCGTCAAGGCTTCTCCAGCGTGTGCGTATGGCCCCGTTCGGCGCGGTAAGTATGGGCGTCGAGTCGGCTATCCGTATCGCACGGGAGGATCCTGACTTGGTTGGGATGGTGCGCGGCTTGGATCGTGCGCCGTTGTTTGTCGGATGACCGATCCGGCTCTCATCCGTGCGGGACTCAAGGCGGCGCTATCAACGTCGGCGTTCACTGATGCGCAGTTCATGGCGCAGGACTACTTCTCTATCCCGGTGGCGAACGTCATCCAGTTCATGCCGGACGGAATCACCTACGACCGGACAGGCTCGCGCGGCACGGACGAATGGACGTGGGTTGTGCAGGCGTTCGTTGCGGCCAACATTGAGAAGGCCGCACAGATGCGGCTCGACCAGTTGCTCGCATCGTCCGGTGGTCTGTCGATCAAGGCGGCGCTCGAGGTTGATTCGACGTTGGGCGGCGCGGTGGACGACCTCCGCGTCATCTCGGCGAAGGGCCACCAACTGTTTGAGACGGCGCGCGGTGTGGCGTTGGGTTCGACGTGGACGGTTCACATGCTCGCTAGCGGCGAGTAACAGCATCCCCCGACCCGGCATGAGGCCGGGGCTTGTATTCCGGCTCTAGGCCGGGAGGAGGAACATGGCAGCACAGAAGACCTATCTGAAAAACCCGGCGGTGTTCGTGGACGGCCACGACTGGTCGACCTACGTCAAGGGTTGCACGGTGACCCGCAACAAGGCGCAGCTTGACGTTACCGCGTCCGGCGACGGCGGCACGACCGACATCCACGGACTGTCGAAGGACACGTTCGCGATCGACCTCTACCAGGATCAGGACTTCTCCCTCGTGGAGCGCGTCCTGTCGAACCTGTACGAGGCGGAGTCGGTGTTCGTGGTGGAGGTTGTCCCGCGCGGCTCCACTGTCGCGTCGACCAACCCGTCCTATATCGGGAACTGCAAGCTGTACGCCGATGTGGTTGGCGGTCAGGTTGGCGCGGTGCTCGAAAGCCCGGTTACGTTCGCCGTGCAGGGCGCAATCACCCGCTCCGGCACCTAAATGAACGGCCGGGAGCCGCTACGCGTTGTGGGGCTCACGGAGTTGTTCGCCGACCTCAATGCCGTCGACCGGGAACTCGCAATACGACTTCGCACCGCTGAACGTGAGGCGGGCGATGTTGTGGCGAAGGACGCAGCAGACAGGCTGAAAGGCTTGAAGCCTGCGTCTCCTCGGTCGGCGGCAGGGGTCAAAACACAAGTCCGCTCCGCCGGGCTTGTCACGGTGGAGCAGAAGCTACGCAAGACGACGGGCAAGCGTCCCGATTGGGGCGTGATCCAGATGATGCACGCGTTCCTGCCTGCCCTGGAGGAGAAGGGGGAGGAGGCGAAGGCCCGTATTGCGGAGGCGGTCGAGCGGGCCGTCAACTTTCACTAACGCCCGAAAGAACGGCCCCCGTTGCCGAGGGCCGAACGTTGCGACGAGAGGCGAGAGCTTGTCAGGGTTCCCGCATCGTCGCAACCTTGCGAGGCTCCGGCTTGGCGAGTGCGTACTCGCGGACATCTGCGGGTTGACGCTTGAGCCACGCGTCGATGAGGGTCACAGCATCGGTTAGTTCTCGATCGTTGATGCGTGAGCCAAGGATCGCCCGGCGGGCTTCGCCAATCTTCCTGGCCTCGTGTAGTCGGGCTGCGCCTTGCTTAAACCGCCGGAATGAGGGCGGATCGATAAATGGAGATGACATCTCGACGCCTCCTTACGTTGGGAACCCTGACGCCTGGGACATTACCACGTTTGACGAACGAAAGGAATCGCCATGGCTGCAAAGACTGAGAAGCCGAAGGAAGCCGGGTTCCGCATCGGCGGCATCGGCGACAAAGGACTGTTCTTCCCGTTGGTGCCGAACGAGAAATGGAAGCAGGGTGACATCGCGCTCGTGGAGGCCGTCACCGGCAAGGATTGGGACGCCTGGATTCGCCTGCTGAACAAGCACGGCCTGGCTCATGCGTCCACGAAGATCGGCTACTTCGCTGTTTCGTTGCAGCGGGCGCGGGACGCTTCGGTGGAGGACGTGGTGGAGTTCATTAACGAGCTTCCGCTCATGGATGGCATCGTCTTGGAGTTCCCTGACGCGCCGAAGGAGGCCGAGGAGGGACCTACCAAGGAGGACGACGTGACGGAGGCTTCGGAGACTTAGCGGTACGCGTCGAGAGGGTGCTCGGCGTTCGTTTGGGCACCCGTTACGACCCGGCGGATTGTTGGGCGGCGTGGATGGGCCATTGGTGCGGCGTTCGGCGCGGAGACATGGCAGGCATGACGTTCGGCCAGATTCTCGGGCTGCATGAGTTCGTGAAGGCGAATACCAGCGAAGGGGGGTAGTCGATGGCAGGGCCAAGGCTCGGAATCGAAATTGCGACCGACTACAACTCCGCTGGTTTCGCAGAGGCATCCGCGAACGCCAAGACGTTCGGTGTCACCGTCGAGTCGGTTGCTGCGAAGAACATTGAGCGTACGGAGGCGCAGAAGGTTCGGCTCCAGGCGCTCGCGGCCGAGTACGGGCGCGTCGCGGCATCGGCGGAGGCTGGCTCGGCGGAGCAGGTTGCCGCACTCGACCTTGCGGCGAAGGCACAGAAGCGGCTTGGCCTGGAAGTCCTCGCGTCTAATGCGATGGTACGCTCGTCTGCCCGCGAGACGGCGCTTGCGACAACCGAGACGGCAAAGTTCTCGCGTGGTGCACTAGAGGCCACCGGCTCGTTCGGCAAGTTCGGGGCTGCGCTCGCGCTCGGTAGCGGGGGCTTCATTGTCGGTGCTGGCGTCGCTATGGGCATCAAGACGGCCGTTAAGGGCGCACAAGACTACAACGTTGCGCTCCGGTCACTCGACGGCGCGATCGTTCACTCGGGCGACAACCTCACCGCGTACACGGGGGTCATCGCGAAGCTCGCCGATGGTGGCGCGAAGCTCGGCTACACGAACACGGACATTCTCGGCGGGCTCAAGCAGCTAACGCTGATCACGGGCAACGCGACGGACGCCGTGACGTACATGGGGCTTGTGGAGGATCTGGCGCGCGGTAAGGGCATCTCGCTCCAGACGGCGGCGACGGCGGTCGGTAAGGCGATCGACGGTAAGACGACGGCTTTGCAGCGGTACGGCATCGTCGTGCAGAAGGGTGAGTCGGTTGAGACGGCGCTTACGCAGGCGCAGCAGCGTTGGGCTGGCCAGGCGAAGGATTCGACTACCGCGACGATGCAACTCGGCGCGACCGTCCACGATCTTGAGGAGAAGGTCGGACAGGGGCTTCTCCCGGAGGTAAACCATATTGCGAAGGCGATCGAGGACTGGATCTCGAAGTCGAAGAATCAGAAGACGGTTACCGATGACGTAAAGACGGCGGTTGGTGATCTGACCGGGATTCTCAAGACGGGCCGGACGGCTTTCGATGACATCGACAAGGCGACGGGCGGCTTCGAGAAGACGCTAGAACTGCTCGTCGCGTTGAAGTTCGCGCCGATAGTCCTGGGCTGGACGACAGAGATGATCGCGTTTGCTGGCGCGAGCGCGCTCGGAGCGGCATCGTCGGAGTCGAGTCTACTGCTCGGGACGCTCGGAAAACTCAAGGCGCTCGGACCTCTCGCGCTCGTCATCGCGCTCGACATCATCCCTACATCATCTGCCGGGCAGTCCGTTCTCAACAAGGCTGGGATCGGATTCCTCGGCCACGTACCGCTCCTCGGTGGACTAGCGACACAGAGCGGGGCATTGGGTAACGCGATTCGTGGCGCTCTGGGCGAGGGTTCGTTGCTCGCGCCGGCTGCTGAGAAGAACACGAGTGCGGCTCAGACGAGCTATCTCCCTGGTAGCTTCGGGGCGAGCTATATCCCTGGCAGTGACCCGCTAAAGAACATGGCCGCGCAGGCGGCAAGTAAGTACGGCGTCCCCTCGTCGCTGTTCCTCGCGCAGATCAAGCAGGAGTCCGGCTTCAACCCGGCCGCACATAACGCTTCGGGCGCGTCAGGAATCGCTCAGTTCATGCCGGGCACGATGGGGTCGGGTACGACGTTCAACCCCTACAACCCGGCGCAGGCGCTCCCGAAGGCCGCGCAGATGATGGCGGGCCTCTACGCGAAATACAAGTCTTGGCCGCTCGCGCTTGCCGCCTACAACTGGGGTTCCGGCAACGTAGACAACTACTTGAAGAACGGCGGCACCATGCCGTCCGAGACGCAGAACTACATCTCGTCAATCATGGGCGCTAGTGGCGCTATCACAGCGGGCGGCGGCATGGCCCCTGTCTCGTTCGGTGCGAGTTCGAGCGCGGCAGCTAAGCCGAAGAAGCCTCCGCTTTACAAGATTCCCGACGCGCTCGAAGCCAAGATCCGCGCGGCGCAGCAGACGTTCGGGGACAGCGCTACTCAGGCGCATCTCGACACGCTCGACTCGCTACTCAAGACAGAGGAAGCCGACCTCAAGGCGCACGGGCAGATGGCGAAGGCGCAGTCGGTAGCTAACGAGATCACGAAGGCGGACGACTCGTTCACCAAGACTGTCGCTGCGAACCTCAAGGCGCAGATCAAGGCGGTAACCGACGCCGCTGCCGCCGCGATCACCACCGACAAGCAGGCGATCACGTCGGCGTTCTCGAACATCATCTCGGACGTGCAAACCGCGTTCTCGGCCGCGACACAGGACTACATCACTAACACGCTCGGGCCGAAGTTCTCGCAGGGCGGGCTGCTCACGCCGAAGGAACAGCAGTACGCGGACATGCAGGCTGCCGACACCGCTAAGAGCCTTACGGACGGTCTGGCGAGCGCACAGCAGACGCTAGCGGACGACATGAACGGTGCGCTCATCGAGCACATCGTGGACATCTCGACGGGTGCGACGCGCGACATCTTCGGGCCGAAGGGGACACCGGCAGCCATCGCCGCGGATAAGGCTGCGGTGGATCAGGCGCAACGCATGATCGATGAGAACGAGTTGTCGATCGATGCGACGGCTGAACGCAAGACGGCGGATCAGAACTATGCGAACGCGGTGACGCAGTACCAGCAGCAGCGGACGGACGCGGAACACGCGATGACGAACCAACTCAATGCGCTCGGCCAGGGGATCGCTGCGGGCACCGCCTACATCGGGGACCTTCCGGGCATCCTGGCGCAATACGGCCTGACGACGGGCGAGGTACTGCTCAGTTCGGGCGGACAGTTCCAGGATGACATGGGCAACCTTGGTACGGCCACGCAGGCGCTCGCACAGGTGATGCTTGACGAGGCTGCCGCGTTGGCCGCGTTGGGCGACGGGAAGGATGCGGCGAAGGTTTCCGCGACGGCCCAGTCGATCGCATGGCAGACGCCTATCGCGCCCGGCCAGTCGAGCGTGACGGCGGGACTAGGCGGAGCGGCAGGCTACTTCCTGCTGAACCCGATTCCGAAGATGGCTTCGGGCGGCGACATCCTCCGGGACGGCTTGGCGTACTTGCACGCGGGCGAGCGTGTGCAGCCGGCCGATGTGGCTGCCGGACGTGGCGGCGGTGGCGCTATCAACATCGTGGTCAACGCGCCGAACTATGTGGGTTCGCATGACGAGCTCGCGGCGGCGTTGAAGCATCCGTCCGTCCTGGAGTCGGTTAGCGCGGCCGTGATCATGGGTTCGCGGCGCGGCCACATCAAGCAGTCCGACATTCGCCCGTAGATGCCTAACTTCGGTGAGGGTTTCTTCGGCGCGGGCTTGTTTGGTGTCGGCGAGACGTATGGCTCGGTGACGCTCGAGGACTTGTCGGCCGCTGTGACGTTGGACGATTCGGCCGCTACGGTCGACCTTGCTGATTCTTTGACCTAGGAGGGCTATGTCTGTTGGTCGCTACGACATCGGGGACGATGTTGTGTTGCGCGCGACGTTCAAGGATCTGGACGGCGTGCTGACAAGTCCCTTCGCTGTCGCATGTCGCGTGATGGATCCAGCGGGCACCGTTACGACGGTCACCGCGTCTGAGGCTTCGGCAGGGGTGTGGGAAGCCACGTTTGCGCCCACGGTTCATGGTGGGCATTGGTATCGCTTCGAGGGCACCGGGACTGTCCGGGCTGCGGGCGAACAGGCGTTCATTGTGTCGGCTCAACGAGTGGGGGTTTAGATGACGGCGTTGCCGACCATTGGCGGAGATAAGGACTCATGGGGCACGAAACTGGTTGCGTGGTTGGAGTCGTTCGCGAACGCGGACGGGACGCTCCAGACTGCGCCGGTTCAGGCTGCGCTCGGCGGTTCGCGTCCCATCGTGAGTGATACCGACCCGTCCCCGACGCTCGCATCGGGCACGGAGTACGTCTGGTTCAAGCTAGACGGTTCCGGCAATCTCATCGACATCATCACCGGGAAGGTGGCTTGAGATGACGAGCCTCGTAGGCGGCTACATTCGGCCGCTCAAGCAGCGGACAGCGTTCGCGGGCAACCCAACGATCCGCAACCGCATCGCCGAGGACGGCATTTACTCCCCGGTGATGACGTCTCCCCCGACAATCACCGCTGGGGGAACTACAACTGGGCTTAGCGGGACGATTGCGCTCCGTAGCCCACTGGAGCTTCGCTCGTCAAACAGTGCGATTTTTCTTCCGTCTGGTCACGGCGACTATGAGCCTGTGAAGCCTTACGGATGGGCGGGAGATGTGTCGTTGTCTCCACGCTCTAGGGGAGATCGGATCGTCTGTTACGAGTTCGACTACACGGGCCAGTTGTGGGAGTTCGTCGTGGCGAATAACGGCATCCGCTACTGGTTGTGGGTGAACGAGCAGCCCGTCGCCCTTGCTCCGACAATCACCTCCAGCACCGGCGACACGCAGCACTTCAAGGTCAATCATGGCGCAGCCGCTCCAGCTGGTTCGCCGTATCGAATCATGCTGATGATTGATGTGGGGACTGCGGGTCTGGTCGGTATTAAGCACGCCAGCACGGACTTTCTTTATTCGCCCGCCTTGCAGGCGAGTGGACAGTTGATCTGGATTGGCGATTCGATTCCCGAGGGCTACTACGCCGACACGATTCTGACAACGGAGAACGTCGCGTACCCGCACGGCTCGTTCGTGTTCCAGCTTGGCTGGCGGCTCGGACTCTGGGATGTCTCGCAAGGGATCTGTATGGGCGGCCGAGGCGTCTGCGCGACCGCAGGTGACGGCACGCTGCCGTATCTAGGCAACGTGCAGAACGATCTGCCGCTGATGGTACGGAAGCCGTCTGGTGAGGGGACGTGCATCGTTTTCCAGTCGTCCTCGAACGACCTCGCCTTCACAGCCGCACAGGTTCAAGCGGCTGCGACAGTCGCGATCCAAGCTGCGCTCACCGAGTATCCGGATGCGCTGATTCTCGCTGTTGGCAACCTCGTCGCACCACACGGCATTGAGGGCGACATGACCACCTACGACGCAGCCTGGAAAACAGCGATCACGAACCTGATCGACGCCGACCACTTCATCGACACAACGGAAGTCTTCCAGGGCACCGGCAACGAGACATCCCCCGCCGGGGCGGGTAACTGCGACATCTATGCGCTTGCCGACCAGCACCTCACCTATACGAGCAAGGGGCCACCGCACCCGAACTCGAAAGGGCACAAACAGATCGCGGACAAGCTCGCACCGCACATCGGCAAGAGAATGGGGATCAGCCTCGTCGCGGACAACTCCTGGATCGTGACCTGATGCCAAAGATTCCGATGCACACCCTCGACCCTTTCGCGCCGTCGCAGGGGGTCGAGACTTGCTCGCCAATCGGGTCAGGGGGGGTAACCCCGGCCTCGACATCGCTCCGGCTCACATATTTCGCGAACCGGAAAGCGCAGACAGTCTCTCAGGTGTTGATCGCATCGGCGGGGACGGCCGCTGCGGCAACGCCGACACTCATCAGGTTCGGGATCTATTCGATTGCCGCCTCCGGAAATCTGGCACTCATAGGATCGACGCCGAATGACACGTCGCTCTTTGCCGCAACATTCACGGAGTACACGAAAGCGTTGTCGGTTGCGACATCACTGGCAGCCGAAACTCTCTATGCGTTCGGTTATCTGATCGTGACGGGTGTAGCTGCTCCGATTGTCAGCGGATCCTCTATCTCCGGAGCCGCTGCCCAGGGCACAGGTAATCGACCGAGGCGCGTAGCAGTGCTAAGTGGCCAGTCCGACCTTCCCTCGTCAATCACAGTCGGCTCGCTCGCTCTCAGCACGGTTGCCGTCTACGCCGTGCTGATTCCATAAAGGGATGCGAATCGAGATTCGATGACCTTCGCCCTCAAGGGCTAACGAGGGAGACACATGACAGGCTTCGGAGGCGGACTATTCGGAGGAGGCGTATTCGGGGCCGACACCATCGCCCCGTTCTTCAAACTCGAACTCGACGTAACCAACAAGCCGACGAATCCTGTCCGCGTCTGGACAGACGTAACCAGCTACAACGGCATCAACCGTGTCCGCTCAGCCAACTGGACTAGGGCGGGCCGCGCCACCGAAACCGAGCGCACACAAGGCGGCACCGCACAGGTTGTCCTCGACAACAGAGACGGCATCTTCAACCGCGACGATCCCGCCGGGCCCTTCTATCCGGCGCTAGCACGCTCGTTTTGGTTCCGCATCTCAGTGACATACGCGGGCGTCACCTATGTCCGCTGGACAGGCATCAAGCAGGACTTCCCCAAGTCGCGCCCCGCGAGCGGCAAAGACCACATCGCCACGCTGATCGGTGCCGACGCCATGAAGGTGCTCGAACTGTTCCCGCTGTCGGAGCTCTCCTACCCCGACCAGGCTCCTGGCGCTCGCGTAGCCGCCGTCCTCGCGGACGTAGGGTGCGCCATCGGCAGCATCGACGCGGGCAAGCCGACGCTCATCTGTCCCGCCGTCACCTTCGCCGCAACCGACACCACATCCGGACTGTCGCACCTACAAGCGATCGAGTCGGACGAGCGAGGCTTGTTGTTCGCGCAGGCGGACGGGAGTATCGACTTTCAAGACCGCACGTACCGATCCATGCTCACCGCTGACCCAGGCGTATCCGGGACGATCGGAGAAGCATCCGGCGACATCCGCTACGTCGATGCCGACCTGGACGACAACAATGAATACCTCTGGAACACCGTCGCCGTCACGCCCTCTGTCGGCGCTATACAGGTGGCCGTGGCGTCCGCATCGTGGGAAGACAACTTCCAGCGGCGCCTAGACCAGTCCATGCTCGCCGCGTCAGAGCCGGAGGCCCTCAGCAACGCGCAATGGTACGCGCAACGCTACAGCGCACCGCTACAGCGTCTCGGCAGCGTGGAAATCCTCGGTGGGCGCGACCCTGCAACATGGCCCGTCATCCTCAACGCCCGCAACAGTGACCTGTTTGCGTGGGAAGGCGGCGGCAACACCGCCAGCGTGTTCCTCGAGCGTGTCACCGAATCGTACAAGCCGGGCGAGCCGCTACGGGTCACCTGGGACTTGTCGCCGGCCGCGCGTGACTTCCTGTGGCAGCTAGGCGTGCCAGGACAGTCCGAGCTCGGCGTCACCACACGACTCAGTTAGCTAGGAGGCTTCTTGTCTGGATTCCCCACGGGGTACTTCATGGACGCGCCGACCCTGAACTCGTTTCTTCTGGGATGGTTCGACTTCGCGATCTTCAACGTGACGACGCTCGCGTACGTGTCGGCTGACGCGCCTACGTTCGTGTTCTCGGTGAACGCGGACGTGACCGACGAGGTTGCGCCAGGGATGCTGGTCCGCCTGACACAGACGACTGACAAGTTTTTCGTCGTGACGGCGGTCGGAGCGTTCTCTGGCGGAGTGACACAGATAACGGTGTCCAGCAGTATCTATACGCTTGTTAGCGCCGTAATTTCGTCGGGTGCCTTCTCGACACACCAACAGCCGTATGGAGGGCCGCTTGGTTATGGCAGAGGCGTTACTGCCATCTATGACACAACGCTTCCTGTCGCAGCTTCCTCAATCGATATCACGGGGATCACCGCCCTCTACAAGAATCTGCTGATCGAAATATTCGCCCGATCCACAACGGTCGCGACCTCGGCCGCGATGATTCTTCGGCTGAACAATGATAGTGGCACCGTCTATGACTACCAACGCTTTTACGCGACCGGCGCTACCCCCGGTGCCACGGATTTATACGGTCAAACAAACATGCTGGTCGGTTATATCCCCGCAGCGTCGGCACCCGGGGGTATCTATGGCGCTTGTAGCATCGAGATCCCTAACTATAATCCTGCCAGTTACAACAAGTNNGGCCTCACATGGGGTGCTTCGGCGGGTGACGCGCAGACCGAACTAGACTTCGGCTCGTATCGCGGAACAAGCGCAGCGGTTAGTCGGCTCACTCTCTCCACGTCGGGCAACTTCGAAGCCGGGACATCTGTCACGGTGTACGCGATGGGGACTTAACAGTGAGCGTGCCTGATGCGCCGATGGTGTGGCGTGTCGACCTGGATTTCCCGGACGGTCACGCTGTCCCAATGGACGCTGATGAGCTCGTGTTGTGGCAGGCCGACCAGGACGCTGCCGCGTATGCCGCAGCCAATCCTCCGCCGCCCACACCTGTTCAACTCGCGGCCGTGCAGACGCGGATGGCTGCCGCAAATCTTGCCGCCTCGTTCACAACCACCGATCAGGTAGCGGCGAACGCCGAACAGCTACACGCCGCAGCCCGAGTCGGGATAGCGAACTTTAAGGCTGACCTTGGCGCGTGGGGCACCCTCACGGATGCGCAGAAGCTCTCGCACGTTGAGGGCCTGATGCAGTCGATGGTCGGCGTGTTGCAGCACTTGACGGGCGACTATTCGTGACGAACGGAGGCTAATGGGCGAACCAGCCGACTACCGGGAACCCGTCATCGTCATGGCTGTCCGCGAACTCATCCGCGACCTCCGCGACGACATGAACAAGCGACTCGACACCATCGACCTCAAGCTCGATGACCGCGTAACTGTAGGCGTGTTCCGGGCGCTTCGCAGCGACCTCGACGCGACAGTCGCGAGGATCGTGGAGGCCGAGAAGGAGATTGACGTATTGCAGGAGGCTGGCCGCGCAGAAGAGCTCGCGCGCGAGGTTGCCGCCACAACGCTCCAGGTGGAAACGGAACGCCGTCGAGTCGAAGCGGAGGCCGTACGAAAGGCCCGCGCTGAGGCATTGGAGACTCCGACCCGGACGTGGAACATTCGCGGCAGCAAGGCCACGGTCGTGTGGGCCATCCTGGCAGTCGTGAGCATCCTGTATGCGATCTTCCATGCGTACCTGAAATCGAAAGGGCTGTGAATGGCCGACCTCCCCGTGAACGGCGAACTGCTCAAGATGTCGCAGCAGTTCGGCTCCGACCAGGCGTTAGCCGACCATCTCAAGGTTCCGCGTACGACGCTCCGGGATCACATCAACCGGCAGCCGGGACTGCGCGCATACCTCCAGGCGCAGAGAGGCGACGCGACACTCGAAGCGGGAACCGAAATCAAGGTCATCTACCGCGACTACCGCAACGAGGAGAAGCACTCCCTGTACCCGCTCGGGGATGTTCACGCGGGCGCGAAGACGCACAACAGGGCGAAGTGGGAGAAATGGCTCGGCTATCTGGAAGGGCGCGAGAACGCTTCGCTGCTTGGCACCGGAGACTTTCTGAACGTCGCGATCGTCGGCTCCAAGTCTGACGTGTACGACGAACAAATGACGGTCGGAGAGGCCAAGCGCGTGCTGCGGCGTCAGTTGCAGTCGCTCGCGGACGCCGGCCGCATCGATGGACTCATGCCAGGGAACCACGAGGACCGCATCACGCGGGCGATTGGCGACTGCCCCATCGAGGACGTGTGCGACCAGCTAGACGTGAACTACATCGAGGCAGCCGCACTGTTCGTCTACAGGGTGGGGAACCAGGAATACGAAATCTACGTGCGGCACGGCACGGGTTCCGGGCAGGCACTTGCGGGCCTCGCCAAGTCGGGCGGAATCATTCGAGCCGACGCTTACGTCACCGGCCATTTGCACCGGCAGGCGGTTGTGGCTGAGGACTTCTTTGTCCGGTCACCGCAGGGCATTGTGCGCGAGAAGCGCTACTTCGTTTCCTCTGGTTCCTTCCTGGGATATGAGCGTTACGCGGCACAGCGGGGCTATTCGCCTGGACGGCTGGGCGCTCCGAGGATTTTCCTTGACGGTACGAAGCACGATCTCCACATCAGTATTTAGCCGCCGCAAGTGAAGCAGGTGAAGGTGTACGAGACGTAGCCCCCGCTTCCCTGGTAGCGGCTGTACGACCCTGCCGGGCCATAGGTGGCAGCAAGGTACTCGCGTAGCGGCGCGAAGGTTGTGGTGAACAGGGTGGGCACGTTTAGGCGTTGCGCGAGAGTAAGCGCCGTGGGCTGCGCCGAGAGTTGGGCGCGGAGGGACGCTAGTTGCGTCAGGTCATCCTGGACGGTGTTGTTTGCTGTGAGGTTGAGCGCTTGTAGGCGCGCAACGAGTCCCTGTTCGAGCGCGACCTGTCTTTTGAGTGATGCCACCTGGGCGCGGAGCGCGGGTACGGGTGATGGCTGTTTGGCTGCGGCTGCCGGGGAAGCGATGTACCCGGCCCCGGACAGCGCGGCGATGATGGCTAGGGACAGGACGAGTTTCATGGTGCTCCTTTCGAGGCATTGACGATCGGACTGTGATGCGCCTACCGTTGACTCTCCGCAACCTGCGGCGGAGGAGTGAGGCCGCATGAGCGAGATTGAGCGTCGGATCGAGGCCATTGAAATCATTGCTGCGCGGATCCTGGCTGCTCTCGGAGAGACTCCAGCGCCACGGCCACTCTCCGCATCTCCGCCTCAACTCTCGCTAGTCCCTGGAGTATCGAAGCGTCAGAGCCGTGGAGGGGAACCTCCAGCGGTGCCGCCTTTGGACTGACGAGCTCTAGGTTGAGCGCTTTGGCGACCGCGGGAAGGACAGCGGTCGGGATCGCGCCTTTGGTTTTCCAACGCCGCCACGTCTTCTCCACGACGGGGATTAGGCGCGCCACTGATTCGTTGCTGAGCCCTGTCGCGTCTTGGGCTTCGTTTAGCCGCGCCGTTCCTATCTGTGTCCATGACGCCACGACAGGGATTCTCGTGCAGAGTTCGAGGTATGTGGTGGACATAGTCCGGACATCTTGACACATACAGGGTGTCCGTGTAAAGTCCGGACTTCCTGAGGAGCACATCGCCCCTCATCGCCAGGAAGGACGGCCCGAGTTTATGGCAACCCTACGACAACTCGTTGCACAGGGCAAGAAGATGCTCCGAGAGGAGAATCCTCGGAATCGCTCATGGGCGTGGGGGGACCTGTTTCTTGAAGCAGTGCCCATGGTTGCAAAAGGAGGCACCCACGATGGAAGCGTTACCCGGTCGCTCCATGAGTTCGCCGAAGAGATTGGGTGGCTGAACGAGCGCAGCTTCCAGAGCGTTCTTACCTATCGAGCAACGGCCCGTGCGTTTCCGCCGGATACGCGAAATCCCAATCTCGGTTTCAGGTCGCTCTCTCTTTCGGTGCCCATCGGAGCATGGGGGCCATCGGGGTCGCGGTTTAGCCGCTTCGTTTGTCGGTTGAAGCGCGTGGTGGGAAATCTTGTTTGAGCGGCCTAGCGTCGCTCGCGTCTCGCGGACGACTGTCACCGTCGCGCGGGGCGCTACTGCCGGGGGCGCGGTCCCTCCCACGCCTCCGGCACTTCCTCTCGCTGAACAGGCCGCGATCGATGACATGCGGCGCGACAGAGCGTATGTCGGCTTCATCAAGGATGGTGCTGGGCGGTTTACATCATGGACATGCGGTGTCTGCGGTGGGCCGCTAGTTCCGACCTCTCCCGAACACGGTTCGTGTCCGCTGTGCAGCGAGCGCGACTCACGCGACGTTTGCGCCCAAGAGGATGTCGCGTGACGCTCATCGCGTTCTACTGCCCAACGCATGGTCTGCTCGTCAAGACGACGCCCCACGCCACCGTTCGTTGCGGCGAAACCGTCACCAAGGGTCAGCGTAAGCGTCGGTGCAACAAGCGTGCGACAACCGTCAAGCCCGAAAAGAAGGCCGCATGTTGACCGTGTTAGAAGCGGCGCTCGCAAAAATAGCGCTCGTCCACGGACGGGCCGATCGCGGCCACGCTAGCCCGAGTGGAGTACATCTGTCGACCGCAGAGGCGGTTGCGCTTGGGCAGTACATCGAGGACGTGGAACGCGACATCCGCAAGGTTCTTAAGAGGAGGAACGCATGAACGCCATCGCGGAAGTGACCGCGCCCACGCTCGAACACGTCGCGGCCGAGGACCACCTGCTCGACACGATCATCTCGGCGCTCCGCACGTTGGAGACGAACGGTGACGTGCGGCAGGTTGTCGCGTCGCCCGCGCATGGTGTGATCGTCGTGATTGACGGCCCGCCCAACTACAGCCATGTCGCGCTGCGAGTCGTCTCATGATGTACTGGGTGGAGTCGATCGTTATGGCGGCGCTCGCGACGACGTTCGCGGTCGCATGGTGGGAGATGCGGCGATGACTCCCGCGCTCGCAGCCGCACTCGTCAAGGCACAAGCCGACATGCCGGCGTTGCAACGCGACAAGTTGAACCCGCATTTCAAGTCGCGGTATCTGTCGCTGGAGTCGCTTCTTGCGGAAGTGCTCCCGGTGCTGAACGCCAACGGCCTCGCGCTCGTTCAACTTCCGACCGCCAGTTTCAGCCCGGACGGTGTGGCGTTGCCGTCGCTGCGGACGATCCTCATTCATGGCGAGTCGGGCGAGACGGTGGAGACGACGATGCTGCTTCTCGCGTCCAAGGCGGACGCCCAGGGTCAGGGTGCCGCGATCACGTATGCGCGCCGCTACAGCCTTATGTCGATGCTTGGCTTGTCGGCGGACGAGGACGACGATGGTAACGCCGCGTCGTCTCAGCGTGGCGCACGTAAGCCCGCAGCGGCTTCCACGGAGAAGCCCGAGACGGAGACGACAGCGCGCGGCACGATTAGCACGGCGCAACTCACGCGACTACATACGCTCGTCGGCGTTCACGGCCTCTCGTCCGGCGCGGCAAAGAACATCATCCGGGAGCTCGCGGGCGTCGAGTCATCGAAGGACATTCCGGCCGGGAAGTATGACGCGGTTGTCGCGAAGATTACGTCGTACCCGGTGGCCGCACAATGAGCGACACGGCGATCTGGATGCGACGGCAGAAGGGCGGCGCGCGTGTCGTCACTCCGCTACCCGTCGCAGTCGTGGGGCGCACTCCCGCGGGCTATGTGATTGTCGAGCGCACGCGCAGGTACCGCGTGCTCCGCGAGGCTGTTCATCCGAAGAACCTCCGGGTGACAGCGTGAGCGCCTGCACGTGTAGCAAGCACGCGTGGGATCCCATGTGTCCCCGACACGGAAGGAAGGCGGCATGACGCGCGTGTTCGTGTTAACGCCCGCCCGTCGATCTCAGAGGCTCGCCAACGTCGCGCGCATCGCCGCAGCACGCCGTGCCCGTACGCATTGCGGACGAGGCCACAGGTTCACGCCCGAGAACACGTACCGCAGGTCGGACGGATCCCGTGAGTGCGCAACCTGTAAGGCTGACCGCGACTGGTATCGCTCTCGCGGCTTGGGTATGACGGCATGAACGATCCCTGTGTCCATCCGCGCACGGGTGAAGTTGTCGGTACGACGCTCACCGAACTCATCGAGGCTGAGCGCGTCATCGACTTGGAGTTGCGCGGCAACGCGCCGCTCTATCGGTTCCGGGATGATCTGCGCGGTCGGATTGCGGAGGCGCGTGGGCCTGCGGTGCTTCCTCCACGTGGTCGGCGGACGGATGTGCAGCGGCGCGTTGCGGCGTGTCCTCGGTGCGGCATGGTGCCCGAGTTGAAGGTTGCAGCATGAGCGACGGGATAGAGCACATCGAAGGCCCCGCAGCCATCGCCGCATGGGATCAGAACCACGCTCGCGCCATGAGCGACCTACGCCGCTGCGAAGCCTACGTACTCGTCACCCTCTCACCCGAGACAGGGCAGCTACGTTTTCAGGCTACGTCGCGGGATTTGAAGTGTTCCGAGATGATCGACATGCTGATGGCTGCCGGAGAGACGGCGGTCGATTCGGGGGTCGAGATGGCCCAGGCGTACGAAGCATGAGAGCCAATGGTCGCGCGCGCATCCGGTGGGCCACCATATCCGTGCCTATATCCGTGTTGCATGGGCCGGACGCGCACCGTGGTTTCCCCCTGGAGGCTGGGTTCGACGGTTGGGAACCATTCCAGATGTCCTTTGCCCCGTGCCACAACGAGGGCTATCAGGTCATAGAGATGTGGCTGCGCGAGGTGGACGCATGAGGAACCGGCAGGCCGCGCCCTCACCACAGGAACCCTTCGAGACGATAATCCGCGGCATGATAAGCCCATATCGCGCCATGGACGACTTCCTCGATGACGGCCTGCGCCGGGGATGGTCGGAGCGCACACTCAGCACTTACAGGCGAGTCCTCTACGCGTTCGGCGACACGCTCCCCGTCGACTGCGACGTGTCCGAAATCAAGACGGACAACATCCGCCGGTTCCTCGGGGCGAAGAAGGGTAACGCTCGCGGCACGATCGCCCACGCCGAAGCGGTGCTCGCGTCTTGGCTCAAGTGGTGCTACCTAAATCAGAAGGTCAAGGCGAACCCGATGGACAGGCTCGCCCGCACCAAGCGTATCCGCGCCGAGGACCTCGACGTGACGAGCGTTTCCGCCGACGACGTGCGCAAGCTGTTCGCCGCTGCGGATGCCCTGGACGCACTAGCTGGTACCGCCGACCGGGAAGTGTGGACACACCGATGCTGTATCGGCATCCTCGCCTACATGGGGCCGCGTCGTCGCGCCGTCTCACGGCTCCGGCTACGCGACTATGACACGAAGGCGGGGCAACTGAGGTTTCGGGAGAAGGGCAACAAGGTCATCTGGAAGCCCGCACCCGACGAGCTCCGCACGCTCATTGACGGGGCGGTAGCCGCAGGGGCGATCGTCAAGCAGACGGACTTCCTTGTACCGCCGGCACCGTACGCGTTCTATGCGCCCGACATCCTCGCCGGGAAGCGCGAGCGTGACGACCGTTGCATCTGGGAGATCGTGCGCGCCCTGGGGGCTAAGGCGGGCGTTGTGACGCACGTACACGCCCTCCGGGCGGCGTTCGCGGTGTTCTACTTGGAGCAGCATCCGGGGGAACTGAGGGGCCTACAGGAGTTACTGGGTCACTCGTCTATTGCGACGACGGCGATCTATCTTCGGAAGTTGGAGAAGGCTACGGCGATGGAGCCGGTACGTGGGTTGTCGTGGGCGAAACCGGAGAGGGCTGCGGCATGAGGGCGCCGGACTACAGCG